>Ga0208185_1000156_pt1 | contig 44593 bp, 53 predicted proteins | sample EasRivMeERMLT700_FD_187532 | JGI IMG/M metagenome (GOLD analysis project Ga0208185, IMG submission 187532) | Soil microbial communities from meander-bound floodplain in the East River, Colorado, USA - East River MetaG ERMLT700 (SPAdes) (version 2) | ecosystem: Environmental > Terrestrial > Soil... | reverse complement strand
CCTCGTCGTAATCAATCGTCTTCGGGGCGTCTGCGTCAACGCGAGATTGCTCTCTGCGGACTTCTTGCTTGATGAGCTTAATTGCTGTCTTGCGGTCTTGTATCGACCTAAGCGAAGGATTGACCCGGACTGCTTGGGCGAGGTTGAGGTCCTCGGAGATGGTTCCGAGGGCGATGCCGAGTTCTTCTGCTGTGTCACGGACGCCCCACCCTTCCTTCTCTTTATCTTTGGCCGGACGCCCCGTTTTCGCGATCCCGTGTTCTTCTTGACGTAGGCCATGCAGCTCCTCAGTCTGGACTGCCTGCTCATACCAGGGGAGGTTCATGCGTTTGAGGTTCTCATGACATCGACGAATCTTTGCCTGCCTCGGAGTCATGTCCTCGATGATGGCTTCGATTTCCGTCATTCCAATTCGGAGAGCAGCAACGATGCGCATCAATCCAAAATTGAGAGCATATTTCTTGACGGTCTCTGGGGAAGGAATAGAACTGTTCAGTGCGCGAACACTTATCGCCTGTAGCTGTCCAAGCTCCTTCATCGAGTCCGCGAGTTCAGCAACCTGACTCTCGAGAGACTTCTTGCTCTGGTCGCCACCTGCCTCAAGATCCTTCGTAAGATCGGGCGGTGTGTATTCGATGTCTGCTATCGCTATCTTCATATTCTCTCCGTGATTAAGCAGACTCAGGAGCAAGGGAGCCTCGTCCCAAGATTTCAAGCCGCCGGCGATTCAGCCTCGTATTGCCGGCCATCCTGTTAGACTATCTACTCGTCGAGATCCTCGGCGCTGTCGTCCGTGTCGTCGGACTCGTCGTCGTCACTGTCGTCATCGTCATCATCATCGACAGCGTTGAGGTCGTCGTCATCCTTGTCGAGTTCGGCGCGCGTGGCATCCTCCTCGCGCTCCTTCTCGACCTTCTCCTGTTCGAGGTCCTTGTTGTCCTGTTCACTCATCTGAGTCTCCTTGTTGGTTGGTATAGTGCCTCTGTCTATCCCGAGCCACTGGAATGAGGAGACTTCTTCGTAGTCATAGTATCCCCACTGTTGAAGTTCCTCATTCCAGTATGGCATGACGAAGTTAGCCGAGACCGCCAACCGGGACCGACGACGCCGGCGAACCCGACCCACCGACCGACGCGGGAGCCCAGTCGTTGATCTTGTTCGTGGGCCGACCCTCATACTTGTCGGTCAGAATCTCGACGCGCACCTGCATCCCCTTGATGGTGCTGAAGTCGAACTCCGCGCCGGTGTCCTCGGAGACCGCTCCGCCGAACGCCTTGATGATCGGAACAGCGAGACCTGGAGCCTTCTCCGAGACCCAGTAACGGAACGGGACACCCAGCGCGTCGCCCTCCAGCCCTTCCAGGTCGATGACGATGTTGTTGCTCTTGCCGTCCTTGGCAGACTCGAGCTTGACGTCGGTCACCTTGCACAGGTAGTAACCCGGCCGGATAATCTTGGACCGCTTGACGTCCTGTGGTGTGACTTGAAACTGCATTCCCATAAAGTCTGTCTCCTAACGTGCCCACTTAAGGGCTGGTTTACGCTCCTCTTAGTTTTGGTGAGGAGCTTGCTACACACTCACTTACCCGCTTCTACTCCTTTCTGCTGAGAGGCGATGTGCTCCTGCAGCTTGATGTTATACTCCTCCAGATACTTCTTGACCTCGTTGAAGGCGTTCTTGTTGGTCACGTCGAAGTTTGCTGGAAGAGGGAGAGCGGACTTGGCAAACTCAGTCCCGATGGTTTGAGTATGCACGATACGTTGGGGAGACGAGCCGGGCCTGACCTCGATGTGCCAGACCTCGTTGAAGTAGCCGGGAGCCATCGCCGCTGTCTTTGCTCCGTAAGCAGCGATGGAGGTAGTCTTGGTCACGCGCATCGAGTTGCCTTGTCCCGACGTTTCGAGCTTTGGCAGGGGATGGACTGTCCAGATGACGTTGCATGGCAGCACCTTGGATACGTCGAGACTCTGAGTGACGAGTGTGGTCTCTCCCTTGTATTCGTCGAAGTCGGGGATTACCAAGCCGCCCTTGGAAGTCGCCGTCGCCTTGCCCTCAGTGTGCGAGCGGACGTCAAGCTGGAACGTCACGCACGTTACTGAGAAAGAAGTGAAGGAATCAATCACGATGGTCGACCACGGGCAGTAGTCCTGGAGCTTGTTGAACTCCTCAGCGAATTGGATCAAAGACTTGATGTGGATGGTCTGCCCGAACGAGTCCTTGAACCTGGTCTCGCGCGCACCATAGATGTCGTATTCGATGTCAGTCCGCTGTGGATAGAACCGCTTGAGGATGTCCAGTTTGCTGCCATCGAACATGAAGAACTTGATGGGTCCGGGGAAACTGCCGGCAAGCACAGTCTTCCCAGAGCCATTGTCGCCCTTAAGCATGAGCATGAGGCGCCCGCCGAGGATTATGTCGCTAGTCCTTGGCATCGGGCTCGTCATCTTCAATCTCGGCAGCCTCTTCTGGGATACTTTCGAGTGGCGAGATAGCAGCGTTTACCTCACTGATGGCATCGTCGAGAACGTCCCTGACTCGTCTCAAGTCACCCTGAGCCTCGTCGAGTTTGTCGTAAGCCCTCTTGACCTCTTCGAGCACTTCTTTCTTAGTCATTTCCACTCCTTTTTTACCACAATGTAATCAGCATCGTCAGTCAGGAAGTCCCACCATCTCGGCAGCGTCACGACGATAAACGTCAGCACGAGCGAGATGAATCTCATCTTTAGCCCTCCAAAAGTTTGTCCAAGTTACTGATGACCGAATCGATGTTTACTGTTCCCTTCGTCTCAGTGCATTTCGGACAGTGGGGTCTCGCGAGATAGGTCGAGGCGTAGGTCATCTGGAACGTGTCTCCACAACGCCAGCAGACACACTCATCCCCGACGACTATCTCGCGTGCCTTGAACGTAGTGCATCCTGCGAGCTGACACTTGAAGATGTAGTAGGGCTCGTCGGCCTTCTGACGAGACTTCCACTGGATGCGACGATACTTGTGCGCACCCTCGTGTGTCTTTTTCTTAGGCATTAGTCTTTTCGACTTTCTTGTCTCGCGTATGGGGAGACCAGGGTTCGCCCACGTAGAAGTTCGTCATGAGCTTGAACTCACGAACTTCCGGGATGCTCTCGCAGACCTTCTGAAAGATACACCCCGAGTATTTATCGCACGACGTGAAGTTGGGAGGAAAGTATCCCGTGTCGATGTAGTTGACCAGCACGCGCGTCCAGTAGATTGCCTGCTCTTCCCACTCGTTGAGAATTGGCTGATTGTAGGAGAGGAATGGACGCTCGAACCGTTCTTTTTCAGACAGGGTTTTCTGAAAGCCAATCTTGTTCACGATGAAATTGTAGCTGCCCGTCGCCCAGCAATATCCCATAAACTGATTGGAGAGCTTTGTTGGACTTCCCCTGCGTGAGGACGTCTTGTGGTCGACGACGAAGATGCCATGTGGCGTGTCAGCTATGAGGTCGATGACGCCCTCATACAATACCTGTAAACCCTCTTTGACCACGGTGCCTATCGCCCCAGGGGTGCCTTCAGTAGCTACGACGTCGCCAACACGCCACATGACCTCATCATCGCGGCGATACAGAACCTTCGAGAATGGGCGCTCAACCTCAAGCGGCATCCATCCATCGCTCTGATACCACACCGCGTATTGCATGAACTGAGAGATGTTCTCTTGCACCGTGGAGTCGGGTAAGTCCATGTCGACGGCAGCAATCGTAGCGACCTGCTTTGCTTCGTCGAGAATCTTAGCGATGTCCTTACGCCGTTCCATCCGAGCCCGATAGTAGTGAGCCAGCATCCGATGCATGAGGTCACCCTTCTCGAGTGCCTCTGCCTTCTGAGTCGGTCGCCAGTTGTCAAGGAACTCCAGCTTGACCTTGCGCGCACAGTTTGCGACTGTGTTGAGTATCTGCGAGTCGAGTGCTATTGTTCTCATGGGTTATTCGCCTACTATGGATTGAACTTCGTCGTTCCAGAACATATCAAAGCCGTTGCTTCTCCAAGTGCATAACTCGTCTTCATTTTGGGGAGGCATCTCGTCTATAAACCAGCCTATACGGACTATCTCGGGGTCTATCTCTATAGCTATCTCGCCCTCATAGCTATGCCGATACTGCTTTCCCTTATGCTCTGTGGTAATGACAATCCGAGCCATCAAGACATCCCCACAGGAAATACGTGCAAGGACCATTGGAGATAGGCTTGGCAATCGTCAACAAGCCCCTCATCCAGAAGTAGGTCGTGAGCCTTTAGGTCCCAGGTCTCTACGACTAAGTCTTCTCGCTTCATCTGAGCGAGTGGTGGCAAGTGAGGACTAGAAGCCATCTCAAACAGGCTCTCAATCTGGGCCTGACTCCTAAACTGGAACACACCAAGAGTTCGACAACACTGGGAGACGTTCGAGTAATGCCCCTTACCGTGATTGACGCCCATGAACAGGCCCGCCGTCTTGTGTCTCACTTGCCACATTTTGTTTCCTATCGACGCTTCTTGTCCCAGTCCTTCGCGAGTCGGCTCTGAACCGCCTTGAGCTGTTTTGTCGCCGTCGAAAGCTGCCGTGCGAGGCCAAGATTCTCCTGCTTGAGCTGTTCGAGAGACGAGCGAATCCAGCCCTCGTTGACCTGCTGGTTGATCTCGTTGTGCGCGCGATTGATATTGCTAATGTTCACATTCTGTTTCTCGACCAGCGCAAACAAGGTCTTGATGAGGCTCTTGTTCTGAGTTTCCAGCTTGTCGAGTTCACTGATGGCCGCGCTGTGAGCTGCCTCGACGCTCCTTCGACCCTGGTTTTCCTTGTAGAATGCCTGGTCGAGACCAATGATTCTTCGATCAAACTGCTCAAGCCTCTCGACACGTTTCCGCAGCTTGAACTCCGCGACGTCGTGCTTGGCGATAAGTCGAAGCTGAGCCGTCGGATTGTTTACGATATTTTTCACAAGATGATCGACATCAGCCTCGGGATTGATCTTATTGTCCATCATCATGCGAAGATGGGGGTCAGCCACCTCTGTCTCACCGGGCCTATCACAGACCTGATTCGACCCACTACGATACGGTGACGACTCCAAGACCTCAAGGCGCTTTGCCTCTTGATTAAATGCCTGGGCCAGCTCTCTCAATCTGTTAGCAAGTTCACTCATTTATTCCCCCCACTCTTCCCTAGTCCAGTTAAGCCTGAGCACCGTGATGTGTCCAGCTTCACACCTGTAGAAGTCGCACGCGTCCTGAGCCCCCTGTCGTGCTGCCCTCTGTCTTCCAGTTTTCAGGAGACAAGTTGGACAGACAATAAATGCCACAGATTTGGTAGTAGAAGTGTTCGTGGGCTGAACACTTTCTACCTTCTCCTTGTAGCCATCGGTGTAGTGGTCCTTATTGAGCAACCACCTATCAAGGTCTCTTGTTGTCATTATGGCTCCACAATCGTCCAAGCCAGCGCGAAGTTGTCGTTCCAAGTGAGTCGATGAGGCTTACCCGGACGCCAGCCATCAATGTATTGACGCCATCCACGTTCGGGAAAGCCACGTGACGGCAGCATCCCATCGACGGTCCAGAGGAGGAGCCGAGCAAACGCGCACGCCAGAACATCGTTGTTCGCTATCGAGGTTGCGACGACGATGACTGAGGGCGTGTAGATGAGTTCCTGACAGACTTGAATGGCAAAAGCTCGGGTCGATGGGTGCTCTATAACGCCCTGAACTCCAGCCTTCTCGAACTGCCAAAAGCCCTGAGCAGGCCCGCCTCCCATCTGACGACGATGTTCGAACCGCGACTCCTGCAAGCCTATCGCCAACAACATGGCTCTGGAGGCGGGAGTGTCCATCGAGCCGGGGAGAAGTCCAAAGGCTGCGGGGAAGATGTAACTGTTGATGTTGTGTATCACTTCTTATCCCCTTTTAACTTAAAGATTGGTGGACGAGCATGCCAGTCTCCTGAGAATATAGGCTTCGTGCTTCGTTGTATGTCTCTCCAACGAGTGGCTGGTATGATGGAGAATTCAGGGAAGACGATTGTCTTAACTCCCGAATAACCTGGGACAATTTGAAAACCGTCCTCATACTCCAATGCCATGCCCGCAATTCTCGCAGACCTCACCGGACCACTTCGACCCACACGACGGGCATTTTGAAATCGTGCTCTTTCGAGTAGGTAATCCACTTGTTCGGGAGACAACTCTGACATCTCGTCGTATCCCACTATCTGGATTGGACTCTCGCCAATAGAGGGACCCAATCTCTCCACAGACTTGCAACCATCGCTTGGGGTCGTTGCAGACTTCGATGAGCTTTTCGATATGCTCAAGTCGATAGCCGTGTTTTCGTCCATAGAGTTCGACCCACCATTCCCTTTTGAGCCTTTTGATTTCGTCATAAAGCCTGCAACAAATCTCTGCTCGAAGTCCCATGCTCAGATCAGGCATCTTGTCCTTGAAGCCTACTGAGAAAACGGATTCCGGGTATACTGTAATCCTGTCCCCATGCTCATGACAAGATGAACAGCATACCCCAAACTCGCCTGCAAGGTCTTCACAGGTATGGACGAAGGGTTCTTTAGCCACCCCAAATCTTCCGAAAGAATGCCTTGATACCCCAGCCCTTGCTCTCCGAGATGCCAGCCTGCGCCCCGTATGAGATACCCTTGTCCTCGTGCTCACGCTCGAAGATGACGTCGATGCTCTTGTCATCCCTAGAAGCCTCACCTTCGAGTCGAATCTCATTGTGTGCGGCGTCCTTGATGGCCTTGGCGAGGAGATCTTCTTCCTTCGGTAGTTTATCCATAGATAACTTTCTGCACCCCGTGGATAGAACAGACGAGCTTGTAGCCGGCGATCTTGACACGCTCTCCATTGAGTCTGAACGTCCCCCTGCCCTTCTCCTTCGTGCGCTGATGGAGAGGCTTCTTGCCGAGCTGCACGCTGCACCTGCATCTGTTATTCATCATAACCCTTCTCTCTCCGAAGTCTTTCCGATCCAGACCGCCCTGGCTCGAATCCTTCGTTGCGGACTCGGTCGGTTTTACGCTGTGCATCAGTCTGAGCAGAGGGCAGACGGTTCTCGCGCGCCCCATCTGGAGTCTTCTCCCTGTAGATGCGCTCGATTTGGGTAATCTGGTGTTCGCTGAGCCAGCCCCTCATCTTGTATTGACCGATGATTGAGGGAATAAACTCCTTCTCCCAGTGGTTTAGATCGGTGCCCCTGTCCTGGATGGCATCAATCATCTCTTGAATCAGCTCGTAATCAGGCATCAATCTTTCCCCCTTTCTATATTGGTGGCCCGCTCCTCTACCTGACGGAGACGGACCTCGGCAGCTTCTGCGCGTTCGGCCAAAACCAGCCGCTCGCCCTCCAAAGAGTCAAGGAACATAAACCACGACGTGTCCTGGCCCTTTTGCAGACGGCGGCGTTCGCCTTCGGATTTATGCCAGAGCCGTGCGTCGTTCTCTACGCTGTCAAGCTCTCGCAGGAGTTCCGCGATACGGGCTTCGGCCTTTCTGAGTGCCAAAGCGTCAAGAACGATTCTCTGAGCGCGGTATTCTGCGGCTGCCTGTCTGTGTTTGGCGCTCTCTGCTCTGGCCCGCAGTTCGTCTTGTTCTGCGCCCATCGCCGCAATGGTATGGCCGCGCTCAGAGACTTCTTCAGCAAGCTTTTGAATCTTGGCTGAGATGCGGTCGTAGAGCGGCTTCCCCTTTGTCTCGCCTGCGTCAGAGCACTCGTCCAGCCGCACATGACCCATACGGGCCTCATTGAGGGCCTCGTCCCGCTCGTTCACGGTGTAGTGCAGAGCGGTTTTCAGTTCGTCTCGCTCCCCCTGGATCTCCGCGAGCCTCGCAGATTGAAGGGTGAGATCAGACTGAAGTTGGGTGAGGTGCGCCAAAATACTAGGAATGTTACGTGCAAGCTCGCGCAACGTCGCCGCACGTTCCACGAGCAGTGCCGTATACACCAACCCTTCGACGGCCACGCGGTCATCAATCAACGCCGCCCCGTATGTTAAGGCGTCTGAAATGTCCAGCCTCGCCCGGATCCCCGCCAGGGTCGCCTCGTCCTTATTAGTCATAGGACTCCCCGACAATCAGCGCAACGAAATCGCTTCGGCTTCGACATGTCTCCGTCGGGCCACATCAGCTCACCCCCAAATGACGGCTGCATCTTGCCGCAGTCATAGCAAGTTTTCGAGTGCATTTTGTTTCGAGCCGCTTGATAGATGAGAGCCATTTCTGGCTCTGTCCATCTTTCCCGAGTAATGAACTCAACGAGGTCCTTTACGACCTGGTCTCTTGGAACCTGTTGACCCTTTGAGCGTGCTATCGCCTGTTCTATCGGCGTCTGTCGGTTTATCACTCCCACTTAATCCCCCCAACGCACGTATCATTCGTGCTTTTTCCTCTGGTGTTCTGATGTGGAGCCTTAGCAGCCCCTCAATCTGGTCTAATAGAAACTCGTGAACGACTTCGTGCCTGATGAGAGGCTTAGGCTTGTGATCCTCGACCTTCTCATCAGGCACCTTACCTACGACGCGAGAGCCGAACTTGAGGTCCATGTCTTTCTACGTGTCGGACTCTCCCCCGAGGGTCTTGATACGTTCGACGAGAGCCTTATCGATGAGCCCTTTGACTTCCAGGTCGGTCACTCGCTTGCTCAGGTGCTCGTCAACGGCCCTTTCGATGGCTCCCTTGTAGCGGCCCATCTGCGTGCGGACCTGATTGTCTACGATTGCGTTGACCTGACGCATCACCGTCTCTTTGATGGTCGTCTGAAGAATCTCGTCGGGAATCGTAAACTTGACATCCATCTGAACTACCTCGCCGCCATCACGTAGTCAGTCGAGGCCTGATTGCAGACCATGAACGAGACGAAGTGCGCGCACCAACCACCCTGGCCGTCGGCGCGCGTCTCCTGATAACTGCCGGCGATGTAGGCCACGAGCACCACGGCCACGAACGCGAGAATCAGTCTCTTATGTTTCATCATTTTCAATCTCCAAAGGCTTTACGTGCAGCCTCTTTGCCCGACGTTGCCGCCATTCTCCAGAACTCATAGGAGTTCAGCTGCTTCGACGCCAGCGCCCACTCTCCCATCGCGAACGCCTGGACGTAAGAGTTCCAGTAGAGAATCGCTCTCACCTCGAACTCGTTCATGTCCGAGGCTATTTGTGCTCTACGTGGCACCGGATACATTAGCGCCCATCCTCGTCGGGAAACATGTCCTCGCCACGAGCCGCACGCCTCTCAGCCGCCCTCAGGCAACGCGCACAGATGGATGATGGAGCCCCAACGCGCAACACTCGGCCACAGCCACCGACACACCGCCACCGCTGACGTCCCTTGCTGTCGATCTGCGGACAATCACCCGACTCGTGGCCGCAGCAGGGATAATCTTCACATCTTGCCATCATGCACCATCAATTCTGTCTGCTTCTCCATGAACTCGACGATGACTTTCAGGTCGATCACCTCGAACTGCCAATCATCTTGAAAGGCGCTGAACCACCACTTGCCGTCCTCGAGCCGGACCTCTCCGACCACCTCGCCGTTCTCGATGACCTTGAACACCTCGTCGAAGTCGTTCTGCTTGTTAAACTCCAAAGCCATCATGCTCTCCTTATCAACGAGTCCACTGAGAGACCCCACAGGGTTATGTCTAGACTTCTGGGGGTTGTCCCACTGAGTATCTAGACTGTGGGGTCTCTCAAACCCTACTTGCGAAGTTTACACCGACACACGGGGCAGATAGAACCTCGTGCCAGATTGAACTCACGCGCGCATTTGGGACACTTCATCGAATTATATTGCTCCTTCCCTTTTGACGAATGATGCTCGCCAGCTCTTGAAAGAGACTTGACTGGTCCCAGGGAACCGTCTTGCCATCGAGCGTCTGTCCGACCGTAGCACGCTTCTGCTCAATCAACTGAGTCAGCCACTCGTCTATCGTGCCAATCGCTATGAGGTAGGCCGCGGTGATGATACCACCTTCTGACCTCTTGATTGTCGTGCCGGGCCGTGGGAATCGAGCTTCGGCTTGCTCTTCGTTCGCCGGATTCCACTGACGCTCGACTACTAAGCAGTCCGAGCAGAACTGAAGGTTAAGTCCCTCGCCGGCAGCCAATGTAGACGCCACGAGAATACGGCAGCCCGGTGTCCTGAAGCGGTCGACGTTTCTCTGACGCTCCTGAACGTCCATGTCCGACGTAATCTCGGCTGCTCCTTCGTAGCCACCATCCTCAAGCGTCTTTTGGAGCTTGCGGATAATCATCTGTCCAACGTCTTTATGGTGGACGAAGATAGTCAGCTTGCGATTCGTGCCGAGCAGGAACTCCTCAGCGTAGTCGACTGCGTCTTGCGCTTTGCTTAGACCAGTCAAATGGCGCATCTTAGCGAAGTATCCGAGGAGATTCGTGCTATTCCAATCGGCATCAGCGTCGAGCCCTTCGTAATAGTCGATAAAGTCGGCTACTACCTTTTTGTAGGCCTCGAGCAGCCCTTCCTCCATGTCCACCTTGCGGAACGTGCGGAAGATGGGCGGCAGGTCGGGGAGAACGTCCTCTCTCTTGAAGCGAATAATCCAGTCTTTTGTCTTTTTCTCGAACATGACGGGATACTTAAGTCCATAAGCCTTGATACCGTCATACACAACGTCGTCACGGAGGAACTTTGCCTCTGAGGGGAACTGCTCAGGGTTGACGAAATTGAGTATCGAGAAGTATTCCCCCGCGTTGTTCTTGATTGGCGTCCCTGAAAGACCACGTCGATGTGAAATGCCGGAGAACATGCGCCTAAGAGCTTTCGTCCGCGCCGAAGTGCTGTTCTTAAACTGCTGACACTCATCGACGGTGACACTCTTAAAACGCGCACAAGTTGCCTCGTCCCATTTGAGGTTTCGCAGCATGTCTCCCGACACGATTACGACGGGGAACAGGTCCAAATAGGGCTGCTCTTTCGACGAGTAGATGACCTGGGCCGCGATGCCTGCCCATCTGTAAGTCTCCGCGAGCCACTGGAGCCTAAGACCAGACTTAACGATGTAGAGAGCGGGCAACATCGCTGCCTTGTTCCTCAACAAAACAGCCAAGTCGCAGACCGTCTTGCCGAGTCCCATCTCATGTGCGATGATTGCGTTCCCACCAGCAGCCTCGACGAACTCTACGGTCTTGATCTGATAGTCGAAAAGCATCCGACCATCTTCCGACACAATTTCATCGGGGCTCGGGGGTGCCAAAGCGTCGCGCGTGATTGTGTGCTTGCAGTCCAGAGTGATGTAAATTTTGTTACCAGCCTTGAGAGCCGACTTCTGGACCGCAATCTTCTTGCAGAATGGACACTTGCGCTTGATGACGGTGATTTTGCTCATGCTGTCAACCCGCAGTCTGGGCAAATCTTACCCTTGAGTGGGGCTGAGAGACCCATAAGCGGGGCCGAGAGACCCAAGAACGCGTCACTGTTACACTTGGGGCAACGAGATTCGTCAAGAACTTCTATCACAAGCTCGTGCGTGATGTCCTTCGGAGCTGGAATGGGCTGACCTTCGTCGTCCAGGTCGAACAGATCCCACATACGTTCCTTGACGGCCTCAGCCACCTCTCCGAGCATGTCCTGATTGACAGAGGGGTGAAACTCCACCTTGAACACGATGAACAGCTTATTTGCCATCACAGCACCTCAATCAACCCGAAACACGATAAAATCAATCTTCTCGACCGTCTGCGCGTGAGCCTTGAGCCAGCGGACGATTTCCACGGGCTCCGAGAAATGCACAATCCGATACCAGCCAGCGTAGGCATTGAGCCAGTAACCGAGATGATAGACAAACATAGGAGAATCAACCCTTCATCAAGAGGTCAGCATAATCAAATGCCGCCTCAACCTTCGCCTGTTTCGACGCCTGTCCGGTGAGTCCGTGCGTAGGCGTATCCATCATCGACTTGAGAATCGCGCAGGCCAGCATCATCCGAACAATCTTCTCAGGATGCCGACCAGTCCTCTCTGCGTATTCGACTAAAAGCTCGTCCATGACTACCTCGTTAATTGTTCGGTCTGCGAACACTTTCTGCCCTGTATTTAGGACTTGAACTTCGCAATGAGCGCTTCGAGGTTCGCAGGGATGGCCGTTCCGACCGATGTCAGCGTCGTCCGAATAGTCGCTTCGTCCATCTGGAGCTTGACGAACTGCTTGACCTGCTTTTCGGCCGTCGTCAGTCCAGCGTCGGCCTTCGGAGATTTCGGCGCTTTTGCTGCCTTTTCGGTTTTGACCTTGCGGCCACTCATGAACTCGGAGTCTCGATCTTTCAGACCCTTGAGCTTCTTGGCGTCGACCAGGTGAAGCTTGCCCTCGTAAGTGGCCTTGATCGCGTTCTTCTGAATCTTGACCCTACGGATCATGCGTTCGAGACGATGCCGAAGCGTTAGGAGGTCGTCAGCGCTGAGGTCTTTGACCTCTGCCACCGTAGCGTTGAAGGTCGCCAGATACTCCTCGTCAATGTCTTCCATGTCTGCGAGCTTCGGGGAGACTTCAAGAGGAACCTCGGGTAGGTCTGCAATCGACACGTTCGGTGCCGTGGGGTGAGCCAGGGTTGGGATAATGCTACCCTGGACGATGTAGTTCTCTGCATCGATTGCTGCACGATGTTTGCAGTCCGTGCAATCAGCGGCGCTTGCCTTCGGAAAAGTCACGTGGAATCGGCAGAGACGCACACCATCGAGGAGTTGAGAAGCCTCACACGCGCACACGTCGCAGCCGCCGTCAATCTTCATAGCGTCCTTGATAACCTTGGACACTTGAATCTCCCAGGCCCGTTCAGCGTCCCTCGTAGCCTTGAGGTCGCCGAGCCCTGTGGGAACGTCGGTCTCTCGCAGTTCGCTTGCGGGAGTGTCCTCGATAGTGGGGAGGACGTTTTCAGCGTCTTCTCCTAAAAGGTCTCTCAGGTTGAACTCGTCTTTGTTTGACATATCAGTGTCCTCGAATCACGATTGTTGACGTATCGTCTTGAGCCTGCGCAGGACCGTTGTCAGCTTGCGCTCTCGAGCCTTGCGTTGACATACTGCGATGCAAGCTATCTTGGTAGGACAGCTCTCGCAGTAGCGTCTCGACAACGGCTCGTTTCGTCCATGTCCCATGTTTTTGCTCTAGGATGAAAACAAACGACCTGTAGTATCGTGGCGTTTTTCGGTTATATTCATGGCGTTTTTTGGGCAGATTCTAGTGTAACACACTTTTCATCGATCCTACAAGTCCTTTAGAATCAACACTTTAGCCCCACTTTGTGATCCAAAGAGGCTTCCATACCCCTGTCCCCCCCCATTCGATGGGGCCAAGCCCTTGATCCCATTTTCGGTCATATATCGGAGGTCGATATATTGAGGTTTTTATATCGGGGGTTTTTATAATGTGTTTTTTTATTCTTATATATATATAAAACTAATATATACAATAATCATGCCATCTTTCAAACTGACCTAAAAAGTGGACACTCGATGACCGAAAACGGAACACTCGGACAGCCCTTTTATAACAGGGGGGACCCCCATCGGGCTTGTAATTATAGGTTAAGTCCTTTAGAATCAGCGGTTTACGAGGATTCGACACACCAAAAAAACGCCATAAAAACGGGCAGAATATGCCAGAAAAACGGCTATAAAACGGCCAAAAATATAAAAGCGTAAGAAAAGCGAAAACTCATATAAGGCCCAAGGTGCGATCGCGAGCTCGGCCTATAGCTAAGTGCCAGGATCGAATTGAAAACTGTTCAGGGGCAGCCTAAACTGTTCTAGGGGCATTGTAGCGTATGACCCCCAACGTGCGGTCAGTCCGGGAGCACCGTCCTATAAAGTGGACACTATTATATCGGGTGACAAATATTGTCAGCCTGAGTCGAAGCGCGTCCACTTTAGTGGACGTAAAATATATTTCGGTTGTGTATTGATTTGCGTCCTATTGGGGCTTGCGTTCCGGTAGAATGTTCTTGGCTGGCGCGAATGCCAGCCAAATCAAAGGACGGTTATGGAAACCATCACAAACGAACAGACGACGACGGAGACGGCCAAGGTCGAAAAGGACGCGATTGTCCTTCTGGCGCACACGGACGAGCGGATTCCCGAAGCCGCGCGTCCATTGGTCGAGTCCGGCGCGCTGGAAGCCGAGGTGAAGACGGTCGAGGTCGAGGTCAAGGGAGCCAAGGACAAGGCCAAGCGTGACTACGTCCGGCTCACGGCCCTGAGCATCGAAGGCGCGCTGTTTCTGGTTGGCGGCCGCATGACAAAGGTGTCGGCCAAGGACGAAGATGGCAAGGACGTGCCAGTCGAGCAGCGCGGTAACGGCGTGCTCGATTACTTCAACTACGGCTACGACCTCGGGGTCCGCTCCACCGTTCGCAACGCGCTTCTGCTCACGCTGGAAGGCCCGGAGAAGGCTATCGAGCGTGGCGTGAAGGGCTTGATGGCCGCTGGGATCGATGAGACAGTGGCTCGCGCCATTGTCATCGAGCAGCGCAAGCTGAAGGGCTTGGCGGTCTAACAGCGACGGCGTGCAAGACGGTGGGCTGGTATGATCGCCAGCCCACCCAACTACCAAGGACGTAAGGACCGGCTGTCTTAGGATGGCCGGTCTTTTTTTGTCACAAGCCTGTCAATATAATGACACTCCACCGTCAATGCCCTGACACTACCGCCCGTATGGACCCCCGTAGCGGGTCCCATAAACTCGGGGAGGGGGGAAGGCTTCCATATAAACCTGCCTGTCCGACTTTAGCCCCCTACTTTTATAAATGGTTCGTTTATATCCAGAGCAGATAGTTATAAATGGGTCCCCTATATTTCGGGTTCCCTTGTATCCAGACCAGATTATAAATAGAGTCTCATACAGACTACGGTATAAAAAAGACAACATGAAAAGTGTTCGGCGTATGAACAGTTCGTATTCCGCAAAATCCCTAGGAAAAACCGACTTGACTTTAGAGGGGAGGATTGCTACACTCATTAGTGCGCGGGGGCGTCTCGCCGTCCTTGCGTCTTATTCTCTGAGGAGTGGGTAGGACGTGAGTTGTTTGATGCCGCCGCGCCTTTTCTCTATGTTGGATACGTAATGTTTATCTCAGACGAAGAAGCCTCTTCGAGGTTAAAGTCCTCTCAGAATGTCCTTAACGTAATAAATAAGGGCAGGGCGGAGCTTCCTTCGACGGTCCCATCTGCGCAAGACCCACCAGAACTCCCATCAGTAGACGAAGTTGAGGAGTCTCTAACTTCTCAATACCCCGAAATAGAGGCGGCCCTCGAAGCACCGGACGGTAAGTTCCTTCGTAAGATCCTAGGGATGAATCCTAGCGGTCGAAAGCTAGGCATTCCTAATATGCCTCGAGAAATACAAGCGGCAGTTGCGACGACGGCTCAAGTTGCGACTATCACGCTGGCCGCCGAAACTTTTGGGACGTCAGTTCATCACGCGCACGAGCTGAAGCATGGATATACCAACCAAGCTTCTCAATACGGGGGAGAAGCTCCCGACAAGCAACTCGCCGCTATTATAACCCAACAGAAGAAACAAGTCAGAGACCTGGCCTTTGAGAAGCTGACTAAAGCTCTCGGCCTTATCACTGACGACAAGCTTATCCTTGTGACAGATGTGGTCAAGCTGTCACGAGTTGCGCGCGATCTTTCTGGCGTTGTCGAGAAGGTCTTGCCGAAAGAGGCTACGAATACTGGGGGCGTCCACTTCCATGTGTGGCGACCCGAGATGCGTGAAGAGTCCTCTTACGAAACTATTCCCGTGTCGAACCGCTAGACTCCAAAGCCTCCTACTCCTATGGATACTCAAACGCGCACAGAGACAGGCGTAGTCCGAAAGCTCAGAGAGGGCTATGGATTTATCGCAGGGAATGATGGAATTGATTACTTTCTCCATTGGACTGCGATGAGACCTGAATCGAAGTTGTTTCGTGAATTAGTCGTGGGGGATAGGGTAGAGTTCGAGAAACACACGGCTCCAAAGGGGCCTCGTGCAATCGAAGTTCGAGTCACTCCTTAATCCTGATACGGGGGTTCTATGCTAGTAAGAGTCGTCATCGCAGTCGTCGCGGCGGTCATAGCCATCGCACTTCTCGGGGCAGTCTCTGAGGCAATCGGACTTCCCATCAACTCTAACCTGATGCTCATCTTCAAGTTTGCATTGCAGGACTAGCCTTCTTCTACATCCTCCGGGGTCGAAACTGGTCAGACTCCGTATAACTCAAAAGACGCCTAACTCAAAACGGTTGCTCAATAGGAGATAGAACAAATGACCGAGACAGCGAAACCAGCTCCAGCAGTTCCCGACCCGACTCCACAAGCAGCGCCAGTCGCGGGCTCGTTGCAGGGAGCCAATCCTCCGGGGACGATTACTCCCAGCGCGACGGGGGCTTCGCCCGCTACTCCTCCAAAACCAGGACCAGCACCCGACCCGCACGAACCCAGCAAGTTTCTCGAGAAGGAAGCCGAGCTCGAGGAAACATCTTTCACGAAGAACAAGGACGGGAATTGGGTGGACTCGAAGGGAGTCCTCGTCAATCCCCAGGCTGTCGACGCGAACGGTAAACTCATCGGAGCTGTGCCAGTCGAGAAGCCGGTCTACGTCATGGATCCCAACGACCCGACCAAGATGCTCGTGGAAGACCCCAAGTCGAAGGAGCATCTCGTCGACGTGGTTACGGGGATCAGGACTCACCGCAAGACTGGCAAGAGAACGAGGAAGGTGGCAACCGCCCTCAAGCCAGGCACGAAGTCAATCGTTGCGCGCGAGTATGTTGGGACGGGTCCTCTCACCGTCAACACACCGGGGGGCGACGTCAAGGCCTACTCCGGCGACTTCATCCTGACCTTCGATGAGCCGCAATTCGAGATCAAAGATGCGGTGCGTGTCCCGGTGTGGGATGCGATCACGAAGCGCCAGAAGATGAAGCAGACGAACCTCGTGATTTCCAAGGAGCAGATGGCCGTCCTCGGTTGGGTCATCGACTACGAGGAAGTCGAAGTTCTGGCTGATCGTCCCCTCTAATTTCTTAGCCGGCTGGGTGATTGATTGGGGTTACGGCAACCCGAGCACTGTCTTAACCAGTAGTCAGTATTCAGTGCGTGCAACAACCTAGCCGGCTGAGAAAGTAAAATGCCCGTCCAAGTAACCGGAAGATACGAGAAGGTATGGAGCCCCCATCAGAGACAGGTGGATTTCATCTCCATACCCTTCTCGGTCTTCGAAGCGATGTATGGAGGAGCGGCAGGAGGGGGCAAGTCGGAACTCTTACTCATGTTGCCAATCGTCTATGGGTGGCACGACATTACAGGGTTCAACGGTATTCTCTTTCGTCGCACGTTTCCTCAGTTAGAAGAGTCGCTCATACCGCGTAGCAGGGAGTTCTACAAACCTCTAGGCGCAACCTACAACGACACGAAGCATCTCTGGACGTTTCCTAGCGGCGCAGTTATAAGGTTCTCATACCTCGATAAAGACTCAGACGCGCGCGACCATGACACGGCGGAATATCATTACGCGGGCTTTGATGAACTCACGGCGTTTACGGAGTTCATGTATCGGTATATTACAAGCAGAGTTCGAAGCACACTCGCAGGAGTCCCCGCACTAGTAAGAAGCGCGACGAATCCTGGAAATATCGGGCACGTTTGGGTTAGAGATAGATTCGTAGCAGACGCGCCCGAGGGAAACAAGATTCTTTATGACGACGTAGCGAAATCGAAGCGGGTTTTTATCCCGGCCAAGCTGACGGATAACCCGCATTTGATGGAGAGGGACCCAGACTATATCAACCGTCTGCGTATCCTCCCCATCGCTGAGCAGAAGGCAAAGATCGATGGAGACTGGTGGACCTTTAGTGGTCAGGTCTTCGACATGTATAGAGAGCGGCCGTATTCCGATGAGCCAGCCAATGCTTGTCACGTTGTCCCAGACTTCGAGCCCCCTGAGTGGTGGCCACGCATTGTGGCAGCCGATTGGGGATATGCGGCTCATACTTGGGTTGGCTGGGGAGCGGTTAGTCCCGACTCGCGGCTCTTTCTTTATCGCGAATATTGCCATAATCGCGAAGACGTATCTGTCTGGGGGGCCAATATACTGCGGGCCTCTCAGTTTGAACTAGACAACATCGTCGCGCGCGTTTTAGATCCTAGCGCGTGGCAGAAGCGAGGCGTCAAGACAGTCGCGGAACAAGTCATCGAGGCGACAGGATGGAACTGGGAACCCGCAGACAACGACCGCATTGGTGGAAAGATGCTGGTCCACGAGTTCCTTCGATGGAGACCGAGACCAAAGAGATACGTTCCGAAAGAGGGGTTTAAGGAAGAGACGTTCCAGTGGATTCTCCGAAATCGTGGACAGGAGGCAGCGACCTCCTATCACCACATGTTCGAGGAGGAGACACCGGAGAGTAACATCCCTCGGTTGCAGATTACTCAATCGTGTGTTGAGGTTCGGAGAACGCTTCCTCTTTGCGTCTACGAAGAACGGGACGGTAAGCCTACAGAAGATGTAGCTGAGTGGCAGGGAAACGATGACCATCCTGGCGACGACCCGTATGATGGCCTTCGTTACCTCCTTAAAGCGGTGGATCGCTTCTGTCGTCAGTCGAAAAAGGAGCACACGAAGCGTAGCAGGCTCGCAGAGATACAAGAACGTTTGGCGAGGACGGGGGACCAAAACACGTATTATCGTCAGATGGGGAAATTTGAGTCAGAGAACAACAAGGTCGTCGGTATCTGGAGAGGACGGAACCGTGGTCGACATTTCGTGGCTTCTTCAACGCGTCGGGTTAGTTCCTCTTAGGTCCGTAAGGGCTCAGGAGTTTGAGTTTCAAGAGCTGCGTAAGAAGTGTGTGCAGTTCGAGAATGCCTACGAGAGACATTGCAAAGAGCTGATAAAGCTTGAAGCAAGTCTTGAGAAATCCTTCGATGAGGGGGCCAAACTCGAACAAGAAGCTATGGCGTCGGAAGAGGCAAAAGTCCTTGCCGTTGCTCAGCTTGAAGGACTTCGTGAGGAAGTGACCTACCTGAAAGGTCAGGTGGTTATCTATCAGGCTCGTCTCGGACTTCTTCCTCAGGAGCCACGCGCACAACAGATTGGCGAGCAGAAGATACTCCGGAAGGCAAGAGTGCCTTTTGCAGTCGCAGAGGCTCGAATCCAGACACAGAGGACTGAGGAATACTGGAAGAACCGGGCAAAGCTCGCTGATGTGGGTGGAGTCGAAGCCGTTACGTCTCCTGAAACCAAATGAGATTCTTAGACGAGTTGGACATTCGCAAAGTTGGAGAGCGCAGGTGGAGGCTGCTCTCTGATTTTCGCTTTGAGTCCGACAAATATCCTGGTATTTTCGTAGCACCCAAGGGAATGGAGACCAACTTTGCGTCCATCCCAAGGATTGCATACAGGATACTGCCACCAATAGGCAACTATGATGAGGCTGCTGTTATTCATGATGGAGCCTACGACGACAAGCTCATTACTCCAAATGGTCAACGTATCAACTGCGTCAAGCACGTAGCTGATAATCTCTTTTTGGAAGCCTTACTAACGGAGACTTTGCGTCATAGTAAGGTTGGAGTAGCTAGGGCTAATCTCATGTATTTCCTCGTCAAGACTTTTGGAAAGAAGTAATGGACGAAGTTCTCGAACCTCCTCCGCTGCCTCCAGAAGGGACCGACTTTGAGGAGTTGCCTCCGGAGGTAGCTCCAGAAGTAATTCCGGCGCAAGTCGAAGAGAAGGAGCTCTTTTGTGACAGCGTTATCGGGAGACTTCTGTCCGAGCTCATCGAGGAACTTGAGAGACCCGAAGAAACCGTCCGTGAGATGATGGTTCGTGTTTGGAAAAAGCACGAAAACTACTGGCGTGATCGTCAGTATATCATCTGGGATGAGGTTGCGACTGATTGGCGCACCCCGATGGAGCTTCGAGAGCTGGACCCGAATCTCGACATTGACCCGGCAGCTTACGCCAAGGTCATCAACATCTACAAGACTCATGGTGAAGCTATCATCTCCGCGCTGTCTGCCGGCCTTCCCTTTGTCAGATTCTTCCCTGATGATGCAGACTCTCAGGATGATGTCTTTACTGCCAAGTCGTATTCCAAATTGGCAGAGCTCATCCAGAAGCGCAACAAGGGACAGCTTCTTTTCATCAAGGCCCTATTCTTTCTCTATAATTGTGGCACCATCTTTGCCTACAACGAGAACAAGGACACCGACCAATTCGGTATGCACAAGAGGCAAATCTACCAAGATAAGCCCATCATTGTGCGTAACAAGTTCTGTCCGTCCTGTGGGCTTCCCCTTGGTTCTGAGGAACTTCCACTTGTTTCTCCAGAGCAGACGCCGCCTCAAATGGGAGGAATGCCAGGAAGTGTTCAGGGCGCGAACGCTTTACCGCCTTCTCCACAGATGCCCCCTCCTGGAACCACGATTTGTCCCCAGTGCCAAGAGCTAATACAGCCGGAGACTGAGGACTACGAGGATGTATTTCCAGAACCCGTTGGGGAAACTGAAGACCCTAAGAGCCATGAATTCATCGAGATTTTCTCTGGCTTGCACGTAAAAGTCCCGCATTGGGCGACGTCGCAATCACAGATTCCGTGCTTGACCCTTGAGACTGACGAGCACGCAGCACTTCTTCAGGATATCTATCCTGAGGTTGCTGACAAGATTCATCCCCGTGGTGATGATTCTACCTACGAGAGACAGGCGCGTCGAAACTCTGATTATCGTGGAGATTCCCCCCGCGATCTTTGCACGCTGAAAAGGTCTTGGATTCGTCCCTGGGCCTATAACCAGCTCGGGCGTAAAGAGGACATCGACCTTCTCAAGAAAGAGTTCCCGGACGGCGTCTATCTCGCACGCATTGATGACCTAGCAGTGGAGGCTGTTTCGGACCGTCTCGACGACCACTGGACCATCAATCAGAATCCTCTCTCTAACCATTTACACGGTGACCCACTAGCACAACCGCTCATGCCAGTGCAGGACATCGTTAACGAGCTAACAAACCTTACGCTAGAGACAATCGAGTTTGGGATTCCGGAGACTTTCTACGACTCAGAAACGATCGACGCTGACCAGTATGGTAAATCAGAGGCGCGTCCTGGCATGTTGTATCCTGCCAAGGCTCGACCGACGATGGGCCTCGACTCGTCGTTTCATACGGTCAAGACTGCGGCCCTCAGCCAAGAAGTGGACGCCTTCTCGAACAAGATGATTCAGGCTGGGCAGCAGGTAGTCGGTGCGCTTCCTACGATCTGGGGTGGAGCACTCGAGGGTTCTGGTGGGACGGCAAAAGAAGTTGAGCAGTCACGCGCAGCAGCTCTGCAACGTCTGAATCTGACCTGGGTAATGGTCAAGATTTGGTGGGCAGAGGTGATGGCTAAGAGCGTGCGCTCCTTCGCTGTCAACATGAAGGACGATGAGAAGTATGTCGAGGCCAAAGGCTCCTCATTCGTTAACGTCTGGATTCGCAAGGCTGAGATGTCTGGTAAGGTTGGGGCAGTAGAGCCGGACATCAACGAAGCCTTCCCAATCTCGTGGGCTCAGAAGCGTGACATTCTCATGGGACTCATCGCGATGAAGAATCCCATGGTCGAGTCGGTAATCATGCATCCTGAGAACGCTGGCATCGTAGCGGGAACCATAGGATTCCCTGAGCTTTATATCCCCGGAGATGACGCGCGCAACAAGCAGCTTTACGAAATCTCCGAACTCATCATGGCAGAGGCAATTCCGACGGGTATGCCTGGCCCCGATGGTCAGGAAGTCCTCCAGCCTACACTTCCCATCGCAATGTGGGAAAACCACGCAGTTGAGGCTGAGGTCTGTAAGGCTTGGCTTATGTCGGAAGTTGGTCTCGAACTCAAGAAGACAAATCCGGGCGCCTACATGAACGTCGTTGCTCACATGCAAATGCACGATTTCCAAGTTCAGATGGCAGCTCAGGCTGAAGCAGAAGCTGAGGGAGAAGACGATGTTCAATCGAAGAAAGATGACGGCTCAGGGCCGCCTTCTGGCAGCTGATACCACACGAGCGCTCATAGCTGCTCCGGGGGTAGGCTTTAGACTGCGAATCTTTCGAGTCTTTGCGTCTGTCGCGACGGTGGCAGCTCAGGCCATCGACGTTGGAGTGGATGGCGGGGGAGTAGGGCAGCAGGTCCTCTCGATTGCTGCGTCGGCTACCATTCCCCATCACTTCTGGTGTGAGGAGGGATTCCCCCTTCCTGAAAATACTGCCTTCTCTGCAAAGCCAGCAGCAGCGGGGCCGGCTGTTCAGTTCTTCGTTGAATACATCATCGAGAAACTCTAAACGGAGCTAAAACATGAATCGCCTGACTCTTATCGATAGACTCTTTCCGTTCCTCTTCTCTCCTGACGATGATGGGGGTGGGGGTGGCGGTATCGGTGACGTCTCTGATGTAGCCCACGGTGAACAAGGCGATGTCGAAATTATGGGTCGTGGTAAGGGGGAGACTGACACCGGAGCTGGCGATGATGATAAGAACGATGATGAGGGCGCTGGGGATGGTGACAGGCCAGAAGTCTTCCTTGAAGAAGAGGAAGAAGGTAGTGACAAAGAAAAAGACGACGAAGAAGAGAAAGATGAAGGCAAAGACGACGGGGAAGAAGAGGGTGTCAAAGATGACGCCAAAATCTTCCAAGGTCGTCCAATGCTCACCGACCTCAAGAAAGAATACCCAAAAATCTTCAAGCAGTTCCCAGAGCTGCGAGAAGTCATCTTTCGAGAGCAAGAACTCTCTAAGCATTTTGGCACTGTCGAGGAAGCTGAAGAGGCCTCCATTAAGGCGGGAAGCTTTAATACGATTGAGGCAGCCCTTCTCGCGGGTGACCCAAGCCTCATCTTTGATCAACTCGGAACGAATGCTCCTGAGGCACTGGTAGGAGTTGTCGACAATTTTCTCCCCAAGATTCTCGCCAAGTCTCAGGACTTGTATCTGAGGGCTACGACGCCGGTCATCGAGCAGTTCCTCTGGTCTGGCTATGAGCACGGCAAGCGAATCGGCGATGCGAATCTGATGAAGTCGATGCAGCATGCAGCGAACTTCATCTTCGGGAAGCCTGAGATTCCGGACCCGGCACGTCGGGGCAAGCCTACTGGTCCCCACCCTGCCGAGCAGAAGCTGGAAGAGGAGCGAGCGGCTTGGCAAAAGGTTCGCTACAAGGAAGCGTCCACGGAGATTAGTGGAGCTATCGATGCGGAGCTCGAAAAGGATATCGTAAGGGGCCTCGACCCCGAGAAGAAACTCTCTGATAGGCAGCGTAGGAGCCTTATCAAGGAGATCAAGGACGAAATCGATCTAACACTTGGAAAAGACACGGCATTCGGGAAGCAGATGCAGGCACTCTGGAAGAAAGCCGGCTCTGCTGACTATCCGAGGGACCAGAGGGCCAGCATCCAAAACGCGTTCCTGGCGCGCGCAAAAGCTCTGGTTCCTGCGGTGAGGGCACGGTTACGTTCGGAGTGGTTTGGTGAGCGTCCTAATTCTGGGAAGCTTGCCGAGAAAGATAAGCAAGTCCAACAGCCGCAGAAGAAGCGGACCATCGAGTCATCGTCAGGTCGTGCGTCAGGGAGTGGACCGAAACGTCCACCGGCCCCGCGCGATGTCGACTATACAAAGACTACTGACATGGACCTCATCGAAGGCCGGTTCTCTCGACGGAAATAGTTGGCGGAGAAAACAACATGGCGCTTGCAGAAACGCAAGTCGTGGCGAACGAGCTGGAGAGGGTCGAACCGACCGTCCCCACGCTGTTCGATCGCGACGCGGTGTTCTACGCGAACATCGAGAAGCGCCCTGTCGAGAAGGTCTCAAACCGTGACATGCGCATCCCCCTCGAGCTGCGACCGGGTGGCCTCTTCGGCCATTACGACCCAGCGGGTGGTGACATGGGACGCGGTGAGGGGCCGACTTTCGACAAGGCTCTCGTCAACACCGTCCACCTCAAGCACGCGGTGGAGTGGCACAAGAAGGCGGACTGGGCGACGGACAGTGCTCGCAAGTCTGTGGTCCAGACCTTCCGTCATCTGCTGGCCAAGTCAATGTCGGAGTTCCGTCGTCACGTGGACTCGTTGATGATGACTTCTGGCAATGGTCAGATTGGCACCATCACGTCGGTCGCGAACGGCGGTGGCTTCGACACCTACACGCTCACCACAGACGGCTTCGGCGCTCGCCTGATGCGCTTCGGTCAGAAGGTGAACATCTATCTCGCCAACCTCTCGGCGCTGCGTCATGCGACGGGGGGTGAGACCTCGATCACCTATCACGACCTCGAGAACAAGCAGATCAAGGTCGCGACGGTGACAGGCTCGGCGGCGACGGATGTCATCCTTCTGTCGGGGCTGTCGGGCGCATCGCCGGTGTCGCTCCTCGGGGTGCCCTATCACCACAACAACGCGTCGACGGGAACCTGGCTCGGACTCGACCGTGCCCTGAATCCCGAGATTCGTGCGAGTCGTGTCAACGCCAACTCGTCTCCTCTCTCACTGCCCTTTCCACGTCTGGCCGTCAATAAGCTGGGCGACCGAGTCGGCATCGAGCAGGGAATGAAGTTCCAGGCGTGGATGCATCCCTGTCAGGTGCAGGCGTATGAGGACCTGGGCCAGATGGTCTCGGTCATCAACAAGGAGGCGAAGCAGCAGGGGCTCGACCTCTACTTCGACGTCCAGCAGCTCGCCGGCGTCCCCATCAAGAAGTCCTACTCGTGGGACAAGAAGCGCATTGACTTCATCGTCAACGAGGCCTGGGGCCGCGCCGAGATGAAGCCGTGCGGGTTCTACGAGGAAGGTGGACGGAAGATTTTCGAGATCCGTGGCGCATCCGGTGGTGTCGCGGCGGCCTCGATCTTCTACATCGTTTGCTCGTTCAACCTGTTCATGAAGAACCCCACGCAGGGGGTCTACATCGACAATCTGCAGGTTCCATCGGGCTACTAGCGTTTGACATCTGGGGGTGGGTTAGGGAACCTTCTGTGATTAGGGCAAGGCTGCGATCCTGTAGCTAGTCCTATGTCCCCCACGGCTGGATGCCCACCCCCAGACTCCTACTCTTTACTCATAAGACGTGACGTATGAAATCATCAGAACTCGACGAGATAAACGAGAGACTCCTACTTTACTACGGGAGAGAACTTGACGGGCGGCAACGGTATCGTGTCTCCTGGTCAACGGGTGAATTTGAGAAGCGCTTCGGGACATTTAATGAGTTCTATGGGGCTATCTTTCTCCGTGAGTTCATCGGGATTAAAGAATGCCCGAAGTATCCATACGACTCGGATAGGTGGGTCATCGAGAAATTGTTCTACGTAAAGAACGACGAAATCATTGCGGAGAAGCCTGGGAGCTATGAGCCCTTCTATATTCTCAAGGGACCGAAAAGTGAGTTTCTCCCACTAAATTGGAAAGTCGTAGATATGATTGTGAACTTTGCCGAGACTAAGCCGGTTGGCATCAAGCTCACTGATAAGGATTGGGAGAACCAAGAGCAGGTGGAGATGAAAGCAGAAGCAGCATACTTTGAGGATGAGCTTGACGATCGAGGACGCTCGCCTCTCTTTGCTTTTGAGAATTCAGTATTCATGGACTCAACTCGTCGGTTATAAAGGAGACTCTAATGGCACGCGCAACGTATGACCCGGCTGCTACTGTTATCTCGATGGTCCCGTTTCCCATCGACGAGACAAAACCGGGTATGACTCCTAGCAAGTTCTACGTTGATCCTGCACCGAGGGATGGCTTCAGCTGCCTTCTCGTGACGAAGTGTCGACATGGCGTCTACCTCGACGAGTTCCGCCCTGTGCTCGTGGTGCCAACTGCTCCTGAGGAAGTGGCCGAGGCTATTTGCTTCGACTACAAGAAGGGCCAGTTGGGTATCCGACTTGGAGAGGCAGAACCGGGTCTCTTTTGGGTGCCTGGCAACTTCGCCGAGAAGGAGACGCACAAGGAACTCCAAGCGACTTTCTCCGCCGAGTTCCGAGATGCTGCACGTCTCCAGGTGGAATGGTTCAAGTCTCTCGTGAGCTTGGCTGATGACGGCTGGAACCGATTCAAGCAGCGTGGGATGATTTCTCAGATGCAGAAGATTGCGGCTTCTGCTCTGAAGCTCGAACGTGAGTGGCTTCTGGACATCGAGGTCACGGCGGCTCTGAGCGAGTGCCCCATCTGCTACGAGAAGGTCCACCCGAAGGCTATCGTCTGCCGTGGCTGCAACGGTATTCTCGACGAGGCAGAATACGCCAAGAGGAAGTTTGTCATGGCGGGGTCTCCAGCCGCTCCTAAGGCATAAGACATGGCTATCACTGCACAGGAACCAATGACGGAGGTGAAAGCCCTCCTCAACGACCCGGATGGTAATATCTATCCGGACGCTAGAGTCATTCCGTTTATGCAGAAGGCGTATCGTGAGCTGCAAACGAAGATGATGCTTAATGGTCTTCCTGTGCTAAAGGAGAGTTCAGTAGATATCCCTGTAGCTGCTGGGACTCTCCTTCTGGGCGATGGTTCTGGTCTACCAACAGACTTCATTTACCCCATCGAACTCCATGAGAGGGTGAGTGGGTCGACAGATAGATACGAGGAGATGAAGGAGTTGGCTTGGGAGGGAGACTACATTCCCTCTGACCGCTTACTCTATTGGAACTGGCGTGAAGAGGAAGTCAAATTTGCCGGAGCGACGACGCCTCGCGAGGTCCGCATTCGCTATATGAAGGGACTTGCGAGAATCACGGGGGTTGGTAGTAACATTGCAGTCAACAACGCTGTGAGCTTTCTTGCTACTCGGACGGCATCTCTTGCTGCTCGCTTTCTCGGCTCAAATCCTACACGGGCTGATGCTTTGGATGGAGACGCGGGCATGGCATTATCGGACCTGCTTGGGATTCTCGTGAAGCGAGACCAGGGACTCGGTATTCGTAGACGGGTTAATCGGTATCGTCGTTGACTTGATAAGGAGAAAAGATGCCCCCGACATTGAGAAAGAACAAGAACGCTGAGTTGCACAATTTGGGGAACAACAACGTGGTGTTCACCCACCGAGAACGCGTGTCTCTCGCGGACATCAACGCAGGCTACACGCTTCTCAGCGCCGTGCCCAACTACAAGTATCGTCTCGTCGATGCGAAGATGATTGCGATCGGTGGCGCTGCTGGCGTCTCGACCGCCGCAGTCATCCTAGGCACGCGCGCAGCAGCAGCCGTCGCTCTGATGACTACACTCATCGCGGCTCTCGTGCAGAACACCATCGTCGACCTCGCGACAGCCAACGACCTCGACGCTGGATTGTCGTTCACTGAGCTCGACGACAATACGGCCATTACCGTTGGCAAGACTGGCGGCACGATGACCACGCTGACGCACATCGACTTCATCGTCGTCTACGCACTGATTCCGTCACGTTCTGGTGCCTAGGTGAGAGACCACGACCCAATCACAATTCGAGAGTTCCTTGGCACGTTTGACCGGGGGGAAGATGACTCTGTTCCTCCCGGGTTCTTCAAGGACTCTCGGAATGTTCGATTTATCACAGGGGGTGTAAAGAGTCGTGAAGGCACAACTCTGGACGTTACCATTGGCTCTGTTAAGAGGATGGCCATCTATGAGAGGATAGGAGAGGCCCAGCGTCTGTTACTCTTGGATGCTGCCGGTAATCTCTACGATAGCACCAACCTTGTAACACCTATCCTCTCCATAGTGGCTATGACTGATTTTTCAGTCGAGGTCATGTTCGACCGAGCCTACATTACACCCCACGATGGGACGAAAGGCTTACCAGGGGAAAAGGTTTACGTCTATCCAGGCTCAGGTCTGGCGCGTCCTGCTGCTGGAACTCCTCCTAGTGGTTTTAATCTTACTGCTGTTGACTCTGCTGTCTCTGGGAACTGTGAGACTGGCACACATGTCTTTGCAGTGTGTAATGAGACCGCCTCTGGATATCTCACGAAGCCAGGGGGATTTGTTGCCTTCTCTCCGACAGGTGGTAAGAAAGTAGACCTAGGTGCTATTGCCATCGGTCCAGCTACCACAGCAGCTCGTCAGATAGTAGCAACCAAGGTCATCGCTGATTTTAACGGAGACTTTGAGAACCAAGAGTATTTCATTGTTCCCGGTGGAAGAATTGCCGACAATGTAACGACTGTCCTGGCAGCCTCTTTCTACGATGCAGACCTACAGTCGAGTGCTGACTACCTGATGGACCAGTTGTCAGAGATTCCTGCTGGTGTTTGTATTAGGAACTATCGAGGTCGCCTCTGCATAAGTGGTGAAGACTTAAATCCTGCTATTGTGCGCGTGAGCAAACCGGGAGAACCCGAGTCCTTTGACGCAGTAGAAGGTTTCCTGACCGTCAACCCAGGGGACTCCGGCGGTGGAGTCCAAAACTGCGTTGTGTATCGTAAGCAACTTATCCTCCTTAAGGATGAGCGTGCTTATGTTACGATGGATAATGGAGAAAATGCAGCCTTCTGGGATGTTGACGACCTCGACCCCTCAATCGGGACGACCTGTCATGGGATTGGTCGTATTCGTAATTTTGGAGATAGCACGGAAGATAGAATCTTCATAGCTTCTCGGCCAGGACTTCAGCTCTTCAATGGCACTTTCTCAAATACAGCCGTTACCTATGTAGTCGATAATATCTGGAGTAGGATAACGAAGCTTTACTTTCATACTATCGAGGTAGTGGTTGACCCTATCGAGGCCCTTGTCTATTGTGCTATTCCCCTTGATGGGGCTACGAGTCCTTCCCATCTTCTCGTAGTTGATTACCAAGATGGATTTGAGAAGATCAAGTGGACTCTGTGGACGTTTCCAAGAAATCCGACAAGCATCATCGTTAGTGTCATCCATGCTACGAAGACTTCGCAGTTCGAGTTTGGAGCTTTAAACGGAAACGTATACAAGCTTGACTCAGCTGCAACTGATGATTTTGGCACCGCCATCGATTCCTATGTTCATTTCGGACATCTACCTGCTGATGATACTGGTAATGTCTGGCATTTCACTGGTGCCCGGTTTCGTGTAAAGGGAGTGGGAAACTTAGATATAAGGGTAGAGAGTGAGGATGCCGTGCTATCCCTCATTGCTACTAGTCTTGTCCTTTCTGCCTCCCCAGGACGGGAACTGTTTAGGGGATTTGATTTCGTAAATGAGAAAGCTTCTGTGAAAGTCGGAGTTGATGGAGCGGGGGAGAGATTTACACTCACGAAGTTTGCCCTCTTTGGTAAAATTGAGTGGGAAACAAGGCCCGCTGAGTAATGGCTACTAAGGACATTACTAGTCTTATTGCTGGTCTACAGCTAGAGAACCCTCGTCTTTACCAGGCGCTTGAGTTTCTGAACAGCAGGATAATCACCGTTGAAGAGGAGCTGTTTCCACTTGTTCGCCAGGCTGCTGAGCTAGAAGTCCTTGAGGCAGACCTATTGCCTCCGACTACGCTAAGTTTTGTGTTTACGCCCACGACCGTCCGTTTCATTTGGACTGAGGTGGCGGGGGCAGCTCAGTATGAAATTCGTAAAGGAGTAGATTGGGATACTGCTACGTTTCAGCTCCGTTCTAATTCGCTCCAAGCTGATATAGACCCGCTCCTTGTTGGTTCTCATACTTACTTGATCAAAACCATCACTGCAGGGGGTGTTTATTCAGTCCTTGCTACCCAATGTATTGTGACTGTTTCCGCGCTGGGGACTATCACGATTACAAAGGCAGTAATTGACAACAACGTGCTTCTGAGTTGGATAGCCCCGACTAGCACGTTTCGGATTCTTAACTACAAGGTCAAGAAGGACACGGTTCTTATTGGCACTGTAGACTCAACTTTTTTCACACGGTTCGAGAACGTCGCGGGGACTTATACCTATACTGTAACAGCAATCGATGTAGCTGGTAATGAGAGCCCTGCATCGGACATTATTGTTCAGGTTCTCACACCACCTGATTATGCTCTACAGGACCAGCAGACGTCGGCGTTGAACGGGACGCGCGTGAATGTTCCTCTCTTGCCCGGTCCTAAGCTCTTGGCGAATTGGGCTCCGGAAACGTTTGAGGTTCACTTCACTTCGAGGGGGTGGTTAACTCCTCAGAATCAGGTAGATGCTGGGTTTCCGATTTATATCCAGCCTGCTAACCTCACAGGAAGCTACGAGGAAGTAATTGACTATGGAGTAGCGCTGAATAATGTCATTGGGACTATAACCTACAATTCGTTTTTGGTTACACCGGCTGAGACGATGGGGGTTATTATCAAAATGGCTACGTCGCTGGATGGGGTTTCCTATTCAGCCTTTACGAGTGGGGCAAGCCAGTTCCTCTCAACTCTACGCTACCTTAAATTCCGGCTTGAGTTTACAGGGTCAAGCACGAAGGCCCTGATGGAGATTTTCAACGTAGTTATCAGTCTTAACGTAAAGCGAGAAAATGATGGGGGAGAGGTAGAGGCTCTCTTGACTGACGTGGGGGGCACGGATGTTTTCTTCAACAAGCCCTTCAAGGATGTCGAAAGCTTGACGGCGACGGCAAAATCTACGACCGAGCCCTTCGTCGTCATTATTAACTTTAATGATATACCAAGCCCGACCGAGTTTCAGGTGTTCGTCTTTGATACGACGGGCAATCGGGTTAGCAAAACAGTCGAGTGGAAGGCGCGCGGGGTCATCTGATGTGGCAGCGGTGGAATCAGACGCTAAATAAGTTTGAGAAGAGCACCGATGATGGTGTGACATGGGAACGTCTGGATATTTCTGAGACAGTTGGCTATCGAAACGTCAGAGACTATGGTGCTCTTGGGGATGGTGTCACGAATGATACTGCTGCCATCCAAGACGCACTTGATGACATGCTTATAAATGGGGGTCGACTCTTATTTCCCCCCGGAGTTTACTGCGTTGGTGTTGGTGGGACTGGGCTAGTTGTAAGTCAAAGTAATAACTTCGCCTTTGAGATTATCGGTGCTGGTAAGATCATGCATCTTCAAATCTCGGGTGAGGCTGCTACGACTCTCAAGTGGGTTGGTAGTGCTGGTGGTAAGATTCTCTCCGTCATCGCGATGAACGGTGGTCGTATCGAGGGAATTACCTTTGACTGCAACACGGTAAACCCAGCGGCAAATGGACTCTACATTGAATCTTGCGTAGGAACTCATTTCGAGTGTTTAGGAATAGACAATTCTAGCGAGTATGGTTTCTGGATTCGCTCTGTTGCGGCTGGTGTCTATTCTTGCACTTTTAACAATCTTCATACTGAGGAAACTTGTGATGGTGGAATGCTTCATGATGCTGATAACGGTTCTCCCCCAGTAGCAGATATTGCTCATTGCACTTTTACGAACTTAACTCTGAACTATAAGGGGACGACTCGACATGCTCTGAGCCTAAAGTCAACTGATAACTGCTGGTTCTTTGGTCTTACAATACGTGCTGTTGATTGGCACTGTGCAGAGCTGATGTATCTGCATGATAAAGCTGGCACAGACTTCGGCGCACTTAGTAACTTTTTCTTTGGTGTTGATGGTGGAACTGGGGATGTAACGAGTGGAGGTGGTGGGACTCAAAGGTCTATCAAGTCAGATGTCGTATCACCTGACAAGAATGTAATCTTTGGTCTTAACCTAACGAATGGTATCCCAGGACTCATCACAGGAACCCATCCAGAGACTCTTTACGTGATGGGGGATAGTTCAGGATTTATTCAAAGTAGACATTTTAGCTCACCTGAGAAGCTAGCTTTCTCAAATGCAACTCAACCTCTGCATCTGTATTCTGACTCTTCATCAGGTCAGACCCGTATGCAGATGTGGGATGCTGCTACGGCAATTGGTTTTCGTCTTGCTACTAGGGTAGGAGCTGGAGTTGATATTGATCTTCTCGATATCAATGGGACTACTGGTGACGCTAAACTCAAGGGCTCTATTACTCTCGATGGGAGCAAGATAGTCTTTGATAGCATTACCAATGCTGATATGACCGGGGAGATAAACGCTACTGGTTATAATGGTGGCGTGACTCGATTTCGTGATTTGTCCATTAAAGATGGCAAGGGAGTGGAAATCATAAAGTTTATGAATTCTCTCGTCGCTGATAATGGTGCGTTTCTTTCCAACGGGTTTAGCTTGCATGTCGGATCAGCGACACGAGTTGGTCGGACATCAGTAAATCCTACAAACGTGATAAACTTTTACCCAGGGACTCTTCCTGCTGGGACAATGGCAGGTGGTCTCCAGGTCTATGCGAAAGACTCTGGAGCTGGACTCATTAGGCTTTACTATATGGATAGTGGTGGCACTGAACGTGGGCCACTATAAATGACTATGTTTGATACATCTCCAGAGGAACTCTTTACGTTGATTGGTGAGCGTGAATTCATCAAGTATCGTCTTACTCAGGAAGTAAAGGACCGAGAGAACATCATCCTTCAACTTCAGACACAGCTCACAACAGCGCGCGCGACCATTAAGATTTACGAGGATAGATATGGCAGACTGGAACAACCCACTAATAACAACACAGTATGACGTCTTTGTCGCTGAGGCTAAAGCCCGCGATGTTGATGTTGCTACGATGTTTGTTAATGCACCAACGAACCCGCCTACAAGTGCAATGCGTTCAGTTCGTCTTGCTCTTGGGATGTTCAAGTTTCAAGAGTGGGATGGTGCTGCGTGGCAACCTCGTTTCCTCGACGTCGCTGGTGGTGGGACTGGTGCTGCAACTACTCCTGATGCTCGTGTGGCTCTCGGTATTGGGACGATGGGTGTTCAGAACTCGAATGCCATTGCCGTCACAGGTGGCACGGTTTCGGGACTGACCCAGCTCGATGTAACAGGTCCTATCACGTTCTCGGCGGATGCATCATGGGACCTTGGAACTTTCGCTAAGCAGGCACGCAAGGGATATTTCAAAGATGCCCTCGTGTTGCCTGTTGGTGTGGATAAATACGCCACGTCTTAGTAATAGAGACTAATGGCAAAGATTGCAGGCTCAGCGTGGGTGGAAGGAAATGACTTCCACTATATCGATAACTCCAACAGGGAATGGTTCTTCGCTGGTAATCTAGTGGGGGCTGCTGGTGGTGGGGCTAAGGCTGCGTCTGCATGGATTGAGGGGAATGACCTTCACTACATCAATGAGGCTGCGACTCAAGAATACATCGTCTATGGGCCTGACCAGGGGATAAAGACCAACGCAAAGAGTGGCTCGCTCTGGGTTGAAAATACCCTCTTAGCGTGGATAAAGCAGGGAACAACCAATAAGTATCTAGGACATGATGATGTGGCCCATGTTGATACCCACGGCGACGTTGCTCATATTGATGGCAGTCATACGGATGTTGCTCACACCGACAACGCCCATACGGACACGCATACTGATACAGCGCATGTGGATACTCATGGTGATACTCCACATAGTGATTCTCATACTGATACTCACGACGACGTAGTTCATTCTGATTCCCATACTGATACAGCTCATGTTGATGATCATGCTGATTCACATGGAGATACTGAACATGTAGATATCTTTCATGTTGATGAGCATGGGGATTCCACGCCGCATGGTGATAGTCCCTTTACAGATGAGCCACATAGTGATAGTCATGGGGATTCTCATGATGATGTAGCACATTCAGACGTAGCTCATGGTGACCAAGCGCATACGGATAGTCATGGGGATTCCGTTCATGGCGATGCAGCTCATAGTGATGCCCACACGGATACTGCACATACGGATGCGCATACGGATGTGGCCCATACGGATATAGCTCACTCAGACGTGGCGCATGCAGATAGTCATACAGATTCTCACGTTGATACTGGTCATACTGATAAACCAGTGCTTATAGGACCTTGATATGAATTGGACATCGCTTTTCGGTAAGGCCATTGTCAACTCAAGGTTGGCCCAGTATCCTGATGCCAAAATCTATAACGCTGCGACGATGCTTGCGCCTGAGGAGAGGCCAAAGGTTCCCGTCCGAATGGTGAATAATGATTGGGCAAAATCTAGACCTACTCCGATGTGGTTCGACTCCGCAAAGCCCGATCATATCAGCGTTTCTACAGGTTCACCGAGTTATAAGAAGGGGGATATGCCTCGGCTTGCTGCTATGCTAGGTCATGAGGCAATTCATTCTGGCGGACAGATGGCTGAGGTTCCTGGCTATGAAAGGGAGACCGCAATTCTACAGCGTTTTGGATTGGGAAGTAGTCAAAGGATCAAAGACATCGAAGAGATAAAGAAGCGTTTCAAATGAGCATAGAGTATCTTCCAGTTGGCATCGCGTGTAATCTTGGTTGCAACTATTGCTACCAAGACCCTATGCGTGATGCGGGGAACATTACTGTCCCGAGAGACTGGGACAAGGCGCGAGCTCAATTAGAACGAGAGGGATATAACTTCGCGGTCTTCGGTGGCGAGGCGCTCTTAGCCCCCATCGAGCATCTTGAGGAGGTCTTCAAGTTTGGGTTTGAACGTTTTGGACGGAACAGTATCCAGACCAACGGTATGCTGATCAGTGATGCACACATTGAGCTTTTTCAGAAGTATCATGTTGGTGTTGGTATTTCCATTGATGGGGGAGACTACCTTAACGATGCTCGATGGGCTGGTTCTCTAGAGGCAACGCGTAAGGCTACTAAGTTGGTTCAGAAAAACATTGAGCTACTTTGTAAAGAGGAAATAATTCCAAGCATCATCGTTACTCTGCACAGGGGTAATGCTGAAACTCTCGACAAGATTTACGACTTGTGTGAATGGTTCAATCTGTTAGAGCTGCTCGGAATTCGAAATATTAATCTACACATTCTCGAGACGGAGAAGGGTCGAGAAAACTTAGCCCTAACAGATAGGCAAAACATCCAAGCGTTTCGAGTGCTTTACGAGCACTCTTTGAAATCAAAAATGTCGTTTCAACCATTTCGAGATATTCGTCGACTACTCTTGCAGGAAGAGTTGAGCAACGTATCCTGTATCTGGAATGCTTGCGATCCGTTAACGACTGATGCTGTTCGAGGGGTGGGACCTGATGGAACGCAATCAAATTGTGGAAGAACCAACAAGGATGGAGTCAACTGGGTCAAGTCTGACTCTAATGGGACTGAGAGATATCTGGTTCTGCATCATACTCCTCAGTCTCATGGTGGGTGTAAGGATTGTCGATTCTTTTCTCTCTGCAAGGGACAGTGTCCTGGAACAGCTATCGACAATGACTGGCGCAATCGGACGGTTCATTGTGCGGTGTGGTTCTTCCTGTTTGAGATGATTGAGAAGACCATTCTCCTATCTCACAGACTACCTATTTCTCGTGATACTGCTGCGCGAAAGGCTCTTGAGGCAGGACTCCTTAAGAAATGGGGAATACCTCATAGCAATCATGGTGATGCTCCTCATGGGGATTCTCATGGGGATTCTGATAAGGGCATAGAAGTAGTCTGGCTATGAAACTAGACTTTGCTCTCCCAGAGTTTACCCGCATAGCGTGGGTGAGCCCTCGTGCGCGTGAGGTGTGGGAGCCTCGTATCCAGGCTGTCTCTAATGCTTGGCTTGATATCGAGTTAGAATCTGTGCGCCTAAACATACGTGAGGGGGCACTGGTATTTGGTCTGGAGCGCATCAACAACTTTAACCTTCATCCCATCGAGGTAGCTCCCAACAGATTTGCTGTAGGTCGTGGCCGTCATGAGCTTGCGATTGCATACGAAGCGCGCGACGATGATAAGGTAGGCAAGCTACTCGGATTCCCGGCCTGCTGTCGAGAGTTCTTTGATGAAGTATGGGGTGATGGGAACTCTGATACTACCTGGGAGATGGCTGGGAATCCGAAAAGCTCTCACGTAGAAGTGTCAGGACCAGTGGAGTGCAATATCTTAGGGCGATGGCTAGGCGTTCGGCTTGTCCCCCATTTGCCCTGCTCATTCAACTGTAACGAGACAGTAGCGCGTGCTTATGCTTTCAATATCATCTGGCCTGCTCAGGAGCTTGAGTGGGCGCGACAAATACTGAGCTGGCCGACGCAATGGTCCTCACTCCACGGGGTTGCTATCATCACGATGCCAGTGCTCAAGATAGTAACGAATACTACTGCTGTGACTGAGGAACAAGTTGTCGATAGGGATGGGGACATCTACCCCATAGAAGGAGCAAAAGGGACTGAGTTTCCGTTCAAGACTATACACACCCTAAGTGTTCGCCGCACGAACGATTATTCCGATAACGGCTTTATATCGGCGAAAACTCAAGACGCTGCTCACGCTGTCATTCTTCAAGCTGTCTCGAAAGTAATGGCTTCTAAACCAATAGGCAAAGTTTTAGACCTTGGATGTGGTAATGGTAGACTCCTCCAAAAGATACTCAGTCTTGCGCCGTGGTTGGTTCCATGTGGAGTGGAACAAGACAGGTCGCGTTTTGAGAAGGCGTCGGAGAGACTTAAAGCTTACAGTCCTCATCTGTATTATGGTGATATTAACGATCATTCGGTGGGCAAGGCTCCATATTGGGATGCTCCATATTGTCTCGCTCTTGTCTCGGTTAATCGCATTCGTGAGACTGAGCAAGCAGACCAGCTCCTAACCAATCTCGCGAATGCCTGTGACTCAATCATCTTCTACTCCTATGATACAGATGAGTGGCCGGGGCTGGGTGTCCCTGGTTTAACTCGGCTCTTCAACATGGAAGAGCATTTCTCCGGTGTCAATACTTGTGCTTTGTTAGTAACTTGTCGGAGGGATTAGTGGCTGAAGAGATCGTTGAGGCTAAGTCTGCTGACGTTGGGACTGTGCATCCTGGTCAGGCTGGCGGGACAGTCCCAGCTAAACCTGATGTATTAGTTCTTCCTGGTGGTAAGGCTGCTGCAATGCCAACGACTACAGAGGAAGAGGACCGCACCACTTCTGGCCAGCGTGATACTAGTAACATGTGGGAGAGCACGCAGCGATTGATTGCTCTTTCTGTAGTGGAAGTATCGTTGATGGTTGCAGGCGCTTTGGCAGTCTTTGCAAAGACCGAGAGTGTGCAAACAGCGTCTCTTGTGTTTTTGTTTGGAGTGGCAAATCTCGTCATTGGATTCTACTTTGGTCGGACGAATCACCAGAGGGTTGGTGGTGTTGGGCCAGTATTAGGACGATAAACAATGCCAAGGTTTTTTCCGAACGGTGTTCTTTGTGTTGGATTGGGCCGGGATCCCTTTGATTCGACTCGGTCGATTACTCAAGAGTGTAGCACGCCGCTCGCTCTTTTGCATTCTATAACCCCACAGAATCCCTGCATCGTAGCACTGTCTGATGGAACTGTGATTGGTAACACTGGAACAGTCAAACTCGTTGCCAATGGTAAGCGCACCTGGGCCTATATTCCATTCCCCGCTGGTGGTTATCGAGATTCTTTTGGACGCACAGATGCCAATGATTCTCGACTCATCGACCGTGGGCCTGGCGAGATTGGACCTGATGGCGAAATTGTCTTGCGTCCATTTAGCAATGCGTTTGCCGAGGTAATTGATCCGGACGGCACGATTTGGCCCCTAGCAGACTTTGACATTTTCGATATTCAGTTACTAGGACAACGTCAGGCTATCTTTCGTGCAGTGAGAGATCCACAAGCTCTACACTCTCGAGGTGGCGTTGTTGAGCAGCCGAAAGGTGCATGGGGCTGGCCAAGGATGATTACTTGGCCAGGTGGGACGTTCAAGCTGCTCTACCAATCTTTTGATGGTGGCGCACTTGTGCTTGATGGACATATCGTCGCTGATGGTGTAAACTTCTTTCGGCCTGATGCGATCGTAATAGGTAATGCCATCTATATTGGGTGGAGCACGGGGCCACAGGAGTATGGTGTAACTCCCCCGCCTCTTGTGATCCCAATAGCAGAACTCTCAAAGTTGCCACTCATCGCGGATAGACTTAACACATCACATAACGATGCACCACATAACGATGCACCCCACGGTGATATTCCACAGGAGCCTAACGTGAGCCGAAAAGACGAACTGTTTCCAATCCTGCAGGTCCTGAACACGGAATCAAGGTTTGCTCTTAGACTGCAAGGCACCTCGGAGGCTACGCAAGCACATAGCATTCGTTTTCTCACCGAAGCTGTCCTCCGTGCACGTCGGCAGGGCTTGACACGCTTTGGACTGCTGAAGAAGCCAGAGGGCATCAACGCGGACAACGTGACAAGTCGTGAGGACAACGGGGTCATTCTTCACTTCGATGTCATTTCCGGCGCTGATGGTCTCGCCGCTGATGGCACGTTGACACATATCCCCACACTGGCCTGGGGAGACAATGGACCAATCCAGTCGGGGTGGTCGCAGTTTATTCCGGATGACGTTGCACATGATGATGCTCCTCACAATGATGTCCACAATGACGCGCCACACAATGACGTCCCATCGCCAAACACAACTCTGGCGCGTCTAGGAAAGCTCGAAGCTGAGATGATCGATGTCAAGACTCGGCTTAGCTTTCTCGAGAAGGGTGGACCGACTCCCCCACCGGCACCGACCACCGAGTTGGAAGTGCTCAGGGAGATACTTGCTACGGAGAAGGCCATTCTCGCTGCACTCGTAAAAGCACTTGAATGATACTCCGATCGTTTCGCCAGACGGATATCGACGCCATAGATAGGATTTGGCGTGCGCACCATAGCAATGACTTTTCCGTGCCCGACCGTGAGAACATGGTCATCGATGCAGTTGTCGAGGATAAAGGAGAAGTCATAGCTTATGGTCAAGTGAAGCTGTTTGCAGAGTTCATGCTTATCCTCGATTTGAGCGCGTCGCAGAGAGTAAGGATAGAGGCGATTAAGCTCTTGATGCTTGAAGCGTTTCGAGGGGCAGACCAAGCTGGGCTCAAGCGAGTTTATAGCTTCATCAGAGATCCAGGTTTCGCTACACTCATCGAACGGCATTTCGGATTCGAAATCGTCGACGAACCGGGAGAACTTCTCCTGAGAAAGAAAGACTAATGGGCGGCAACAAAGAGGGCAAGAAAACCAACTCCATGCTCGACACGCAGAATGCCCAAAACTCTGCCGAGCAAGCCAACTACATGGGGGCCGTCAACAAGGGCCTTGCAGGATCACAGGAGCGTGCATCCGATATGTATGGCTCCATGTCCGGTGGCTATAACAAGTTCATCGAGGGGGGTGGCAACTTCGACCCAGCCAAGTATGGGGCTTCTTCCGGTGGTGGTTCCGGGGGAGATCCTGGGGGTGCTGGAGCTGCTGCTGCTGATGGCCGCTTCGGGGAGGCTGAGGGCTCCTATCGCAACTTCATGAGTGGTGGGGGCGTCGATACAGGACGCTTCAATCAGTTCCAAGGGCAACTCGGGGAACTTGCGAGTTCTGGTGGTTGGGACCAGGGTCGTCGTGACTCGATGGACGAGAACATCAAGGGGATGAAAGGGATTGCTAGTGACCCCGAAATCGCAAATCGTTTCCGTGGCAATGGAGTCTTTGACGAATTTGCCAAGACCGGGGGATACTCCGAAGGTGACATCTCCAACATCCGGTCACGTGCCAACTCTGTTATCCCTGCCTATTACGACGTGGCGAAAACTGAAGCTGGACGAATGGGTTCTGTGCAGGGTGGATACGGACCTGGGCGTTCTGCTCTCATGGCTCGCATGTCACGAGACCAGTCGCGAGGTGCCGCTGGACAAGCTCTTGACACTGAAGTCGGAATCAAGGAAAACGTCAACGCCGGTCGTCAGTGGGGTTCCGATCAGATGTCCACTGCTGAAGGAGCCCTCCAAGGAACTCGGATGAACGCGTTGACGGGGGCATCCAGCGCCGAGAGCAATATGCTCAACTCGATTGCCCAGAATCGTATCGGTGCAGCTGGGGCAGGCGGTGGCAACGAGATCGGAATGCAGGGCGTCGTGCAGAAGGGCAAGATGTTCGGCACACAGGGACTCGAGGGCATGGCTGAGAGTGCTGCCAACAGAGCCGCTTCTGCTTCTGCTGCTTCCGGCGCTGCCTCATCTCAAGCTGCTGCCGACGCTCGGTGGCGTGCTCAGTTCGACCGTGAGGGTCAGCAATATGGCCTCGAAGGAATGCAGTCTCTCTACGGCAATGCGCCTGGAGAGGTTGGCATGTATCTCGATGCCAATAACCAGGGACGCTCAGTTAACAACAGCGTTCAGGGTCGTCTCATCGACCAGCGAATGGGAAACAATCCCAAACGTGACTGGCTCGCAACCATCGGAGGTATCGCAGGAGCCGCTGGGGGAGCTATGACGGGAGCCGGAGCACTCGGTTACAAGCCCGGAGGTAGGGGATAATGGCTTTCCAGAATCCGTTTCAGTCAATGCGGCGTAGGAACATTCTTGCGCCTTCATCGTTTAATCAAGAGGGTCCATCCAAGCCGAAGATGAGCTTTGGTATCGAGGCAAAAGAGCCCGATCCCTATCAGCCTCCCAAGCAACGGACCTACGAGGATGATATCTCAGACCTCCAGAGTCAGTCTGGCCCTGGACTGGAGGCCTATAAAGACTATCTCACAAGGCTCCCAAAGAGAGAGGACAGCAAACCCGGCGTGATGACTCGTATCGCGGCGGCCCTTTCTGGAGGGGCCGCTGGACTTCGTGACCCAGGGGCGGGCATCAAGGTTGCGCAGGACGTCAACTCCTCGAGCTATCGCAATGCTCTCTCTGATTATGCTAACGAGGGCGTCGGCCTGAAAGAGCGGTCGGATATGGAGCAGGACGAGCTTGACTCGAAGTTGAAGGCCCTCACGAGCGCGCGTGCGATGGGCCTGAAATACGACGAGTTCGACCTGAAACGTCGCGAGGCTGGTAACAAGAATGCCATCGATCTCCAGAACTCCGAGTCTGGTCGAATTCGTGCCGACGCCTATGCCAAGACTCAGGGTCGTCCGCGTCATCAGTATCGTGACCAGGAAGATGGCTCTATCCTTGAAATCAATGAGGACGATGGGACGCAGAGGGTCATTCCGGGTAAGAGCCTTGCTTCTGGACAACTCGGCGTTTCCCGAGGCCAGCTCGGCGTCTCCCAAAGGAACGCTGCGACGGCTGAGGGCAATCTTGGAGTCAACAAAGACCGTGCTGCTATGTATGGTCGCGGCGTTGACGCGACCATCAAGCGTGGCGACAAGGCAGCGTCTCCTCGAGTTCAGCAGGATGCCGAGGACCGAGCCCTCACAGAGATGATGAGTGATCCGCTGTTCAAGGATTTCGTCGGTCTGGATGACAAGGGTTTCCCCGCAATCAAGGGCGACCCTGACGACCCCGACTATCAGGACTTTCTCGAAGCACTCGACGCTAAGAAGGCTGAAGTCCTGGCCGGCACTTCTCGTCGTAGAACTGGGGGTCGCTAATGCCGCAAGAAAAGGTAAGCCCGTATGAGGCAGCGCGGGCAAGAGTAGCTGCTCGTCGCGCGTCTCAACCGCCTAAGAGGTCGTGGTGGGATACTGGTAAGGATATTATCGGTGGCGTGACCGATACCATCCTGCCAAGCAAGACCCTCTCCGATTACTGGGAAGGTCCGATGGAGGTGGCTAAGCATCCCATCGAATCTGCCAAGCGCATCGGACAGAGTCTTTACGAGGGGCAGGCCGACCAGTTCCGCAAGATGAAAGAGGCTCCAACCCTCTCTGAGAAGCTGGCCTATGGAGCAGCAGGGTCGATACCACTTCTTGGTCCAATGGCTGCTGGAGCCGGCGAAGAGATCGGAAGGGGCAACTTTGCAAGGGGTGGTGGACAGGCTGCTGGTATTCTCGGTGGCTTGTATGCTGGCTCCAAGGCCAGACCAAAGGGCTCTGTCGTGGAATCTGTAGTCGAGACCCCAAAGCCACGCGCACCTCTTGGCCTCCCCGAGCGCACAGGTCCTCGTTTCTATGCTGGAGAGGCAGGAGTCGCCGACGCTACACAGACATATCGTCGACACACCGGCAATCCCAATCCCTATATCGAGAGTGGAACGCAAACTCTCTCAGACGTTGGGGAAGTCGTAACGCTGCCTCCAGAGTTAGCTGCTCAGGGATATGGGCCGCAGGGAGCACCACCTATCTCTGTTGGCAAGCAGAGGACGAGGCTTGCCCAATCTGAGTTCGAGCGAATCCAGGCAGAGAAGGCTCGTCGTCCTAAGATGGGAGCGCAAATCGGTGGACGAGAGCGTCTGAACATGGACGTTGAGGCTATCGGGGGAGAAGGCTTCTCTGAAGCTGGTCCATCACGTCAGCCACCTGGTATTCCCTCACAAGAGAAGCTCGTGCCGCAACGTCCACGGGAAGCTTACTATCCCAAGGAAGACCCAAACGTCCCTGGCATCGGAAACGTGGAGCCTGTGGGCCAGCAGGGTCCAAGAGAGATTCGACTCCCAGCGGGTCATCAGTCAGCTCTCCGCAAGATGGGTGTGCCTGAAGACAAGATTCGCACGATGTCGATGACGCAAGCTGACGCGGTGCTCAAGTCGACGGGGGCAGCTCCTATTGTTGGTGAACAGCCCAATGCGCGCCTTACTCAAAAGCGTAATCGCGTCGGTGATAAGGTGCCCGAGTTAAAGGACACCCCGATGGCCGCTGTTGCTGAGCAGGTCAAGGCAGACCTCACAACGGGCACACAGAACAAGCGTCCCTATCAAGGTCTCACCGACAACGACTTGATGACCCTCGGTGCTCGTGGAGATGCGAGTGCCATTAAGGAGATGATTGGTCGGAAGCGAGGAGAATATCAGCGCGTCACACCCGGCGCTCCTCTCAAAACTCGTCCGGGTGATGTTGCCCCTTTCGATAAACCCGCGTCTGCTCCCGTAAAGGATGCCGGTGCGGGTATCTCTGCTAAGTATGCCTTTGAGCAGCCTGATGAGTATGGACGTCCCACCTCTATCTATAACATTGAGGGCGGGCCTCAGCATGGGTCTTCCGTCACTGCTCAGACGCTTCAGGGGATGGGCATAGCAGTCCCTGAGAAGACTGCTCCGATGGCTAAGCCTTTGACTCTTGCTGAGAGAATGAAAAGTGAGTCAGGCCACGCACTCCTCGAACGCAAGCCCTACAAACCCATCGACTTCGACAAGCCTCTACCGGCATCGGAGAAGGGCAATATCTTTCATCGAACTGTCAACGAAAAGTTCGATACCAACTTCGGAAATTGGGTCAACGCTAGGAATGCGTCCAAGGTCGAAGGAGTCATCAAGCGTCGAGAGTTTGCTGACCTCGATGCGGCTGGCTTCGACGGCATTACTGCGTTCCAAGAGGGGCTTCTCACAGAGGGCCGCTTCAAGGACATCAAGACTTATTTCGACAAGAAGCATGAGCAGCTAAGCGCAGCAGGGGTCAAGCTTGGCTTCCGTGAGAACTACCTGCCACAGCTCTGGGAGAACCCTGCCGACGAGGTCTTTGCTGTATCCAAACGGCTGGGACTTAAGCCTACGTTTTCACTGGAGCGCGTCCTCGAGAACTATAAGGCGGGAATTGCCGAGGGTCTAAAGCCCAAATACAAGAACATCGGTGAGCTGATGGGCTGGTATGAGGGGCGCGCGAACAAGGCCATCGCCGACCGTCTTTTTTTCGATCATCTGCGAGAGTCCAAACAGATTCTTCCCGAGGGCAAAGCTCCTTCCGAGTGGTCAACCATCAATCCTGACCATTTCCCCGTGCAAAAATTCAAGACGGCACGAGGGGAGCACGTCACGAAGAACTACAAGGCCCCATCGGACATCGCAAAGGCCATCAACAACTACTTAGGCGAAGGACATGAGGCGTTCAAGTGGCTCGGGGACAAAGCGAGCATTACTAAGAACATCGTCCTCTCATCAGGTATCCCAGGCACCGCCATAAACGCGCACGGTTTCAACATCTCAGCTCGTAACGTGATGGCAAATGGTGTTGTCAGCGGTGGAACTCAAGCTCTCAAGTATCTCATTAACACTGGCGCAGACAACCCCATCGCACGGGGCATCGAGAAGATATCGCCGTGGGAGTCCGCTCGCAAGTTCTTCGACGAGAATCTAAGGGATGCTGCCGACGCTGCTCATCATGGCCTGACCGTTATGACTGAGGACCATGTGATGGGTGAAAAGGGCTCTGCCCATCTTCTTCGAGAGGCTAAGACTGCCCCTGGTAAGCTCGCCAACAAGGGATTCAATGCTTTCCTCAAAACTCAGGGGAAGTATTTTGAAGACCCTCTGTTTCAGCATGTCGTTCCCGCCCTGAAAGTCAAGCACTGGAGGGGAATGGCTCAAGACATGATGAAGCAGGGTGTCAAAGAGGTCGATGCGAAGAAAGCCGCGGCTGCTGCTACGAACGAGATCTATGGTGGCATCAACTGGGAAGCCATGCAGAGGAGCCGAGACATCCAGAACCTCATGCGGGGTATCGTCCTTGCACCGGACTGGTTTGAGACCCAGTATCGTATCGGTAAGGGGATGGGAAATACTCTTCGTGACCCAACAAATCCGAGGGGCCTGAGCTATAAGCGTATCGCTGCCAATCTCGTGGCTGCCTACGTTGCTGCTGACGTCATCAACTACAGCATCAACAAGAAGCACATGTGGGATAACGAGACGGGTCACGCGCTCGACATCAAGGCGGGCTCTACTGGAGGAAAGACTAGGTGGGTCCGAC
>Ga0208185_1000154_pt1 | contig 44683 bp, 47 predicted proteins | sample EasRivMeERMLT700_FD_187532 | JGI IMG/M metagenome (GOLD analysis project Ga0208185, IMG submission 187532) | Soil microbial communities from meander-bound floodplain in the East River, Colorado, USA - East River MetaG ERMLT700 (SPAdes) (version 2) | ecosystem: Environmental > Terrestrial > Soil... | reverse complement strand
GGAGGGCAACATGCTCCCGGTGTGTGGGAAGCACCGGAAGGTGGTTGAACAGGCGAAGGACATCTGTCGGTGAAGTGTGAGTGTGAGCACAGTTCACATTTCGGCCGGGTGAGTGACCACCCCTATGATGAGCCACAACCAAGGCGGGGCACGCGAGCGGTTAAGACGGTGCTGGGGACGTTTGCACTCTGCAAGGATTGCATAGAGAAGGGACACATGGGAGTACGATGAAAGCAACGAGATGTCCGAGTTGTGTGCATCTGCTGTATCAGGTGCCACTTGGCCCGTGCCAGTACGTGGTAGAGGGGCTCCGAGCGAAGGGGCCGGGGAAGGCGGTGAAGGCGGTGTGTGGATGCAGGCATGTGAGCCACTTCACTGAACACGTGGAGGTGATGGATGAGTAGGTCGAGGGAGGAACTGATCCAGAAACTGGTGGCCGAGGAGCCGGCCGAAATGAGGGCACGGCTCTTTGGCATGAGCATGTCAGACAATGTGGCTATGATGCCGAGGCCACTGGTTGAACTGCTCGCCGCGGAGATAACTACGATCTGTGTGTCGCTTATTCATACTTGTATGCGGCACCCCGAGTGGATGATGGCAGTGGTGAGGGACACTGAGTGGTTCAAGGAGATTAGTGTGGAGGAGTATGAGGAGGTGCTGGAGACAGTGCTGCTCATGTATCCGCTGCCAAGAATGGAGGTAAGAGATGGACTGGCCGCCGAAGTCGAATAAATCGGAACAGATGGAGGAGATGCTGACTGTCTTTGCGGGGCACGAGGGGAATATCTTCAAGCGAGCGGACTGCGCGATGTGCCTGAAAACGGATTTGCTGCCGGAGAACTTCAGGAATGAGGGCAGCATCCGAGAGTTTGGGATTTCTCGGCTGTGTCAGGCCTGTCAAGACAAGGTCTTCGGAGTGGATTAAGGAGGCCTCCCTCCCCGACTTCAGGGACGGAATTGAAGTCGGAGCCTCGGGGGACTGGAAGGGCTACCCACCCTTCCTCCCCCAACTAGAAAGGATGTGGAACTGTGAATGGTGGACGAGTTGACCCGCCCCATAACTATGATGTAGGGCCGAATGAATGTAAGGTGTGCGGGAGGGAGTACTGGACAGACTATGAGTTCTGCTCGAGGGATTGTGAGGTGGAGTGGGAAGTGGGGAGAGTGCTGAGTGGGGGTGAGGATGATGGATAGGAAAAGGCTACTGAGACTGCGGGCTGAGCATGGGCCAGACAAGTGCGGGCAATGGCGCGGGCCTGCGTTCGCGAAGTGTGAGGAACAGCCCTGTGAGCCATCCCAAATCCTCGACTTGGCGCTGACATGCTTCGATCCGGAGTTTGGAGTAGCGAAAGTAGTGGAGTTGAAGGATGAGGCTGAACGGCTACGAGCCGACCTTGAACGCCTCGCAAGGGAGACGATGGGGATAACCGCTGCCGGGGCCAAAGCATACGCGGAGGCTGAGCGGCTGGAGGAAAAGTGGAAGGCGTTTGACAGTCTCCGGGTTGAAGCCATGACCAAAGCAGATGCGTGGCGGGAAGAGGCTGAGCGGCTGCGAACTCTAGGGCGGGAGGCTGCACTGTTGCTCTCTCAGGTGGAACCGCCACAGGGCCATCCCTATTCGTGGCAACAAGAGGTTGAGGCATGGGGGATTCGCCTACGGTTCGCCCTCACAGGCACGGAGGCCACCATCGAGCGCGAAGAAGATTGGGAGGGTGGATTCGATGAGTGAACCGCTGAAACCGGAAGAATTCTGTAAGCTCTACGGCTGGCACGGAACGAGGTTGTGTACCTGTGTGCCCCGCTGAGTGGTTCGATTGGGATGCATTTGTAGTAATCTGGAGGTGGATGATTAGCTTTCCTTCAATGCCCATCATGTGAGGTAAAATGAAAGTAGCGATTATCATTCTGGCTGTTGGGCTAGTAGCCTGCAGCCCCGAATTGGAGCCAGAACCATGGGAAGTAGCCCCACAGAATCAACGAACAGCGACCCCTATGCCAGTGCTGGGGATAATGCAGCACAGCTTGGGCCTCGAGGTCATGCCATCACCCACGCCTACGGTTACGCCCACTGCACCACCTGCGCCAACGAGAATGTTTATATCAGCACCAGCAGGAAGCGGTGTGAGTGCTGCAAGTGCGTTCGTTGGGCGACCTATGGCAACTGAGGAGTTGACCGCGCTGCTGAGCCAGTATAACTGGCCCGTGCAGCAAGCGCTGGATGTAGTCTGGTGTGAAAGCCGCTACGATGCCGGGGCACAGAATGCGAGTGGGGCGACTGGGCTCTTCCAGATAATCGGAGGCAACCCTGCCATGTTCGACCCAGCTACAAATGTAGCAGCAGCGTACTCCAAGTACCTAGACGGGGTGCGTATAGGCAATCCTTGGTACCACTGGAATCAATTCGGTAGTTGTGGTCACTTCTAGTGATAACCGGCTATGATGGAGATAAGAAATGGATAGGTGATATTGAGTGCGTGTACTGTTCGAAATTCTTCTGGGCTTACGAGGGTAACGTATGTGAAGTTGGTCAGATCTGTGGCGCTTGCTATTTAGCACAGCTGCCATGGAAGAAGTGCAAAACTTGTGGGTGCGTGACAGCAACCACTCCATGTTTCATCTGTGATAGGGGCTGGAAACGTGATAAAGTTTGATTGGTTCAAGTGTGACTGCTGCGGTGACTGGTGGCTGCTGCCCGAGGACACCGGGTTCAGGGAGGGGGATGAGATAGTTGAATTCATCGGAGAAGAAGACTGATGGACCCGACAGTGGCAATGCAGTCGGTGCTGGTAGTAACGGGCCTCGGGGTGCTAGCATACCTCATAATCGAAGGCTTCCGAGGACGCGGATAATGGGGAAGTACAAGGTTACCTACACCGAAGGCCGGCAGCAGCCGTTTGCTATTTGGAAGGACGGGCGGATATCCAGCTTCGCCGCTACAATTGAAGAGGTGGAGAGGTTTATTAAAGGAGGGATATAGTGGTAAGAGGTAAGAATTCTCATAGCAAGAATGAGGTGTATGAGTACACGGAACACGCGGGGAGATTCTCGAGGGTTCCACTTGATACACCACTGCTTGGTGGTAGACCAAGGATGGCGGAAGCTGTGAGATACATGACAGTGGTAGTTCGTTCGAGGCAGAATGCGCTTGCGGACTACTATGATTTGGAGGGACGGTGGTACGACTGGGAGGTCTTAAAAAAGAAGTGGTATCCCAACAATGGGATATACAGTCCAAAACAATACCAGAGGAGTCACCCGGAATGAGTCGGATGGAGTTGATCTTCTGGGATGCCACGGAGATGAAGATGGTGGAGAACAGCATCGTTATCTCCACGGAGACGAATCAAGTACATATTGTACTTCCGATGAGGTTTACACTACCGGAGATGCATATCGGTAGTGAGGTACCTGAAATCCAGTTGTTCCCGGAGGAGGAAGAGGTTATCTACTGTAATCACCGTTCCGAAATGCATAGGCTGGGAGGTGGCTGTAATGGCCCCGACTGCATATGCACAAGCTCTCGGTTCGACGCCGATGAGTGCCATGAAAGGGCGATCAAGTGACCCAAGTCAGTGATTTCAAATTCAGTCTGGAAGTCCAGGGGAAGCGGCAGGGATTCCCGCTGATTCGGTTCCAAGGGGTGCTGAAGACGGCGACTCCGAAGGCCTATGTCCCGGAGGACAATCCGAATGCGAAGCCCCGGATGAGCCTGCAGTTCGACTTCGTGGATATCACAGTGATTGACACCGAGGAGCCGTTTCCGTTTCCTATCGTCAGCATCACAGTGAACTACTCCGACCGGACGGAGACGCAGTGGGCTGCATGGGCGGGGTCGGTGAAGAAGCTCGTCCCGGCGGAAGAGACGAGCAAGTACAACCAGCCCTATGAGGTGCTGGTTGGCAAGGTGCAGGAGTGGGCGTGGGCACCTTGTCGAATTCGCCGGCCACAGACGGATGAGGAAGGGGAACCGGTACTTGATGCATCTGGGCGGCAGAAGTGGGCTGCGCAGGATGCGGATGCATGGCAGATTGTGAGTGTGGAAGGCTTCGGCGGGAACGCTGGTGGAGCCTCCATCTATGATCTGATTGTGGATTACCTCGACGGCAAGGACGACCGGGACTTCATGCAGTGGCTGTTCACCGACATGAGCATCAAGAGTGTCACCGGCCATGCGACTGCAGTGGAGGCTCAAGCGGAACGCAAGCTGATTCCGATGCTGCTGGAGCGGGGAGTCATGACGCAGGATGCTAGCGGCATCTATCACAAGGTGGAAAAGGAGTAGAAACTGGGGCCGGACGGACGGCCCTGGTTTAGCTATGGACGTTGAAGTAATCTTGATGCAGTGCAACAACGGGGATACGACTACTCATAAGTGCCCCGGCAGACGAGACAAGTTCTTCATGAACGGGGATAACGCGGTCTGTATCTGCGAGTGCCACAAGAAGAAGGAAGCGGTGCTAGCTTGAATGTAGTGAGGAATGACGGGCTGGCACGGGAGCTTCTCGCTGAGATGTGGGAGGAGATACAGGAGGACAGGACCGGGCAGCACCCGAGTGTGACGGACTTGATTGGGTGCTTGACGAAGAGTTACTACGACACAGAAGAGACTAACACTCTCGAGCATAATGATAAAACCAAGATGTTCTTTCTAATTGGGCTGGGATTGGAACGGGCACTGTTGGTGAAGCGCAAGGAGACTCCGGTAGCCGGGGTGACTGATGGAATCTACTGGCATGTGGACAGCATAGACCAGGGGTTGCTTGAGGTCAAGTCCACCCGAGCGAACCCGAAGAGGATAGAGGGGGGTGACTGGAATGAGCGGTGGATGAGACAGATTAAGTCTTATCTGAAAGGGGTGGGTGAGACTCACGCTGATTTTGCCATCGTCTATATTATTCAGGCGCAGCTTGATGCGTATAGGCTGACTTTTAGTCAGTTCGAGATTGATACGCACTGGGAGTGGATGAAGGTGCGTCGGGATGTGTGGGTGAAGGCGAAGGCAGATAAGAAATCCCCGAAGGCGTTCCACTGGAACGAGAAATGGGAGTGCGATGAGTGCCCCTACAAGGTGCTGTGTGAGTTGAAAGCGAGCATGGGAGAGTAATGTACAGATATAATGAGAGCTGCAGTTGTGGGAGCCATCTGTTGTTGGAGTCCCCGGTGCAACAGGACTACCAGTGGGGCAAGATGGTGACTGAGTGGCGGGAACAGCACAAGCACAACAATGGCTGGACTCCGGTATCTATTGGAGAGTCCCCAAAAGTCTACAGGCCAGATACTGGCGAGGAGGTCAGCGGTGATAATTAATGTAGAGGGTGAGGAAAAGTCTGGGAAAAGTTCCTTCGCCTATACCGCTCCACTCCCGCTAGTCGTGTTCTCCACCGACTTGGGGCACCAGCGGGCCATCTACGGGAAGCTGTACCCGGAGTTTTTCCAAGGGCTGAAGATTCAGGAGGTCAAGTACAAGAAGCCCCAGATTGAATGGGTGAATGGGCAGGCGAGGGCGAAGGTGGAGTGGGAGCCATTCACTGGGAATGATATCACTGTGTACGAGATGCCGATTCCCATGCAGATTGACTTGAATAAGGTCGAGGGCTTCATGGCACAGTGGTCCTACATGCTGACGATTTATCTGGCCGCGATGCAGGATGAGCTGGTGCAGAGTGTAGCCATGGACACCATGACTCTGGTCTATAAGAACAAGTGCGAGGCGTACCTGGAAGAGCTGAACACCCGAGGTGGTGGGGCTAGGAAACAGCTACTGCAGGTGGAGTACGGGCACCCAAATGAGGGGATCAGGAGCCTGTATGATCTGGCGCGGGCGAGCGGGAAGAATCTGGTGGCGGTACATCATTTGAGGGATCACTACGTTTCGAGGCCGAAGGCGTCCGGGGAGATAGAGAGTGTGGCCGACGGGACGCTCGAGACAGATGGCATGAGGGAGACTAACAAGAAGGTCGACATCGTGCTGCGAATTGAGAAGAAGGACGGGAAGCTCTGGGGTAAGATGCCTACCTGCGGGCCGAATCTTGCAATGGAGAACACTCCGATTTTGAGCCCCACTTGGGACAGCCTTATGGACATGGTGGAGATGGGCTGGCATGGGCCGAAGTTTCCTCGGCGGGGTAAAGAGGGAGTTTCAGATGCTAAATAAATTTAGGGGGAACCATGCTTCAGGCTGATGTTCACGAACCGGGGGAGAAGTTTCTCACCTATGTGAGGCCCGCTGTCCCATGTGAGATGGTGGTGCTTAATGAGAGGCTGTGGGCCGACTACCGATGGCAGGGTGTTGATGGTAGATGGACACAGGTGGAAAGGAAGACATGGGGTGAGATACTTGCCAATGTAGATGCCGTTGAAGATCAACTGAGACGGCACCTGAAGAATCAACCGAGTGCGAGACTAGTGTTTGTGCTTGAGGGGATGGTAGACGTGGCCAGTGATGGGGTCTACACAGTGGTTCCGAATAAGGGTGGAACTATGTGGACTCGGGGGCATCGGTCAGGGACGAGGCTGTCTCGGATATACTCCTGGCTGTACAATGCGAGCGAGTATGTGGAGGTGTTCCAGACCGGGAGCTATGAACAGACCTGTCAGTTCCTCGTGCAGGCATACAAGCAGGACCAGAAGGAAGAGAGTGAGCACAAGACGTTTAATAGGTATTACAAGAAGGTAACCTTCCACCCGAACCCGCAAGTGCTGGCCCTCATGGGCATGGCTCCGGGGCTTGGGGAGGTGAAAGCGGAGGCGCTGATTGCTAAGTTCACCACGGTCTGGAATGTGTTGAGTGCGAGTCCAAAGGAGCTAATGATGGTAGATGGGATTGGCTCGGGGATGGCCCACACGCTGTTACAGAGAATCGGGAGGACGGATGTGTGAACTACTGGAAAACCAAGGAGAAGGCTATCGTTCTATGTGACTGCGGGGAGCTGATCTATGGCTGGCGGATAGACCGGCGACATGGCTGGAAGATTAGGCACGGGGAGAATGAGGAACACACAAGGATCTTCGATGATCTAGATATAAAGGAAAGGATTAATACCATGGCGGAGTGGTATGAGGAGATACATGAAAGGGAAGGATATGGTATACGAGAGGAAAGCTCTGATAACTCGGATCTGTGACCTCGCTACGTGTTCGGAAGTGTTCGAGACCGCCTATGATAGGCAGAGGTTTCACTCGGATGCCTGTCGAAAAGAGTTCATCAAGCTGGTACAGATGGGTGAGTGCCCGCATTGTGGGAGGAGACTAGTCGGTGCCGAAAAAGAGAGCTGAACACTACGGAGTCACCCCGAAAGGAAAGAAGTACCACGCCGGGGTGGAGGTCATCCCCTATGTGGGGACGAAGAAGAGCTACCGAGTGCAGACGTACTGCGGGGCCGAGATGCTGAGTGAGGATACTGATCTGGATGCGGGGAGGCGGATGGAGTTCTGTAAGAACTGCTTCCGGCGGATGGCTTGGGATGCACTCATGGAAAGGCTAGGGGGATATGAGACAGCAAAGGAAACGGGAAATAGGAGAGCTGATAGAACAGCTGGTCGAGGCGCTGCACCCGGATAGACACGGGCTGATAACGATTGAGTGGTACGTGACCCTGAGGAATCGGGGCTTGGAAGCGGTACAGGAGCTGAGAAGTGACAAAGATATTCGCTGAGGGCAGAGCTAGGGATGAGGATGGGTGGCTAGTGTACCCGAGGGACACGCAACTGCGGCGGCAGATGTTCAGCCCGGAGCTGGCAGATGCTATCATGACTCACCCGGCAAAGCAACAGGCGCATCTTCACAGGGATATCTGCGAATATGTTTCTGAAAGTGGAGATACTATACTGGATCCTTTTGGCGGAGTGGGGACTACTCTTGTCTCTGCTGCTCTTGGTCGCAATGTCATCCTCATTGAGATTGAGGATTATTATGTGGCTATTATACGACGCTGCATTGCTGAGCTTGCTAGTCTTGATGGTGTCGGCCAAATGACAGTGATACAGAGTGACAATAGGCTGGCTATGCCCGTGCCCTGCGACCATATTATTACTAGCCCGCCCTACGGGAATGACTTGGCGAAGGAGGCGGAATCCGCGGGGCTGACGGATACTATCGGGGCGCAGGGGATGCAGTATACGAAGGCGAACCAGAACATCGGGAAGCTGCAGCCGTTCATCTATAAACAGGCCATGAACAAGGTGTATGACCTGATGGTGAAGTCCGTGAAGGTGGGTGGAACTATCACGATTACTCATAGAGATAGAATGAGGGACGGCGAGAGGATACTGTACATAGAATCCATCGTGTCTACGTTGGTGAAGCTGGGCTGCAGCGTAGACACACTGGATAAATGGAAGGCGCCGGGGAGTATGGCGACAGCGGTGAACAAGAGCATGGGACTCGATGTGGTCGAGGACGAGGACGTGATTATCATGAGGCGGGTGAAGTGATAGCTTGGATGGCCAGCTATCTGAGTATCTTCGCGGAGGCACTATGGGAAGAATTGGACGTGGCATACTGCTCAGTGCATAGGTGCCTGCCGGTGTACGAGGGCTGGAGTGATACGCAGTGGCTGCATAGCATTGGGCATGGGTATCTAGATGATGATTAGCCGAGGCAATGGGAATCTCGAGGACCTGATGAGAGCCTCAGTGATAGCGGTGGACACCGAGACGGTTAATACTAATGACCACACGCTCATCGGGATAGGCATGTACTACAGTGACACTGACGGGGTGTATGTGACTGTGTTCCCGGACTTTGATGAGGCTGTGCCTGAAGTTATGGGGATTATATCTGACCCCTTCAAAACCAAGGTGTATCACAACGGGATCAGCTTTGACTTGGAGGTTCTGGATAAGTTCGGCCGGGACGAGGGGTTCAGCCAACCTGATGATAATAACTTTCAGGACTCGGAGTTAATGGGGAAGGTGGCCGGGCTACCGGGTGGACTGCAGAGGATAGGTGAGGAGTGGCTCGGTGCTGATGATCTATTCAGCATCAAGGACCTGTTTGAGGAATTCGGCACGAGGAATATGTTAGATGTGCCGGCGGAACGGGTAGCGGAGAAGTGTCTGAATGACTGCCGGACAACATGGCAGCTGTATCAGAAGATGGAGAGGGAACTCAGTGACCGACAAAGATATTGCTACGAAATTGACCGACGACTTGTTCATGTCCTTAGAGACATACAAGTCAAGGGCCTCGGACTCCGTCAGGGAGTACTTGAAGAGCATCGGGAGCGACTCCAAAGAAATCTACTTCGAATTAAGCGTGAGTGCGAATATGAAGGAATCGAAAATCCCGGTAGTAATATTCAGGTCGGGTTTGTACTGGCCAGTCGCGGTAACTCACTTCCATTTACCAAAGGAAAACGCCGACAGCTGAGTGTGAGTGAGGAGATACTGGAGGAACTCGATGACCCGCTGGCTAAGGTCATACTGGAATACCGAGGTGAGGCGAAGCTACTATCTACTTATGTACTCCCGTGGATTGGAAAGGAGAGAGCTTACACTCACTTTAGGCTTGATCTCGCTACAGGGAGACTGGCATCTGGGAGGGTTAATTCTTGGGATAGTATTAATCGGAATCTTCAGAACATACCTCCTCTGATGCGGGAGGTATTCAGGCCGGACAATGGGGAGTGGACTTGGGCTGACCACGGACAGATTGAACTGCGGATATTGGCTCATGTGAGTAAGGACCGGACGATGATGGAGGAGTACATGAAGGAGAAGCCTGACCTCCATAGCATTACAGCCAAAGCCGGGGGTGTAGCTAGGGACGCCGGGAAGACGTTTAACTTTGCCATGGTCTACGGGGCTAGTAACAAGATGTTGGCGAGGAAGACCGGGGTGAGGATAGAGCGGATTCAGGGGATGAGGGAGAGCTGGAGGGAACTGTATCCCGGAGCGCAGAGGTGGATAGATGGGCAGTACTATAGGCACAATGGGGAGTGGGTGGAAGATGACTTTGGTAGGCGGATGCGGCTCCCGGAGCCGGTGGAGGGAGCTAATGTAAATCTGAGAGCATTCGGCGCTCACGTGTCTAAGTGTGCCGTGAACTATCCGATACAAGGGACGGCGGCTACAATTGTGAAGCGGGGAATGCTGGATATCTATGAGGAGGGACATGACATGAGGCTGCAGCTACATGATGAGTACCTGATTGATGGGGCTTGGGAACCGAGTGAGTGGTTGAGCCGGATACACCCGGAGTTGTATACTCCATTTGAAGTAAAGCGAGGGTTGATATGGAGTTGAGTAGGTTTCAAAGTACGATAATAGAGCAGTACTTCAAGTGCCTAGAAATGCGCGGGTCACCGCATACTATTGGCTGGTGCTTGTACTGCGATGGAATACGCCGGAGGTTGGTGAGACTATGCTACCACCTGGTTGGGAACTAGTTGAGTGTGAGTGCTGTAAGAGGGTGGTAGAGTGCTATGTGTCAAAGAGAGGGCACCCTCTCTGTGTGCTATGCAGGCGAGGGTGCCCGAGTCAGGGGACTTGTCGAGTGGTGTAAATTTGCGTTGTGGACATCGTCCTTGACGATGTGATGGGTGGTGCCAGGGTGAGGGTCAACGGGCCGGAATTTGCATTGTGAACGTCGTCACGGGCAAGTTTCGATGTACCCCACGGGCGAATTATGAGGCCTTCACCGCTATCCAGAAGAACACAAACATGAAGGCGGCTAGCCCCAGCCACCCTGGATGGAAGCCCACCCAGCGCCGGCCATCTGCGGGAGTTGGGCCGAAGGGGATAGTCCAGAAGGCCGCTGCTAGGCAGCCAATGAGGGCGGCGAAGAACCAGATTGCTTGGGCACTCGCGCTCATTTCTTATCCGCCGGCTTCGGAGTGGGCTTGTCCTCGGCCTTGTCCTCGGCTTTGGTCTGTGGAGTTGGCTTGGGCCTATCCGCATCCTTCTCCGCAGCCTCGTCGCCACGAGGGAAGACGTCAGGGTTTGGAGTCTCGGGTGGGTTCTTGGTGGTGGAAGTGAATGGCAGGTCCTTCTCGTCCTTGGGCTCGAGCTTGGGCTGGAAGGCGGTGTTAGCGGTAGCATCCTTGAGGTTGAACTTGGTGGTACTGGCTCTCATGTGCCCGCCCTCACCTTGAGAGATGGCAAAGACTTCATCCCGGACTGCATCGACAGCGGCCACGTCACTGTAGGTGTTGGGCTTGGAGCCAATGATCTGGCCGACGAGCTCAAGGGTATCAGTGCTGGAGACGAGGTCGCCGTTGGACTTCATCTCGTTAATCATAGCCAGGACTTCTTCTTTGGTCACGTCATCACCTTCGGAGATATATAGGAGTGGGTCTGTTGATTGACTTATGTCGCGGGGGAACTGGTTGGATTTGCAGTACTGCCAGTGGAGATGCGCTCCGTAGGCCTCCCCGGTCTGTCCAACCTTTCCGATGAGTTCGCCGTTGGAGATCCAGTCCCCTATCTCCACGTCAGTCTCAGACATGTGGGCGTATAGGGTATAGCGGAACTCCTGGTCAGCGCCGTGGTCTATGCAGACCCCGATGCCGAAACTTCCGTCGTTCTGGAACCAGCTTGCATAGCCCTCGGCTGGGGCGTAGATGGGTTCGCCCTCGTTCTCGCCATAGTCTACGCCGCGGTGTTGGTAGCCGCCGTAGTCCTGGCCGAAGTAGCCAGTGATATGGGGAGTGTCTACTGGGTGCCGGGAAAAGAATATTGTCACCTTGACCTCCTAGAAGTAATAACCGGGCGGGGTAGTGCTAACTGTTTCAGGTAGGTCCTCCTTCTTGATTTTGCCGTCGGAATCGAGGTAGGGGATACCAGTGTGGGGACGCTGGAGAGTGGTGGCCCCAGCTTGTGGACCTAGGTGACGCTTAAGGAAGCGTTCAAGGTCATCGAGTCGCTTGACTAGCTCTTCAACGGGCTCAGCCATTGAGGTCTCCAGAGTGATCCACTCTACGGACTACTATACGGGTCACGTTGGAGGGGACTTCGGTGTCCCCGGTCTTGATTACAGATGTGTTTTGATTGGTTACCTCCAGGATTACACCTCGGATAGTCTGGTCATCATCATAGCCGGGGATTTTGAACTCGAGGATGCGCTTCTCTCGACACCACTCCCTCAATAATCTATAGTTGTTCCGGTCACGCTTGCGGCCCTGAATCAATCCGCGGACTCGGGACTTGATATCGGAATAGATGTCAAGGGTGATGGTCTCAGTCATGTCCGGATGGGAGTTCCCGAAGGCCCACATCTCGTAGATCTCAGTGCGGTCCTCCCCTAGGTGGCCTTCAGGCATGGTGGCAAAGGATCGGAGGTATAGTGCGCGGCCCTCGGTGTTGGGCTTGGCGTATCTGGTCTCGGTAAACCAGCCCTTGGATTGTATAGGTACGACTCCGGGGCCGTCTACTGTGGAGCGCAGGTCTACCCAAGTTCCCTTCCCATCCATATCGTGTTGAATAGTAATCGTCCCATCAGCCACTTGCTTGCCCACGACCTTGACCCCGGTGAGATCAATAGAGATGCCCAAGTCTTGGGACGCCACGATGAGGCCAGGTTCCAGCTCCATCACGGGGCCGTAGGGGTAGTTGTTGTCGTCTATGTCAGGGCCGGCGCCTCGGCCTAGGATCACTGCGGCGAGATCATTGCCACGACCTGAGATGAGTGCCGGGTTAACTCCGCCGGTGTAAACTATGATGACATACCCAGGGTCGGTCGTGTCTAGTCGTCGCCACTCGTGGTAGATGTAGGGCCACTTGGAGTTTCCACTGGGGTCACGCATCATCTTGCAGATGAAGGTGTCGGCTATATGCTCCTCGTCGTTACAGACCAGGTATAGATCAGTCTTCCACGGAACTACGGCTCGGACTCTCATACGATAGCCGGGGCGTTGGGCGAGTTCGGGGCCAACTACTGGGGCTTCCCCAACAGACATCCGCACCAACCCAACTATGCTCGGCACCCAGAAGAAACCCCAACCTGTACTGCTGCCCTTGCCATTGTCTACGTCTGGGTACACCTGGAGGTCTGGGGTCTGGTTATGGAAGTTGGTTTCGGAGTCCGCGAGGAACACACCGTCAGGGCGGATGGCAGCTATGGCTCCCGCCCACTCCTTTAGATCGGTGATGGAGTAGGTTTCATCTCCAGCAGTGTACTCGGCGCCAGCCACTGGAACCCAACTGGATTCAATTCCAGGGTCTTCAATGCAGTTAGAGATACGGTTCTTGAGGCGGGCTCTCCAGAGGAGCTCGTTAGTGCGGCCGAGGGCTATGGCACAGGCTGACCCTGGTTGGGTGAACACTTCATTAGTATCCATCTCCCAGATGGGTTCAGTCTCGCCCATGGCTAAGACCAGCTTGTTATTGAAGGGCTCAATATCATAGATGGTGCTGCCAGCCCCGAAGTCCTTGACCACCTCCATTTCGAGATCCTGGTTGACCGAGAATAGGAATTGTCCACCGGCGAAGTAAGCCTTACCATTGAAGTTCCGGACAGCCACGGAGATGTTGGAGACGCCAGCGGCTGCGCCTACAAATGTTCCGCCTCCGTACATGGAACCGTTGTAGTATAGCTGGTTAGGGGTATTGTAGAACCCGGACTCCAAGACAGGGCCAGCAAGGACCTCGTATGCAGGTGGAAAGGTAGCGAAGCCCTCGTATGAGGCATCGAGGTTACCCTTGGCATAGCTCATCGAGGGTCGGTTACGGAGGTCACCTCCCATGGTCACGTTAGCGTTGATTCGAGATGGGGCGAGGCCTGCATTCCAGGGGTGTACAGCTACCCGCCACGGGTCAGCTCCGTCTACTGGTTCCCAAGGCCGGGTCTGGGACAGGAATAGCTTCCCGGTGTTCTTACCCTCCTCGACCCTCGGGGCGATGGTAAAGGAGAACCTCTTGCTATCATCGGTGATGACAAGGTCACTGCTCATGCTACGGTGTTCTCCTCTAGGGATGATGTTAGCCCACGCTCGAGGGTAAGTAGATCGCCGTTACTGAACCCCACCTGTATATCGTAGGAGTATTCAACTTCGGAAACCATGGCTAGAGTATCCGCGGACTGGAGATCGAAGCGGACTTGCCCGACACCAGAGCTGCCGAGGTTTTCTATCTGTCCAGTGCCGGGGATGTTAGTGGGGGTGACAGGCTTCTGGAACACCAGCCCACCGGAAGCCGATATCTCCCCGTTTACTAATTGTCTAAGGGTGAGGGATGCACTGGTTACGGTGTGTCCCGGAGGGACATTGGTTGTAGTCCGGCGGATTGAGAACTGGTCACCGCGGACTATACCCTTGCCACCGTGGAGGTTGGATTCGACTACCATGACTATAGACTCCTTGGGGATTTGTATTTAGGGATGGGAAGGGTAAGGTCGGATGGCTCCGCAGAGATGGAAGTGGAGTGGTCTGGGGTCTGGAGGATGGAACTGTATTCCGGGATAGGAATGACCTTGGTGTAATCAGGGATTTCCAAGGTGGATTCGTAGATGATAAGGATAGGTGGGATCTGCATCCCAAATGCCGTAAGGATGGGGAATGGCAGGATGAGATAGACTCGACCCTGAGTGGGGACATTACCTATGCCGCGAAGGATGGGTGAGGGTAGGGTGAGGATGATAGCCTGACTAGCAAACTCCTGCCGGCCCTGCGAATACATAAGGGGAGTGGGTAGGATGAATCGGCCCTGGCCCTTGAATGTACTCCGGCCACTGGATACCATCATAGGGAATGGGGTTATGAAGCGAGCTTGGGCTATGATGCGCTGGAGTGCGGCGGTCTGGAGAATAGGGAACGGGAGTATGAACCGGCCCTGGCCTACATCACGCTGCCTACCAGTCGTACTCATGATGGGGAAGGGGGCTATGAGGTAGGACCTAGCCCCGCCCTCCACGAAGCCAGCTGTGTTCATGACTGGGAATGGGACTATGAGCCGGGATACGCCTTGGATGTCGTAGTGTGCACCCTGGCTGTACATGATAGGGAATGGAGATATAAGCCGGGCTGTAGCTATGTCCTTCTGTCTACCAGTGGATACCATGATAGGGGAGGGGAGAACTAACCGAGCTATTCCAATGTCACGCTGCTTTCCAGTCGTTGACATAATGGGCGTGGGTAGTATGAGTCTCGCTACACCAATGTCTCTTTGCTTGCCGGAGGTGTAGAGCACAGGAAACGGATTGATGAGTCGGGAGGTACCGATGCCCTTCTCTAATCCAGTGGACTTCATGATGGGGGTAGGCAGGGTCAGGATGCTGGTAGACTTGAAGGCCGGACGACCACTCGCGGCCATGACTGGGAATGGAGTTATTAGCCGAGTAGTCGTGCTGGGGATTCTTTGCGCTCCCGCGGCCAGCATGACAGGGAAGGGGATGGTGAGGCTTACCGCATCGGAGATGACTGGCGGGATTTCGAGCAGAGGATAGGAATCGTAGGGGAAGGTGCCGTAAGCCCAGGTATTATAAGGCTGGTCAAGAATAGTTTCGGTGTAGCCAACGGTGCTGAGCTGTGGGAATGGCAGGGTGAGGATACTGGCGGCTTGGATATCCGTGTGGATGCCGGAAGTGAATAGACGAGGGAAGGGAAGGGTAAGTACAGAGGCACCGGGGATTACTAACCCGCCACCGCCGAGGTCGTCGATGTAGTTGGTAGCATCAGGGCCGGGAAGGAAGATGGCGAACTGGCCTGAAGTGTAAGTAGAGTCTGAGGTTACACCTACACTGTACCAGGTTGAGCCTGACCCTTTATCTGTGAAAACACCAATAAGGCCGAAGCCGGAGTTGGGAGCGTGCCGGATGCCTACCTTCCAGCCGGGCTGTATGATGGCAGGAATAGTAGCAATGAGGGTGAGTGCCCCGTTGTCTATTCGGTAGATCTGGACATCAGCGCCCGTGATTGCGGCCATGTAGCCATCAGTGGTGCCTACTCCGGGGGTGGAGATGAGCCAACCGAGGTTCGTTTGCCAGCTACCATGAGTAGCATATATCTCAACGGGGTTAGTGGATCTGTTTTGGACCTCACTAAGGATACCAGAGGACCACCAGCTAGCACTAGTACCGTGGAGCTTGCCACCTGTGATAGCAAGGGAAAACGGATTAGGTACAATATCACTATGCCCCGGCATCGGGGAAGTCCAGACACGACCAGAGGGTACGGCTACTCGACCATTAATATCAGCATCATCAGCTCCACTGAAATCATCAATGAGGCTGGTGGTAGGAAAAGCCGCTGGCGTATATTGGACTCCTTGAGCCCGCATTACGGGGAAGGGGAGTATCAGCCGGGAAATGCCGGAGGGTGCTAGGACTGTATGTGTCCCGGTGGCCTTCAGCACAGGGAAGGGTAGGACTAACCGGCTAGTCGCGGGGATAGGGTCGGAGCGAACTACATTAACAGATTGGTTGGTACTGTTAGTTCCGTCCCGCACTCTCAGCCATATAGTATTATTTCCTTGAGCCAGCAATGTGTGAGAGAAGCCACTTCCCGAGCCGGGGGTGCCACTGGTAGCGGTCTGGTTTCCTAAGATATCATTGCCGCCCTGCGAGGTGCCGATGTCAATGAGAAGAGCGTTTGTGCCAGTCTGCTCATAGTCATTAACTGTATAGTTCACGCCCCACGTAACACCAGGCTTAGCTACAGTTCCACTTGAATAGGTAGCAGCGATAGCTTGTACTTGAGGAGCTGTATTAACTCCGACCGGAGGAATTCCGATACACTGAGCTGCATGTGAAGAGGGAGTGGCACTCATTGTAAAAGCGCCGGGGTCTTCGGTTAGGGCATTTAGCTGCCGCCACGCACTTGCAATTCCAGCCCCTGCTGTACCACCTCCGGTGACTGCGGTACTTCCTCCGGAATAGCTGGCCGGATAGCCGGTAACGGTACAGTTAGATGCCGTGTCCCTGAATGTGAGTACAGAAATCCAAAGTGTATCAGCTTGCGCCCAAGGAGGAGCGTGAGAAGGGGGATTCAGGTTATTAACAAGCGAACTGGGCTGAGGCGGAATGATTTGGTCTCTTAGGTCGCCGCTCCAGCCGGTGATACGGTAGACCTGAGCTTCCATACGTGTAATCTGTGTAGAAGCTACATTTACTGTTGTCCCGTCCTCGTTGCCAATAGCATCCTTGACATAACCTTGTGACCGAAAGTTGGTTCCTGAGACGCCAAGGCCCGATACTGTCCAGCCTGAAGGTGCGGTGAGTGTGAATGAAGTACTACCTGTGGCCGAAACTATCATCAGAAGCAGGTCGCCAGCGTTTACGGTCGCTGGCATGAGGACGTTGTGAGTCGTTACCTGCGTTGTGAAGTGGGACGGAGTGATGCTAGCAACTACGGGGAAGGCCATGGGTCAGCCTCCCCTATGGATAAGTCTGCGCGTCAGTTTCTCCAATGTACATAATCATGGAGGAGATCTCGATTTGGCTACCGGCGGTGAAGGCTACGGTACTGAAGTTCATATCAGCACCGGCGACGGCTACGGAGCCATCCAGAATATTGGTGCCGCCAACTTGGGTGAGCATCCTAAACCAGGCTGCGGTAGCTGTGGCGTCGGCACTGGCATCCGGGGTGATGGGTGCCGCTGTCATAATAGCACCGGGGTTGTTGTCAGTGACCGCCCCGAAAGCGGTGGCTGACATGGTGAGCGTGGCGAGCTTCGTGCCGCCTACAGCCGCATCTGCATCGGCTGGCTGGGCGCCGGAGTAGATCTCAATAACCGCGGCTGTGCCGGAGTCAATGAAGGTTTTGAGGTCGGTGAGCAGCGCCTGTGCCCGAGCGATGGTGAGTGTGAGCGTGAGTGCCATTACCGTACCGCCTCAGGGGGTGGGCCGTAACTCCCGATGATGCGTTGAGGCGGAATCTTCGCCAGATTCCACATCTCGGCAGTGACTACCATGTCCTCCCGGCCTTGAGACCGGTACAGGTCTACCTGCTGAACAAACTGTTCAATGGTGAGGCCTTCGAAGAGCACCTTGAGGCTGTCCTCATAGTTCTCCACCCAGGCTTTGGCGAACTCCTTTGCCTCGTCGCGAGTCCCGCGGTCGGCCCAGAGTTCCTTGAATCGTTCCATTTGCTCGTCCATGACTTCCTCCTATAGAACCTCTACTATGACATTCTTAACTGCTACAACACCAGCCCCAGTACCGATGTTTCCGCTTCTTATAACTATTGTAGTTATAATCGCAGTTGGAACAGCGGCTAAAAGTGTTCCCATGCTGGCTGAGTTACCGACAGAAGCATCTGACTTATGCCACTCAGACCGGCCCATGATGGAATAAGGATAGGATGAATCCCTCGGGGGTATGATTATCTCGAACATGCCGGGGCCAGTAGGCGTACCAGCTATTGCGAACATGGAATCAGCGATGATAGTGGAGTTAATCTTTAACCCTATTACAACATTTTCAGTTCCCGAAGCTTTTCTATACTGACCAGTAATCTTTACCCACTTCTCAACTGGAATAGCAAGCCCGCCCAAAGTTACCATATCAGACGCTGCATTATTGTTAGCACTTTGTTCTGTGCTATTTTGCCTAGTCATTAGCTGCCAACCACTGGCCGATGGTTGAGACCGAGCCATGAGATACCATTTATTGCCAGCCGTGAATACGAATTCAAGGATCTCGTCTGACTTGGCTATGATATTGTTACTCACGGCATTGACAAAGGGCCAGACAAAGCCATTAGTTCCAGCATTGCAAGTAATGATTACATCAGAGGTGAACTGAAGATATACTCTCGATCCTACCGGTCTAGGATCCATAGTATTGAGCGTAGTAGTTCCATTGACTACGAAGAACTTCTCATGGTCGGAGACTGGGAGGACAAGGTTGGAAGCCGCGGTTAGCTGAGCTCCGTAGGTTTCCTGAAAGTCGTACGTAGTTGGGGCATGTATCCAAGGAACATTGAGGTTGTGGGCACGGGCTGTGGTTCCTTCTGCGCCTCGGGTTATAGTAGCCGTGGTTGCGCTAGCGGTGTGTGCAGTGACCCAGACTACCTCAGGTACACCGCCGGAGCCAGCGGGGTCAAGGACAAGAACAGCAATATTTGGAGAAGCGATGGCAGGGAGGGAGGCTAGTCCGGCACTGCTTAGTGAAGTGCCACCTATGGCTAGAGGGTTATTGAGAATAGTCCCGGAAAGAAACGGGGTGCGTGATCTACTCATCTGCCTTCTCCATAAGTGAACCTATGATCTATGTACTCCACCCACGGAGTTGGGCTATCCAGGGTCTTGTTTAACTCCACGGACATGGATTGAGAGATACGCATCCACTCGCCTTCCGCCGGCCCGAGCATGGATTTGAAGTTCTCTGCATCAAGAAGGCCGGTGACTAGGGGCTGAGAGTGGAACTTGTATAAGCGGTACTTGAGACAAGCCACGAATAGATTGATGTCGAGGTACTTAAGATCCTCAACATCGGATTCGAAGGGCGTCTCGTTTCGACTACCAAACATGAAGATGGGGTGAGTAGTGAGTCCCTGGCGGGCCTGGGCTTTGAATCGGGTGTAGCCGCCAAAGTTTGGAATCACATCAAAGCGGGCATCATCCTCGCCGCGAAGTGTGGCATCCCAGAGCTGCTTGCCAATGGAGAGTGGGGCTAGGTTGAATATACCCTTGACCTGGGTATCATTCTTTACCCACCATGGGAGGGGGATATCAGCTCCGTTGACTGAATGGAAGCTTATCTCATCCCAGTCTATAGTACCAGTGTTCTGGTTCCGGAGGCGGATAGATAGTTCACGGCAATTCTCGGGGGCTAGGAAGTGATGCCATATGCGAGCGGGGTACTGGCGGTCACTGGGGTAGGATTGGATCTCTACGTTGTTAGTATTATCCCATGCTACTAACTCAGCTACCGAACCTGCATCACACCGGGCTACGCCGGAGAGCTGGTAAGTATATCGAGGCTCGATAGGGAGAGGATTTGACTGAGCGTAACCTCCCGGACTACTAGACACGACACGCAGGTATCGTTTCCCGGAATAGCTGAGTCGTGGTTGCTCAGTTTGCTTACTGACGGTGGAATTGTTAGCGCTCCAGTCGTCTGTACCGGGCTGTTCCATATCATAATCGGGGACTTCACTTAACACCGTCCAGCATGGGAGATAGAGGTCGTCGGTGAGGCATGAGTCAGCAATATCCTTGGCTATCTTCGGGTTGATCTTCCAAAGCTCATACTCGTCGCCAGGGGATAGAGTCCCGGTGAGATGGGTGGATAGATCTATTTTGCCTAACTCAGGTTCATAATCCGAGACCGGGGCGATTTGGCCTTCGGGAGCAGCGTGGGCAGCAGTCTTAGACGCTCGGAACCATCCGCCTATCCAGTCTTCAGGTACACCTTGGGAAGTCATCAGGTTCCCGGTGTCTTGGAAACTGTTAATCCCACCCTCGGTTACTACTCCACAGAACAACATGCCCGTGTCGAGGGCCAGCTTCTTAAATAGGGAGTACCGGCTTACACCGTCGAGGTTGGGGACTGTAGAGGCGGCGATAACTGTTGCCACTACTTATTCCTTAGGGGTGAATTTGCGTTGTGTGCGGCGTACTTTGACGGGTGATGGGCGGGTCGGAAAAAGTGGAAACCCGGCGGAATTTGCGTTGTGTGCGTTTCCACGGGGAAGTTTCGTTGTGGGGGGAGGCTCCAATCACACGAGGCTGGGCGATCCACCAACCTCTCGAATGGGTGTGAAAGGAGCCCCTCCTTCTACCACCTACGCGAAGTGCGGAAGGCAGTGATGCGGGTGATACCAGTGGCTACCGAACCTGTGATCTTGCCATTGGCTTGGATGAAGCGACCACCCTCGAGCTGGAGGATGCGAGCATCCAAGGTGGCGAGGTTGACAGCCAGGTTACCCATGCCCTCCCGCTTGCTTGGCGGGTCAACACCGGCGTTGAAGGTGACCACCGGAGCATTGGCGTCAGTGGACTCGAGAAAGATGATCAGGTCATCTGTCTTGCCCTTGGCATCAATGTCGAAGGTGTCGTTGATAGGGACAGAAGTCCCCGAAGCAATCAGGTCGTTAGACCTGGTATTGATGACGAGTGGAGTCAATGCGATAGAAACGTTAGCCATGATACGACTCCTAGGTGAACTGGATGTAGGCGCTGGCGAGACCAGCTGGTTCGAAGACTTTGCCGCCGTAGAGCTGAAGGCCGCGGACTGCATCGGCGAAGCCGGTTTGCAGGCGGAATGCTTCAGGCTGACCCTCGGCGATTTGAGTGGCGAAGCTGGCGGCGCCCTTGTACCCGGCTATGATGGTGTAGACAGTAGCACCACCGACCGGGACTTGGTTGGAAACGTAGATGTCGAAGCCGGTGAGCATCCGAAGCATCGGGAGAAGGTTGCCATCTTCCCCACCAGCGCTAGACCCACCCTTGATGTTCTCAAAGGAACCGGAAGTTGCGAAGCTGGTGAAGCGGTCATCCTTCAGCATCCGGCCGACGAAGTCGGGAGGGAGGACTGCCCAGCGGTCACCACCAGGGACGTTGGCTTTGTTCAGCCGGGTGGAGAGGTCCACCAGGAGTTCATAGCACAAGTCTGGAGTGGCGGCAGGGAGGAGGATGGGCTGGGCCACGGATGAGCTGGTGGTGCCGGTTACTTCCAGCACGTTATCTTCGTGAACACCAGCGGCGAGGAGGGCGGAAAGGAACTCGTCGATTACATCCCTCATGCCGAATGAAGCGCGGCGGATAGCCTGCTCCATGACATTCACGTTGATTTGGGCCTTGTTCACGTCGTCCAGGGCGAAGTAGAAGTAGTTGGCCTGATCGATAACCATAGGCTGACCGGCGCCTTGGATCTGCTCAGGAAGGAGGTTGAGTGTGTTCGTGACGTAGGGGGAGATAGTCACTGGGCCGATGGTGTTGACCCGGACTGTATCACCCATGTTCTTGATTTCACCCTCGTAGTCGCGGTTCACACAGTTGGCGTATACGAGAGCGGGATCGAGAACGTCCTTGAACTTCTTAGACCACAGGGTTGGAATGAAGGCATCGACTGCCATTGTTTATCCCTTTTTAACAAGTTCTTCGACGTATTTGAGTCCCTCAGGATCTTCCAGGATTTCGGTCTGTTGAGCAACCGGGAGGTCTTGGAACTGCTTAGCGGTCTTGAAAGTCCATCCCCCGGTAGAACCTCTACCTGCAGGAGTGACTACGGCTCCGCCTCGAGTGAGGGAAGGGTTGATTTGAGGATCTGAGGAGCCTTTAATCCGGAGGATCTCGTTAGTGAAATCTCTCTGTATCATCTGCATACCGAGGGACCAGTGTCCATCCACTGCGTACCCTCCGTTTTGGGCCTTGGCTAGAATCTTATCGACGAAGGCATCATCAACGCCCTGATCTTTCGCCCAAGATTCCATCTCGTCCCACTGCTGTGTGATGATGGGAGTAGGGTCATCCTCAATTGTCTGAGGTTCGTAATGGACTAGCTTGGCATACTCTTCCGCGAATTTCGGGTCAGCCGCGAACTGGGTTTCAATGTCCTTCTCGGACATAGCCAGGACTTCGAGGCGGCGCCTCTGCATACGTTCGGACTCGAGTTCGGATTGAAGCTTCTTGACTTCAGGCTCGTACTTCCGGGCCGCTTGCTTTTGAGCGTGGTTACCGACTTCGGTGTTGAATACCTCAAGGAACTTTGGATTTTCCTTTTGCAAGGCGCGGATACTTTCCGTCAAGTTGTTGGGGTCGAGTCTAATCCATTCGTCCGAAGAGGCCTCGGGCGGCGCTTCCTGTGGCTCTACAGGTTCGGCCGGGGTAGAGGTACTAGGGGAGTCAGGCATTGGTATCCTCATCTGATAGTGTATGCGGTGGGTCAATTTATACGGGTTAACGAGTGGGTTTTAAGCTGGCCGCTGTTGGCTTGGATAGTTTCAGGGCGCCTCCTACCTTGGCAGTCTTCTTGCCGGGTTTGTAGTTGGTGTATGAATCCCAGTTGGCTCGGGAGTTGAACCAGAGTATTTCTTTCCCATACTTCTCTTTGAGTTCCTCTCGTTCCGGGTTGGCGTATTTCTCAGACCGGGAGTTGACGATATCGCTGAGTTCCTTAGGGCTGAGGGAATCTTTGAGTAGGGCCCTCGCGGTTTGACTCCAGGACTGGGATTGGAGTTGTGGGTTGCCGGCTCTGGCGGCATCTACAGCGGAGGATATGGAGTCGATCTCGTCCTCGGTGAGGCCGGACTTCATGTTGATGAACTTGGGGGTATCGAAGTACCCGGCCTCGTCGAGGGTGCGGAGGTCATCGTGGTAGGCTTGCTCGACTCGGGTGAGTCCGGCTCCCATGTAGCGGTTAATCCAGTCGAGTGCATCGTCTCCGTAGCGGTTAGTCCACTTGGCTACCTCCCGGTCGAATGCGTCAGGGTTGATTTCGCCAGTGATGAAGTCCTTGACGTCTTCCTTGTCGAACAGGTCGGTGTAGGAATTCAGCCACCGGCGCTGCTCGGTGGAGGTGTTCTTGGCCTCGTCACGGAGGAGTTCCTCGAGTTTGTTGCGCTGCTCGGTGAGGAGTATCCGGCGGTTGTCGCGGAAGTCTACGAGGCTCTGCTCATTGTCTCGAGTCTTCTTATCGTTGGCCTTGCGGCGGGCGGTTATGTCAGCGCGGACCTCTTGAACACGCTTGTATGTCTTGGAGTCGGATGGAGGAATGTCCTCCGGGTGGTCGGATAGATACTGCCGGCGCTCGATAAGGTAGTCCGGGTCAGACTTCTTTATCCCGGCACGTTCGAGCTTGGCCTCGAGTTGCTCACTGGCGGAGACTGGAGTTCCTTTGCCGCCGAGGAGTCCGAAGGCTGTTGTAGAGATGGGTTGTTCTAAGGCCTCGCGAAGGCTGAATGGGAGGGCGGCCTTGACTGCGTTGGCGGGGGTTCGAGTGGACTTGCCTACGATGTCCTTCCCGGTGGTGATGTCAAGGAGCATGGAGGGGACTGGAGCCAATTTAGAGCGGAGTAGGTAGGTGGGGTCAAAGTCGACGTCGCCGCTGGAATCAATGGTAGGGGCGGACTTAACAACACCACGGATGAGGGAGTCCCATGGGCCGAATACACTGAGGTCAGCACCATTGATATCTATCATCCGCATGAAGTTTGGCTTGCGGGGGTCGAACTCGGTATCATGACCGTTCCGCTCGTTGACAGCCATAGTTATCCCGGTGCCTACGGCGGCCATCTTTATCAATTGCCTCCGGGCGGCGTGGCCCTCGATGCCACCGTCGGAGACGGCCTTCATTAGGAGTTCAATCTGGCTTTGCATGAAGCGTGGGGCGAAGAAGATGGCGGAACCGTAAGGGCCGCCGAGTCCTCGGTGGGAGAAACCTGAGGCTCTGTTTCCCGCGGAGGTGATGGCTTCAATGATTTCAGCTCGGGTGGAACTAGGGGTGATGGACTTCCCTGCTTTGGTGTATAGTCCGGTGAGCATACTGATGCCGCCGGTCTTGTAGTTGTCCCAGAGCATATCATAGGTCATGATACGGTTAGCGTTCCCGGTCTCGGTGAAGGCGGTATTGGACTTCTCCAGGAACTTACCATATCCGGGGATGCGCTGGACTTTACCGGAGAGTCCTTCGAGGTCGGTGCCCTCGCCAAGGGTCTCTGCCATGTGCCCGCCGTACTTAATGTACTCAGCCATGGTAGGCTTATCCGTGCCCTTGACCATCTCATCTCGGCGAGCTATAAACTCGGCCATGGCAGTCGGGTCGAACATTGCCTTCATGCCGACTTTGGTGGCTTGGAAGGCCTTCTTAGGATTGTCCGCCCATAGGGGGAGTTGCTGGATGAGCTGGAAGGACAGGTCACCCGCTGCCCACATGCTTCGGAACATGCTGTTGATACTGGTGTAGAGCTCAGCCCACTCGGAGTCTCTGGTGGGGTGTACCTTGTCGACGGCTCTATTAAGTACGTCGCCTACGGCAGAGGGGAGCTTCACCTGGGATTGAACTCGGGTGACGGTGGAGGTAGGGATTGGCTTCCCACCCTTGGCGGATAGATCCATGGCCCCGCCGATTTTATCTATCTCCTTTTGGAGCCACTTGTCGGATACTCGGTTGGCGATAGCATTGCCATACTCGGTCATGAGGTCGCCGAAGGTTTTATTCTCGAAACCCTCTTTGCCGGCGGCTTCGGTCCAGAATTCTTCTAGGGTTTTGATGTCGGTTCCGAACTGATCGAGGGTGTCTTGGAAGGAGGTCAGCTGGTAGAGGAACCTATCGTGGAGACGTTTCTGGGCGGGCGTCAGTGTGCCCACGTCTATCTTGCGGAAGTCATCAAGAGTCTTGATGTTGAGAATCTTCGAAGTGTGCCGGGCGGATTTGCCAAGGTTGGTGGCTTGGGTCTTTACTACCCGGTTGATGCGGAGGTACTCCTTGGCTATCGGGGTGGCTATAGCGTTGTTGAGTACGCCATGGGAGATGATGACGTTCTTGACCTTGGAAAGGGCGTTCAGGGCTTTCTCGCCCTTGGTCAGCCCTACTTTAATAGGCTTGGCCTCGACTAGAGACTCTCCCGGTGCGCCGCCTCCAATGCTGAAGCCTTCGGGTGGGGTAGTCTTGTATCCAGCTTTAGTGATCTGGTCTAATAGCTCACCGAGGTCCTCGTTCTGGAATTGCTGCCAACCTACCTTGGCCTCCCACTTACCGGTGGCCTTGTTCTTGACCGGCTGCACAGTGCCCTTGGATGGGGTTCCAGCTCCCGCTACTGGGGCGCCTTCCTGACCAGGGGCTGCGTATTCCTTCTTGTCATAGGGCTTGCCGAGTTTGGTCTCTATCTCCTGGATGAACTCTTCAGAGGTCTTCACTGCCGGTTTCTTTATCCCGGCGATTTCATCAGGGTCTACAGGGACATGCTCAGGCTTGATAGCCTTGGCTATGTTAGGCCCAGCCTCTCCGAATTTATGTTCGGCTCCCATCTTTAGGAGATGGTCAAAGGAAATAGTATGATTGGCATTAGAGGACTTGGTTATGTATTCTTTCTGGGATGGGGTGAGCTTGTTGAACTTGGCCTTCTGCCCCGCGGTTACGGTGTGAGAACCTATCTTGAGGATAGGATTATTCTTGGAACCTACGGGGGCGCTGTAATCAGTGGGTGGCTGAGCAAACTTCCAATTGCCGTCGGTATCAGTTCCCTTAGCAACCGAATCAATGATAGTCTCGATGCTCTGATTGGGGAGGTTGCCGGAAAGTTGGGTGACTAGGTTCTTCTGCTTGAAGCTGAGCGGGGCATACTTGTCGAATGCGGCTTTGCCAATTGGCTTTCCGTCGACTTGCCAGGACTTGGCCTTCAGTATCCCGCCAATGCCGGTGGAGGGGGGTTCGCCCTGGGCTTCCTGGGCTGCGTTTTGGACTACATCGGAGACGACACCGGCTTCGTTCCAATAGTCATCATGTATCTTGACAACCAGATCTTCAATGGTAGCGGCTTCAAGGGTCTTGGCCCCGACCTTAGCTGAGAAGCCTCCATTGTCGAGGACCTTAACATAGACTCCGTGACCGTTAGGGGCTCCACCGGGAACATCCTGGATTAGCAACTCCCCAAAAATCGGCTCATAAGCATACTTGATATTAAACTGGGGAATCTGTGACCAAGGAATCTTCGAAGCACCGGCGTACTCGAACTTAGGCGGCTTGGTGATATCTGGGCCGGCCAAATGACCCGTAGCATTGCCCGTGGCTATGTCCATTAACTCATTGTGACCTAGGGGGTTATCATAGTCGCCGGCAGCGTTGAGGTAACCCTGCTTCTCACCTGGAGTAAGATCCATGAACTGGCCAGCACCTTGGCCGCCATCTACATCGTTATCGAAGATCTCTTTAATATCATTTATTTCAGACTGAGTGAAGCCCTCTTTAATTAGCTGGTCATCTGCTGCGGTCTTCCAAAACCAGTCGCCATTGTCGAAGGAGTTGACCCACTTGTTACTGGTGTAGGCAGCTCCACCGGCTGCGCTGGGTGGCACCTTAGTTCCGGGGGCGCTGAAATAGCTAGCCAGCTTATCCGCCATACCACCGATAGTATCAGACGTAAAGCCATATCCGGCGTCTTCATCATAGAACTCGTAAGGTGTCCCAGTATCATATGGCTTGTCTATGTAAATAGGAGCGGGAGTCTCTACATCCTTAAGTTCAATGATGCTCTCGAAGTCGTCGTACTTGTACTGGGTAGTACCGGTCGGAGAGGTATGCCAGCCCTCGTTATCGATGGAAAGGTAGTCATCCACGAAGTCGGCAATAGTGGGGGCTTGAATGATACCCTTGGGGGTATCAGCTATTAGCTGATAGTTATCACCATAGTCTATCTCTATAATATCCCCGTCGACTTTAAGTATTTGAGCATCCTCGTCCCAGTTGAACTTGTTGTTCCCGCCGGATACCATGTCTATGCCATAGTCGGTGGTGTCTTGCTTAGTGACATTCCCGGCGACTTTGTAATAGTCATCCTCATCAAGGAGCTGTCCAGCTATGTGGTCTACAAGGTTGCCGAGGTTCTTGGTTTCAGTAGACCCACCATCAGCGTGTCCCCACTCGTAGTTACCATCATCGTTCTTGAAGACCTTCTGAGCTTCGGGGATGCCGTCTATATTGAGCTGGTTAGTCCACCCATCGAAATGATAGGGGATACCATCTGGACTGGTATCCATTGCATTGACATTGGGCTTCCCAGCGAAGTCGGGCTGGACAGGAGGCTCAACCTTCTTCGGCCCCGGCTTGTAATTGTCAACTATGTCTTCCCAGGCTTTAACGAACTGGGATTGAGACAAGTCCCCGCCTGCATATCCGAGATACAGGGTCTTGGCCTTCATTTCTAGTGCATGACCAGTTAGGTTCATTATGTGAGTTACTTCATCGTACTGAGCCTTGAACTGATCTGTATACATCGGCGGGAGTGGCTTGGGAGTGATTGGCCCTTCAGCCGGGAACATCTCATCAACTTGCTCATTAGGAGTTTTGGTGGTGAGGGCTGCGGGGGTTTTTGGCTCTGGAGAGCCCTTGACCTTTATACCGGCCTTCTTAGCAAGTTCAATGGCCTCGCCGAGAGTCTTAACTGGGGGTGACTTCCAACCGGGGATTTCCACGCTATACCCGAAGATACCCTTCTTGATTTCCCCGACGGGAGGGCCCTTGGGCTTCGGTGGCTTGGGGGTGGCGCCGAGGGGTGCCTCAGGCGGTTCCAGCCCCTTCTTCGCATCTTCCCACAACTTGGCGGCCGTGCCTATGCCCATCTTGTTGAGGTTGAACTTCTCCACTATGAAGCCGGCGACTTTGTACAGCGGATGATCCATGTCGTCGGCTGCGGCGGCGAGTTCATTGAAAGACTGGGCAGCTGCGGTTATCTTCGTGTTGGCGTTGGGCTGGGCATAGGAGCTGGTGGGTGGGCCAACTACGTCATCTATATCCGGGGCATTCTGCTTTGCTACCCACTCGGCGAAGAATTCAGTAACCTTGTCATGTGTCAGTTCTTCAGGAGTATACTTAGCATCTAGTTCATTATAGTATTGAAGCTTTTGTTCCTCAGTTAGTTTGCTCCACTCGGAGTTAAACAGGGGCGACTGCCACGGAACACCACTGGCTGCCACTGTTGGTTCGGCAGAGATGGGGGCTGTTGAGAGATTGGCTTTCCAGTACTTAATACCCTCGAGTAGCCCCGCGGGAAGCCCAGCAGTTTCCTGAGCTTCACCCCAGTAATCTGCCTCCGGGGTCTTCATCCACTCCTCATAATCAAGCTTCTCTTGAGGACTGAGGCTGGCGTACTCCTTCTCCCAATCCTTCATATACTTGGCCGAAGCTTGGGATGCCTGATCCGCTTCTATTTGTTCAGGGGTCATCTGTCCTGGTGTAGGGGCATTCCCACCAGCTCCAAATGTCGAGGGACTCTTCTTCATCTCATCCCATTTGGTGAGGAACTCCTGAGTCGTAATAATGCTTCCACCGTACTGATGCATGAGATTGGCGACGGCACTTTGGAAAGCCGGTGAGAAGGAGTTGCCGGGGTCGAGAACCTGGTCCATCTGATCCAGGGCTTCATCCACGGTCATGGAACTAGGTGAAGCTGTAACTGGAGGTGGAGGTGGAGGAGCACCTGCGGGTGGAGTATTTTCAGCCGCGATTTGTGCTGGAGTTGGACTAGTTTGCCCCGGAGCTGTGGGATACTGGGACTGAGTTGCCGCTAGATTCTCCGGGGTCATGGAGAGGGGATTACTAGGGTCATATCCAGGCTGTTCCTGCGGGGACAGCTCATTCTGGTTGAGCCCCTTGTGACCAACACTCGGAACCGGCTTTGGCGTCGGGGCAAACTTGTATTCTTGCTGAGCTACGTAATCCAGGAAAGTCCCGGTGGGAGTGATCTTCATCCCTTGATTATTATAAGCCTGGTCTACGTATTCTCTGAGTTGAGCCGGGACAGCATCAGGGTACTCCTGGAGGAGTTGGTCGAACTTAAGTTTCTTTACATCGGAAAGCGACTGCTTAGCCACCTCCACCGGGGTAGCCCCGTGAGATGGGTACTGCGCTCCGGGGTACTTCTGAGTCTTGGCGCCCGGAGTCATGTCTGGCTCGAGCATAGCATTAGGATTCCAGAAGGTCCACTGGCTTCCATTAGTCATGCCAGCCCAGCCGGCCTCACTTAATACACCTACACCATTAGGGGTATTACCCTTAGGAGTCCCGTCATCTTTGAAGGAATTTAATACCTTCTTCCCAGTCCAACCCGCCTGAACCCGGTGCTTGATTCCCTGCTTCTCTAACACCCCGTTGATGAGACTAGCCTCGAGATCATCAATAGGGGCACTCCAATGCAGATGCCTCATGATACTGTTAGGCCGGAGTCGATATATCTTCTGGCCACCCTTGGTCTTGATCTTGTATTGCTGCTTGGCTACGAAGTCATCGGGGAATTGAGCTACGTTGGCAGCGAGATCCCCTTCGACATAACCACTGGCGCCGGTGGGCTCGAGAGAGACATATAGACCGGGGCCTATATCATGGTTCTTGGAGAAGCTGGTCAGGAAGGTCTTGTCGTCGATGTCCTCGTAGGTGCCATGGTGGAAGCGGTCATCCTCGGGAGTGGAGACTGAAGTGACCCCGAGCTTGGGGCCCCCTCCCTTACGGGGTTTTCTAATCTTGGCTCCAGTGACTCCACCACCCATAGTACCAATTAGGCTTTCAATTTCCTCCGGAACTAGTGGGATATCATACTTACTGGTGAGGGCGGAACCAACTCCGGCTCCAGCGACAAACTTAGCGGCTGTCCCTACATCGTCGAAGCCTTTGAGTCCGAGTTCATTTAGAGCCCTGGCGCCGAAGCGAACAGGGGCGGGGGCTTTGGCTAAGGCTGTGGCTACCTTACCACCCTTGAAGATGACTCCAGGAGAGTAGGTAACTGGGTCCATTCCTATGCTGACGCCGGACTTAATACCTTGATTGATGTCGGGGTCTTCCTGGAATGCCTGGCCTGCTCGGTTCGCGGTCTTGATGGCCTGGCCAAGGGAGATGGCCCCGGATTTATCTCCAAGCTTCCCGGTCTGGCGCTGAGCTCGAATGTGACTGGCAACATTAGCTAGTGGGTTCCCGATGATGTTCTGGCTAGTAGTGTACTCCCCATCCTTAACAACACCGCGGGTTGCAACAAGTGAAGGAAAGCCCGATACCTGCCTCTCCCAAACTTCCATGGCATCGTTGAAGTCCCGAGACATGGTCTTGACGGAGGACTTTGCTTTACGACTGACTTTGGAATCAACTATGTTCTCTGGGGCGTTACGGATGCCCTTGAGTGCCTTGCCAATTACACTCTGGGATGACTTCTTCTTGGGCTTATATTCAGCTTGGGCATTATGCTCATAGATACGGAGTTTGGCCTCAAGGTCCCGCTTGCCACGTTCCTCGGGGGAGATGTATCTGATACCGCGAAGGGCCGATGGAGTAGGCATTTTAACTCCTTATGAGGCTGGTCTGGACGGCTTGCCCGAATGGGGCGCGAGCCTTGGCACGGGCTACCTCGGCGAATAGATCACGGCTCCCGGTCTTGTAGTGAGAGGCGAGCATAGCTAGGGAGACGGGGTCCTTGGCTACATTTAGGTAGTTACCATAATTGATAGCCCCAGACTCTGGGAGCATAGCGCCGCCGTAACCTTGGAACATGCCGGTGTTGAGCTTGTTGTACTGATTCTTACTCCCACCCTTGAGATAATCCAGACTGGAGTAATTCTGGTAGGCCTCATCGGGATAGGACTTGATCTTGAGATTGTTAGGATCGAAGGCGTCGGCGCCGAGGGCGAACTTTCGTTTCCCCTGCATTTGCTTAGCATTCTTCACTGGGGTGACTGAAACCCGAGTCTTCTTACCCGGATTATGGATAGTGACGACTTCAGGGTTGGGCTTGCCGTCGGCCTGCGGGTCACCGGAGACAAACTGCGGATTCCGGGACTTTCGGACTCCGTAAGCGAACTTCTGCAGCCACACAGGTGTGCCGGCGGCTATCTCGTCATCAGGCTGATATTGATAGTTGTTCTTCGAGGGATTGAATACCTTGAAGTTGGTATAGTCCCGGCCGTAGCTGGGGCCTAGCGTTCCAGTTGTAATCAGTTTGCCCTGGCCTGATAACAGCTCCGCCACATCCTCGTTGCGGACTCCGCTGAAATTATCAGCTGTGGGCGCACCGCCAGCTCCCGGCCCCGGATATGTAGGAATGGGCGAAGCTGCTGGAGTCTGTGCTGGTGGGGGCGTAGCCACTTGCGGGGGAGCGGGAGTGGCTACAACCCCCGTAGTTGGGGGCGGCGCTGTTGGAGTATACTCAATTAGGCTCTTCAGCAAATCGGGGAGCTGGAAGGTATTAGCATCCGGGCCTACCGGCTTGGCTCCCCCACCTGCGGTGTTCTTCAGCATGTCTATGATGATTTTGAGTTCGGGGAAATCTGAATAGGCCGGGGTCTCGGTGCCCTGCGGAGCTGTCATGGCTCTGACCTGGGCTTCCCGAGCCAGCCAGTCTCCGGGGTTCAGCTGGGACTCAATCGCCTTCCCAGTACGCTGGTCCAGGATTTGCTGGAAGGCGGAAGCTAGATTACCGGCCTGCTGGAGGTTAGACGACTGGATATTCTGCTGATTATTCCACATGCCGGATTCTACGTTGAACTTCTGGACCTCGTTACTAAAGGCCTGGTTAAACGCAGACATGGCGGAAGCTTTGAGATTGGCTTTAATCTCCTCGATATCGACAGCCCGGTTAGCATTGCCCTCGGCTGCGGTCGCGGCTATCTCCATAGCGGTCTTATCAATATCCGCCTGGATTTGTTTCTCGAAGGCGGACTGGGCTATGCGATTGGCAGTCTGCTCCGGGGTTTCAATGAAGTCGTTAGGCCCCGGAGGTACGTAGGGGAAGATCTGGTCAAGGGCGGGGCTGCCGCCGGTGTACTCACTGGCGAACCGACTGAAGGACATCAGGGTTCGGGGAGACCAGTAGCCTCCTTCATCGGTAGGCTCTGGCTCCCCGTATTTGGCGGAGTACCAGACCGGGCTCATCATGTCGAGCACCTTCTGGCGACTGTCCCCGCCATGTGCCCACATAGAGGCCATCCACTTGGCTAGGGTCTCCCGGTAATAGGCATTGGAAGGGGCTCCACCTGTTGTGGCTCCCGATGGATTGGGAGTGAAGCCCGGCCCGCCGGTGGCACTGGTTTGTGGAGTTATATTCGCCATGATACTACCTCAATCCGAGAGCTTTTTTCCAGAAGTCTGGCCCTTGGGCTAGGACGCTGCCCTTTGGTTGATATTGGGAGCGGGCCGCGGCTTGGCGGCTTGCGAAGTCCCCACCTGTGGCGGTTGGAGTGGCTGGGGCTGTAGATGGCCCGGTGCCGGCACCTATACCTGGCGGCACACCCACTCCACCACTATTATACTCCGAAATTATCTCGTCGGGGTCTTGAGCCTGCATGTTGGGAAATGAACTGCCGCCACCTGTACCGCCGTAGGGCTCCAACGCTGCCGGGTTGATATTATAGGGCTGGGGAGCCTCGGCAGGGAGGGCCCCTTTCAACCCGCCTAGGATTCCACCTAGGTCCATAGACTTGGGCTGCCCCTCGGTACCATAGCCAGCACCTTGGGTGGTAAAGGGGGAACCCTCAGCGAGGGCTCTCCCGGCGTTGGCCGCCTTGAGGACTCCAGCTATATTAGCGGCCCGCTGCACCGGGATGTCCTCGATGGCAGTGATATCCCCGATGCGGCCTATGTAGTCGGCATATTTAGCCTCGGCCTCGGCGCGCTTCTCCTTCTCAGAGGTGAGATACGCTGCCGCGCTATCGGCGCCAGCACCTTCCAGATTGGCCTTCCGCCTATCCATGAGCCGCTCAACCGAAGCCGCATTCCGCATGGCGATGGAGAGTAACCGCATACCTTCGGCATCAGGTATCGGCTCCCCGGCCTCGTCATACTTATAGACGACACCCTCTTCTTCGTCTACAATCAGCCCACCATTGTCCGCGTACTTGTATAGGTCCTGATAGGCCTTGTCCATGGCCTCGAGGTACGCAGCTACGTCAGCATCGAAGTCCCCGGTGGGGGTGTAGGGTTGTACCCCCTTGGGGGTAGAGCCGGAGCTGGTTGGCTGTACCCCCTTGGGAGTTTGAAGCCGGGAGATGGTATCAGTTATCTTGCCTCTGGCGAACCTACCAACAGAAGTATTGCCAGCTGGTTTTTTCTCTTGTGCCAAGGGTTGTACTCCTGAAGGGGCTCTCGCATTGACCGAGCTAGACCCCGGATAGGGGTTATTCCCGAGGGCACCGAACTTCTGGCCTTGGTAGGTAGAGCCCTCGCCCCAAGGGCTCCACCCACTGCCGCCATAGACGGCTTGTGCGGCGAGGCGGATATTGTAGTCGGGGTCCTCGAGTTGGGCTACGGAGCTACCACTCCCAAGCCCTCCAGCCCGGTTCATTTGGAAGAGGCCAATGCTAGCCCCGTTGTCCCCTTTGATAGTCGGGTTACCACCACTCTCCCCGTTAATCACATAGAGGGCCTTGTCTACATCTTCGGGCCGGAAGTATTTGGCTACCCTACTTCGCCATTGCTCTACATTAGGTGAGTAGGCCACGGTACTCCTCCTTTAGCAGTGTATCTTCCATGCGGGCACTCCAGTCGATGGCAACCTTCTGAGCAATATCTACCGGGTGGACACTGATGATGAGATCGGGGGCGACGGCACTATCTTGTAGTTCCATGATTATGGCTCCAGTCTGTTCAGCCATCCACTTAGTCCATGCTTCCTTGTTGCCCCGGACTCCCATGTATTCCTCGAGTTCCTCTAGTTCAGTCTTTGGCTCCAGGAAGAAGGGCTTCCCATCCGCCATTATCTCTCCTATGATCTCATTCACAGTTTCGACCGTCCAGTCGGCTAGTTCCTCAATGGCTTCCTCAATGTCTTTTACGAAGCTCATATTGCACTTGCCCCGGTGAGCGCCGCGCCTTGTTCAAGCTCACCCACCCTGTTAATCATCTCGGAGTCGCCGGGAACTGGGCCAGGGATTCCCATTCCTGGGCCACCGGCTTCGGCTACGTTGGCGAGTAGTTCGGGGTCGGTGCCTCCCTGCTTAGCCGCCGCCGGTTGAATCTGCTGGATGGCTGCGAGAAGTGCAGGGTCAGCCTTCGCCATGATTTCTGGACTAATATTCGGAGTGCCCTGCTTGGCCAGCTTCACATTGGCTGCGTCCCCGACCTTATCGGTAATGAAGCCATTGGCTATCAATTCCCGCTTCTGCGACTCCACCAGGATCTTCATATACTCCAAATCCGGGGAGAGCATCGCGAGGATCTCTTCTCGACCGGTCTCATCCGACATGGCCGGCCCTTTACCACCTCTATCGTCGGTAGCCATAGCGAAGGCTCGGAGGGCGGAGAGGTAGTCGAGTGGCCCCTGCTTCCTCACCTGCGCGGAGAACCGGGGCATTGGGGTTAAGTCCTTGGGATCGAGGGTCACATACTTGAGATTCTTCTTCTTAGTCTTCTTATCCGTCTCCAGATACACCATCTCGACTGGTTCGTTTATCTGCTTTACATACAGGCTGACAATCAGGGCCTCTTCCTCAGCCCCCGCCTGCAGATGCTGCTCTTGCTTGTTGTCTAGTGATTGAGCTTGGGTCTGCTGAATCGCTTGGTTAAATCCTGTGTCAACTCCAGGTGCCCGCTCTCCATACAGGGTTGAACTACCACCCAGTCGGGAGACTTGCTGCTGTATGATATCGAACAGCCACATTGCCATCGGATTGTCTTTCGCTTCGAAGATCTGCTCAATCTTCTCACCCACGAAGGTGACAATGGACTCCCCTTCCTTAATCTTCGGCGCTTCTGGCTTGGAGTTACCTGTCCCGAAACCTCGGGCCTCGGGATCCATCATGAAGTTCAGGCTGGGCCAATAGGTGGCCCTCACGTTGGTCAGCACCTGACTCACGATTTCATCCGCGGCTTGAGACAGCTCCATGATACCCTTGCCCACTCTTTCAATCTCATTGTGCTCGGTCTTCCACCCGCCGAACCTACCTGAGTAGGTATTGTAGATGCTCCGGCTAATCCCATGCTCATACGCATACAGACAGTCGAGCCCTCCGGTAAAGCCCCTCGAGTTCGTCCTTACCTTCGGGTACTTATTGTTCCCAGAGTTCGCACCGGGGCCGGCAAGGTAATAAGCATGAATATTATCGTTAGCATACTCAATAATAGTAACAGTCTCATTCAACCCTCCATCGGCGCCGAGTGTCATGCCCTTCAGTAGTGGCCCACCCTTCTCATTATCAAAGAGTGGATTCTGGAGTAGCCCCCACTTCGTGGTCTCGGTCAGCTCAAAGGAAAACGCCAGCGTCTTTCCATCGTAGTGAGGGAGGAAGAACTCCAGGGGTACGTAGTCCTTGGTCAGTGGAATCCCCGAATCCCTCTTTATAGCGGTGCGCTGAGCTGGAGTCAGTGCTTTTTCCGGCCGTGTATCTCGATGCCCGTTCTTGAATTTCTCCCACTCAGTATCATGCTCCACGATTTCCCGCCAGTAGGCCGCTTCCCCTCTTAGTATCTTCTGGACGCCCATGTCGAGGAGGAGAGCATCCCTTACTGCCCGGTCGTAGCAATCCCCTCCTCCCCGGCGTTCGATCTCATACCCACTCACATTAATCCCCTGTTCAATCCTCGTGGATTTGGATCTAGACTCATCATCCAGGGGATTGTCGGGTATGACTTGGAGTACAGGCCGCGGCAGGTATCGGCTAGTCTTCTCATTGATGAGGGCCGCCAGTATGTAGGTGTGCAGCGTCTTCACCATGTACTGGGTGGACGAAGGGGCCTCGATCTTATTCAACCCGCCGAGCGCATTCCTCATGTCATTGACAAAGGCATTCCTGGTCTGCCAGTACCTCAGCTTAAACCTGAACTGATTGGTGACTAGCTCCTGAGTGGGCAACTTATCATAAATGTCGGGCACTAGCCTATCCTCGGTATGTAACTACTGTAGAGTTGTTGAGGGTCACCAATCGGGCCGTGATCTACTCCCTCTACTAGATACCTAACAGTATCCGGCATGTCGTCGTCTACCTTGAGTGGGTTCTTGTGCTCAACTCGGCCGTCGCCATGCGGCTCGGCGTAGCGATACGAAGTCAAGGCATCTTCAATCCAAGGGACACCTTTTAACCAGAATAGCCTCGGCCTCAACCGATTCTTGCCATCCTCTGGGGCCCCTGCATCTGGTCTCAGCTTCAGCCGCCGGTGTACCATCTCAACACCCTCATTCACCGAGTCGGGGCCACCCTTGGTCTTGAACACCTTCAGACCCGAGTTCCTCATGAACTGAATCGCTGTCATCTGGGACTTATCTGCCCTATAGATGACCCCATTGTACGGTCTCCGCAGCTCCCGGTGAATCTCGGCGAGCTTGAGTTCCTGCTCCCAGGCCCAGTTGTATTGCCGCTCGGCAATGTTAGGGCCGGCCTGCAGGAACGCAGCGATGATAATGAGTTCATCCTTCTTCGACAACCCCGCTATGGCCGTCCCGGACTTGTGGGCCCCTATGGTGTCGCCACCAAAGTCCATGCCTCCGTGGTAGGACATAAACTCGGGCACAGGGGCCCGCCACTCATGGAACTCCGCCGAGACCTCCGGGTAGACCAGGTACTGTGAAGCCCCAAAGTCGGCCAACCACTCCTGGGCAAAAGTTTCCGGCGACATCTCCTCGCGCTGCCGCTCCATCTCTTCAATTCCAACATAGGGGTTGTTAGAGCCTATCACGCGCGTGTGCGCGGTTCCATCTTCTGTGATTGCGGTGGGCAGCTGGAACCCACTCCAGCCCGCCCGCTTGAGAGCCATCTGGTACAGCTTGTAGCCCCAGTTCTTACCTTTCGGAGTCCCCACAAAATCGCACCAGCCCTCGAGGTCAGCAAGACTGGGGCCAATAACCTCTGTCCACGTAACTTCCGGGATCTGGGCGAACTCATCAAAGACTGCCCCGCCCAATTTCTCGCCTCGGAGACTGTCCGGGTTCACAGCGGACTTAATCGTTATAGTCCCGCCATTCCTGAAGATGATGCTCATATCCGCTTCCCGGATTTCCACGGGACTAACTGTGTCAATCTGCCGGGCAAGGCGCTTCAGCATCCTCCACCCGATTTGAGCCACCGGGTAGGTCGGGCCTATCCACCAATAGGTATACCCCGTCATCAGTGCGTACTTCACACACTTGCGGACCCCGTAGGTGGTCTTGCCCCAACGCCTCCCGATAATAATGACCTTGAATCTCGCAGGGTCGTAGTCAATGAGTTTCTGTGTAGGGTGCAAAGGCGGGAGTGTAATCGTAATCTCTCCCGCCGTTGCTGAGGTCACTCGAGACCCTGGATGATTTGCCAGAGCGCACCCTTGCAGGACTCGGGCCGACAGATCTCCCACTCATGCACATGAGCATGATTGAGAATCTCCGAGGCAAAATCCTCGTCCCTCATCCTGTCCGCGAACTGACTGGCAAACTCTTCCCTAGAGAAGCGCCAATGACTATCCCCGATTCTCACGCTCCAGCCATGCCCGTCCAGGCTCGAGCCCAAGTGAATCCGCGGGCTCAATTGAGTCTCCATCTATAACCTCCATAATCCCGTTCCCGTCGTCGTCCTCGACAACCTTGAAACCCTGTCCACCGAAGTTCAGCACCAGCGTATTAGTCCGGTGCTTCTCCGGCTCCATGGCCTTCTGCAGATTGAGGAACTCCCCAGATGTGTAGAAGCGCCGATTGGCCTTGAGGTAGTTGAACTCCCTGTTGCTCATCTCGTTGAACTCGTTGAGGGACTTCGCCACCATCCGCGAATCCTGGAACAGGAACAAAGTCATGTTCCTCAAGAATTGCAGCCTGATGATGTCGGCCCCGATATTGCGTTGGAGTTCTCCTAGCCGCTCGAGTTCAAAGTCCTTGAGTTCCGGTGTCTCCTCATACCACAACTCCAGAATGGCTAGTTCCAGCCCCAGGAACTCCAGCGCCTGCCTGGCTCGAAACCCCAGCGCTCGGAACCCGAGGTAGGTGGCCTTATCACTATCCCCGAAGAGCGCCGGGATCTGCGCCATAACGAGGTCATAGTTCCCATGCTCCTTGGCACGCTCTATAACTTCATTTATAGGATCTGCCAGCTCATCGCGTTCCCAAATGGTTACAGTTGTCATGGTCTAAGGATACCAGGGCTGGTCAATTTATACGGGATGGTAAAAGAATCGTAATAGGGTTGACAAACTGTTACAGATATGTTATAATGAGAGTGACCCGTGGTTCCTCTTGGCCGGAGGACGAACCACGAACTGGGAAAGTGCGACTCGGCTGACCTGCCCTCTTCCTTGTCCACACGGGAAGATTAAAAAGCCATCGCAGCCACGGGTATTTCTTGGCAGGATAGTTCTTTGTCTGATCTCAACTCCGAAATCGACTCCATTATCCGTAAAACAGAGCAAAAGTTAGTCTCTGATACCGTAGAGTCGCTCATTTCCGCAGCTAAATTGACTCTCAAGGACGCCAAAACTTGTATTTATTGGCGATTAGGTACTAATTACCTCTCTACCCTGGACTTTTACCCTGCTTTAGCCCTTGTAGGTCCCGCAGGTTCTGGAAAGAATACAACTATGAAGGCTCTCCGCTTAATGCCGGGAGATTCCAGTGGTATGGTGGACTGTGGCGGCCTCACACCAGCCGCGTCCCGTGATGAACTGGCACTTTTCCTCGATAAGACCTTCTTTGCCGACGAATTCGATAATATCCGCCCTGAAGTTGAGCGCATCTTCATGTCTAGAACAACTCGAGACATGTCTACACAGGTTTACAAGCGACTTGTTGGCCCCGGAAAGTACGAGCAAAAGGCACATTCGATATTTGGAGCCACAGTTCTCCACAAGCGGAACCTGATTGACGAGCCCGCCCTTGCCTCCCGCTCCATTCAAATATTTACTCGGCACCAAGAGGGCCCCTATGGACGGTTTGAGTGTGATGTTCTCAATCTATCTGCCCTCAAATTTGACATGTCCGGGGTAGTTCTCGAAGGTGGACGCATAGAATCCACCTGGTCTCCCATCCTTGAAATAGCCCGACAGCTCGAAGATGTAGAATACATAGAAGAAATCTCCAAAGGGATGGCGGTTGAGACCCGGCTACTTCGCCAGAAGGCCGAATATGACTACTCCAGCGTCGTCCTCGCTCGGGTTATTGAACTGCTTCTGTCCAAGCCCACGTTATCCCGCTGGTACAAAATCGATATAGAGCTGGACATAGGCAAGCCAATCCGAGTGGATTACCCCAATATAGCCCCAATCACTGTCAACAGTATCCTAAACCAGTTGGGCTTCCTGACCGACCGTCGCGGCGGTAGAAGATGGCTCTACCCCGAGATAGAAGCTATAAAAGTAGCGGCACAGAGGGCTAACTATGATGATGCCGGGATAGCAGAGTTGGATGAGGAGTTCCAATTTCGATGACTAACTATGCAGCCATGCAACCATGCACCGCAACATAACTCTATATATATACGGCTGCATGGTTGCATTTCTTTACCATAGCTGACATGACACCGGGAAATTTTCCACCTAGGAGCTGAAATGACCCTTGCAATTGAACCTCACCTTCAAGCTCGCCGGGAGCTGTTATTAGCCTGGGTCAGACAGTACCGCAAGCGTCTCCTCCAGGCCTACATTTCCGGTGACCCCGTGAGAATCCGGCAGAACAAGCTCAGCTTGGCCCGGCATCTGAAGGAACTCGCGGAATCCCCGGAACTCGGCCCCAAGCTCCCATTCATCTGGGGTGGCCTCGAGATCGTCTACCAGTACGGCTTTGACCCCACTATAAGTTGGCCCGACTACCTCGATGCCGAGGATGACTGGTGGAAAGTCGCCCGGATGCTTGAGGCCAGCGTCTTCAAGTGAGGGGCTATCTACGTGGTCAAAAGGGCCGGCATCTGTTGTCCGAGTCGGATATGGAGATCTGCAGTTCCATTGGCTGTTGCTACATGGGGCAGCATTACCGGGTGTCTATTGAGTACAGCCCGCCCTGTGGGGTCCTGCACCCGTTAGAGTGGGACTGTGGTTGGGTGTCCCGAGAGGCGGTAGAGCTTCATGAAGCCGCGGTGTCATCCGAGGCCGCATTAGCACTTGCATTTTGGGGGAGTTATGATTGATCTAGTAACCTGGCTAAACAATATCCCGGAGCTGATTGGCCTCGCGGGAGCTATTTACGCATTAGCCTGGTGGGTTCTTGCAAGCATGGATTAGTGGTAAAGACGACTTTTCAGGGTAAAAATTTAGCGCAGTCATCCACCCACAACAGCCCGTAACGCGCAACCCAAGTGTTCGTCATATTCGAAAGTGTTGTATGACGGTTGCGCATATGACGTTCAGTTGTGGGTACCACCTCGATTCCGCGTATGACACACCAGGGTGGCCGGCCATTACGGAACAGGGTATTCAACCCGTCATCGAGCCGATATGCACCTGTCGTCAAAATGGGTTGACGCGCCGACCCCTCGTCGGGTACAATCCATATATGGAAATGAACAAACGAGGTGCCCCATGAACCACCCTCCCCCACGCGCTCGATGATTCACCACGGTTATTTCAAAGGTCGCGAATACGGCTGCAAACGGCAAATCGCTACCGTGAATACGGAACACGAGTTGCTGTGCGAATGCCCCGACCGTACTCGCCTCATCCATTATGACCGAGGCTGCCGATACTCGGCCGCGTCACCTGACACAACGAGGAATTATCGATATGTAACTTGCGGGTTATGCCGAAAGCAGTTGCGACTCGGGTAACTTTGAACAGGCTGGCGTGAAAGTCGTGCGCCCCTGCGATTGCAGGGAGGTACCGTAAAGGTACGGCCTATCACACAGGGCGAAGCCCGGAAAGTTGGAAATGCCAAAAGTCACCCCGACAGGGGACACTAACGCCGAAGATATCGGCGAAGAGATCAACCCAGAAGAAGGTCAGGTAACTGACGACGAGCCCCTTGACGAAGGTCAGGATGACACGCCGGAAGTTCCGGCAGTCAACGTCGAAGCACTCGATCAGGCGATCGCGACCGCGCAAGCGGAGGTGGACGCTGTTCAGGGTACATTCGCGGATGCTGCCGGGGATCTGACGAAGATGCTCGAGTTCGCAGAGGCGATCAAGCGCGCGAAAGCGTCGTTGGATCGAGCGAATGCGAACAAGGCGAGCGCACTGTACGATCTGCTCGCAACGGAGCGCGTGGAGTTCTCCACCGACCTTCGCGAACAGGTACACGAGTTCATTGCGCCGTTCGAGGATCGAGCCCGTGAGCTGTCGCTCACCAGCGTTCATGTCACCTTTGGCCCGGATGGCGGGATTCAGGTCAGTGTCATGGACTCGTCGAGGCCCGTCGCGAAGCGGTCGGTTAGCCGGACGCCGAGCGCAGGTAACGGAACCAGCGCGGATGGGAAGAACCGAAATGCATGGACTATGCCTGACGGTTCCACCTACTCCAGCCAGCAGCTGCTGTTGAAGTACGGGGATGAGATCAGCCCCGGATTCGGCGAGTTGGCTGTTGACCGAGCGCACAACTGGAAGGAGCCGAAGTGGGGACCGAATGGGAACGAGCCCATGAAGTCCGGCCCTGGTTTCAACGCCGAGGTCACGAAGCTGGCCGCCAAGATTGGCGCAACGCGCTAACCCCACGCTCACCCGAGCAGCCCCGGAATCAGGACGATAGGCCCCTGGTTCCGGGGTTCCTTTTTGCCCCGCGATGGGGCCGCGCTTTTGGCCAGTGGATGCGGGACACAGGGACTGTGCAGAGTTGCGGGACACTAGGGCTGGTTTGGACAGCGGGTGGAGGTGTTACATTGGCATAGGGGTTATGTTACATTGGCATGGAAATGGGTTGACAACCTTGACGAGTTATGATATAATGTAGTGGACGGGGGAAACCAACTCCCGTACACTGTCAACGAGGTGTGGTTTGGAAAAGAAGTGGTTTGTGGTATACTGGGACATCAGTGCCACCAGGTTCAGTGGACCCTATGATGACAAGGAATCCGCCGTCAACGAGGCCATCGAAGAGTGTGACAATGCGGTGGGTGACTTGTTCGCCAGCGTATTTACACTCGACCTGGAAGCCATCGTCGGGGATGAGTAGGTAGGGTTCATCACTCGTGGATGGGTGGACGGACACCCAACCACCAGTGCGGAATCACTGGGACGCACCTTAACAGCCGCATACATGGGCAGGAGCCACACACTGGGGTGACCCGGTATACACCGTGGAGGTGTAAGTGTGCCTCGACTAGAGTTGGAACAGATCAGGTTGGACAGGTTGTATTACACAGTGGTGTGTGGATACGAGTTCGATATCGGTGAGTTGGTGCAAAGGGCGGATGATCCAGTGGTTCATACCTTCACCGGCAGCATCATCGCGACGGATATTGAGTTCGCATCCGCGGCGCATCTAATGCGCACACTGGAAGAACATGGCGAGGGTGATATGACATACTGGATGCTACCATCCAGGTTGTATCACGCGCTGGTTGATTAGGGTGGGACGCCGACGAGGTGAAGTTCCCACGGCTAATCAAGTCAAGAAATGGGACGACCAGTTTTGGCGACGACTCAACTATGCATACTTCGAAGAGTGGAACGAGGATTGTAGGTGGGAAGCCGATGAACTATGTCCTAATAGACAGCGGGTTGTAAGTTCGCGGTGCGATAAGCTGAGTTAACGAACAGGTTCCTGCCCAGGTGTGTGGTTGTTAGGGTGACAAATGTGTGGAGTTGGTTAGTGGAATCGGATGAACAGAGGATGCTCGAGAAGATTCGCCGATTGTTTGAGTTGGCGAAATCCTCGAATGAGCATGAAAGCGCAGCGGCGGCCGAAAAGGCGCAAGAGTTGCTGCACAAATATAACCTGAGTCTAGCGGACCTACCGGGGGCCAAACCGGAAAGGTACTGCCGAGACCTTGTTAAACTCAAAAACAAGGCCCGGTGGGCGCAGTCACTGTATCATGTGGTGTCGAAGGCGAATGCCTGCCAAACAGTCATACTGCATAACGGGGAACACACGATTGCAGTGATGGGGCAGAGGAGTAACCTCGACATCAGCGAATACGTGTACGCTCAACTGGAACGTCGCATCCGGCTGTTGTCGGAAAGCGCATGGGACTTGTATGGGGAAGGGAATCCCACACAGTACATGAGTTCATTCGCCTATGGCGCCATTGGTCGGCTGGATGAAAGGTTGTCCAAGCGGACGGAAGCATTCCGAAGAGAATCACCGGAGTCCATGAAGTTGATGGTGGTGCAGGGAAGGGAGTTGGAATCCGCTGTTAAGCAGTGGTATCCATTTCTGGGGAGTTCGCGGCCTGACCGAGTGGGTGCAGGGTATGACTTGGGAGCGGCAGCCGGGTCGAGGATGGGCATAAATGCAGGTGTGGGAAGCGGTGCCGGGCAGCGGAGGCTGAAATGAAGGAGCGGAGTTACGAACGGGCGATTAAGGCAGGGCTCACATGGGCTTCCTGTCCAAGGTGTGGGTTCACCCGCGATATCCGAGACTTCACCGGAGACACTAAAGAGTTCAGGATGTGGGTGTGCAAGTGGTGCGCCCAAAAGGCACATGAGTCCGGGGTTCATCGGAGGGTGAGGGAATGAACTGGTATGAGGAATGGCAGATACGACGAGCGCTGAAGAAGCTGAAGAAGGAGGGGCTGGTGGACTGGGATGGGAAGCTGGAAACTGGAGCGGTGGTAAAGGTAACGGACAAGGGAAGGGAGCAGGGGTTAGGTGGAAATGACTGAGGAGATGTGGTTGAAGACGGACAAGGCCATGATGGAGCAGAGTGAGTTCTGGCCCCAGTGGCCGCTACTCCCAATTAAAAGGTATAAAGATGGGGAGATGCAGACGGCACTCATCTATGCCAACATGGAGGGGCCGGCGCTGTGGTCAGACGGAGCGAATCTCTGGGATCGGGACAAGGATGCCTATGAGTGGGTTCCAGTGAACATCGATGAACTTTTGAGGGAGGGCTGGAAAGTTGACTAGCAAGGCAAAGCCGGCGCTTAACTACTGTCTATGGTGCCTGAATGGGACGGCGAACACGATGAAGTTCGTGTTGACTAACCAGAAGGTATCGTGGGAGGGCAACATGCTCCCGGTGTGTGGGAAGCACCGGAAGGTGGTTGAACAGGCGAAGGACATCTGTCGGTGAAGTGTGAGTGTGAGCACAGTTCACATTTCGGCCGGGTGAGTGACCACCCCTATATGAGCCACAAC
>Ga0208185_1000153_pt1 | contig 44788 bp, 56 predicted proteins | sample EasRivMeERMLT700_FD_187532 | JGI IMG/M metagenome (GOLD analysis project Ga0208185, IMG submission 187532) | Soil microbial communities from meander-bound floodplain in the East River, Colorado, USA - East River MetaG ERMLT700 (SPAdes) (version 2) | ecosystem: Environmental > Terrestrial > Soil... | reverse complement strand
GCTATCCAACATCGGTAAGAAGAATGGCTCGGCGCCGCCCGATAGCACTAGCAATGCTTTCGGTGCGGCGTACGAGCTTTTTGTTGCGTCTGAGATACGCAGTGCAGCCAACAAGCGTTACGATGTTGCTAAAGTTCTCGCAACAGATGTTGGCGTCCTTGACGATAGCAAAGTCATGGAAGGTGCTGAGATTGCTGTGCACTCGAATGAGTACTTCGATGTCACAATGAAGCAAGCGAGTGCATCTAGCACTATCGACAAGACTAAGCTCAAGTCTACGCTTATGGTCGAGCTTAATCTCGATGATAAGAAGGCTGAAGCTATCATTGCTAAGGCATCGAAGCCTCGTAAGGGTGCAGTCACCATTGGCTTTGCGCTGAAAGGATAAGTTTGGTGCCGAAGATAACCCAAGATCACATAGGTCGCCGCGCCGTATACACAGGCCGTAATGGAATTGAGCGTGTGGGCGAGATTATTGGTGTTACGGGTTCACCTTCGGCACCATTCGTAGATCTGAGATTAGACGACAGCAAGAGAGAACACTTCTTCGTTCCCGAAGATGCTTGCATACTGATCCCAGATGAGTTGTTGCCACTACTAGGGGATGATAATGGTAGTGATGACGACTCTTAATGCTCTGCTTGCTTGACCTCCCAGAAAGAGCGAAATGGCGAGCAGAGAAGGCGTTGGTGCGCGGGCTGTTCCCCTGCGTGGCGGGTCTACGGGTAGTGTGCCGTTTCAGCGCCAGCCACACTGCCCACCAGTTTTGTTTCCGTCTGCGCTCCGCGTTGTAAGATTTGTTCTGCAACAACGATAGATCGGAAGCCGTAGTATAAGCAGACTCCTGCTACGGACAGGGCTGGCATACCCCTGTATAACGTATGCCACCTACAACACGTGTTGCGATAAAGGATTAACGATGTGCCAGAAACTAATGTTGTCGAGCTTCGGGTCAAGCCAAAGACACTCAATCGCATATACAAGACCCACAAGTACAAAGTTACCTATATCCCCTCTACAAAGAAGTGGAAGTGGACAGTCTCCGTCGTAAGTCGTATGGAGTACTCCGACGTTGCAGACACGCAAACCAAAGCCTTCAAAGCCGCTGAGAAGTTCATCGACAAGACGATGAAGGCGGTATGACATGGCTACAGTCCTTCCACAAGACACCCCCATAAGACGCGCCTCTATAGGCGACATGACTTTAGAACAAGTGTTGGCTCTCGTTGAGCAGATGCAAGAACGCAGAATGAGACAACACACGTTGTACGAAGCTGCGATGGCTGCTAAGGCCAAGATCAAGGAAGTGAAGGATAAGGAGAGGTTCGAGCACTTGCTACGCATGACAGAGAAGAAGCTCAAGACAATTGACACTAATCTGGAGAGCGTGAGCAAGTACTTGAATGAGTTGAAAGTCCTGGAACTCGTGTTAGGAGGAGTGAATGGCTAAACCAGTCTTTCTCAAGCAACGTGACGCAACAGGTGTTATGCGCGGTCGTGATGTGCGTGTGAAGCTTGAAGGCAAGTGTGACCCTGTGTTGCTCAATGTCTTGTGTCAGCTTGCAGAAATCAATCACGGTAATGTGTTGCATCTAGCATCACTAGCAAGCATGGTCGATCAAATGACCAATATCATGCAGCAGTTTACCGATGTTGCAGGAAACCTAAAGGAACGCACGGATCAAATGGCGCGGGCGATGGGTGATGAACTCGAAGGAGCGCCAACTGATGAACCCGATACGACCACGCATTAAGTCTGTGAGTGTGGAGTTGACTACTGACTTCACGTTACCAGCATACGACAACACGAAGCTTGTAGCAATCAACACGTGTCCAACCTGGGGTATCGTACGCTACGGGATGCACAAGACAATGAGCTTGCCAGCATCCCAAGGTGGCACTAGGCAAATGGCACTAGAATGTGGGAGTGCAGCACATGACTTGTTCGCAGCGGTGCGCTTGTGGCAGTTACGCAAGTATCAGGGGAGAGCCGATCTTGCAGATTTTCATGGCACGAGACTTTTTGGAAGTGCACGATACCAACAAATGTTGGGAAGCGTCGGGGCCACTGAAGATGAGCGTATACAGTCCTTACAATTCGGACTTACTGCGTTGGAGACGACTGGATACTACGACGATCCCAGAGATAAGCGTCGGACCTACACAAACCTAGAGGAAAGCTGCATTGCGTATATTGATAGATGGGACTGGCATCGTATGCCAGTGTGGATCAGAAGCGAGGATGATCCTTGTTCCGACGTTGGGATCGAGTTACCATTTGATGTTACGCTGTCATTCGTGTTGGAGAGCGGAGATATTCACCGATACCGATTTATCGGTAAGGCAGATGGGCTGCATCAACGCAATAGTGAGTTGTATCTACACGAAAACAAGACCGCTTCTAGATTGGACGAAGCTTGGCAGCAGTCGTTTCTTCTCTCTTCTCAGATCACCGGATACTGTCTCGCACTCGGAGTATGGGCAGGACAAGCAATCGAGAAAGCAGAAATCTTCGGAATGTCGATCCCTCTTCCAAAGAATTACGACTTTGGAGGAATTGTTCGAGAGGTTGTCCCAAGGTACACACACCACTTTGAGCGATGGTTCGACTGGTTTTTTCATACCGTACAACTAGAACTCGCATTCAAGGACGACCCTATCCATGCACCGAAATACACACACTCCTGCAACAGATACTTCAGACCCTGCGCCCTCATCCCATTCTGTGACGCAACAGACGAAGAGCAAACCCTTATCCTCGAAGAAATGTACGAGGATGAGTGGAACCCTCTCCATGAAGTTCAAGGAGGTGACTGATGAATGAAGAACAACTGTTGGCTCTTGAAGCATGGATAGTGTCAATCATTCGTGACGAAGATCGTGCGTCTGATATACACGAAAGTATGTGTAGAAGGCGCAACCTTGACAATGTTCGTGAGAAGTTTGGATTGGAGGTTGCTGATGTTCGAGAATGACAACAGGTGTTGCCTTACGCTGATCCCTAAAGGTGAAGGGAAGCCGTTCGACTTGATTATCTACGGGAGAACAGCAGCAGAGCTTATGACTGTGCCTAACGAGGTCGTTCAGAGCATTGCGCGCCGTTATCCTGACTACACATCTTCCATCTTTCTATTGAAGGATTATAGCAGTGCAGATCGAAGGGATAGATGTTAAGTCGCTCGCAGAGAGTGAGCAACGCTTTAGCCTCCTACTTTGGGGGTTGGCAGGGTGTGGGAAAACTACCCTCGCAGCTTCTGCTCCTGGTCGAAAGTTGCTTATCAATTTCGATCCTGACGGTCCTGTTAGTTTGGGTGCTAGAGACGATATTGTACTCATTGATCTATCTGCTGAGAGATATGGCATCGTAGATGTATTCAAGCTAGACGATGATCCCATGCTACCGCTCGGTGAGAAGAAGTATCGGTTGAGTAAGATCATCGAAGCGTTGGAGATTGAAACAGTTATCGTTGATAGTGTTACTGCGTTCACCGATCAGGCAGTGCAGAAGGGCATCAGCGTAACTAAGGGTGCTACTATCGAGCGTCCTTCTCCCGGTGCGTATGGTGCGCGTAATGCTCTCACCCTGCGTATGATGAGTGGCATCTTGCGTCTAACCAAGCGCATGAATGTGAATGTGATCTTTATCACGCATGAGGATGATAGTGGTGTACGTGATAAGGAGGGAAACCTGTTGCACATCACAATGCTACTAGGTGGTAAGCTTAGTGGACAAGTAGGACTACAGATCAGTGAAGTTTGGTTCATGTCAGACGATGGATCGAAGCGTAAGCTGGCATTGCGTCCTGCACGTACGCGCAAGCCAATGAAAACGCGTATGTTCGATGCACGAGATAGAGTTGAGTTCGTGTTGCAGTACGATCCCTACAAGGATGTGTACGGTAAGCACTCATTAACAAGTTTCATCAAGGAGTGGACAGACAATGGCAGAAACAAAATCCAAGTCCCGTAATAAGGGCAAGGGTGCAACACGTGTTGAGGCGAACGATGTTGCTAAAGAAGCCTCGCTTGCAAGCAAGAAGAAGGAAGAAAAGAAAATGGTAGATAATGCATTACCGTCAATCATTGAGTTTGACGAGGACATTGCAGAAGCTGAAGCTCCTGTTCCCCTACCCGTAGGTGACTACCCCGCAGAAGTTCGTGGCGCTGTTCAAAAGACTGCTAATCAGTCTGGCAATCCTTATGCCAGCGTGCAGTTCTTCATCAACGCTGATGCGTACCCTGCGGATTACACTGAGGGTGAACCGGATGGTATGCTGCTTACGTTCAACCGCGTGAGCTTGCAGAACACTCCTGCGGGTCGTCACCGTCTGCGTAAGTTCCTCGAAGCTATTGGCGCACCCGCTGGTAGCAAGATCGACCTCAATGATTGGGTTGGTCGTACTGCGACTGTCACCATTTCCCATGATGAGTGGGAAGGTGAAACGCGCGCCAATATCGCCAAGGTCACTGCGGCCTAGCGGTAGAACTTGAGGGCCACTTTCTGCTTGACAGGGGTGGCCCTTTACTTCACAACAAGTGTTGCCCCGAATGGAGGGCAAGATGAAAGGACGAACAATGCCAGCAGATGCACCCAAAAAGCGTCGGGCTTCCGGCCCCCGTACTCAGCGCCCGATTTTCGCCGTGGTTCGGTACACGGATCAGGACGGTTCGACGGTCCAGCTTGAACAGTCCAGGCTTTCGATCCAGATCGAGCGGGACAGCGGCAAGTTGGTTGAAATGCTGACGGGTGGCGGTGACTTCACAGGGGCCGCAGTGGTCAAGGTGCAGTTGCCAGCCCCGACGCCTCGTGCGAAGCCTGAGCAGCTTCCAGCTTAGTCTGGAGCCTGTTACTAAGCATCAGGGGGGTCGGGCTAGTAATCCGGCTCCCCTTTTGTCAGTTGGAACAACAAACGCCTTGGAGAGTTGTCATGAATATGGTAGTAAGCGGGCTAGAGGACTTGACCCTTACTATCCCGGTCCCAAGCTACATACCCCGCGCTCGGGGCATCCATGCAGTCGGGAAGTTCGGTTCACTACTCAAGGCAAAGTGTACCCCTAGAGAAAAGGAATTGTCACAACAAGCAGCAGACAAGTTGAATATCTCTCACGCAGAGTTTATTCGATGGTGTGTTACGTGGTGTGCCAAGGAGGTATTACATGATGTTCCAGATGCTTGATCGCGTTGACAAGGCTCTCCGTGCTCGTATCGAAGCAGTTGCTACTCGCGCTGCTGTTGATGGCGACCGGGGCATTGTCGAATGGGCGCTTCGTGCAACTGACGATGCACTTGCTCTTGGTCGTATGCGCGACCGGGATCGTGCTACTCTAGCTCGCCTTGAGGACACGTATGGACACGAACAGCTTAATGACAATGGAGGCAGAGTCCTCATTCACGCTTGATCCAAAGCAGGATGAAGCTGTAGCACTGTGCTGCAACTTCACAACACGTGTTGCCGGTGTTACCGGTCCTGCTGGATCAGGTAAAACAACCATCCTAAAGAAAGCTTACAACGAGATACAAGACGCAGGATACCAAGTTGGGCTTGCTGCTCCTACTGGTAAAGCTGCTAAACGTATCTACGAAGTCACTGGCATCGAAGCCATGACTAATCATCGCCTGTTGGAGTACACCCATCCCGGTGATCCAGATCCCAAGACAGGCAAGCCCGCACAATTCTCTTATCCTCGTCGCACTAGACAGCATCCTCTCGATTTAGATGTTCTGTTTGTGGACGAGTACGCGATGGTCAACAATGAGTTGCACCGATCGCTCTTTGATGCGCTCCGTCCTGGGGCGTGTATTCGTGTGTTCGGAGACAATAACCAACTCCCTCCAATTGAAGAGGATAAGCGTCTTGAGTTGCTCCCCTCCTCCTTTATCCAGTTGCTTGACAAGTTCCCATCCGTTCGACTTGAGACTATCCATCGACAGGGAAAAGATAGCGGAATTTTGCTCAATCTTCAACAAGTACTCCGTGGAAGGATGCCTACTCGCAACGATCAGTGGTCGATGCACTTTACTGACACACCCGTTGACGCTCTACGTGACTATATCCACGTAAGCATGGCAAAAGGGATCGACTTCACTGATCCCCGCAACCAAATCCTTACACCGCAGAACACAACATGGGTTGGCACTGTAAAGCTCAACCAAATGATCCAATCTCTGTTCCATAACCGTCTTGATCCTGCTTGCATGATCCCGCGTCATAAGTGGGTGAAGGGAGAAGGTGACGAGAAGGGTGGCCTGATGCGTATGTATGTCGGGGATAAGGTCATTATCACTCGGAATATGTACGAACTCGAGGTTTTCAACGGTGAGAGTGGTAAGATCATTGAAATTAGCAATGATGGTGAGTTGATCCTTGATTTGGGCGACCGTGAGCAAGCAATTCCACCTATTATGATGGTGCAGAACCGTTGGGGTAAGATTGTAGAGATTGATCCCCGTAAGGATGTGGATTTGGGCTATGCCATTACTACACACAAGTCCCAGGGTTCAGAATATGACAACGTGTGTTATGTACTTAACAAATCCACTGGTTATATGCAGAATAGACGCAACTTTTACACCGCAACCAGTCGTGGTCGTGAGCACGTACATCTTATTACCGATCAGCGTTCCCTTTCACTCTCATTGAACAAAAGAGGCTAACATGGGCGAGCATATCATCGAAAGCGGCGACAGCGACAGACTAACCAAGGCTCTTGAGGTTGCTCCAGGCATTCCAGTGTACGCATTGGACTTGCATGGGGCTACTGTTGGAGAAGGATCAGACGAACACGCGCTTATCTTCCTCACACTCTATGATGCTGCGAGCAATCCGCACAACTTCGTGTTCCATACGGAAGCAGCAGAGTCACTATCCAAGGCTTTAGGCGAAGCCATCCCTATGCTCATCAAACTAGAGGAGCATTTGAAGGGTAGGAGGAACTAGTGGCTAATCACCAAAAGATCATTGTCTTTAATGGCCCCCCTGACTGTGGAAAAGACACTGCGTCGGATGCAGTACGCTCGTACATCCAAATCCATGCCACTTGGATGCGGCCAACGCACATGAAGTTTGCTGAACCACTCAAACAGGGTGCTCACGCGTTGTATAGTGCGTTCCACAACTACGACTACTACGACAACGACGGTCGCAGGGAGAAGAACAACCCTTCAGGTGACTTTCTAGGCTTATCACCACGCCAAGCGTACATTGAAATGTTCAATGCTTTGGAGAGGTTACATGGACCGGAGGCGCTCGGGTACATCATGCGGAAACGCCTCGTGCGTAATAGCTTTAATAGTGTCGTGGTGTGTAGCGATGGGGGTCGTTTGGGGGATTTGGCGCCTGTTATCGAACACGTAGGCCAGAAGAATGTGCTGATCGTAGAGATACACGCAACAGGTGTTACAGAGTGGGACAACCGCTGTTACATTGGCGATGATGTCCAAGCTATGTATCCTGATGTTACTGTGAAGAAGATACCTAACAAGATAGGAGGACGTAGCGACAGAGAGATATTCAGGATGCTGTGCCAAGGCGTAGCTAAGAATTGGTTAGACATTACAGAGAAGGAAGATGCGTTATGATTGAAGATATTGGTAAGTACTTTGTCGAAGGCTTGAAAGCTCTTGGCGAAGAGGGACTTGATGGTGCTCACAAGATCATTGAGGCTGTTCAAGCTGTAGAAGATGAAGATGATGTCACGAACATCAACGAAGGCTTGGCACAGTTCGATGAGATCTTGGATCAGTTAGGACAAGAGGAAGCGTAATGGCTAATACAATCGCAGAAATGAACAGAGAGATACAAGTACGCGCAAAGGCGTTAGGACTTGAAGTTGACTGCGGTTGTGATGGTATGTTCGGCGCAGAGGTAGCTATCATCGGTGAAGCTCCAGGTGAGCGGGAACGTGTGATGAAGATGCCTCTCGTCGGCAGCAGCGGTAAGTACCTTTGGGACAACTTACGCAAGTACGGACTGTCACGCCAGAAGGTGTATGTGAGTAATGTAATCAAGCGTCAACTGCTCTCTGTCAACATGGCTAACATGAAGGAGAAGATCAGTGACGGGGAAGTTTCACACTACACAACGATCCTGTTGTGGGAACTCGCTCAACTCCCAAATCTCAGATATGTTGTCTGCCTTGGTAACTATGCTCTCGCTGCAATTACGGGACTTAGAGGTATCACTAATTATCGAGGGTCGGTGTTCGACGTGCAACTCGGTAGTGTTCATGGAGAAGGAGAGACGAGCAGCAGGGACGTTAAAGTCGTCGTAATGTACAATCCAGCACACGTGTTGCGTGAAGCTAAGAACGAAGTGATGTTCAAGTTCGACTGCTACAGGCTTAATCAGGTGATTACGGGGGAGTTCAAGGAACATGAGATTAACGCCCGTATCAATCCGTCGTTCGATGAGGCAATGTCATGGATCGACAAGATGCAAACAGGAGGAAAGCCTGTTGGACTGGATATTGAGACTTCCAGCGGGGAAACCATTTGCGTGGGGCTTGCAAATGATGCCCATGAGGGGCTGTGCATCAACTTCAGAACCAAAGATGCGAATAGATGGACAGTAAAGGAGGAAGCGCAACTATGGCTGAGGCTTCAGAAGCTCGTAGCAGATCCGTCCGTGCGTCTTGTTACTCAAAATGGAATGTACGACTCGTCGTGGACGTATTTCCTGGACAGATTGCGGTTCGGGCCTATATGGTTCGACACGATGCTGGCCCATCACACTCTATATCCCCGAATGCCCCATTCGTTGGGCTTCTTAACCACGCAATATACAACGCACCCTTTCTATAAGGATGAAGGCAAGATTTGGAAGGAAACAGGCGATATTGACGCTGAATGGGTGTACAATGTCAAAGATGTTTGCCTCATGCTCGCTAGTCAGCAACAAATGTTGCAAGAATTGGAGCAACAAGGACTCAGCGAGTTTTTCTTCAATCATGTGATGTTCCTGCAACCACATCTAGTCGATATGACTGTTCATGGAGTGGCGATCGACAAGGAGTTGAAGGATCAGATAGCCCAGGATATGAAAGTCACTATTGGAGCAATGCGTGATGAGTACTTTGCAATGGTTGCTGACTGCACAGGTGATGTCGAATTTCGTCCTAATCCTAATTCTCCTAAGCAGATGGCCGAACTATTCTTCAAGCGACTTAAACTCGTTGGAAGGGGAGTGGCGACTGACAAGGAAAACCGTCGCCGTATGCGGGATCATCCTCGTACTCCAGACGATTGCCGTGCTTTACTGCTTCACATTGACAACCTCGCTGTAGAGCAGAAGTTCTCATCCACTTATGCGGAGATGTCGGTCGATGAAGATAACCGAATTAGATGTGAATATAAACAGACTGGTGTTAGCTCCGCCCCCGGTAGGCTCTCCTCTGCAAGTACTGGTTGGGGGACTGGAACTAACCTTCAGAACCAACCGGGACGGGCACACAATATGTTCGTTGCAGACACCGGATACGAGTTTAACTATTTCGACCTCCAACAAGCTGAGTCACGAGTTGTCGGTTTTAGAGCCGTAATCCCGCACTGGATGGAACAATTCAACGACCCAAGCGTTGATAGTCATAGAGCACTTGCCTCTATCATGTTCAACGTGCCGTACGAGGATGTACCAGCCACGGATTACAGCACTGAAGGCCCATTCGCTCCATTCTCTATTCGTTACATTGCCAAACGCTGTCGTCACGCTCTCAACTACCGCATGATGCCAGATCGGTTGGCTACTACACTGCAAACCAGTTATGGCGTTGCAGAGTATTTGTGGCATCAGTATCACAAGACGAACCCACAGATACAAGAGTGGTGGGAATGGCAGATCAAACAGGTCCAGGAGAAGAGACGCATCTATAACGCCTACGGTCGTAGGTGGATCTTACAGGAGAAGTTCAGTGATGATGCCCTCGAACCTGTTATTGCTTTCTATCCTCAGTCTACCATTGGTGATAAAGTTGCCAGGGTTATTTATCGGTGTCACACTGACCCTGATTGGCCTAGAGATAGTGCAAGGATCTCACTCAATATCCACGACGCCCTTATTGCTCTTAATAAGCGGGGTCATGGCGACACAGTTAGACGCGTGATGAAGAAACACGCGCTAGAACCTCTACTGATCGAAGGCATGGACGGTCAGATTAGGGAGTTGGTAATTCCATGTGATCTCAAGTGTAGCGAAGCCGATGAGAAGGGCGTTCATAGGTGGAGCACGTTAAGAAAGGTAGAAGCATGACAAGCAAAGTTGAAGATACGAGAGTTGCTGGCCCCAAGACAAAGGACAGCAAGCGTGTTGGCTACAGCGATGACAAGTCGGAGAAGCAGACACGCGACTTGCGTAGTGATCCGATGGATGCAGAAGAACGCGCTGGTCGCAGTGCAGAAGAAGTGAACGCCATGTGCACAGATCAAGCCATCGAAGGTGCTAATCAGCATCTACACGATGTAACTGCGGGTCACGTGTTTGGTGACACTACTTCGTCAAGCGGTGGTGCAAACAATCCCGGTCAGCATGGCCGTGACGGTGGCGAAGTCGATGGTGAGGACAGCAATCCTTCACCTGAAGATCCGACACCGGAAGAAGAACTCCCCGTGGAAGATGGTTCCGCTGGAGACGAGTCGGGTACAGTTACCGACTTGGGACTGAAGAAAGAGAACGAGCAGAAGGCTCCAGAAGTCAAGAAGCTCTAACAACAGGTGTTGCACCCCCGCGCCCGAAGTGCGATAAGGCGCGGGAGATTGCGGGGGTTTATGAAAGAGATACAACTGACTAGAGGCTATGTTGCTCTTGTCGATGACGAGGACTACGAACTTGTGTCACAATACAACTGGTCTGTTAGTATAAAGAACCACACGTGTTACGCTCGCAGTCGTCTTGGCAAGGCTGACAACCCTGATACGCTGTTGCACAGGTTCCTACTAAATGCTCCTGCTGGAGTTGAGGTAGACCACAAAGATGGTAACGGTTTGAATTGTCAAAGGTCTAACATACGTTTGGCAACGTCAAAACAGAATAACTGCAACAAGTGGGTGCAGGGTGAGGGCTATCGCGGCGTTACACTACGTCCGAATGGTCGTTACCAAGCACGCATAAGAGACGACGAGCGCAGAATTGTTATTGGTACCTTTGATACAGACCTAGAAGCTGCAAGAGCATATGATGAAGCTGCCAGGAAGTATCACGGAGAGTTTGCAATGTTGAACACTAAGGATAAGCCAATGCCTAAAGCCAAGACGCCAGAACAACTGGAGAAGGCGCTCCAGGACAACCTAGACCAGTTCCCTGATGTTACCGCTGATGATCCGTACCTATCGGATGCTAAAGCGTTCCTTCAACAAGCTGTAGCTTGCTTAGGGAAGCAGATCAGAAGCAGTGTATGAGTAGGGTTAACTACAAGAAGTTAGCGAGGGAGGACTCCTTTGTCGGACAATATCTTGCCTTTTCGGAAAACTCCGAAACTCCCTACGCCTACGACTTCTGGACAGCACTATGGTGTATATCGGTGGCTCTCGGGAGAGATATTGCTGTTGATCGGCCTTCCGCTCCTGTTTATCTTAATCTTTACTGTGTCTTGGTTGCTGAGTCGGGAGTTACTAGAAAGTCAACGGCAGTCCGTAGGGCGGTATCCTTTATACGTGGAATGTGTAACGATACCAACCAACTCATCGAGTCAAAGATCACACCTGAAAAACTCGAGTTTGATCTTGCTCTGCAATCCATTGAGTTCGGTTCCGCAAGAGCGTCAATCGCAATAGATGAAATGGTGAAGTTTCTAGGGAAAGAGAAGTATGTCGAAACCATGCCCACCCTTCTCACTGATCTTTACGACTGTCCTTCGCTCAGGGTTGGGGGCGGAACCCTTCTTCGTGGTAGCACAGTACTTCGGGATGTACACGTTAACTTCCTTTCTGCTTCGACACCCTCATGGCTGTTGCGAGCTGTTAATCCCGATGTTATCGAGGGAGGCTTCACCTCACGAGTGGTGTTCGTGGTCAGCGAGAAACCAAAGCGTACTGCCCCTTGGCCCACGAAGTCTGACGATGTAATAAGACAACAGTTGTTGCTGCGCCTCGCTACTATAAGTGAGGAAGCAAAGAAGTTTCCCACTATCGCACTCAGCGAAGGAGCGATGTCACGCTTCAAGTCATGGTACAAACACAGGGAGTTGAAACGTGATCCTTACAGAGCTTCTTTCCAAAGTCGGGAGGATAGTCACATCCTGCGTGTGGCTGCTTTGCTATGCGTTAGTGACGGCACTTGGGAAATACAAGCTTATCACATTACCACTGCGATTAAAGTTGTTATCGAAACTCGTGAAGATGGTGCCGGGATATTTGAAGGTACGGGCACCAACTCAAGACTTGTCCTGGGAGTTGACGCCATACGAGACAAGCTGCTTGCGGCAGGGATCGGAGGCATCAAGCACTCCGAACTCAGTAAAGCAGTGCAACGATTTATGGACGCCGAACATACACGAACCGCCCTCGATGTAATGCACGAGCTTCAGATGGTGCAGAAGTTTGAGAATGTGAGTGTGGGTCGCGGTAGACCAACTACGATATGGAGAGCGAAGCAAGGCTTAGTGTCTAGCAACGCTCTCGATACCATTCTCAATGCCATTACCCCTACTGCGGGGGGCTGAACGGACGTAGATACTCTTCAGGGTTGAAGTCCTCGAATGTAAACTCTCTCCCAATGTCCTGAGAGATCGTCTCTTCATACTCCCGCACACTCTGCAACATCAGCATACGGCGATACTTGACCTCATCTACAAGAGGATTAACTTCTGCGTTCTTCTCTGAGATAGTCTTGTTCGTTGCAGCTTTGATGCTCTCGATCCGCTTCGAGATTTGTCTAATCTCTTCCTTGGCTTTGTTGTTGTCGATGTACAGCCTGTTAGCCATCGAACCGATGTGCAGCATTTCTGTCCCTGCTAAGTCTGTGCGTAACTCCATCGCACTTGGATCAATAGGTTGCCCAATCCTGGCACTAGACCGTGAGGCACTAGTGTAATCACCTGTCTTATAGTCTAGTGTTAGGAAGTTGTTAGCAGTCTCAATACCCTTATCCCTGTCCTTCAACAGTGCGTAGTTGGTATCAGCAGCACTTTTGCCTTCTGCACGATCACCGAAGAGAGGCTTCAGAGGTCCAGCGCCTTTCTGTGCTCCTTCCTTCCACTGATCTGTGACCATTTGCATAGCACGCTTATCGTTGTCAGGATCTTTGTCGTTCAGAAGCCTCCACGCATCTTCTGCTATTTCCAATAGACCAGCACCAGCAGACGAGAACAGCGTACGCATTATCACTTCTTGTTGTGATCCCACCAAACTCTCAGGGCGATCTGCGTCAGCCTCCAGGCCAGTGATCTTCTGTGTCTTGGGACCGACAACTTCACCTGTGAGTGTGCTCATGCCGGGGTCTACACCCATAACACCCATCAGTGCTTGCAATGGTGGTATGCTACTAGCATCGCCAGTGTACTTGATCCCCGGTAGCCCTCCTTCGGGCTTAAGGTTCACGCCAGCCGCTAACAGCGAGCTAGGCATATTAGCTCTTAGAGCTTCATTGAACCTCATTTCCCAATCTTTCCATGCCTCCTCGTCCATCTGTGGACCTTCGCCCTCCACCATCTTCTGCATAGACTTGATGAAGCCTTCGTCCCACTCTCCAGTGTTCATGCCACTCATCTGATCGGTGATTGGCATGACACCACCTAAGAAGAGCCGTTGTAGCTGATCCAATGGCAATTCTGCACCACCAAACATAGTGAGCTTGTTCGCTCTCTGTTGGGGTGTCTTAGCTTGATGCTTCGCTCTTGCCTCTTCGTCGTAGTATTGAGACAAGTAGAACATAGCAGCAGCAGTGGCGCCCGTCTGTACCACGTTGCGACCGAAGTTGAGAGGATCTTCTCTGAACCTCTTCCCTACTTGGGCCAGCGTAGCTAGTGAGATAGGACCATACAGGTTAGCTGATGCTAGATAGTTCACAGCCTTACTTGATCCGTGAATAGAGGGATCAGCAGACGACCTTCTTACATCTGAGATAAACTCATCTAAGTCTCTCACTCGGCCTTTGTTAGCACGAACCATCATGTATCGTTGACCGTTGTGCATAGCCTCCAACAAACCACCGTATTGACGAGCGAATGGTAATGTCTTAGCTTGTACCCAACGATTGTTGATCTTACTCATGCGTCCACGGATAGCACCAATGCCTCCATTGGGATCATTCAGTGACTCGTTGATGTCGTCAATTACTCTCTGCGACTGCTGACGAGCATACTCAGGGACTTGTCCCTCTAATCCCTCCATAACATGAGTTGGATCTTGTGATCCCCACGCAGATTTAGAGGTAATTCCCATCCTGTCCATGTCAGCTAGTGTAGACTGCTTGTAATGGTTCTCCAGGAATGTAGTGAACCTCTCTGCTCCGTTGGGCATCTTGTTTAGCATATCACGGAGCCACGAGTTCTCACGGATCATGTGCATACGCATCCGTGTTGCCATTTCGCGTCCGATCATGTCACCCGCAGCACGAATACCACCGATGTGACCTCCTGCGAACAGACGATTAGCCAACCCGACTTTGTGGCTCTTGCCAGCAAGCGTAGAGGCAGCCATGCTATCCATGATAGGTGCGGCAACAAGACCGAACAGGTTGCGTCCTGTAGCTACAGCACCAGTAGTGAAGTTCTGATACATCTGGCGCATTTCTTCGAGGTACTTAACAGTCTCTCGTGGACTTAGATGCAGTGAACTAGCTAGTTGGCTATCGGTGACATCATATCGTACAACACCTGTTGGCGTTTGTACTTCATGTACATCACGACCAGTCTGATCACCTCTGAGCTTACGTACAACTAGGTCGCCGTTCTTCTTACGCGCACCAGCGTTGCTCATCTTCTCTAAGTACTCACGCCTAAACTCGTTTGTCTCTGCTCTGCGAATGGTGTCAGACCATTGCTCGAACAACATTGAGAGAGGATTAGCAACACCCTCACTTCCCTTAAGACCAGTCTCAGGGAGAAGGTTACGAGCGTTCTTAGCGTCCTCGTTAGCAGAGTATCTCATGCTAAACGGAGAGTACGGAGCCTCTTGCTGTAAGTTGCCCTTCAGTGGCACGTAGTTGGGCCTCTCAGCACGCATCTTAGCATAGTCAGCTTGTGAGATTAGCCCTCGATCTACTTCATAGCGCAGCTTATCATCGTAGAACTTCTGTATCTGAGTGAAGTACTTACCCAACTTGGGATCAGCTTTTACACTGTCTACTAGCTGCTGCATCTGCCTTGGATTAACTCTGTTCCCAAACTTGTCCTCAAACAGAGAAGCATGATTGCCTGTACGATTGATGTCGTCTAGCGATGATGCTGCTACAAGTGCATCGTTCACACGGAGCTGTTCAGCACCATCCAACTCATCAGCAAATGTGCGTGACCAAGCACCAAGGCTTTCTGTCCTCATATTAGAGCCTGGAGCTTCACCTGTGCGGAGCCAGTGAGAGAACCTAGCTTGAATAGAAGAGTTGGTGAGTGCATCCAATCTGAAGCCGAACTTTTTAGCTTGGTTCCTCCCAAGGAAGCGATCAGCCATAGTAGTGATTGGGCGTGTCTTTTCAAACGCACCACCGATCGCACGATCACCTAGTCCGTGTTCTCTTCCTTCCCACTTAGTACCAACGTACTGTGGCTCTCCTTCAGAAGCTTCTCTACCTGCTGGTGCAACGGAGCGTTCCGGTACGTCAGCATCTACGTCAATAGGTGCAGTCTCTGCATAATCATCAGGATCATCGAACTTACCGACGTTGCGAGGATCATTGATAGCAGCCTTACGAGCTTCAAGGTGTGTCTTGGCGATCTTACCAAGCCTGCGATGCCCAACAGTTGCTCCTAGTGCAGCAGTCAAGAATATCCCTGCATCCTTAGCCTTCTCATTCCACACTGCACTGTCTGTTGCAGCCTCATCCTCTACAGAGGGCGGCGAAGCAATGTACGCATCTATCTCTTCATCAGTAATCTCGCCAGCTTCGTAAGCATCATTCAACATGAGTTGATCTAACTCTTGTAGCTGTGCTTGTTCCTCCTTGGATGAACCTACTGGTGCGTTGTCTCTGCCTGTTAGACCGCGCACAAGCTCTGGAACAGTACCATCGTACTCCTGTCCATCAGCAGTAGTGCCTTTGTCCATTATGACATCTAGAGTACCATGTACAGCAGATGCCAATGGCACAGCAGTGCTCAACTTAGTCTGTCTGAAGGGAGTAGCAAGCTCTGCTGCAACCTTAACAGGCTTTCTGATGATGCCTGGAGTCTTGTTCAGCGTCTTGAGTATCTTACCACCCTTGGAAGTAGTACCAAGCAGTCCCACTGGACCTCTAATGAGGTTCGGTAAGCCATAACGTAGCAGTGACTCCTTCAAGTTGGTAGGATCACTAACACCAGCAAGCTCGTTGCCAGCTTCTCTAGCTACATCCATTTCTTCGTAAGCTTGGTTCAGCACTCGTTCGACAATGTTGTTACCGGAGAACGGCTTACCAGTCTTTTCAGTACTAGCCTGTCCAGAAGGCATATAGCTCTTGACCATTGCTGGTATACCAATGGTCTGTGGAATGATCGCAGGCTTGTAGTGGCCCTTACGCTTGTCCACATCAGCAGTTACAAGCTCGTGCAGTCCTGCACCAACTTGTCTAGCGTCTTTCAGCCATTGCTGGTTAGGACCAAACAAGTAGTCATACGCCATGTACGCACCACCAGTAGGGCCACCGACATATCTCTTAGCCAACTCGTCTCCCCTTGTCGTACTTCACAACCCTACCGTTCTTCAGTTTGGCTGTGATAATACCAGCATCATCGACACTTACATCAGCTACGTGTGGTAGTGCTCTGAGCCTTGTAACACGGATGTTGTTCGGATCAGCAGAGGGACGAACACTTGCGTAAGCTTCTGGAGAGTCCACTCGACGCTTATAGTCTTGTGCTTCCTTCGATCCCCACGCACCACGCGCCTTTGGTCCTGCATTGTATTCTAACACAGGGTCTTGGCCGCGCTTGATGCTGTCACTCAGATGTATAGCTGCACTCTCAGCAGCAGCTTGAGGACTAGACCAAGGATCAATCTTCCACCGCTTGATGAAGTGGTCACGCGTTCCTGGAGTGAACTGATACACAGTGCGAGCACCCTTCGGTGATACACTTCTAGGACCAGTAGCATTGGTACGTTCACCAAACACACGGATGCGCTTCATCAATCCTTGTGGTAGACCGTACTTCCTTTCTAGTCTGTTCTCGATAGCGTCATAGCCAGCATCGCGGTAATCAGTGAGATCACCACGGATCGGTTCAGCGGCTGATGTAGCTGGTGCAGCGCCGCCCTGTGCACCAGCATTAGGGCTTGCTGTAGTCGTTCGTCGTACCACTCTTCCAGTCTTGGGATCAATCCCCGCAGCCATAGCCTCTGCTTGTGCATTAGCAAGAGCAGCAGCACCAGCTTTGGAAGTCCACTTAAGCCCCATCGACACTCCAGAAGGATTGAAGATCTGTTCAACAGTTACGCCACCGTTGTTCTTTTGGTTAATCTCTGCAACAGTAGTGTCACGAAGATACCGATCTTCAGGAGTGTCCTCTGTGTAAGCATCAATCTCGTCGCTTACATTCATTCCCTGTACAAGCTCCATTGGTTTGCCAGTAACAGGATCACGCAGCAAGTGACTCTTAGCTTCTTCAGAAGGAATAGTACCAGTCTCACCGAGTGTCTTGAAGCCAGAAGCCATTTTGTCTATAGTCTCGGCACGCTTCATGCCAATGTTGTAAGCGTTGGCTGTTTGTTGTTGCACAGGGTGGTATTGGAACTCAGTCTCACCAGCTGCATCAGTGCCAACAGTTTCTATACCACCGACACCCTCCTTCATGTATTCAATGTTACGACCAGCAGCAGCATCACGCGCTTCAGCGAGAACATCACGCCTCTGTGCTTCGATCTGCAAATCCTGTGCGCGCTTAAGCATTTGGGCGTATCCCTCCTGCTCATTTCTCTTCTCGTTGCGTAAAGCCCAAGCATTAGCTGCTGCTAAAGCGGCACTAGAGCCTTGGCTCTGATCCGCAGCAGTGCTTTGCAAGTATCCTGCATACCCTGGAGTGAAAACTCCATACTGCTGCACTTCTGGAGTAGGAATGGTCGTAGTCTGACGCTTGTTCCTAGCCCTTAGAGCAACGCTTTCCCTCGGCTTACCTGCTGTGTCGGCCATAACTTAGCCTCCGGTTGGTGGTTTAGCGAAGCTACTAGCAGCATTGCCTAGACCAGTAAGTAGCTTACTAGTTGGAGACGCAACACGTGTTTTGGCGAAAGCATCGTAGCCTTGGCGCAAACCAGTTCCAGCATTAGCCAAAGTCTGTCCAGCTTGTGAGCCTCCACCCATAGCAAGATCGAGCTTGCTCATGTCGAAGTCCATCTGCTTGCCAAGGTTCTCTCTGCCAAGTTGCTCGTACGTAGAAGGAGCAAACTGTGCATCGTAGAAGTTGCTACCAATGCCGTGCATCTGTCCATACACACCGTAGTTCTGCTGATTGCGTCCTTGGTTTATCCCTTCCGCAAACTCAAGACCTTCGAGGCCAGGCGTACCCAAACCTGCTTGTGCACGAACCCTATCACGCGCAAGAGAAGTAAGAGCATCACCAACTGCACTAGATCCAGTACGGAGTTGCATCGTTCTCGCAGCGCGTTCAGCATCGTCATATCCTGCATTGAGTTGGCCTGTACGGCTAGCCATCAGTTGACCAGCAACGGAAGCGGGATCAACCATCCCAATGCCTCGTCGAGCCGCGTCAATATCAGTTAATGCTCTATCTGCACGACCACTCGCCATTTGGCGCATTCGTTCTGCGTCGAGCAGTCCTTGGCGTCGCACTCCTTGATCGACTGTGTTACGTAACAGTTCCTCTCCGTACGAAGCGCCTTGGATGCCTTGCTGCTCTGCTCCTAGAGCATACTCGTACTTGCCCGTAGCAGGGTTGAAGCGAGTAAACCCACCACTAGGATCGTAGACATCGGACGAAGTAGTAGCTGCTTGCTTCGCTAACTGGCTGATGTAGTCAGCGATGCCAGACTGCTTATCAGACAGCTTCTTCTGATCCTCATAAGCCTTCTTAGCAAGCTTGTTAGTTTTCTTGTCACCAATGAAGCCAGCAATAGAGCCAGCTGCTCCTAATCCAGCACCGATTGCTGCTAATGGAAGTGGCATCAGAACGCTCCTTGAGAGCCTAGCCCTCTGCTCTGTGTGTTAAGTCTCTTACGTTCCCCTAGTGCGGTAGCTACATCAGTATCACGCAGATTGAGTGCTCCCTGTGCACCACCAACAGCACCGCCGATCTTCCCGAAGTCAAAGAAGTTCTTTCCGCCTATAGTGCTGCGAAGAGAGCCTTCTGCACCTGAAGTGGTGCGGCCTAGATAGTCAGTCCTGTCTCCGATGTACGGATCAAGGGAGAAGGTAGTATCGCCTGGAGTAAAGGATTGGTAAGCGTCCCAAGCTTTCGTGTCAATGTCATTAAGACCACCGCGCCATTGATCTATAAGGCCACTACCAAGATTACCAAGTTCGGACCTTGCTGTTCCCGCAGCGGTATTGATCGCTTGCTGTCCAGCATTGTATCCTACATCGTTGTAGATACCTCGTGCTTTGCCAGCTTCTAGCTTTCTCTGTGCATCAGTCTGCTGTCCTTGGATGATCTTGTTGATAGCATCATCGAGCATAGTGCTTGGTAATGCTGCTCGATCAGCACTCTGCCCAAACTTGTTCTCAAAGTTGCTTGTGAACTCACGCCTCTTATCCTCGTTGACAGCTTTCACAACATTTGTTGCGATGTCGTCACCGAACACTGAGTAAGGGTCTTTGCTCAACATAGCAGTTTCTGCTGCTCTATCGAACTCTGCGTTGATCTGATCCATGTAGAGTGCAGGATTAAGCCCTTGTGCGCGCAAGTTGAGCGTTGCTCTATTGATAGCAGCACTGCGAGCCATCGCCATCTTAGCAGGATCAATGATCTCTGGCGGAGGCGTTACCGCTGCGGGTGCCGCAGGAGCAGGAGTTGCAGGCTGCAAGGCTTCCCGCGCCAACCTGCTTTGCTCTGCATTTCTCATTACATCAGCAAAGTTCATCACAGTTGTCCTATTGCGATCCAAGTGTAAGTGGCAGTACCACCACCACCATTGATGACATTCATACCGGAGACAGTAGGCGTTCCGTAGTTGTGGACATCACTATCATCAGACACAACACTCAACCCACCGTTAGCCATTGCAAACGGAGCAATAGAGTAAGGCGTTGGGAAGGTAACTACACCTAGACCATCAGGACCAAGTGTTCCGATACCAGCCTGTATCATCATGGTCTGTCCAGTGCTGAAACCAAGACGTATATCTAGTACGTTAGCAGCAAAGGACGCTGTTATACCAGCAACTGCACCAGTGAGTGAGCGTGCTGCTGCTGCATCAGCTAAAGTCAGCATAGAGCGGCCAAACGCAGTTGTAGTCAGTGCAGCTATAGCGGCTAAGTCTGCATCAAACTGCTGCACATCGAGGTTGGTTCTAGCAGTAGCAGCATCACTGGCACCAGTACCGCCATTAGCGATGGCAAGATCAGCACCAGCCCAATTATCATTGTTGATCGTGTTCAGTGTGGCAATGGTGCCAAGACCCAGGTTAGTACGAGCGGCAGAAGCAGTAGTCGCTCCTGTACCGCCTTGTGTAATTGGAAGAGGATTAGCAAGGTTGCCTGTGATCGTACCGCTAACAAGCAGATTGCCACTAATAGAGGTAGTGCCAGTGACATTCAGGCCGCTATGGATTGTAGTTAGTCCTGATACCGTATCTATCTGAAGCCCATTGATGGTGGCAGACGAACCAAATCTAACTGTGTTAGGGCTAGTGTCCTCCGCAATAACGAAGTCATTGACGCCAGTGAGGTCCATTCTGATTGGACCCAATGTTCTGAGGCCAGTTGGGCCTATCCCTAAAGCAGTAATACCGTTCCTACCAAAGACAAGCTCATCAGTGGTGTGAATGTACTGAATAAAGCCAGCGAGAGCGTTCTCTGGATCGCCAAACGCTATTGTGGCTACTGAGTTGTTGGGAGTGAGTATACTTATCCCTGATGGTTGGTTTGAAGAGATCACTAGATCATTGGCATCAAGGTGAGGAGTAGCTCCACTAGGTCCAGCAATGATGTTGATCTGTGAGAACTTCTTCAGCGGTGCTACAGTATTAAAGCTCGTTCCATTGTATATAGCCTTAACAGGCTCACCAGCTAGAAAGTCTCCCATTGCAACAGGAACGCCTAACACGAGTAGTGGCTTTGCTGCTTGCCCATCTACTGCAATAGTAGTTGGACCAGTAGGAGAAAGATTAGGGATGAACACCACAGTGAGGCCATTAGCTAGCACCCGATCCGGTGTATAGTCCAGTGTAATTGCATTGGCAGTGCCACCAACTACAGGGAGAGGCACATCACCGAACGAAGCCTCCATGAGACTGTCCAGGAGTGTCCAGTTATACCATTCATCCCCATGCCAGTTGTCGGAGTTGAAGTCGATGAGCTTAAAGCCCTTGTACGTGTATCCGTAAATGCTCATCTGTTGATCCCCCCAAGGAGATAGTGCAGGGAGATCGACACGAAGCTTAAGCCCGCATCGCTCAATCCACTGAACCTAAGTTTCGCTATCTGGAACTTACAAGGCCACACATAATGCCACTTACGAGCGGTGTTCCGTCCACCGCCATAAGGTTGTGGTCCTCCACCAAAGTGTCCTTGTCCCCCTCCACTAAACTCAGTTGTGAGTGCGGGACTGTCAACTCCTGCGTTGGTGTAGAAGTTATCAACGTACATTCGAGTGTCGAACTCGGAAAGCCCTCTAGTATCGAACGATATATGCTTACTAGTTTTGCTCTTAGTTCTTTGTCCGAAGTCAAGCCACGGTAATTCCCAATCGAAGGGGATAGGTGCACCGTTATCTGTATAGATTGGGTCATCATCGCTCCCTAGCACCCAAATCTTTGCATCCTTATCCCCGAAGAATACACGACCAGTGAGTGATCTAACACCACAGGTGAAGTTCCAGTTACCGAACAAGCTCCAAGCTTCTTGTTGGAGTGAGGGACGATAGCCGTAGACAAAAGCACGAGTTTCGGTTGTCTCAGCCACGGTTTCGGCATTTGGAACGAACAACATGAATTGTCCATTGGCACGATTATACACTGAGAATACATGGTTCTCCATAGCCTCAAAGCTAAGTGGCTTTAGTGCCGCCTTTATCTCTGGATCAATAAGATCGGAAACCCGTTCCGGCTTGAAACTCGTTGACAGTGCAGTACGCTTAATACTAGGCACTCCTTCAAGGTCCATAAACAGCCCATCGTCACCGTAAGCAATCCCACTGCGATGAGAGATTGAGCCATAACCGGATACTCCGTCCTCAAAGTTGGGAGTATGATTGCCATTCTCATCGTAATCCCCCAACTGTCCAAACAGCAGACCTTCTGCGAACATCACAATGAGCTTACCCCTAAAGGTGAGTAAGCCTCTAATAGTGGTTGCACCTGATAAGATAGAGCCAACATCAAGCCTTGTGCCATCATTAGGCTCGTCGTCACCGTACCATGTACCATGAGCATCACGAGCACTGATGTGAACACGATCAGGCTCCAGTGGATCACCAGCCATCACTAGGTAACGGCTAATAGAAGTGACGTACTTGCAGATAGGCACGTTAAGGTTGCTGTTGGTGGCTGCGTCTTGTAAGTACTCCACTCTGAACTGGTTGTCTATGTCTAGAGGCTTCTCTTGTCCATTGCAGATCACCAAGTGGTCATTGAACTCTGCAAACGACACGAAGTCGAGTGTATGCCAACCAGTAGGTGCTCCTGGAAGTGTAGCTGCTATAGCATTATTCCAGATAACTGCTACTAAGCCGTTGCCAAGGATTTTGCATATCTCTCCGTTGCTGAACACAACGATGAGTGCTGAGTTGAAGTAGTAAGCATCAACTGCATACGAGGGAGTGGAGAGATAGGGGAGACAGTTAGCAAACAGTCTATAGCCCTGCCTCACTGATACGCTTCCGTCGCTGTCAGCATAGACATTGTAAGCTATTCTAGCGTACTTGTGGCTTAGGTTCATATCATCATCGAGCACATTCCACCCACCACTGAACTCACGCAGCGTTGCTGGCTGCAAATTCTGTGATATGCGGAATTGCTTCGGCATGATCTTCTCTAGGCGCATACTAATTCCACTGTGTAGGGATTTGTTCGCTGCGAGGGTTCAGCAACACCACGTTGTCGAACTCTGCATCTTCGAGAGCTTTCATTCTGCTATCAAACAGCCCCTGCATCTTAGCAGCAGCGCCAGCGTTACTTGCATCATCAACTAGGTAATCCCAGGCGGCAAAGTAACACAGCGCAAGGCTGTCGAATGGCACTATATCTGTCATAATGAACTCAGTAGCAGGGCGTTCGCGTCCAACCACCACAATGTTGCCAGTTGATCCTAGCGGGTAGACTGTGAACAGCGTTGCGTCTGCTGTAGGTTCGAGAAATCTTGGAGTCGTTCCATCAACCAAATCCAACAGGTTGTAGCTGAGGGGCATGGTGGGGATTGGGTGTTGACTATTCGCTCTAAAGACATCGCTAACATCTTTCCACTCTTTAATGAGGCTGAACGGGAGCACAGGTTTCCCCGTAATCCCGTCCAGCATCCTTGCCTCGCGTCGAACAAATGAGGGCCAAAACTTCGCTGTGAAGCAATGGTCAAAAGCGTGTTGCAGCTTCTGCATTATGACATCTTGAGCATACACTTGAGTGTTAACACCAGCGGCTTGGTATAACATCCGCTCCGTGTCAACAGTCAGTTGCATTAGTGTCTTGAGCATAACGACCCCTCAAAGAAAGCGGGAGTGGTTTCGACGCAAGGACGAATATACGCTTAGACCACTCCCTACCGTCACGAATGACGGGTTTAGGCCGCTTGCATACCGTGCAATCCCCCGTTGCCATTGGCATTGAGGATGTTGTACGGCTGGAACTTAGCCATAATCCGGTTACTGCCATTGAGTGCAGTAGTCGGGGCGTAAGTACCACGCGGATCACCAGTGGTTGAGGTCTGTGGATCAACAAGCGAACCGGGAACCAAAGCTCCAGGCGCTGCTTCAACACCATTAGCTACTTCTTCCATCACCGCAGCCATGCGATAAGGAAGTCCTAGCAATGCACCCCAACCAACAATCACTGCACCAGTGAAGGGATCAATAGCGTCAATCCACTTGAACGCCTTCTTTCCCGCTGCTGATGCACCGATTGTTTCGGTCACACCTTGACCAAGGTAGTCCTTGCCACGGATGGTAACAGAACCACCAGCACCGTTCGTAACATTGCGTCCGAACGGAGCATCAGCAGTATCCGCACCGAACACCGTCAACGGAGTGCCAGACACGCCAGCAACACTGTTGAGAATGTTCGTCGCCACAGCAGCGACAGGGGTTAAGAAATCCACAACATACGCAGCACCGTGGATTACATCGGCTGCATATCCCATCGCAGGGACGTAGGCATTGTACCTACGGTTGCGAAACGATGCTACTCTCTGTACCATTATTCGCTCCTTACTTTGGTTCTCGCTGGACGGTGCTCTACTTCTTCATCTTCAACCAACACGTTGAGGTCAACCTCTCCCTGTGGGTTGTTGGCGAAGTCGTAGGGATCACCGCCAATGTCGATAACATCACCAGTTTCCATATCAACCATTCGAGGCTTAAGATGGTAGCCCATAGACTTAAGTTGCTCGAACGATGTTACACGAATGCTGTGGCCCTGCGGAAAGTAGATCATGTAGCAGTCACGTTCTTCTGTGACGGTTTCCTGTTGGAGAGACTTCTCTTCAGGGTCCATCCAACACTTTTGGTAAGTGACCATTTCCTTCCGCGGGCCTTTAACAGCGTATCGGGCGCGTATTCTTGCCATTGTTTCGTCCTTCCAATAGCGTTAGTTGTTGAGCACACCGTGCGTACGATATGCTTTCCATAGAGTGAACTGGCCCTGCCATACAACTCTTGAACCATGAGCGTCAGTATCCCAAGGTGCAGAGAGGGACTTCACCTTCATGTTCACGTGCTTAAGGATTGTAGTCCTCAAGTACTTGCTGTTGATGAAGTAAGCCTTATTCACCGGACAATCCTCATCGTAGAGAATTGGAATGTTCTGGTGACTAATGCCAGTGAAGCCAAGATCCATCATGCGCTTACCATTGCTGGTATCGCTCAAGTTGAACACAACCTTCTCCCGAACCGCAGCACGGTACAGGCGATAGATGTTGCGACCAACAAGGATAAGATCAGGCTTGTCACCCTTCAGCGTAAGATCGAGCAAGATGTCGTCAAACGCTTCCTCAATGTTGCTCGCGTTCAATGCACCAGCGAACTGATACGAACTCGTGCGCCATTGTGGTTCAGTAGCACGATTGATACCACCGAGCACTCCCGTAGTGGGATCATCAGGGATAAGCGAAGCCAAACCCAACGGATCAGTACCACCGCCCGCTGCGTATAGATATTCGCTGAACTTTTCCTTGATGCTCTCTTCCAGGACATCCATCTTGGCTTTCATAAGCTTGAAGATGGCTGCTTCACCACGGTTCTCATCTTCTTCCTGATCGGAAATGATGACAGTACCAGCCACACGTGACCAGTAGTACCGTGCCGTAGTGAACTCGTTGGTCTGTGCCACAGGTAGCTGATCGTAGTATTCGTACGATGCTACGTTGGGGTTGCGACCAGTAGTGAGAGGATTGGTGATGTCGTAACCACCATCCTCGTAATCGACGCGATCGTTGGCGAAAGCCCATGCCATTAGCGCATTGCTGCGTACTGACGCCATGATTAGCTTCCGCCTCGACTTAGTAAGCGTCGAGTTAAGTACGGTTGCTAGTGCCACTTCATTCTCCTAGATGTTAAGGCCACTTTCTCTCATCGCTTGTCGCACGATGTCTCCAGTGTCCATATCGTCGGATGCGAGAGTGGTTACTTCAGCAGAATTGATTGGTGCATTCGCCGCGTTGTTTCCTGCGGGTAAGGGTGCTCTATTCTGTTGTTGTTGACCACCTGCATTTGCTGGATCAGCGCCCACCACTCCAACATTCTGTTCGAGAGTGAGGGACCAGTCATAACCCTTCTCAATGAAGGCGTCTCTGACTTGGTAATACGCGTCCTCTAAATCGAGGCCGGGGTGATCTCGCAAGACAGTCGCAAGTAGCTTATCATGCGGTCTAGCGTCGGGGTGTCTACCAAAGAAAGCATTTGCTTCGTTAGCAGCTTCGTCAAGTATTTCCTCGTCGCTTTGGTACTCATTGTTGTCTTGTTGCGGTAAGCGTTCGTCAATCATGCGCTGTATTGCAGCCATGTCAACACCGCTTCCGATGTCGTCAATACTATAGCCTTGTGCCGCCGCTTCTGCAAGCAATTTCTTCAACGTCCCCTGGGGGTCTCTTTGAAGATCCACAATGATACGTGCTCCCAACGCAAGTTGATCGGGCGCAATACCATGTAATGACTGCACAGACTGCTGAACAGCAGCTAATTCGTTCTGCACCTGCGCTAGTTGGTTGCGTGTATTGTTAAGCTCTTGTTCCTTTGTGTGTAGCTGCGCTCGTGCGACCTCACGCTGTTCATAGAACCTACGTTCCGGCCCTCCCTTGACTACTGTTCCATCTTGTAGCTTTAAGTCCTTGGGATGAGGAGCACTTGGTGCTGGCGGCGCTCCTTCTTGCTTAGGCTTCGGTTGTGTGCCACTGTCGCCATCACCGCTTGGGCGATCTTGAGGCTGCTGCTGTGTACCATCTTCGCCCTCTTTGTTTTCTGTTGGCGTAGTCTCAGCTTTGCCATCCTGTGCCTCGATTGCGATGTCGATGTTGCGTTCAATGTTGTCGGTGATAGTGTTTTCATCGGGAAGCATTGTATTCGTCCTTCTCTCTTACGAGGGTTGTAGTCCACCCAACTGTGCCTCAATCTGTTGTAATGCTTCGCTTGGAGGCACACCAGCTTGCACCATTTCCTGCAACTTAGCTTGCGCTTGCGGCGGGAGTTTAGCTATCTTCATCTTTAGTTGTTGCAGCATTGCTTCGTCTGTTAACGGAGGTCCAGGAGGTTGTTGTCCCGGCGCACCTTGCCCCTGTGCACCGGGACCACCGCCAGCTTTCTGAAGTCCCTGCATCATCGTTGTTTCGACGCGCTCCCAATCTTCATCAGCGACAGTGAACTCATCGAACGCACGTTCAAACATCTTAAGCATCAGCACAACAACAGCAGGAGAAGCAGAAGCAAACTGCCCCATCACCTGTCCCATTTCAATTGCTTGTTGCTTTTTCTCACGGCTATTTGGTTTCGCACTAGAGCCACTCTCCACTCTAACTGCAAACTCCTTCTCAAACTCTCTAGGAGAGTTAACCTTCTGCCAAGTTTTCGCAAGTTCCGGTCCTATGAACGGAGAGACATCCTCTGCATCCCACTCTGTGCAACACAGCAAGCAGATGTTCCAACTGATGTCAGCGATGAAGTCCTCAATCAAGTCCACTCTTTCCTCAACACGAATGTCTGTGTTCTTGTTGTAAGTCTCCACTGCTTTGTTCGTGGTGTTGGTCTTGAACTGAGCACCACGTTGTGCTTCATTGATACCAGTGATCCTGTTGATTGCTTGGAACTTGCTATCAGGAGAGAAGAACTCTGGGATGTTCAATCCCGGTGGAATGAAGCTAAAGATGTGATCTGCAAGCTTACTACCTTCTGGAAGGTCAATACCACGCGCAGTGCCATCGTCACCCTTCAATACCTTCTCAACGTCCTCTTGGTTGATTGCGTTCTTGTTATACAGCACGTTGCGCCGCGCCCACTGTCTGCCGCGCCTGACTTCATCTGCAATCTCATTGATTGCATCCTGCTGATCTAAGTAGTACGTGACTTCACCCTTCGGTGCGTGGGAGTTGGTGCTCTCATGGAACCACAAGCGGAAGTACGGGAAGAAGCGAGGCAACTTGTGTGGATCATCCCACACCCACAGAGGCCAAGTCCAGTGGTTGTCTGCATACATTAGGACTCGTCTTGTGGCTTTGTCCCAGATGTACCAAACCTTTGTGTGCTTTGCTTTGTCGAAGGCAACTGTGTTGTCGTATCCGTAAGTGGCGGCGTTTGCGTCCTCAGCAGAGGAGAAGAGTGAAAACGTGTTGACCTGCTCTTCAACATCACTAGTGCTGCCAGTTCCGGCGTCAAGAATGTGCGTTGGCGAGTATACCGACCGCGTTTCTTTACCATGTTTGCTTCCATATACTGCGTTGATGTAACTCGTTGGTAGATAGTCCCACTCCATCATCCACATAGCATCACTGCCATCAGGCTCAGTAGAGCTAGGATCAACTACAACACGATCAGGTAGAAGGTTCTTCATGAAGGGGCCAGAAGGATTGAGCAAGGCAATCTTCTCTTCGAGTGCCATCAACTCACCTTCAAGCTTCACTACTTCCTTCTTGTCCGTTGCATTCTCTAAGTCCTGCGAGATACGCTGCAACTCTGCAATAGCAGCTTCATTCCCATCCTGCTTCAGTGTAAAGCCGATCTTGATGAAGCCAGAGTTGGTTAGCAGTGTCGTGAGAACGGTGCGGCGTAGCTTCGGCTTTGCGTTAAGGCCGGGGAGCGACTTCTTCGCAAGCAGCGTGTTGATAAGTCGTTCGATCCCTTTGGCACGTTCAAGGTTAGCATCAATATCTGAAGTGATAGTAATGGTTGGGTTCTTTGCATACAGCATTGGAACCATGATAGAGCAATTAGAGAACACCACGTTCTCAGTCTCTCTCCACTCACCGCTAAGTCTTGTTCCCGGCTTGTTACCTGCGCGTTCTTCGCTTGAAGTGCGATGGATGAGTTGGTCATTGTCGTAGTAGCGGATCGCTTCACTCCAGGCATCTTCTGATCCCTTGCGGTTGCGTAATCCCTGCTCCTTACGACTGTTCCACACCAAGCCAACTGCTTTAGTTACAGGTATCTTAGTGTCACCGACCATCTGATAGACAGGCTCAACGACAGCCTTCTTCTTGCCGCCGCGACCAGCACCGACCCGCTCTAGGTTCTTTTCAATCGGATCATATTCTTCAGCCATAACGGTGCTTCCTATTATCAGGAGTAGTGTTGTCGTTAACTTCACCCCAACGCATATAGCTAGGCTTAGAGTTGAACACTCGACGCGCATACAACGCTAAACGAGGTCGATTGGTGAAGAAGTACTTAGTCATGTCCATCGCGTGATCGTTTTTGTCGTTGGGCACATCCTGGACTTGTCCTGCGGTGTCCTTCTTCCAGTAGTAGTCAACGATCTCTCGATCCCACCAATCCAAGTGATTAGAGATAAAGAACCGTGGTGATCCTAACTCTCCTGTCATTGGATGAGGATGCTTCAGATCAATCTCCAAATAGCTCTGTACCTTAGCCAACCCACTCACTATGTTGTTGTTCGCTCTAGTGCAGCCTACTTGGAGTTCCCTAAGCATCCCGGCGACTGTAACACCGACCGTTTGAGTACTACCTGGACCTCTTCTGAAGATAGCCGGGTCTGCGAGTACAGGGCGGAAACTTGCATCGAAACCGATCTCTCTGGCAATTTCTCTACGATGATCCTTGATACGAGTGGCGATCTTTTCTGGACTGAGTTCTGCTTCATAGAAACCTCCCATCAAGAACGCGTTGCCGTAGCTGTCGCTAAAGCCAATGCCGTAACAAGCAGGAACCGCAATGCCATGATCGTACGCTTCGATAATCTCGGGCCTAAGACCTTCTCTAACTTGCCTAGCAAAGTAATCAATGATTTGATCTTGAGGGAGTAGATGCACCATCTGATTATATTGCGGATAAACCAAGCCCTCAAAAGCACCCCACCCTCCCATCAGGTAGCGTTCGCGCATTTGTCCTTTATACGCACTCTCCAGCCCCTGAATGTAATCTTCTGGAAGGTTCTCGGCGTTAGTGTAGGTTGATCCCTCGAACAACTCGATGATTGGCTCCTTAGTATCTCTGTCAACCAACAAGTCAGGGTTGTACAAGCCAATGCGATGATCCAGCACAGGCTTGACAAGCTTACGGTATACCCAATTACGTGTTGGGTTGCACAGCACAAGCATCCAACGTGGTCCAGTGCGAGGCATAGTAGGATCGTCGCCATCATAGATAGCATTGCCACGCAAGCGGCCTAACAGATCAAGAAAGTCCTTCTCACTAATCTCAGGATCTTCTATCTGATCTACAACGATCCAATCATAGGTAGCTGAGAGCAAGTTGGAACTTGAGCCTTCACCGCTCTTACCATGCTGCTGCACGTAGCGGAAGTTAACAACCGTTCCATTCTCTAGCTCAATCAGGTTCTCTACTGACAACGCTCTACGCTTGATCCAACTGTCAGGACACCAATCTAGGAACTCTTTACGAATGGTGTCATTGAGTTTAGGATAAGTACTACGAGCAATAAGACCATTAGACCCAGGATAAGCCTTAGCGAGCTTGAGTGCTTTGATGACACCTGCTGTCGTCTTTCCATTGGCGAAACCGCCGCCAAAGATTTGCACCTTCGCACGCGAGTTCTGAAACTGGTCCTGTAACGAACCTCTTATCTGTTTGTACTGCTTCACTTAGCGACCCAACCAGTGTTGCCACTTCCACTCTCTTTGACATAGAACGAAGTGAGAGCACCACCATCGGAGCGATGATAGTGCGATCCTACGTTAGCAGTGATAACACCGTTAGGTGATCCTGTGCCTCTGTATACAACACCGCCAAGTGCAGGGTTGTCGATTAGTGCTCCGCCACCATTACCACTCAAGTCACGATAAAGTGTCATTTCATCAAGTCCTTGTATACGTGTGGCTGCTTGTTGCGTAGTAATGCGAGCCACCAACTGTTACATCACACTGGAAGTCACAAGTGCAAGGCTCTACAGGTAATGCTCCAGTAACTTGAGCAACTGCTGTTGCTGTTCCCTGTCCACTGCTAATTGACCAAACACCATCACCAGCGTTAATGAGGCTCCATAAGTAAGCAGATGGTGTTCCTCCAGTAACGGTAACGGTTGACGGTGCAAACACCTTAGAACTGGTTGATCCACTGGTGTTCTGTGATGTTGGAGCTATAGTAACATTGACTGCGCTTGCAGAGCGGCCATAGAAGTCAGAAAACCTTAGTGTCCCTGACGCTGGTGCTCCACCCTTACCATAGAATGCACTAGGAAAGATCGCTGTGTTAGCTAGGCTAAACTCAGCAGCTATCTGATGCAGTGTAATCGTTCCTGATGCTGGCAGTGTCACCGTGCAGCCTCCAACTTCTGCACTCTATTGGTTAGCTCCTTAACAGCTTCAATGAGAACAGCAGTGAGGCGTCCGTAATCTACGGACAGCATCCCATCTGCGCCTTCAGTTACTACTTCAGGTACAAGCTTCTGCACTTCCTGTGCAATCACTCCGATGTCAGGCTTATCATCTTTAATGAACCTAACACCCCTTAGAGCGTTCACGATGCGTAGCCCACTGGTTAGCCCACGGATATTAGACTTCACTCTCCTGTCCGACAGTGAACTGATGTTACCAGCAGCAGAGAAAGCACCAGTATGATGCAGCGAACCGTCTGCTTGCCAATGCAGGTACGACCACTGTGCAGCCCCTGTACTGTCAATTACTTGTAGTAGCGCATTGCCTGTTGTTGCGTTGCCCTTGAGCCTAATTCCTCCAGTCGTCCCCGCATTTGGGGTCTGGAAATTAGCAACGGTGCCGTAGAATTGTCCAGTGATTGTTAGATCGCCAGCATCGCTTAACGTGGCTCGGGGAGCGGCAGCGGAATAGAAAGTGAGAATACCACTGGTGTTGACCGAGATAATAAAGTTGTTGCCGAAATCGCGGGCAGCGAGGTTGATGCCTGCACTCGTGCCTTGGGATGAGATTAGCCCATTAACGGTAGCTCCATTACTGTCCACTACTAATATGTCATTAAAGGCTATCTTAACCTTGAACGTGTTAAGACAATCAGCCCAAAGCTGGCCGGGGCGATAGGACACAAGCCGTGCATCGGTGCTCGCACCAGTTCCGTCAACAGCATAAGACTTGAAGTGGATGATGTTGTAGACGTTGGTGCAACGAAGGTCGAGGTAGCAATCTGCCGCAGCACCAATCGACTTACCGAGAACATGGTTCGCACCAGTGGCAGTAAGGTTGCCAGTAACAGTTAGCGCACCCGAAAGCGTACCACCTGTTAGCGGGAGGTAATTCGCTAGTTGCGAAACGGTGGCAAGCACCGAACCATTGGCAGTCACGGTTCCGGTAACGGTCAGATTACCAACATTGTCCAGTATCATTGTCTGAACGGAATTGCCACTGTTCGTCCAACGATAATTGCCTATCCCGACTGCATAAAAATAAGTCTCACTCGAAACACTGCGGAACAGGGGTTGACCGTCAGAACGAGTGATAAAATCGTTGCCTGTTTGTAACCCTCCCGTCCCTGTGACTTTGCCACTTGCGGTGATTGTGCCGGTGACTGCTAGGCCGGTGGAGCTGAATTGAGCGCGTTGCGCTCCGCTAATTTCAATGACCAAATCAGAAGCGCGCAAATACCACGGCTTATGCAGACTATCGCCAGTATCATAGGCTTCGGAATAGAAGGCCGAAACAGTAGCAGAGTGCGTAATGCGCGCGGTGCCATTGCTGCCAAACACAGCAAGTTGAGCGCCGGATTTTGCTTGAAGATTGCCGGTGATAATCCCACCAGCTAGTGGGAGATAGTTGCCAAGCTGTACAACAGTTGCTTTAGCATCGAGTGCCGCTTGTAAGCCTGTTACATCAGTTATTACGTGCGTATGTACTGATGCAGCTTTGCTATCGAGTGCGGCTTGCAGTCCAGTCACGTTAGCTATTGCGTGAGTATGGTTGAGTGGTGCAGCACCAACAGTGTTGTAGCTAATGGTGCGAGCTACAGAGCCATCGAATGTTGCAGGACTGGCAGCAGCACCACCATCACTGTTGATAGTGAGGGGGAAGGTTGTAACACCACCACCAGGAAAAGAAGGAGCAGCCCAAGCACCATCGGCACGAAGGAAGGCAGTAGTACCACCGGGACGCGTTGGTGCTAACCCTGCTGCACTAGTTGATACAAGCGCAAGGCTGGCCTTCGCATCCAGTGAGGCTTGCAGATTAGTCACATCAGCAATGACATGAGTGTGAACCAATGGAGCCTTAGCATCTAGCGTCGTCTGCAAATTGGTTACATCAGCGATCACATGGGTATGCACGAGTGGTGCTTTACCATTCAGTGTCGTCTGTAGATTAGTGACATCTGCAATCACATGAGTGTGTACTAGCGGCGCCTTGCTAGCTAGAGCAGTGTCCAATCCACTGATGTCAGCAGTAGCTAATGACTGTATCTTGTCATACACTGCGTTCTTCGTTGGCACCTGTGTTGAGTTGTTCCAAGCAACACCATACACTTGATCGGTGACTGATATGTTGGCAACAGCAAAAGTTCCACCAACAGTCAGGTTGCCACTTACACTGACACTACCGTTGAATGTCTGATCGCCAGTGAATACATTACCACCTGTGATGTTCGCCTTGCCAGACATTGCTGTCATAAGATTATTCTCAAGATCTGTTAGATCCTGAGTGAAGGTGTCCATGTCACTAGTGAAAGCTACTTCATCACCACCAGGAGTGTAACCGTCACCAACACGCAACCGCTGCGAGGTTCGTGCATAAGCAAGCTCACCCTGTTCTAGCACAAAGGTGTCTAGTGGAACAGGATCATCTGCGATCGGGATACGGTTGTCAGAAGGCCACACATTCAGCGCAACACCCTTACCGTTGCCGCTTTCATCTACAACATCAGTGACGCCATCATACGGCAGTCCAGGAATATCAACCATGAGCAACTTCCTCTGGAGTTACGTCGATCATTGGTACATCTTCGTTGGCTTTCTTCTCGATGTACACAATGTTGAGGGCATCCTCCATCTTGTGACGGTGCTCTACCACATCAGCAGGACGATGACCCGCACGATCCAACACATCCTTAGATGCAGTGAACGCAAGCACATCATTGTCTGACTGTGATAGGTTAATGATCTTGGTAGCTGCATGACTAGCATGGGTCTGGAACATTTCACGCACGGTATCCGATTGCGTGTGTATCATGTTAGCCTTAGCAGTTTCCATGAACTCGATGTAAGCATCAAGCGTACGGATGCGCTCAATCTGCTCTATAGTCAGAGAGCTGTCTAACGCGATGCTAATGTCTTGGTCATTCAACCCAAACAGGGTGTAGAACGCAACTAGGGCAACGCCACTGAGTTGCTTTGGGGGTAGTGGCAACTCAGTGACGCTCTTACGCGTACGGGCCACAATCCGCTGTGCTTCCCCTGGGCTGGGAATAAGCACAAGCGGTTGTTCTTTAATTGGCTTACCAGTTGACGGATCAATCTTCGTTCCATCAGCAAGTACCAGCGGTTCATCAGCTTCGGGCAGCACAAACTTACCTCTTCATTAGATTGTTCTTGCTCCAATCGACACCCTTGCCACTCCATTTGTATGGACGGGGTTTGGGTTTAGGTGCATTAGGAGTAAGCAGACGCGGTGGACGACTAAACTTCTCCACTCCTTGCGCTTGCTTACTGGTTCCAGCAACATTCACCTGACTAGTAGGACGCACACCCATCACAGGAGCACTGCTACGCTTTCTAGCAGCGATTGGTGCAATGATAGCAGGAGGTGGCGCAATCGTAGGAACATTAGTGAGAGCAGACACATCTACAGGCACTTGTTCCGGTACAAGCGGGCCAGTGTTCTGAACACGGTTAGGATCAGGTGGCTCTATTCCCATCGAAGTGTTAAGCGGTAAGCCCTGTGTCTGTATCGGTCCCTGCGACAACACACCGATCGGATCTTCTGGCGGTACTAAGTCGTTAAGCTTAGGACCGTTATCCAATACGTTGACTGGTGCAACAGAGGTATCTACCGCACCGGGAGCGATTGCTGGAGGCATCCCAGGAACAGGCGCAACAGGAGCAGCGACGGGAGCACGAGGAGCACCGATGTTGCCACTACCGATTAGCTTCTCTAACCACTCTAGGATGTTTGCCATCTACTTGCCCTTTGCCTTCTTGCGTTCAGATAAAGTCTTTGGCGTTGTCTTGCCTTTACGCGCAGTTTCAATCTTGCGTTTGGCAAGCACTTGAGCAACCGCAGGCTTTGGTGGACCTTTGCGCTTTGGCTTCGGTCCCGGCTTCTTCTTTGGTAACTCTGGACCTACATAAGCTTTCTTCGGTTCCTTAAGCCAAGGCTTTAGATCTTTCACTGCTTCCTTTAGTGGTCGCTTCGCATCACGAATAGCCTCTACGACTTCATTAAAGGATTTGCGTTCGCCTTCTTCACGCGGAACTCTGCGATCTGGCGTGAATTGCTGAGGAGGCTTACCAACAGCGCCGGGACGCCTTCTGTTTACGCGCTCCGTCTTTGCAGCAGACCGCGCACGATCACGTGCAATCTGGCCTGAAACTCTAATCGCTTTCGCTAACTCACTGCCACCAAGATCAGCTGCTTCATCTAATGGAGCCGTATAAGTGGGGAGTATAGGACGCGGTGTTACAGGCGGCGGCGGCGGTAATTGGCCTTCACCGGGAACACGAATGTTGCCTCTTGCACGTTCCGCAAGTGCTAATGGTATCTCTGATGTTACATCAGTGCGCGTAAGTGTTGGCGGCGGTAATGTACCATCAGCATTAGGTATAACAGAACTCGCAGCAGTGCCAGGAGTAGGCACAACATCTGTTAGATCTAGTGGAGGTTCAGCACCAGCAGCAGGACGGTGAGGACCGTACACAGGCGGTGAAGGGGGATAGTTGTGTGGTTGCGTTGGACCGTAAGTACCTCCCGGTCCCGGTTTTGGCGGGGGGCGTTGTGGTCCGTATGGTTGGTGTGGTCCGTAAGCACGACCGGGATGCTTAAGCGGAGGCTTACGCATTTCACCAGCAGCAGTGTCTACAGTTTTCTTACCACCTTTAGCTTTGCGCGCAAGTCCTTTGCGTCCCGCTAGTGCAGCAATAGCAAGTGGTAACATCCACCAAGGACTAATCCCTCCACCGTCACCTTCAGCAGTTTTCTTGGCAACGACTGGTTCTTCTGGAGCTAGTTCTGTTGGTGGAGGTGTAGTAGCAGGTGGAGGCGGTGCAGCAGCAGCAACCATTGCAGCACGGCGCTTATCACGCTCTGCCATTATAGCTTCAACAGCAGATTGCGGTTGGGGTTGTCCACCGACAAACTCAGGTGGAGGCATCACAGAGGGAACACCCTGTGACATATTCAACCCCAGACGCCGCAACTCTTCTTCTATTGCTGATATTGGTACAGCAGGATCAATTGCGGCGCCTGAAGCTTGAATTGGCATTATAGGTTGATCCTCTCCAAAATGAGAAGAAGAAACAAGATCGAACCTAGCAAATAGAACGCTAGAGTGAACAATCTATCAACAGTCACTGGATCACCTCCTCTCGGTTATGAACGCGTAAAGGCGGGACCACCATTCCCACTCAAATCCTTGGGAAATGCGAAAGAGGGTTTCTTCTTCGTGAACTTCTGCTTGAGGTTGGTAACGTCAGCAGCGGTCGATGCACGGTTGATGAGGGTTTCACTCTCAACGGCACCGATCTCTTCATTGACGTTAGTGGGATGCTTGCGACGGGACTTCACAACACTTGTTGCGACACCTGGAGCAGCACCTGTCACGGTGTCAACCAGTTTGTTGCGTACAAGGCGGTGTGTTAGCGTTGTAGTGTTACGAGGGAGTATGCCACGTTCCGTACCACCTTCAAAACCCGGTGCATTCTCTGCCATTTGTGTCTCCTGTGTATGTAGTTGAGTTGAAATAGTGTAGTACTATTATATACCACCATCCCCTCCCAACCAACCTCAGCTTATCTGTTGTTTTTACATATAGCAAGGGGGGTGTCAAGCAAAATCGACCATCAGCACAGAAAAAAGGGCGGGGGCTAGGGGGGTCGTTTGGTGTTTCGAGGCAATGGCGAAGCCTTTGCCGAGGAACTTCACCTCTATACATCACTATACAACACTAAACACACTACAACACAAGTGTAATGCAGCGCAGAAGTACTCCTGGAGCGTAATCGGTGCAATGTTAGGGTGTTCGATCTCAACTTGTGTCCCTACGGGGTCACTTGCGGTGCCCTTTTGGTTTTGGGGCGGGGATATGGGGGTTGGTATTGTATATTAGGCCCCTTATAGCGGAATGTGCTTGCATCGTGCAGCGTTCGCAGTCATAAGTAAGGGGCAGGGCGACAACAGCACTGCGCTTTTGGTAACAAGTGTTAGGAGATTGTCATGGGTAAGGTTACGTTTGAAGGATGGCTTCGCTTAGTTGATGTCTGGCTAGTCGCATTGGTTGGCCTAGACAGTGGAAGCCTAGAGGAATGGTATTGGATGGAATGGTATCAGCGTGACAAGTTGCCAATGGATGCAGCATACGCCTACTGCCTGTCTAATGGCATTGTGCCGCGTGAAGTGTAGCAACTGGCAACAGTTGTTGCGAGTTGCGTAACAGGGTCGTTTGACCCAAAAGTTGATCTATGTTATATTACAACAATGGGCAATGTCGCCCATAGCACTAGAAGGAACAAGCAAATGGTTACGAAGAACAAAGAAACGAAGATCGCCGCTGCTATCGCTGCTAAGTCGGCGGAGATTAACGCAACAACTGTTGCGAGGCAGACTAACTCCGCTCAAGTTGCGGCAATCGGCAAGAACGCTGTCGTTCGCTGGACAGAGGGCGACAAGCAAACGAAGGCAGGTGACGCTTGCGGCATTTACGCTTTCCTTGCGGCGCAATACACCATGACGTTCGACGCTGTAGTGGAGCGCAAGAAAGAGGATACGAGCGAAGCAATCTCGTTCGATGTCCTCGACCTGCTCGACGAAGGCAAGTGGATGGCAGCCGATGGCAAGAACGATCGCGTCAAGAAAAGCGCCGCGATGGAAGCCGTGCTAGGCTCGTTGTTCGGAATTACCGACGCGACCAACGCGCAAAAGCAAGCGATCTTCCAGCGTTGCCTTCCAACTGCGGGCTATGTTGCCAAGGCGCTTGCACTCAAGAGCTTCGAGGAGTTGTCGGAGCTTGTCACTCTTGAAACCGTGGGTGATATTGAGATGCTGTCGCTTCCTCGCTTCCTCGTTAATGAGGAACCCGGCGAAGATGCGAGCAAGAACGAGAAGGCGCTTTACGAAGCAACAAAGAACGTCCCCGTTCAACTCGATGGCAGCACTGGCAACAGCGTTGCAACATTGCGGGAACGTGCCAAGCCCAAGCGCCAGCCCAAGGCGCCTGTTGCTGCTGCTGACAAAGGATCATCCTTGCTTGGCAGCATCAAGCAAGTGGCAACAGTTGTTGCGGAATGGAACAACGCTGATGCGACAACGGATCTCGCGCCCAATGAGGAAATGCGGCAACAGTTGTTTGCACTTGCTCAGACGATTGCGGCATACTTCGCCGCCGATCCGCTCGACGTTGAAACCAGCGTTGCAGCGTAACTAAACAATCCCCGGTGGGCTTCGGCTCATCGGGGATTTTTTTTGTCGCTTCGCTTGCGTCGGTTGGCGTGCTCTTGTGCGTTGTGTGTGTGTGCGAGCGCGTTGTTTGTGCGATTGTGCGCGTGTGTGTGTGCTCCTGGACCTACCCACTAGGGGTGGTATATATCTAATTAAATGACCCCAAGACCTTGCGTTTTCCGCCAGTTATGGCTACCACATATAGCGATCTCGCAACGCTGGTTGCCAGTTTTGGAGGGGGTCCATTTGACATAAGCCTCGTTCTGTGCTACACTTAGATAATGGGTTCGCTCGTCCTGAGCACATCTACCCATTGCCCCAAGTCGCAACACCTGTTGTGATGTTCTGTAGGAGGAACAAACACATGACAACAAAACGACAACTCGTGTTGACACCTGTTCAACACAATCTGCTGCTGAACCTAGCAGTGGATGAGTTCAACTGCGCCCTGAAACATGGCGACGAAGAGGAGCGCGTTGAGCGCCTTCGTGAAATGGTTTCAATCATCGACAACGCAGAAGAAGTGGAGACTAACTAGTGGAACAAGTACATCACAATCGCCTTCGCAAGTTGGCTAATCACCTGCTCTCCTTCACCGCAGAGCAGAACGCTCGGCATTTCCGCATGAGAGTGTTCCTGGAGCACGATCAGAAGGAACTTCAGCCTCTCGAAGCACTCGCGCAACAAGTGTTGGCAGATTGCTACTGTGAGACTATCGCCTGTGCAGTCGGACACGCACCCGCATTGTTCCCCTCCTTGATGAAGAAGTTCGACAAGGAGCACGGCTGGTGGGATGTCCAGGATGTGTGGGATGCGGAGGCGCAGGACTACGTAGAGAAGAAAGTGTGGATACTTCCTTCTTGGCGTGAAGTGTCGAAGTTCCTGTTCGACATCAACAGTGGCTCGGAAGAGTTCGAGTTCCTGTTCGGTGGTGATTGGGACACAGGCAGATACCATGATTACAAGTCAACGTCATGGGCTGTAGCCGATCGCATCTACTACTTCCTCGACAATCCCGACACGTATCGTGACAGCTATTACGGCTGGCGTTACTACGCAGCACGTAAGGGCAAGGCTTCTGAAGCTGTGCTTGGGAAGATGATGGACGAACTAACCATTCTCGAACAGAGCGGTAAGGTTCAAGCAGCAATCACTCAGTGGGATTGATTAGTCATGATGATCCTTCGATACAACACAAAGAAAGAACTCAAGCAGAACATCGGTCGGCCTCTCAAGTACGTGGAGACATCACTCCACGGCGATGAGTACAAGCGCGACGGCACGTTCGTTGGGTGCAATCGTCCTCTCGATCCTCGTGGCATGGGATCGCGTGAGTTCTTCGCTCAAGTGACCATGAAAGATGGTCTTATTCATAAGGTGTCGTAATGGAACACATCACTTCTGAACAATACGCAACACGTGTTGCGAACCGCAGCTCGAAAGAGTTTCACGATGATCTAGTCCCTGGCCCTGTGCTTGCGACTGTCCTCCTTGAGATAGTGGAGAACGCCAAGCTCTTGGATGTTGTCAAGAAGGCTCTGTTCTATGGGCAGCTTGGCATGGAGTGGAGGCTCAAGTACAGCATCATCGCTTCCAAGTATGGTTGGGAGGCTGGTGATGGTGTGTTGGCAATGGAACCAGCACAGTCTATGCCTGTGGATATACAACGCACACTCCATGCTGTCATTGGCATCATCACTGAAGCTGGTGAGTTGGCTGAAGCTCTCATCAAAGGCTTCGGTAGCGTGCAGATGGGTGAGTGCAGCCTCGAAGATGCGTTCGATCACATCAACTTCCGCGAGGAGTATGGTGATGTGCTGTGGTACACGCAACTCGGGTTGTCTGCCATTGGGAGTAGCATCCCTGAGTGTATGACCGTCAATGACAACAAGCTTGAGAAGCGGTATGGTCCTGCCTTCAGTGCAGACAAGGCTCAGAACCGTGATCTCGATGCTGAACAAGAGGAACTGAAGAAATGCTGAACTGGCGCAAGACCGGACACGGTATCGAACGTGGTGTTACTGCTGAATGGCTGGGTTTCATTCCCATGCTGATTAGTGGGCATGACACAACACCTGTTGCAGAACAGGTGAACAACAGCTATCAACATGGAGGGGGGTGGCGCCCTCTCCCCGGTTGGAAGATGGACGAGGATCATGTACTCACCTATCCCGGTGGTGATCCTCCTCTCAAGCCGCTGTTCCAAGCTGAACATGAGTTGGCCGATGGCACGAGTGAGCGTGTGTTCTTCTACGACAGTGCGTGGGTGAATGTCGTGCAGCCCGATGGTTCCTTTGAAGTGAGTAGGATGGACTAATGAGCAGGTTCCTCATCGAAGCAATGATCCAAGTGCAGCGCGGTGTAGCATATACCAAGATATGCTTCATCAGCAACAATGGTGACATCGACTACCATAAGCAGGGATTGCAACACGTGTACTACAAAGTGCTCAGTGTTAAGGCAGTCCCTGCTGATGATGCGTTGCTCCTGGAGTATGGTGATACACAGGGCAACACTGACAATCCCGACGCTGTAGGTGCAGTGTTCGAGCCAAAGGAAGAGATAGATGAACCAACCCCTAGCCAGAGTGGGAATACCCCGTAGGACAGGTGTTGCAGAGGCTATCGACTTTGTAGGTGGGGGTGTGTGGCGATTGTGGCTGCACACTCCTAACTACGTTCATGGCACATACCTGTTGTTGTACTCAGATGGTAAGGTAACACGTGTTACCGAATACGCTGACGAACCACCCGAAACACTTGTTGTGAGATACGCAGATGGATACGATGCCACAACCCAAGAGAACGTATAACGAAACGCAACAGATCGCAATGATTGCAGGGCGCTTGTGGGTGCGCGTTGCGGTCGTTTGCGGTGCAATGTTTGCGTGTGGCTTCGGTGCAGGTGCGTGGCTCTTTTAGGAGGAAGAAATGGCTGACATCCGTGATTTACTAGACGATCTCCCCTTCGAACCGAAGGCACGTGCGTTACTCCCTTTGAGGCGTGTGAACGCAGAGCTTGTGCTCCTGGCCTCGATTGCTATATCCCTGCGTAAGCTCGCTAAAGATAAGGAGGATTGACATGGCAGCACTCTTATCCCTCGTCCCCGCACCCAAGCATCATCAGCCAACACTTGTTGAGCTTCACTCAATGCCCATCGCACATAGCGGTGAGTTTGAGCTTAGTGACAAGGAGTGTAAGCAGACACGGCGCTTGATCTATTCAATCAACAAGCAAGGTGTGTTCCGCTATCGCACACTGCGTGAGGGCCGCTACTTGCAAGTGTGGAGGATCAAATGAGCGAGCCAACTAAAGCAATGATCGACGCGGTTGAGGATCTTATTCCTTGGTCGCCAGGAACTGAAAGCAGGGTAGGCTTTCCAAGTCCGAAGCTGATCGTTGAAGCTGTGCTCGGCGCCCTCGAAGCCATCGACCTCCCCAATATCCTTGCAGAGTTGGACGACTTCAAGTTCGGCAAAGGCTCCTACTTCGAGGCCATGCGAGCGGCGCGTGACGAGATCGCCAGCCTGTCTGCTCGATTGGAAAGAGCGGAGGGGGCGTTGAAGGAGATTGGCGCGGCGAGAGATTTGGACAGCGCGAGTGGGGAGATGGTGGAGCGAGTGGCGCGGGCGATTTGCTCTGCGAATGGCGACGACCCTGATTATCAAGACACACCGGGATTGTCTGAATGGCTGAAATATAAAGTTGACGCCAGAGCCGCCATCGCCGCCCTCACCCCAACACAGGATGTAGGCAATGCGCCCCCGCAACCGCAAGATTGATGTCTTTCGTGTCATAGACATGAGTGGTGGTCCCAACGCGTGTTGGCCCTTCACTGGTAAGACAAACAACAAGAACCGTCCATACTTCACAGTAGATGGAGTGAAGTATCTTGCGTATCGTCTTGTCTATGAGCTAGTGCATGGTGAAGGATCACTGGATGGTTTCATCGCTCGTCATTCATGTGACAACGAAGTGTGCTGTAACTTCCGTCATGTTGAGCCTGGAGATCATCAGCAGAACATGGATGATATGAAAGGGAGAGAACGTCATGGCCTTCCGCATCACACAGTACGCGCTATCCGCAATCTCGGTGATGCGGGTATCAATCATCGTGCTATCGGTGATCGTTTTGGTATTGCTCGTAGCACTGTATCTGAAATAGTAGAACGTAAGAACTATCAACACGTAGGAGATGTTGAAGAAGATGGAACACAAGACAATTAGGTTCACTGATAGTAGTGGCGTCATTCGTCCGTTCGATGTAATCGTGGACGACATCATCAATCTCGCGCTTGTGCACAGCGATGGGAACAAAACCATTGCAGCCAAGCGATTGTCCATGCCTCGATCTACGTTCTACAGGAAACTCAAAGCAGGAGAATGAAATGGAAGATTTACTGACTAAGCGGCAACTCCACAAGTCACGCCAGTTGGAGGATGGTGAGTGGGGTGACATTGTAGTTGTGCATCCCAATGGGCAATACGTGTTGTACAACTGTCCACCTACGCTGGAGAACCTGCAAGCGTTAGTGGGTGGATACATCGAAGTGATCCCAGGCTTCACGAAGTTCAATGGTCAACCTTGCATTGTGCTCGGCGATGAAGAAGGTAAGCTCAAGCACAAACCAACAAACAACAGAGCCACTATTGAGTGGGCGCGGTGCTTGAATGGCAGCGGTGACTACTTAGTTGGTGACATTGTTGTGCTCACTGGTGCAGCAAAGACACAGTTCGAGAAAGACTAGATGTGGTGGTCCTTCCGAGGCTGGATACCATAGGTTGATTTGACGTAAGCCTCAATCCATGCTATAAAGAATTATACACGAGAAGGGAACAAGTAATGAATGACAGTGATAATTTCTCTGATACACTACTCGCATCATATGTTGACGCTTATGTGCGACGCATCATCGACACAGTGCGCGAGAACCCTGAGTTCAACAAGGACACTGTTCACGTTACCATTGATGCTTCACAGTGCTACTACGATGGTGAGTTCACTGTAAAGCATAAGGTGCAGGTCGGTGACAGCTACGCGGGTGATGGCTATGCACGTGCGGAAACCAACAACGCTATCACTGGTGCGCGTTCGTGCGTCAATCGTTTGCTCGTTGATCGTGGCAACCCGCCTCGCAAGTACAGCGCATTGATCGCTGCTCCAGAAGAACAGCTAACAAGTGTTGCGAATGATCCACTCACATTCATGCAGGAGGATGTCGATGCTGACGCCGCTGAGTTTACTCCGATCGAGGATCAGGGAGAAGAACAAGTACATTCCGACGAAGAAAGCGGAGCGTCCGATCTTGCCGGGGACGAAGCAAACAACTAAGCTCCCAGGAGACTTAGTAATAGTTGGAGATCGGGTGACTATCATTTGACTTAAGCATCAAAGTGTGCTATAGTTAGATAATGCCCGAAGTTTGAGTTTCGTCCTGCTGTTGTCCTCCTACCTCCACGCAGGACGGAAGTGGGCCGCGCACTACCATACCCCGTCGTGCGCGGCTCACAACACGTGTTGTCACACAAAGAGGAACAAGAACATGAAAGTATTAACTGTTAAGTTCGTCACTTCAGGCACTGGAGTGTTAGCCGCACAGGCTTATAGCTACCTATATGATGGTAAGGCAGATGTAGAAGTTGGTGACTTCGTTGTTGCCAATAATGCACTCGCTTCCGTCGTCAAGGTCTACAAAGACAAAGAAGAGTACGAACTCACTCCCGGTGCTCTCGCTCTCTCCGATCTCAAAGCAATAAAACACGTGTTGTCACTTAAGGCAGAGCGTGAAGAGGCTGCGCGTCAGAAACGCATTGCGGAGATCAAGTCAACTCTGCATGAATTGAAAGACAAGGTTGAGCTTCGCCGTGCTCTCGAAGGTGCTGCTGATAGCATCGGTCAAGAGGGCAAGAAGCTTATGGCCGAACTCAGGACACTGGAAGGTGATCTATAATGAAAATCATTCACTTGAAAGCTGCTATCCAGAAGCAGCTATCCAACATCGGTAAGAAGAATGGCTCGGCGCCGCCCGATAGCACTAGCAATGCTTTCGGTGCGGCGTACGAGCTTTTTGTTGCGTCTGAGATACGCAGTGCAGCCAACAAGCGTTACGATGTGCTAA
>Ga0208185_1000152_pt1 | contig 44897 bp, 48 predicted proteins | sample EasRivMeERMLT700_FD_187532 | JGI IMG/M metagenome (GOLD analysis project Ga0208185, IMG submission 187532) | Soil microbial communities from meander-bound floodplain in the East River, Colorado, USA - East River MetaG ERMLT700 (SPAdes) (version 2) | ecosystem: Environmental > Terrestrial > Soil... | reverse complement strand
CGCCTGCAGGCTGTCGCTGTTCATTCTTCCTCGGTCAGCCACCCGGGCGCGAACTGGCGCAGCTGCTTGCGCTGCTCGGGCGTGAGAACCGCCGCGATCTGGTTGTGCGCTTCGACGCGCGACTTGAGCATCTGCTGGCGCAGCTCGTCCACCTTCTTCTGCTGCGCCACGAGCTTGTCGGCGTCGAGCTTCTCGGTGCCGTACATGCCGCGCAGCTTGAACTGCTCGGAGCGCACCGCGCCCATCGTCGCCCAGTTCTTCTGGCGCTGCGCTTCCTGGATCGCGGAGATCTTCTCGCGCTGCTCGTCGCTCAGGTTGAGCGCGGCGAACATCCCGCCCGCGCCGTAGCCGCCCATCATTCCGGCCCCGTGGCCGCCGCCCATCATCCCGCGCCCCTGGCCGTAGCCGGGGCCGTAGCCCTGCGCGACCGCGAGCGAGCTCGCGAGCGCAAGCGCCGCGCCTAGTACCAGCATCTTTCTCATCGTCGTCTCCTTGAAAAGTTCTCGACACCAGACTAGCCCCCTGGCCGCGGCCGCCTTTGATCTCGGTCAAGGGTCGGCGCGGTCGGTTGCGTACGATGCCCGGACAAGGAGGCGACCATGCCTGCAGCAAAGAGGAACATCGGCGACGAGATGCGCGGCATCACGCGCAAGGCGCTCGAGCGCGGCAAGCTCGACCGCGCGGCCGTGCGCAAAGTCACCGGCGAAGTGCGCAAGCGCCTGGTGCACATCGAGCGCGTGTTCGCGCAGGATCTGCGCCTGGCCGCGCGCGCGGGCAAGGACGCCGCGGCGCAGAGCATGAGCGCGACGCTCGTTTCCGGCGCCATCGCCGCGCGCATCGCCTCGGGCATGCTCGCCGGCATCGCCGACAGCCTGGCGCGCGGCACTCCCCGTCGCACCCCGCGCCGGCGGCGCTGATGCTGCGCGCGCTCGCCGGCACCGCGCGCGACCTCGGCCGGCTGCAGGAGATCGGCGCGGTCCTGCTGCGCTACGGCTTCGGCGACCTGGTGGGGCGTCTAGGGATCATCCTGCACTGGAAGGACGCCGACCAGCGCGCGCCGCTCGGCGGCCCGCAGCGCGCGCGCCTCGCGCTGCAGGAGCTCGGGCCGGCGTTCGTGAAGCTCGGCCAGATCCTCGCCACGCGGGTGGACCTGTTCCCGCCGGAGTGGATCGCCGAGTTCGAGAAGCTCCAGGACCAGGCGCCGCCCGCGGCAGCGCAGGAGGTGCGGGCTCAGCTCGTGGAGGATCTTGGCACGGCGCCGGAAGAGGCGTTCGCGGCCTTCGATCCCGAGCCCGTCGCCGCCGGGTCGATCGCACAGGTGCACCGCGCGCGGCTCGCCGACGGCACCGAAGTCGCGGTCAAGGTGCGCCGGCCGGGCATCGTGCCGGTGGTCGAGGCCGACCTGCGGCTGCTCGCCCGGTTCGCGGAGATCCTCGAAGCGCGCTTTCCCGATCTCGCCCGCTTCCGGCCGCGCGAGGTGGTGCGCCAGTTCACGCGCACCCTGCGCACCGAGCTCGACCTCGCCGCCGAATGCCGCAACGCCGAGCGCGTCGCGCAGAATTTCCGCGAGCACCCGGAAATCGTCGTCCCCGCGGTGTACTGGGCCTGGACCGGCGAGCGGGTGAACGTGCAGGCGTTCGTCGACGGCACGCCCAGCCGAGACGCCGAGGCGCTCGAGGCCGCCGGCCTCGACCGCCGCGTGCTCGCGCACCGCGGCGCGCAGGCCATGCTCAAGATGGTGCTCGAGGACGGCTTCTTCCACGCCGACCCGCATCCCGGGAACGTGTTCTACCTGCCGGGCGACCGCGTCGCCTTCATCGACTTCGGCATGGCGGGCCATCTTTCGGAGCGCCGCCGGGACGAGCTGGTGCAGCTCCTGAACGGCCTCGTCGGCCGCGACGCCGACGCCGTGGTCGACATCCTGCTCGGCTGGGCCGGGGCGGCACGGGTCGATGCCGAGAAAGTGTCGCTCGACGTCGACGCCTTCATCGACCGCTACCACGGCCTGCCGCTGCACGAGCTGCGCATGGGCGCAATGCTCGCCGACATGACCGCGCTGCTGCGCGAGCACCAGCTCGCCCTGCCGCCCGATCTCGCGCTGGTCCTCAAGGCCTGCGTGACCCTCGAGACCTATGGGCGCGAGCTCGATCCGCAGTTCGACATGGTGGGCGAAGCGGCACCCTTCCTGCAGGCGGCGACGCTCGAGCGCTTCGGCCCGGCGCGCCTGGCGAAGCGCGGCTGGCGCGCGGGCCGCATGCTGCTGGAGGTCCTGTCGGATCTGCCGCACGACCTGCGCGAGCTCCTGCGCTCCGCGAAGACCGGCAAGCTGCAGGTGCACGTCGACCTGACCAGCCTGCACCGCTTCGGCGTCCAGCTCGACGGCGCGGCGAACCGGCTCGCGGTCGGCATCGTCACCGCAGCGTTCATCGTCGGCTCGGCGATCGTCATGACGGTGGAGGGCGGGCCGACGCTCCTCGGCCTGCCGTTTTTCGGCCTGCTCGGCTTCCTCGGCGCGCTCGTCGGCGGCGCCTGGCTGCTCGTCTCGATCCTGCGCAGCGGCCGCTAGCCGGGCCGGAACACCAGGAAATACTGATTCGGCAGGAAGCCGAGCTCCTCGGCGAGCGCGTAGCCGGCGCCCTTCATCTCCGCTTTCACGCGCTCGGGAGCGACGCGCGCCTCCTTGGGAGGGCCGTTGGGCGAATCGAGGCGAAAGTCGATCACCGCGAGGCGGCCGCCGGGCTTGAGCGACGCGGCGAGGCTGCGGAAATAGCGGCCGCGGTCCTCGATGTGGTGGTAAACGTCCACGAGAAGGATCAGGTCCGCCTTTGCGGGCAGGCGCGGATCGCCGGGGAGGCCGGCGACCGGCTTGAGGTTCCCCAGTCCTTCGCGCTGCGCCCGCTCGCCGAGATACTTCACCATCGCGGGCTCGATGTCGACCGCATAGACGGTTCCCTTCGGCAGCATGTTGGCAAGGCGTGCCGCGAAGTAGCCGGTGCCGGCGCCGATGTCGGCGACGATCGCGTCGGGCTTGAGCGCAAGCGCCTGGATCACCTGGTGCGGCTTCTGCCAGGCGTCGCGCTCGGGATCGTCGAAGACATGCGCCCACTTTTCGGCGTCCCCGAAGCTGTGCCGGTGGGTATGCGGCGCTTGCGCCGCCGCGCTCGCGGCGGCCAGCATCGCGCCCAGAAAGAAAGTCCTCGAGCTCAACTCAGCGCAGCTGGTGAACCGCCTGGCCGAGCATCTCGGGCGTGATCAGCGTCAGCCCTTTCTCGGTGGCGCGGAAGCGCCGCGGGTCGTCCAGAGACGCGCGCTCGAGCCGGCAGTGGCGGTCGACGACCGCGCGGCGCAGCTGCACGCCGGGCCCGACCACCACGTCGGGGAGCACCACGCAGTCCTCGAGCAGCGCGCCGTCGTCCACGCGCACGTTCGAGAACAGCACCGAGCGGCGCACGGTGGCGCCGCTCACGATGCAGCCGCCCGACACCATTGAGTCGAGCGCCATGCCGCGGCGACCGTCGTCGTCGAACACGAACTTGGCGGGCGGCAGCTGCTCCTGGAAGGTCCACACCGGCCAGTCCTGGTCGTAGAGGTTGAGCTGCGGCGTGATCTTGGCGAGCTCCAGGTTCGCCTCCCAGTAGGCGTCGAGCGTGCCGACGTCGCGCCAGTAGGGCTCGCCGTTGAACATCTCGACGCAGCTCTCGGCGAAGCGGTGCGCGTGCACGCGGTAGCGGCCGATGATGTGCGGGAGGAGATCCTTTCCGAAATCGTGGCCCGAGCGCCGGTCGTCGGCGTCGCGGATCAGCTGCTCATAGAGGAAAGGGGCGTTGAAGACATAGACGCCCATGCTGGCGAGCGCGGTCCCCGGAGCGCCGGGGAGCGGCCGCGGCGCGGCCGGCTTCTCCTCGAAGCCGGCGATGCGCCCTGCCGCGTCGACCTCGAGCACGCCGAAGCTCGACGCGTCGGCGAGCGGCACCTGCACGCACACCACGGTGGCGTCGGCCTCGCGCGCCACATGCTCCTCCAGCAGCCGCGCGTAGTCCATCTTGTAGACATGGTCGCCCGAGAGCACCAGCACGTACTTGCAGCCGTCGCGGCGCAAGATGTTGAGGTTCTGGAACACCGCGTCGGCGGTGCCGCGGTACCAGCTTTCCGCGACCTGCTGCTGCGCCGGCAGGATGTCGACGTGCTCGCCGATGCGCCCGTCGAGGAAGGCCCAGCCGCGCTGCAGGTGACGGATCAGGCTGTGCGACTTGTACTGCGTGGCGACGCCGATGCGCCGCACGCCGGAGTTGACGCAGTTGGAGAGCGTGAAATCGATGATGCGGTACTTGCCGCCGAACGGCACCGCGGGCTTGCAGCGCCAGTCGGTGAGCTCCTTCAGGCGGCTGCCGCGGCCGCCCGCCAGCACCACGGCGTAGGTGCTGCGCGCCAGGCCGCCGCCATGCCTGCGCTCGGCCTGCGTTTTCAGCGTGCGGCACAGTGCTTCGGCTACGCCCATGGGCTTACTTATGCCATGCGTATCCTAACCCCGCTTGATCGAAATCAATACGCAGCGGTGCAAACCGATGATGCTTGACGCTCACAAAGGAGGTATCCATGACCAGGCGTTATCTCCCCGTCCTCGCCCTGGCGGTGTTTTCCGCCGGCGCGGCCGCACAGCCCTTTCCGATGAACGAGCACGGCGACGTGCGCTGGGTCTGCGCCGGCATCGGCGAAGGCGAGCGCGAAGCGCTCGCCAAGATGGAGGCCGGGACGAGCCTCAAGCTCGTGTTCGCCGCCGGCAAGCGCGGCGAATACCTGACCGACGTCGACGTCGTCCTGAGCGACCGCGAGGGCAAGCGCCCGGCACTGAAGTTCACTGCCCAAGGGCCGATTTGCCTGATCCAGGCGCCCGCGGGCCGCTATCAGGTCGCGGCCGCGTTCGGCGACACGAAGCGCAGCGTCGCCACCACGGTCACGAAGGGCGTCAGGCAGCCCGGGACGGTGGTGTTCCGCTTCCCCGGAACGGAATAGCCCTTACTTCACGAGCAGAACGGGCAGGTCCGACAGGTTGAGCACCTTGGTGGCGGTCGAGCCGAGCAGCGCCTTGCCCAGATCGCCCATGCCGCGCGAGCCGATGCAGACGAGGTCGCAGCGGGTGTTTACCGCTGTCTCGACGATGCTTTCAGCGATCGGACCGACCAGGATGTGACGGCTATACGGGATCCCCGCCGCATCGAGCTTCTTGCGCGCCGCCGCCAGCCGATCCTCGCCCTCCTCGCGATAGTAGCGCTCGAAGTGCTGCTTGCCGATCACCGCGCCCATGCCGTGAAACGTCGGCACCGGCAGGTGCACGGTGACCAGCTCGACGCTGGGCTTCTCCCGATACCAGTCCGCATGGTCGATGACACATTGCACGGCAGCCAGCGCATGCTTTTGGAGCCGTCGACCGCAACGAGGATCTTCATGTCCGCGGTGTCGCAGTTGCTCGTTTCATTGCTTTTTCTTTGCGGGAAGTCCGAAGCGGTAATGTGATTCGTTCAGGTACTGGACCATGTCCTCGAGCTCCTCGAGCGTATAGACGCGCTGCTTGGTGTGCGGCGCCCATTGCGCCACCATATCGCGCAGGTCGGCGAGGTCCCGCACCGCCGGGCGCAGGCGCTCGTCGTGGATGCGCTCGTAGTGGCAGCCCCCGCAGTAGGTCTGGTAGAGCGCGCGGCCGCGCTCCGCGTCCTGCGCGAATGCGCAAAGCGGAAGCAGCAGGGCCAGCAGGCTAGCGGCTCGCATGTTTTTGCTCCAGAAAGTGAGTGAGCCAGCTCGAGCCGGCGGCGATGCCCCAGAACAGGAAGAAGCCGACGGTGTAGCCGGCCTTGCGCCCGAACTCGAACGGGCCGACGAAGCTGAGCTCCACCGGATCGTGCATGCTGAAGAACAGCACGGCGCCGAGGCCGCCGAAGATGAACGACGGCCAGAGAATCGCGATCGCTTTCCTCATGACACCTCCTTGAGTATGCGCCAGGCGCCGCGCGGGTCCTCGATGGCGATGCGCCAGCGCCCCGGCGGCAGCGCCGGCAGCGGCGCGGCGTAGGCGCCGGCGCCGGTCGGCGAGAGCCTCAGCCTTACGTCGTAGCCCGAGCGCGTGGCATGCGCGAGGTGCACGAAAAGCGCCTCGGGCGCCGCCCCGCTCAGCTCGACCGTGATCGTCGAAGAGAGCTCGATGCGCGCCGTAATGCCCTGCTGCCGCGCCGCGTCCTCGCGGGCGAGGCGCCGGTTGATGCCGAGTCCCTGCTTGTAGTAGTCCTCGGCCACCAGGCCGTCGGCCGACGCGAACGCGATCCACGTCGTCGCCGCGCCGGCCACCAGCACCGTGGCGGGACCGGCCATCAGCAGCCAGGGCCAGGGCTCGCGGTACCACGGCGTCATGCCGGTTTCCTCCGCTGGGTGAACGACAGGCTCAGCGGCTCAATCCCGCCAGCGGCGCCGCCGGCTTGCCGAGGAACGCAGCGATCCGCGCGAGAAGCTCGTCGTGGTGCCCCACCCAGACGTGGCCGCCGCTCGGATAGACGACGAGCCGCGCGCCGCGAACGTGCTGCGCGGTGTAGCGCGCGCTTTCGAGCGTGTCGTACAGGTCGTCGACCAGGCTGATCACCAGCGTCGGCGTGGAAATGCGCTCGAGCTCGTAGCGCCATCAATTCGCGCACCCGCGCCTGCTCGTGCGCGCTCGCGCCCGCCAGCACCTCGGGCGGCGTGGCCAGGATCGTCCTCACGACGAGCGACGGCGCGGCCCGCAATGCTGCCCAGTAGAGCAGGTCGGATCTCGTCGCCTGCTCGAGCATGAAGAGCGCCATTGGCGAAGGTCCGGCGGAAGGGGCGCGCGGCGCGTAGGCGAGCGGCACGAGCAGCACCATCGCGTCCGTGCGGCCCGGATGGCGCAGCGCGAACTGTATCGTCGACGGTGCGCCGGCCGAGACGCCGACGACTGCCGCGCGCTCGACGCCCAGGGCGTCGAGCAGGCAGGCATGCGCATCGGCCTGGGCGGCAGGCGAGGCGTCCGCCGGCAACGGCGTGCGCAGGTAACCGAAGCGCGACATCGCGATGGCGTGGAAGCCTGCGCGGGAAAAATGCTCGACGAACCCGAGCGCCTGGTCGAAGCCGCCGCCGGCGCCGTGCACGAGCAGGACCGCGGGGCCGCTCCCCATCTCGGCAAACTCGATCGGCCCGCAACGTGTGTCGGCGATCCGGCTGCCGGTGGAGACGCGCGCGAGCTCGCGTGCCAGATCGCGCTGATAGGTGAGCCAGCCGCCGGCGAGCAGCGCGGCAGTGATGCTGAAAGCGATCAAACGCGCTTTCATGCGGTCTTGCAGCGCCCGGACACCGTCACCGAGCGCTTCGTGCGCTGGACGCACGAGCCGTCCTCGATGCACGGCAGGAACGCCCAGCCGGCGGGGCACATCCCGTGCCATTTCACGCGCTCGGCCACGAAGTGGCGAAATTCCACGCTGCGGATCTCGCCGCCGAGCTGCTGCAGCTGATTCAGGTGTACCTCCATGACGAACTCGGCAGAGTTGACCGCGTCGATGCTGTAGCCCGCGTCCATCAGGTACCAGTTGCTGCCCGGCGTCCAGGCGCAGGACGCGAGGAGCATCACGGCGGGTGCCAGGAGGCGTTTGGCTGACATGCCCTGATGCTAGGCGCAGCCCGCGGGCAGATCTTGAGCTACATCAAAGGCACCGGCCTCGGAATTTGCCGCCCGGGTCGGACCGGCGTTTTGACCCGGATCAAGGGGGATTTGATCTCGCGCAAACCGCGGGCCGCCGAAGCGGCCGAGCATGCTCTTCATGAGGAAACCACCCTCCATCGAAAGCACGCGCCACGAGGAGCTCCGACGCGCTCTGCGGCTTCTGCGGCACGGCGAAGACCCGGCGCGCATCCTCGACGAGCTCTCGCGGCGCCTCACGAACAAGCCCCTCCACGCCCCGACCAGCGCTTTGCACGAAGCGCTTTCTCTCGTCCGGCAGCGCTGACGATCGATGTATTACTGCCCGATGCATGCAGGGGTTCGGGAGGCACAAGCCGGTCCGTGCCCGAAGTGCGGCATGAAGCTGCTGCCGGAAGGCACAAGCTTCGGCCTGCTGCGCCACATGCTGGGCAGCCCGCGACACCTCGCAGTCATGGTCGCCGCCATGCTCGCGGTGATGGCCGCAGCTATGATGCTGCTCCACTGAAGAAGCGCGTCTCTTTCGCCACCGTCGCCGTCACCGGCCTCGGCGCCTTTGTCGCCGTGGCGGTGGGCGTTACCTTGTATGTGAGCGCCGCCACGGGGTGGCGCTCGACGCAGGCGCTGATCGGGCAGCAGACCGAGGCGCTGCTCGACGCGCTCGAGCAGCGCCTCGCGGCGCGCCTGCGCCCGGTCCACGAGCAGGCCGACTGGATCGCCGAGGCGGTCAACAACGGGCGCATCGACCTCGCGCGCCCCGGCGAGCTCGACAGCTTCATGTTCGGCGCGCTCGGCGTCACCCCCCAGGTATCCGACATCGGCATCGTGGACGCCGCAGGCCGGGCACAGCGATGGCGGCGCGGCGAGCTGCGCGCGCTGCGCGAGGACTGGTCCGCGCGCGCCGAGGTACGCGAATGGCTTGCCGCGGGACAGGCGGAGCCCGGGCGCGCGTGGCGGCCGCTCCTGTGGAAGCCCGCTGAGCGAGCGGCGTCGCTCCTGCACCAGGTACCGCTGCACCGCGCCGGGCAGTTCGTGGGCATGCTCGGGCAGGTGGTGCCGATCGCGAAGGTCTCGGAGGATCTCGCCGTTTTCCGCGCCGAATACGAGGTCACGCCGTTCGTGCTCGATGGCAACGACCGCGTGCTCGGCCACCCCGCGCTCGCCCAGCGGCGCGCGGACGCGCCGGGGGCGTTCCCGACGCTTGCCGAGCTCGGCGACCCGGTGCTCGGGCGGCTGCGCTCCCCAGACGGCGCCGCGCGACTGCTCTCCGGCTTGAAGCGCGCGCAGGCCACACGCGCTCGCGTCGATGGAAGGCTTTTCGTCTACGTGTACCGGGAGATGGCGCCGCACGGCGGCCAGCCGTGGACGATCGGCCTCTACCTCGACCCGATCGAAGGCGGCCAGCGCGCCGAGATGCTGCGCGTCGTCTGGTCGATCGCCGCCGGGCTGGCCGTCCTCGTGATTGCCGTAACCCTCGCCGCCGTCGGCGGCAGGCGCCTTGGCCGGCCGATCGAGGCGCTGGCGCGCGCCGCGCACCTGGTGCGCAAGGGCCGGCTCGGCGAAGTGCAGCCGCTGCCGCGCAGCCGCATCTACGAGATCGACGAGGCTAACCGCTCGTTCGGCGAGATGGTCGAGGGCCTGCGTGAGCGCAACCTGATCCGCGACACTCTCGGCCAGTTCGTGCCCGAGCAGGTGGCGCACGAGCTGCTCGCCGGCGGCGGCCGGCTCGAGCCGGTGGAAGCCAAGGCGACCGTGCTGGTGTGCGACATCGAGGGCTTCGCGGCGCTCACCGACGAGCTCGGCGCGCGCCGCACCATCGAGTTCCTGAACGCGTATTTCGAGGTGCTGGTGGCGATCGTCGAGCGCCACCAGGGCGTGGTCACGCAGTTCCAGGGCGACGCGATCCTGGCGGTGTTCAACGTGCCGATCCCGGCAGCCGACCATGGCGCCAACGCGCTGCGCGCGGCGCTCGAGATCGTGCACGCCGCCGACTCGCAGGCCTTCGCCGGGGTGCGCGCGCGCAACCGCGTCGGCCTCACCACCGGGCGCGTGGTCGCGGGCGCGGTGGGCGCGGAGGGGCGGCTCAGCTACACCGTGCACGGCAACGCGGTCAACCTGGCGGCGCGGCTCGAGCAGATGAACAAGGAGTACGGCACGCGCATCCTGATGTCGGACAAGACCGCCGAGCGCTGCCCGGGATTCGCGCTGCGCAAGGTGGAAGACGCCGAGATCCGCGGCTACGGCGAGCCGGTACCGCTCTACACGCCGGCCTAGCGCTTCACCGCTTTCAGATCCGCCGGCTCTTCCATGATGCGGAACGGCATGAAGGAGAGCTTGCGCGCGACCAGCTTGCGGTCGAGCCGCGTGTTGAGCTCCACTAGCGAGACGCGGCGCGGATCGAACGCCACGGACAGCGTCAGCGTGGGCAGCGAAAGCCGCACGCTGTCACGATCGACGCCGGGGAGCGATGACGCGGCCCTTTCGAGCTCGCGGCGAGCGCCCGGCGACCCTTCGATGTGGAAGAACACGACGTGGTGTCCTTGCGCCAGCGCGCGGGTCACCACGGCATGGTCGTAGGTGGAGGCGATCTTGTCCTCGACGCAGTAGCCGCACGCGGCGGCTTCGGCGGCGAGGAATGCGAGCGCCAGCACGAGGCTTCTGGTCATGGAATTCAGTGACCCCCCTGCGCTTTGGCCGCACCCGCCGGCTGCGAATCAATCCACTGGAAGTACTTAAGGTACTGACGGACCTCGGCGTCGGTCAGGCTCTGGTTCGGCATGGGGATGTTGTTGTACTCCTTGAGCATCGCCTTCGCCGTCGCATCGGTTTGCAGCATCTTCTCCGGCTCCTTCAGCCAGCGCGCGAGCCAGGCCTGATCGCGCCGCTTGGTGACGCCCGCCACGTCCGGGCCGAGCTTGCGCCCTTCGCCCACCGTGTGGCAGGCGAGGCACTTGCTCTCGAAGGCGAGCTTGCCCGCCACCGCGTCGGGATCGGTCGGGGTCGCCGACGCCTGGAGGTTGTGGTGCTCCAGATCCTTGGCGGGCGGCTTGGCCGCGGTCGACACGAGGCCGATCGCCCCCTGCGACGCATTCGCGAAGTGATGGTCGACCATGATGTACGAGCCTTCCTCCGGAATCAGGTACTCGACCGTGGCGCTATTCGATGAGCCGAGCAGCACGGTCTGCATGCCGCGCAGCTGGTTGTCGGGGTTGCCCTCCATCCACACGCGGTCGAAGATCGTGCCGACGACGTGGAAGCTCGAGGTGCGGCTCGGGCCGACGTTGAGCACGAACATGCGCACGCGCTCGCCGGGCTTGGCGGCGAGCGGAGTCTTCACCATGCCGTTGTGCGTGCCGTTGAACACCGTGTGCGTGGGCTGGGCGGCGCGCAGGCGATCGGTATCGAGCACGTAGAGCGGCGCGCCGTCGACCTTGCGCTTCTGCGGATCGGGCTTGACGTAGAACTCGCTTTGCACCACGACGTACTCGCGGTCGGCTTTAGTCGGATAGCCCTCGCGCGGATCGACGACCACCGCCCCGTACATCCCCGAGGCGATGTGCTCGAGGATCATCGGCGTGCCGCAGTGGTACATGAAGATCCCGGGATAGTTGAGCGTGAACTCGAACTCGATCGTCTGGCCGGGGGCGATCGAGCGGTACTTGTCCTGCGGCGAGACCATGGCGGCGTGGAAGTCCATCGAGTGCATCATCGGCGCGGCCATGAGCTGCACCCCCGGGGCCGCTTCGTCGCTGCGGTTGGTCATGACGAAGCGCACCTTGTCGCCGACGCGCGCGCGCACCGTCGGCCCGGGGACGGTGTCGCCGAAGGTCCAGGCGGTGAACTTCACGCCGGGGGCGATCTCGATGATCTTATGCGTGGTGTCCAAGCGCACGGTCTTCACCGGGGAAGGATCGAGGGCTTTGAGCTCGGCGCCGAAGCTGAGCGCCGCGCCCTCGGCGAACGCGCCTTTATGGCGCTCCGCCGTGACCTTCGCCGGCGCCGGCTTGAGGTCCATCTTCGAGACGTCGTAGCGGTCCGGCGGCGTTGCGGGATTGCAGGCGGCCAGCGTGAACAGGGCGATGGTGCTAAGCAGTTTTTTCACGGTAGGGACTCCCTTGAATCAGTAATCGTCCGTAGTTCGGAATTGCCGTCAGCAGGAACCCGGCAACCGCGGCAAGGCCGAAGCCGTACACCATCTCGTGCGCGTGCCAGGCCATCGGGGGCACGCCTCCGCGCAGCGCGTAGCCATGGGCGTACGCGGCGAGCCACACCGGCACGGCGATCGCGGCCCAGACCGAGGCCAGGAGGAAGAACGGACGGAATCCCGCGGCGAACATGGGACCACGATAGGCAGGCGGGTCCTGCCCGGCTTGACACAGATCAAACGCGGGCGGTGAGTCCAGGCGCATCGCGCGCAGGACGCTCAGTCGTCGTCGGCGAGGATGTCGTGCGCCGGGCGCTCCAGGTCGTCGAACTGGCCCGATTCGAGCGCGCGCCAGAACACCCAGCCGATCACGAATACGACGGCGACCGAGAGCGGGACGAGAAGGTAGAGGCTTTCCATGGTTCGCCTGGATAAAAGGGCCGCAGCGCGTTGAGCAGGACCGCCATCGAGCTCGCGCCCATGCCGAGCGCGGCTTCCCAGGGGCCGATCCATCCAACAGCGGCCAGCGGCAGCGCGAGCGCGTTGTAGGCGATCGCCCAGCCGACGTTCTGGCGCACGAGCCGCATCGCGCGCCGGGCGACGTCGAGGGTTTCGGGGATTGAATCGAGCTTGCTCGAAAGCAGAACGACATCCGACTGAAGCTGTGCCGCGTCCGCGCCGCTGCCCATCGCGATGGAGACGTCTGCGCTCGCCAGCACCGGAGTGTCGTTGAGGCCGTCGCCGACTACGGCGACTACCCCGCCTTGCGCACGCAGCCGCTCCACATAGGCGAGCTTGGCCTCGGGCGTCATGCCGCCGGCGAAGCGCTCGATGCCGAGAATGGCTGCCGTCGCCGAGATCACCTCCGCGCGGTCTCCGCTGGCCAGGTGCACGCGCAGCCCCCGCGCTTTCAAATCCGCGACGATCGATGCCGCAGCCGGGCGCAACTCGTCGTGCAGGTCGAAGGCCGCGAGCCAGCCGGTCTCGTCTGCGAGGTAGACGCGGGTCTGAAGCGCGGACCCAGCGCTCTCGAGCGACGGCAGCGGCCTGCCGCACAGCTCGCCGCAAAAGGGCCCGCTCCCTATGCGAAGGCGCCGGCCCTCCGCCCGCCCCTCCACTCCTTTGCCCGCATGAACCTGCACGCCTTCCGCCGTCACGCCCGGATGATCATGAAATGCGCGCGCGGCCGGATGACGGCTCGCCTTCTCGAGGGAGGCGGCCAGCCGCAGGCATGCCGCCTCGTCGGCTGCGCCAAGCGGCGCGGCGCGGACGATCTCGTCAAGAATTTCCTTGCCCTTGCGGGCCACCAGCGCTTCGTACTGATCCAGCGAGCGCGACAGCTCTGCGCCGTAGAAGCCGAAGAAATGGAACGGGTCCCCACGTGAATCGCGGTGACCGCCGCGCCCATTTGCTTCGCCAGGTCGAGTCCCTTCTCGACCGCGAGCTCGGAGAGCTCCGAGCCGTCGGTCGGAATCAGGATGTGGCGGAACATGCGCTTTCCATTCGGCGGCGTGGCACTTCTGCATGCTAGTGACGCGGACCCGCTAAGTTCTGATCCAGATCAAAAAGCGCCGCCGGCATCTCCACGTTTCGGGCTTTTCACTTGGGCGTTTCTATCTCGGTGCTTGTGCCTGCACCGCCTTAGGCGCACCGATCTCCTGGTCGATGGGCGGCAGCTGGTGCGCGATGCCCCTGTGGCAGTCGATGCAGGTCTTGCCTTCGTCGAAAGCCTTGCTATGGGTGCGCACCGCCCGGCGGCCCTGCTCGGCGAAGTCCATGTACTCGAACTTGTGGCAGTTGCGGCACTCCTGCGAGTCGTTCGCCCTCATGCGCGCCCATTCGCTTTCGGCGAGCTTGATGCGCTTCGCCTGGAACTTCTCGGGGGTGTCGACGCTGCCGAGCAGCTTGTGCCAGAGCTCGTTCGACGCCTGGATCTTGCGCACGATCTTCGGGCCCCATTCCCTGGGCACGTGGCAGTCGGGGCAGGTGGCGCGCACGCCCGAGCGGTTGGTGTAGTGAATCGTGTGCTGGTATTCCCTGAACACGTTCTCCTGCATCTCGTGGCACGAGACGCAGAACGGCTCGGTGTTGGTGACCTCGAACGACCAGTTGAACCCGCCCCAGAACAGGATCCCGCCCGTGAACAGGCCCAGGATCGTCCAGGGACCGATGCGCTTGACCCAGTCTTGCATGGCTTTCATGGCTTGAAGGTGTTGCCGACCAGGGGCTCGGCGTCGAATTGCGCGATGTGGCACTGCAGGCAGAAATAGCGCCGCGCCGAGACGGTCGGGAGCGGCTTGCCGTCGCGGTCGAGGTAGTGCGACTTGCCCACCGGAGTCGCGCCGCTCTCCTTCGACGCCTTGCTGCTGTGGCAGGTCATGCAGGCGTTGACGTTCTTCGTGATCTGGTAGCCCTTGATGTTGTGCGGGATGATCGGCGGCTGCCATTTGTGGCTGCGGCGCAGCGCGCGGTCGTGCCGCTCCATGCGGTAGGTATCGGCCGGATTCGTCTCCGTGATCGGCACTGCGCCGCGAATGGGCTTCACCGCTTCCTGAGAAAAAGCATTCCCCGCGAGAAGCAGAAGCCCTACCAGGAAAAGCCTCATACCTTGGTCACCTTGACCGCGCACTTCTTGTAGTCGGTCTCGCGCGAGATCGGGCAGGTTGCATCCAGCGTCAGCTTGTTCACCAGGCGCCCTTCGTCGAAGAACGGCACGAACACCAGGCCCTCAGGCGGCTCGTTGCGGCCGCGGATCTCGATGCGCGCGCGGATCTCGCCGCGGCGCGAGCTCAAGCGCACTTCCTGGCCGTTGAGCAGCTTGCGCTTCTTCGCGTCGTTCGGGTGCATGAAGACCAGCGCCTCGGGCTGCGCGCGGTGAAGCTCGGGCACGCGCCGCGTCATCGAGCCCGAATGCCAGTGCTCGAGCACGCGCCCGGTGCACAGCCACAGGTCGTAGTCCTTGTCGGGCACCTCGGGCGGCGGCTCGTAGGGCACGGCGATCACCACCGCCCTGCCGTCGGGCTTGCCGTAGAAGCGCACGCCCTCGCCCTTCTTCACATAAGGGTCGTAGCCTTCGCGGAAGCGCCATTTCGTTTCCTTGCCATCGACCACCGGCCAGCGCAGGCCGCGCACCTTGTGGTAGGTGTCGAAGTCGGCCAGGTCGTGCGCCTTGCCGCGACCGAACTGCGCGTATTCCTCGAACAACCCCTTGTGCAGGTAGAAGCCGAAATGCCGCGACTCGTCGTTGTCGAATCCCTTCTGCAGCTCGCTCAGCGGGAACCTGTTTACCACGCCGTTCGCAAACAGGACGTCGTACAGCGTCTTGCCGCGGTACTCGGGCTTCGCCTTGACGAGCTCCGGCGGCCAGACCTCCTCCACCTTGAAGCGCTTGGAGAACTCGACCAGCTGCCACAGGTCGGACTTCGCCTCGCCCGGCGCCTTGACCTGCTGGCGCCAGAACTGGGTGCGGCGCTCGGCATTGCCGTACGCGCCCTCCTTCTCCACCCACATCGCGGTGGGCAGGATCAGGTCCGCCGCCATCGCGGTGACCGTCGGATAGGGGTCGCTCACCACAATGAAGTTCTTCGGGTTGCGGTAGCCGGGCCAGGTCTCCTGCATCATGTTGGCCGCGGTCTGCATGTTGTTGTTGCACTGGACCCAGTAGGCGTTGAGCTTCCCATCCTTCAGCATCCGGTTCTGCAGCACGGCGTGGTAGCCGGGCTTCTCGGGGATCGTCCCCGGCGGCAGCTTCCAGATCTTCTCGGCGACCTCGCGGTGCTTCGGGTTCGCCACCACCATGTCGGCCGGCAAGCGATGCGAGAACGTGCCGACCTCGCGCGCGGTGCCGCACGCCGAGGGCTGGCCGGTCAGCGAGAACGGGCTATTGCCCGGCTCGGCGATCTTGCCGGTGAGGAGGTGGATGTTGTAGCAGAGCTGGTTCACCCAGGTGCCGCGCGTGTGCTGGTTGAAGCCCATGGTCCACAGCGACATCACCTTGCGCTTCGGGTCGGCATAGAGCTCGGCGAGCTCGATGAGGAGGCGTTCCGGGACGCCGGAAATGCTCGACGCCTTCTGCACCGTGTATTCCGAGACGAACTTCGCGTAATCCTCGAACGCGATCGGCTTCATCGCCTCCGCGTTCGACGCGTTCTTCGCGCGCTTCTCGCGCTCGTCCTCGGGGCGCAGGCCGTAGCCGATGTCGGCGTTGCCGAGCGCGAAGCCGACGTGCTTGGACACGAACTCCTTGTTGACCCGGCCGGTGCTGATGATGTGATGGGCGATGAAGTTGAGGATCGCGAGGTCGGTCTGCGGCGTGAAGATCAGGTGCAGGTCGGCGAGCTCGTGGCCGCGGTGCTGGTAGGTCGAGAGCACCGCCACCTTGACGTGCGGGTTCATCAGCCGCCGGTCGGTGATGCGCGTCCACAGCACGGGGTGCATCTCGGCGACGTTCGAGCCCCACATCACGAACGCGTCGGCGTGCTCGCAGTCGTCGTAGCAGCCCATCGGCTCGTCGATGCCGAACGTGCGCATGAATCCGGTGACCGCCGAGGCCATGCAGTGGCGCGCGTTGGGGTCGAGGTTGTTCGAGCGCAAGCCCGCCTTGAAGAGCTTCGCCGCGGCGTAGCCTTCCCAGATGGTCCACTGGCCCGAGCCGAACATCCCGACCGTGGTCGGGCCGCCCGCCTTCAGCGCCTCCTTGAACTTCGCCGCCATGACGTCGAATGCCTCGTTCCATGACACCGGCGTGAACTCGCCCGCCTTGTCGTAGACGCCGTTCTTCTTGCGCAGCAGCGGCCGGGTGAGCCGGTCGGCGCCGTACATGATCTTCGACAGGAAGTAGCCCTTGACGCAGTTCAGCCCCCGGTTCACTTCCGATTCCGGGTCGCCCTGGGTCGCGACCACGCGGCCGTCGCGCGTGCCGACGAGCACGCTGCAGCCGGTGCCGCAGAAGCGGCACGCCGCCTTGTCCCAGCGGATCCCGTCCTTCATTTCCTGGGAGACGGCCTTCACCGGGATGCCGGCGATCGAGGCCGCCGCCGCCACGGCGTTGGCCTTCAGGAACGCGCGTCTAGACGTCTTCATAATGGGAGACCAGAGCGGCGGCGAGAACGCCGTCGAGACGGTGAAGTTCCAGCAGCGTGTCCCCCGCGGTCGCTGCGGGGGTGCTTTCGACCGTCACGATGAAACGGCCGTCGGGCGTCTCGGCATGGATCTCCACGCCCGCCAGCCCGAGCATCTGCGCCCTCAAGGCCTCGCGGCGACCCGGAAGGGCGGAAACGATCACGCTGGCGATCTCCGCGGGCGGCCCGCCCAACAGTTGTCTTCGGGTCAGCAAGCTGCCTCCTTCTTCGGCCAGCTTAGTACCGCGGATCGTACATCTGCTTCTGGACGTGGGCCAGCAGGTCCCTGGGTACCTCGCCTTGCGCGAGGCCGCGCTCGTACGCGATCCGAGCGACCGCCGCCGCGATCTGCGCGGAAACTTCGCGGATGCGCGGCAACGCGGGATAGAGGCTTCCCTGCGCCAGGTCCGCCTCGCTCACCAGAGCAGCCAGGGTGCGCGCCGCGGCCATGAACATCTCGTCGGTCACGCGCCGCGCGCCGCTCGCGATCACGCCGAGCCCCACGCCGGGGAAGATGTAGGAGTTGTTGCCCTGGCGCGGCACGAAGGTCCTGCCGCCGAGCGTCACCGGGTCGAACGGGCTGCCGCAGGCGAAGAGCGCGCGGCCCTGCGTGTGGCGGTAGGCTTGCTCGGCGGTGCACTCCGATTTCGAAGTCGGGTTGGACAGCGCGAACACGATCGGACGCTCGTTCAGCCGCGCCATGGTCTCGAGCACCTCGGGCGTGAAGAGGCCCCCGGTGGCGGCGACGCCGATGATGCCGGTCGGCTTGAGCGCGCCGATCGCCGCGCCGAACTGCGCGATCGGCTCGCGATCGTGCGCGTAGGGCCGCTTGTGCTCGGCGAGCTCGCCGCGAGCCTTGACCACCAGGCCCTGCGAATCGAAAAGCCAGTTGCGCGAACGCGCCGCCGCCTCGGATGCTCCCTCGGCCATCATCGCCGAGACCACCAGGTCGGCGATGCCGGTCGCCGCCTCGCCCGCGCCGAGATAGAGCAGCACCTGATCGGAAAGCCTGCGGCCGGAGATGCGCAGCGCGCACAGCATGCCGGCGAGCGCCACCGCCGCCGTGCCCTGGATGTCGTCGTTGAAGGTGCAGATCCGCTCGCGATATTTCTTCAGCAGGCGGAAGGCGTTGCGGTTGGCGAAGTCCTCGAACTGGATCAGCACGCCGGGAAACACCTGCTGCGCCGCGGCGACGAACTCCTCCACCAGCGCGTCGTACTCGGGGCCGCGCAGGCGCGAACGCCGCAGCCCCACGTAGTAGGGATCCGTGGCGAGCGCTTCGTTGTCGGTGCCGACGTCGAGCATCACCGGCAGGCAAAGCTCGGGGTGCACCCCGGCGCAGGCTGCATAGAGCGAGAGCTTGCCGACCGGGATGCCCATGCCGTTGGCGCCGAGGTCGCCCAGCCCGAGGATGCGCTCGCCGTCGGTCACCACGATGAGCTTCGCCGGGTAGGGCCAGTTGCGCAGGATCTCGGCGATGCGCCCGCGGTCGTTGGCGCCGATGAACAGCCCGCGCGGGCGCTGGAAGATGTGGCCGAACTTCTGGCAGGCGAGGCCCACCGTCGGCGTGTAGATGAGCGGCTGGATCTCGTCGATGTTGTCGCACACCACGCGGAAAAACAGCGCCTCGTTGCGGTCGTGCAGCGCGTTCAGCGCGACGTACTTGTCGAGGTCGCCCGGCAGGCTGCGCAGGTTCGCGAGCACGCGGTCGGCCTGCTCCTTCAGCGACAGGATGTGGGCCGGCAGCAGGCCGCGCAAGCCGAACTGGTCGCGCTCGCGCTCGGTAAACGCCGTGCCCTTGTTGAGAAGCGGATCGCGCAGGAGCGCGATGCCGCGGGCCGCGCCGGGAGCGGCCATGCCTGGAAAGCTGCTCATCGGTACCTCCCTCGGTGCATTGCCGGACAAGTCTCGGCTGTCCTGCCGGCTCTACGTTGATCTAGGTCAAAGCGTCTTCACCGCGCCGGCTCAACATCGAACCCACTCCGTCACAATGGCTGAGGAGGGCTGCATGAGGACGCTATGGGTGGCTGCGTGCGCGGTGCTCGCGCTGGCGAGCCAGGCGCACGCGCAGAGCGGCGAGCGCACCGGCGAGCAGGTCGTCAAGGCGCAGTGCGCGAAATGCCACGAGCAGGGGCTGCACGGCGCGCCGAAGATCGGCGACCGGCAAGCCTGGGCGCCGCGCATGAAGCTCGGGCTGGACGCGACGGTGCGCGCCGCGATCAAGGGGCACGGCGCCATGCCGGCGCGCGGCGGGATGGCCGATCTCACCGACACCGAGCTGCGCGCCGCGATCCTCTATCTCTTCAACCCGGCAGCGGCCTCGGCCAAGTTCGCGGCCGCAGCACCCGCCGCCGCTCCAGACCACAACAAGAAGGTGGTGGGTGGCGTCGAGATCTATCTCGGTCTCATGCCGGCCGGCTCGAAGGGCCTCTATCACGTGAACATCTCGCTGCGGGACGGCGCAAGCAAGGCCCTGATCAAGGACGCCGTGGTGGAAGCCCGCGTGGCGAGCACGCTCGGCGGCACGACGAAGAAGCTCAATGCCACCACCATCAACGACAGCGTGAGCTACAGCAACGACTTCAGCGTGGTGGCCAACGAGCGCTACACGATCACCGTCAACGTACGTCGGCCGAAAGCCGAGCCGATCGAAGCGAAGTTCGACTTCAAGCCGTAGGAAGGGGAGGAATGGTAGGAAAACCCGTCAAGGCGGGAAAGCTTCTGCTCGCGCTCGCGGGCCTGCTTTTCGCAGCCGCGGCGAGCGCGCAATCGGGCGAGGCGCTGCTCGAGGCAAAGGGATGCCTGGGCTGCCATGGCCTCGAGGAAAAGAAAATGGGCCCCGCGCTAGGGGAGGCGGCGGCGAAGCACAAGGGGGCGCCGGCCAAGCTCATCGCCGCGCTCCGGGAAGGCAAGGGCCATCCGATGAAGGTCGAGGCCACGGAGGCCGAGCTGAAAGCGATGATCGGCTTCCTCCTGGCGGCGCAACCTTCGGGCGCCAAGCCGGCCGCGGCGGCGGCACGGCCGGACAATGCGACCTGTCTCGCCTGCCACGGCAACGACAAATTCACCCCGCACCTCGACCAGGAGAGGTTCGAGAAAAGCGTGCACGGCAAGCGGCTGTGCGTCGAGTGCCACAAGGACATCACGGAGATTCCGCACAAGAAGATCGCGCACAAGGTGAGCTGCGTCACGTGCCACGACGACCTGTGGAAGGCCGCGCAGAAGGAAGGCAAGACCCAGGAGCACGCGCGGCTGGGCGTGGTGGTCGATCAGATCGACCGCTACATGAGATCCATCCATGCGCGGCCCAACCGCGAAGACCAGTCGCGCACCAACGCGACCTGCTACAACTGCCACGAGGCGCACTACGTCTACCCTGTCGGCAGCCAGGAGCGCGCGGACTGGCGCTTGAGCATTCCGAAGGCCTGCGGCGCGTGCCATGCCAAGCAGCTCGAGGCCTACGCGACCTCGGTGCACGGCAAGGCAGCGCTGCAGCAGAGAAATCCGGCGGCGGCAGTGTGCTCCGACTGCCACACCACGCACGACATCGATCGCCCCGCCAAGGAATCGAGCAAGCTCGTCATCACCAAGAACTGCGGCACCTGCCACGCGGCGAGCTACGAGAGCTACCGCGACACCTACCACGGGCAGGTACACACGCTCGGCTACGCCTACACCGCCAAGTGTTACGACTGCCACGGCAGCCATACGGTGCAGCGCGTATCGGATCCCGGGTCCAGCGTGCATCCCGACAACCGCCTCAAGACCTGCCAGAAGTGCCACGCCAACGCCACCGCGGGCTTCGTCAGCTTCGAGCCGCACGCGACGACGAATGACTTCGGGCGCTTCCCGCAGGTCTGGCTGTCGGCGAAGTTCATGATCGGGCTGCTCGCCGGCACCTTCGCCTTCTTCTGGACCCATACCGCGCTCTGGTTCTACCGCGAATACCGCGAGCGACAGAGCCGCAAGTCGCGCCCGCACGTGCTCACCAACGACCTGCCGCAGGCGCAGGGCAGGTACTACCGGCGTTTCACGGCGATCTGGCGCCTCGCCCACCTGCTGTTCGCCGTGAGCTTGATGGTGCTGACGCTCACGGGAATGGCGGTCCTGTACGCCGAGAGCGCATGGGCGCCCGTGGTGATCAACGCGCTCGGCGGGCCGAAAAGCGCCGCCCTCATCCACCGCGCGAGCGCGCTGATCTTCGCGGCGGTGTTCTTCGCGCACCTCGCCTACATCCTGACGCGCGTGGCGAAATGGCGCTCGCTCGCGCAATGGCTCGGGCCGCATTCGCTGATCCCCAACTGGCAGGACCTCAAGGACATCTTCGCGATGTTCAAATGGTTCGTCGGCAAGGGCGAGCGCCCGGTGTTCGACCGCTGGACGTACTGGGAGAAGTTCGACTACTGGGCACCCTTCTGGGGCGTCACCATCATCGGCGTGAGCGGCCTGATGATGTGGTTCTCCGCGGCCACCGCCTCGGTGCTTCCCGGCTGGGCCTTCAACGTCGCCACCCTGGTGCACGGCGAGGAGGCGCTGCTCGCGGCGCTGTTCCTGTTCACCGTGCACTTCTTCAACAACCACTTCCGCCCGGACAAGTTCCCGCTCGACGTGGTGATGTTCACCGGCTCGGTGCCGCTGGAGGAGTTCCGGCGCGAGCACGCGCTGGAGTACGAGCGGCTGGTGCAGACCGGAGAGCTGCAGAAGTACCTGGTCGATGCGCCGTCGCAGCCGATGACGCTCGGCGCCAAGATCCTCGGCTTCACGCTGATCGGTGCCGGCCTGGCCCTCCTCGTCCTGGTCCTGGTCGGCTTTTTCGGCAGCAACGGATGACGGCCCGCTCCGCCCCCGCGCTCGGGCTCGCGCTGCTGCTGAGCGCAGTCCTGCCCGCGGCAGCCCAGAGCCCCAGGGTCAAGCCCGCCGCCGGCGACGATCTGCGCGCCGTCCACGCCAACGCCGCCGACATTGCCGAAGGCAGGCGCGTCGCCGAGTCCTCGTGCGCCCGCTGCCACGGCGCCAGCGGCATCAGCACCACGAAGGGTGTTCCCCATATCGCCGGCCAGCGCGCCGGCTATCTCTACGCCCAGCTGCGCGCGTACCAGGAGCGGCCGCGCACCCAGAGCCCGATGGAAGGCGCGGTGCGCTTTCTGCGCGAGGACGCGCTGGTCAAAGTCGCGGCCTACTACGCGGGCCTCGAGCCGCCACGGCCGAGCGCCGGCAAGGCGGCCGCCGCGGCAGACCCCGTTGAGGCGGGCAAGGCGCTGGCGGCAGCCTGCGGCGCGTGCCATGGCGAGGCCGGCGTCAGCGCCATCCCCGGCATGCCGAGCCTCGCCGGTCTCGATCCGAAATCGTTCGTCGCGGCGATGAGCGCGTACAAGAGCGGCGCGCGCAGGGACGACACGATGAAGTCGCTCGCCACGCCCTTGACCGAGGCCGCGCTGAACAACCTGGCGCTCTACTACGCGCTGCTCAAGCCGGGGCGCGCGACTACCCCGAGCAGCGGCGATGCCGCGGCAGGCAGGAAGGCCGCGGCCGCCTGCGCCGGATGCCACGGCGAGGGCGGCGTCAGCGCGATCCCTGGAACGCCCAGTCTCGCGGGGCAGGATGCGCAGTATCTCGCCGCCGCCACCCAGGCGTACAAGGACGGCACGCGCAAGGACGAGACGATGAAGGGCCCGGCCGCGGCGCTCGAGGCGCGCGCGGTGCAGGACCTGGCCGCTTTCTACGCCGCTCAGCAGCCGCAGCCGCCCAACGTACGCAAGCCGCTCGGCCTCGCCGAATGGATCGAGCGCTGCGACCGCTGCCACGGACCGAACGGCAACAGCATCGAGCCGCTGATGCCGGCGCTTGCCGCGCAGCGCGCCGACTGGCTGGAGGCCGTGCTCAACGCTTACCGAACCGGGGCGCGCAAGAGCTCGGCCATGAGCGCGATGTCGGCCGGGCTCGGCGAATCGGACATCCGCGCGCTGAGCGCGCACTACTCCCGGCAGACAGCGCGCCCCGTCGTCTACGTGCTGGTCCCGGAGAAGCGGCCATGAACGACACGCCACTGCACCGCGAGTTCCGCCATTATTCCGAGATGCCGTTGAGCCTGCGCGTGCTCTACACGGCAACGCTCCTCGTCCTCGGCATGGGCTACCTGTTCGCGCTGATCTACCTGTTCCACACCTACTCCGGCAAGGACGGCAACCCGCGCGACCTCTCGTACGACGACATCGTCATCGCCTACACCGGCAGCGGCAAGAGCTCGCGCCTGGAGTCGGCGCTGCGCGGCTCGATGTCGGTCATGCTGCCCAAGGAGGAGGTCGCGCCGCTCGTGGCCTGGTTGCAGGAGGGCGCCGAGCGCGCCGCGTTCGAGAAGCAGATCCGGCCCACGCTGGAGAAGCGCTGCCTCGCGTGCCATGACGGCAGCAACCCGCACCTCGCGAACCTGAACGGCTACGACAACGTGAAGAAGGTGACCGAGCGCGACACCGGCACCGGCATCTTCACGCTGGTGCGCGTGTCGCACATCCATCTCTTCGGCCTCACGTTCGTGTTCTTCATCGTCGGCTCGATCTTCAGCCACGCCTACGTGCGGCCGGTGTGGCTGAAATGCGCGGCCATGATCCTGCCTTTCCTGGCCCTCGCGATGGACGTGAGCTCGTGGTACTTCACGAAGCTGTTCCAGCCGTTCGCTTTCGTCGTGATGGCGGGCGGCGGGCTGATGGGCGCGTCGTTCGCCTTCATGTGGGTGGTCTCGATGTACCAGATGTGGTTCTCGCGCACGCCCGCGGCCGTCATGCAGAGGAGCCAGCAATGAAACGCCTTGCGCTAAGCCTCGCGGTCCTCGCCCTGCTCGGCGGCTGCGACGGCAAGGGCCCCGCGGCGACCAAGCCGCAGGCAGGCGACCGGGAAGCCGGAAAGGCATTCGCCGAGCGCGAATGCAAGGGCTGCCACGGCCTCGACGGAAAGGGCATCGCTCCCGCCATTCCGCACCTTGCCGCGCAGCGCGAGCGCTACCTCGTGGCGGCGCTGACGGCCTACAAGGAAGGCAGGCGCACGCACGCCGCCCTGAAGGAAATCGCTGCGCACATGAGCGCGGCGGATGCGCGCAACCTCGCCGCCTATTACTCGTCCCTGCCGCCGGTTGCGGCGGCGGCCGCACCGGTGAAGCCCGTGTCGCCCTACGAACAAGGCAAGGCGCTCGCCGCCGCCTGCGCCAAGTGCCACGGTAATGACGGCAACAGCACCACCGCGGGCATCCCGAGCCTGGCCGGCCAGCAGCCGCACTACCTCGTCGTCGCAGTCCAGGAGTACCTGAACAAGGAGCGCAAGGCGGCACCCATGCACGCGCTCCTCCCTGGACTGCGCAAGCGCGACTTCGAGAACCTCGCCCTCTATTTCGCCTCGCAGACGCCCGCGCCGCGCGGCAAGCCGCCGCTCGGCGACCCCGCGGCGGGCGAGCCGCTGAGCGCGGTGTGCGGCGGCTGCCACGGCTCGCACGGCGTCAGCCTCGACGCCTCGACGCCGATCCTGGCCGGACAGGATGCGCGCTATCTGGTCGGCGCGATCAAGGCCTATCGCACCAGCCGCGAGCGCGAAATGATGCGCCGCTACGTGGCCGGCCTGGGCGAGAAGGACATCCAGAACATCGCCGCGTTCTACTCGACGCAGGCCTCACGCCCCGCCGAGCGCGGCCAGACGCTGGTCAAGGAGCTCGCCGACAAGTGCGAGCGCTGCCACGGCGCGCAGGCGCCCGACAATCCGGAGATGGCGATCCCGAAGATCGCCGGCCAGGACCGCGACTACCTGGTGATGGCGCTGCGCGCCTACCGCGACGACCGGCGCGAGAGCTCGATGATGCACAAGATGAGCCTGCCGTACAGCGACTCGATCATCGAGAGCCTCGCCTCGGTCTACGCCGGCCAGCCCGCGAAATAGCTCCAGGAAGGAAGAAGGCCTGGCTACTTCGTCGCCAGCACCGACTTCACCAGCCCCTGAATCTCGGCGTCGCTGCCGGCGATCTTCGGATGACCCTTGCCTTCCTTGAGCTTCGCCGTCAGCGCGGCCTCGGCGCCCTTGTCGCCCTTGTACTTCGCGGCGATATCCTTGAGCGCCGGCCCGACCTTCTTCTTGTCCGACTCGTGGCAGTTCAGGCAGCCCTTGGCCTTCAGGTCCTGCGCTTGAGCCAGACCGGCCGCCAGCAAGCAGGTAACAGCCAGAGCTACTAGTGCGACTCTCATCGGTTCCATTCCTTTCAAGGTCGTCGACGGCCTAGAACTTGTATTTAACCACGCCGTAGAAGATGTTCGCCTCGTAGTTCTGGAACGAGAACTGCCCGGTGACGATGCTCGACGTAGTGCCGGCGCCGACGACGTACCGGGTGCCATCGTAGGCGATGTCGCTGTAGCGATATTTCTCGTACGCGTAGCCGGCGGTGAGCTCCCAGTTCCGGTCGACGGCGTACACCGCCCGCAAGGTCGCCGAGACCCGGGTCGTGTCGTCGCTCGCGACGATCGCGGGCCGCGGCGTCGGATCGCCGCCCGGCTGCACGCTGAAGTCGGTGTGGCCGTCGGTCTCGGCGTAGATCAGCGAAGCCTTCAGCGTCAGGCGCGTGAGCACGGCCCAGTCGGCGCCGATGCCGATCTGCCAGGAGTTGTCCTCGTTCTTCGAGGTCCAGTTGTAAGTCCCGGCGTTGGGCGGCGTCGCCGGATCGGGATTGCCCGTTCCCACGCGATGGCGCGAGTCGAACTTGACGTACTCGATGTCGCCGAAGAGGTGCACGCGCCAGCTCTTCGGGTCGCCGTACCCGATGCTCGCATAGACCTCGTGGCGCGTGTCCTCGGTGCGGCCGAGCGGCGTGTCCTTGTACTTGTTCTCCTTGTAGATCGCCTCCAGGCCGAGGTCGAGGAGCGGCGCCGGCGAGAAGTCGAGCGCGAGCTTGACCAGGCTCTGGTCGACGTTGGCGACGTCGAAGCGCCGCACATAGAGGTCCATCGGGTTGGCGGCGAGCACCGCGTCGTGCGGATGGAAATGCCCGGTGCGCTGCATGAACTGGTATTTGAGGCGCGAGGTCATCCAGTCGAGCGAGCTGTTCTTCCACTCGGCGAACAGCCGCGTCTCCTCGTTCTCCTGGAAGTCCGCGCGCTCGCGCTCGATGTCGGTCCATTCCAGCCCGCCCGTCAGCTTGTTCGCCCGCGTCACGCGCCAGCCCGCTTCGGCGCCGTACTGGCGCTTCTCGTACTCGAACATCTCCGGCGTACACGCGACGGTGGCCGTGCTGTTGCAGTTGGAGATAGGATTGCTCGAGCCGCCGGTGAGGCCGCTGCCGGCCGCCGGGCTGAAGGACATGCGCGTCGAGTCGTTCTCCTCCTTTATCCAGTTGAAGTAGAGCTTGGTGTCCACGGCCTGCATCGGGCGGGAGTTGAGCGAGAGCCCGAGCGTGGTCTTCACGATATCGCCTTTGAAGCTCGGGTCGCTCGGATTGGTCGCCGCGTTGACCCCCCCGGTCGACAGCATCGCGGGCTGCAAGGAGACATCATTGGTCAGCTTGCTGTAGGTGAAGCGGCCGGCGAGCGTGGAATCGAGCGCGAGCTGCCGCAGGTTGCCGTTGACGCTGAGGCGCGTGAGCTCGTTGTCGGGCGCCAGCACCGTGGTATCGAGCCCGTTGCCGAAGAACCGGTTCGACCAGCGCAGCACCTCGTTCTCGTTCTCGAACGTGCTGTGGCTCAGGTTGACCGCGAAGTGCCCGCGGCGCGTGGAGTAGCCGACTTCGGCGGAGTAATTGCGCGTCAGCCAGTCGATCGGCGACGGCAGGTCGGTGAACCCGTTGCCCGGGCTGGTGCCGTTCGCGCCGGCATAGACGTTGATGCCGTCGCGCCGCACTTCGTTCGCCTCGACGCGGAAGTACCAGGGCGACGTGGCCTGCAGCTCGAACATGCCGCCGGTGTCGCGGCGCTTGTACGAGTGATCGAACGAGCCCCAGAGGGGGACGGCCGGGAGCGGCGAAGGCGCCGTGATGGTCGCGCCCCCGATCCCGGAGAAGGGCGAAAGCGCACCGGGACCCGAGCCGAAGTTGTGCCGCAGCTGGTCGCTGTACAGGCGGTACTTGAACGTGTTGTACCGCCCGCCGTTCAGGTCGAGGTACTGGTCGTCGCGCCCGAGGTTCTCGCCGTAGGCGTTGAAGTAGTTCTGCTGGCTGCGGCCGCGCAGCTCGAACCCGAAGATGCCCGAATTGCCCTCTTCCAGATCGCGGTACTCGTTCAGCTTGGACGGATCCTGCGCGTCGCTGTCGACGTTGCGCACGCCCGCGCTTACCGAGCCCGACCACTCCATCGCCTCCTGCGCGAGCGCCGGCGCGGCGATGAAGGCGTTTGCCACCAGGGCTGAGAGGAGTGTGCGTTTCATGTGCGCCCCCTATCGCAGGAAGAACTTGCCCCGCATCGCGGGGGCATTGCTGCCGTGGATGTGGTAGTGGCAGTTGACGCAGCCGCGCGCGATGAGCCGCGTGTTGGGTGTCGCGGCGTTCCATCCGCCGCTCCCGTCGTAGATCGTGCCGGGATGACGCGAGGCGTCATGGCAGTCCTGGCAGACGTTGGGCGCCTTCTCCGCCAGCAGGCGCGCGTGGTTCGAGCCGTGCGAGTTGTGGCAGGTCAGGCAGTTCTCCTCCACCGGCGGATGACCCCAGACAAACGGCCCGCGCTTCTCGGCGTGGCAGGTCGTGCAGAGCTGCGGGATCGACTCCGCCTTGACCATCGCCTTGGAGAGCGCGCCGTGCGGGTTGTGGCAGTTGCTGCAGGTGACCTTGCCTTCGATGATCGGATGGTGCGAAGGCTTGGTGAGCTGGGAGCGGATCTGCCGGTGGCACGAGGTGCAGGTCTCGTACTCGAGCTGCCGCTCGGTGGTCACGTACGGGCTGATCGTCGGGTTGAGCTTCCTCAGCGCGATGGTCGAGCCCGGCCCGGGCGTGCCGTGCAGGCTGTGGCAATCGCTGCACGCGACATCCTGCTTGCGGTGGGCGCCGGAATCCCAGAACGCGAGGTGGCGGTCGCCCTGATGGCAACTTAGGCACACCGCGGCCTTGCGCTCGGCCGGCTGGGCCTTGTTGTTGAAGCCCAGGATCCCGCCGGCGCCTTTGCCGCCGCCCGCGGCGACGTGCGCGTCGGCATTGCCGTGGCAGGTCTGGCAGTCCGGGCCTTTCAGGTTGCCGCCCTGGCCGTGCTTCGTCCTCAGGTAGCTCTCGACGTGGTCCGCGTGGCAGTTCTGGCAGACCGCGGCTTCGGGCGCTGGTTTTCGCTGCGCCGGCGCCTGCGCGGATGCGGGCGCGACTCCCAGAAGCAAGCCGGCGGCGACAACCGTCAACAGCCGCAATGCCGTGAAGCCGGTGAGACAGGCCATGCCGCTCTCCCTTCGACCGGTGCGTCCCAGTGCCCGGGAAAGCATGCCATCGAGGATCGCCAATTTGGGCCGCTTACTTCGAAGCCTCTTGACCCAGATCAAAACCGCGCCGGCGACGTTCCGGCAAACGAAGTGCGAGCAGGATTGACCTGGATCAACAACCAGGAATGGCATTGCGCAACACTGGGCTTGAGCAGCAAGGAGGCTGCCATGACGGCAATGCGCGCAGTCGCAGACCCCGCACGCGACGCCCGCCTGGTGCGCGGCGTAATCGCCAACCTCACGCTGTTCGCTGGGGTAGCGCCGGGCCACGTCTGCGCGCTCGCCAAGCAGTCCTGGGCATTGCCGGTGCCGCGCGGAGCGGTCATCGCCCGGCGAGGGAGCCCGCTCCAGGGCGCCTTCGCCCTTGCCTACGGCTTCGTTGAGCTTGCGCTGCGCAACGCAGACAGCGTGGAGCGGGGGCTTCGGTTCGTCGCTCCCGGCCAGACCTTCGGCGAGGCTACGGCGCTGCTGGGGCGCGTATCCAAGTACGACGCCATCGCGCTTGCCGAGTCGAAGCTCATCGTCATCCCTTCAGCGGCGCTTTTCGAAATGATGGACCGTGATGCGCGCTTTGCCCGCTCATTGCTGATGACGCTCGCCCGGCGCGAGCTCGACCTGCTCGCCGAGATCGAGTCCGCGACGCTGCGGCCTGCCGAGCAGCGGCTCGCCTGCTATCTGCAGTCGCTGGCGGATTCGGCCGACTCCGCCGCGGCATGCACGGTCAGGTTGCCGGTCAGCAAGACCGCGATTGCTTCGCGGCTCGATATGAAAAAGGAGACGCTTTCCCGGCTTCTGCGCTCGCTCGCGCAGCGCGGCCTGATCGCCGTGAAGCAGCGCGAGATCACGCTCCTCGATCGCGCAGCCCTGGCGCAGATCTCCCGCTAGTGGGACCGACTTGCACCGCCAGAGCACGCGATTCGGGACTGGTCGCCCGGGTCGTCGCCAGCGTGGCCCTGTTTGCCGGCTTTCCGCCTGCAATCCTTGCGAGCGTCGCAAGGCAGTCCTGGGCATTCGCCGCCCCGCGCGGCACGACGTTCCTGGCGCGCGGCGCGCTCCTGCCCGGAATCCTTGCGCTCGCCTACGGCTCCGCGAAGCTGGCGCTGCGCGCGCCGGACAACGAGGAGCGCGTGCTGCGGCTCGTGTCGGCCGGCCAGACGTTCGGCGAATCGGCCGCGCTCCTCGGGCGCGCGAGCGCCTATGAAGCGATCGCGCTTGCCGAATCGAAGCTGGTCGTCATTCCGGTCGCCCAAGTGCTGTTCCTGCTCGAGCGCGATTCGCGGTTCGCCCGCCAGCTCGTCACCGCGCTGGCCGAAGCCAAGCTCGGGCTCCTCTCGGAGCTCGAGGCGACCACCCTGCGGCGCGGCGCGCAGCGTCTCGCGCACTATCTGGGCTCCCTCGCCGAGCCAGCGCAGGTGCCCGGGCAGTTCGTCGCGAGGCTGCCGGCGAGCAAGACCCTGATCGCGTCGCGGCTCGACATGAAAAAGGAAACCCTGTCGCGGCTGCTGCGCTCTCTCGCCCGGCAGGGCGTGATCGAGGTGCGGCGCAGGGAAATCGACATTCTCGACCGCGAGCGCCTCGCGCAGATTGCGCCGTTCGACGGCGAGCCGCACCCCGTTTTGACCTAGGTCAAGCGCTCGCCTACGGATCGGTGGATTCCGGATCCGGTCCGGTCACACCATGCCCGTTCGGCAGCATGCGGAGGCTCGGATGAAACGCCATTCGATCGTGCCTGCAGTGGGGCCCTGAGGACGCGGGCTTTGCATGAGAGTCGCGCTCTTCGTCCCCTGCTATGTCGATGCCTTCTTTCCGAAGGTCGGAATCGCGACGCTCGAGCTCCTCGAGCGCTTCGGCGTCGAGGTGGAATACCCGCTCGACCAGACCTGCTGCGGCCAGCCGATGGCGAACGCCGGCTGCCAGGACGAAGCCGCCGCGACCGAGAAGCTGTTCGTCAGGAACTTCGACGGCTACGACTACATCGTGACACCCTCGGGAAGCTGCGCGCACCACGTGCGCGAGCACCTGAGCGCCATCGGCAAGACCGCCAAGGTGAAGAAGGTGCGCCGCCGGACCTGCGAGCTGGTCGAGTTCCTGCACGACGTGCTGCGGGTACGGGAGTTTCCGTGGGCGAGATTTCCGCACAAGGTCGGGCTGCACGTCGGCTGCGCCACCCTGCGGGGCCTCGGCGCGGCGAAGATGTCCGAGATCGATGGGCCGGCGTTCTCGAAGCCCCTCACCCTGCTCTCGCGCGTGAAGGGGATCAGCGTCGTCGCGCCGTCGCGCCCCGACGAGTGCTGCGGCTTCGGCGGCACGTTCTCGGTGTTCGAGGAGCCGGTCTCGGCACGCATGGGCTACGACAAGGTGAACGACCACAGGAACGCCGGTGCGCAATACATCGTGTCGCAGGACATGTCCTGCCTCATGCACCAGAAAGGCTGCGCCGAGCGCCTCGGCCTGGGCCTCAAATTCATTCATATCGCGCAGGTCCTGAACGGGACTGCGGCATGAAGCGCATCGATCACGCCGAGGCGTCTTCGCGCTTCATCGCGGCGAAGGAGCATGTCGAGTTCCACGACCGTCGCCTCTGGGACCTGCGCCAGAAGCGTGACCGGGAGGCCTTCCGGATCCCGGAATGGGAGGAGCTCAGAACGCTCGCCTCGACGATCAAGGAGCACACCCTCGCGCGCCTGCCCGACTATCTCGCGCAGTTCGAGCGCAATGCGACCGCCAACGGGATGCGCGTGCACTGGGCGCGCGATGCGGCAGAGCACAACCAGATCGTCCATGACCTGCTGAGCGCGCACGGCGCGCGCACCCTGGTGAAGAGCAAGTCGATGCTCACCGACGAATGCGAGATGCGCCCGTTCCTCGAGACCCGCGGCATCGAGATCGTGGAGACCGACCTGGGCGAGCGCATCCAGCAGCTCGACGGCGAGCCTCCCAGCCACATCGTGGTGCCCGCCGTCCACAAGCTGCGGACCGACGTGGCGCGGGTGTTCGCCCGGACCCTCGGGACCGACCCGAAGAACAGCGACGTTTCCTATCTCGCCGAGAGCCAGCGCCGCCACACGCGGCCCTATTACCTCAAGGCCGAAGCCGGCATGACGGGCGCCAATTTCGCGGTCGCGGAGACCGGCAGCTTCGTGGTGTGCACCAACGAGGGCAACGCGGACTTGAGCGCGAACCTGCCGAAGCTGCACATCGCCTCGATCGGCATCGAGAAGATGATTCCGCGCATCGCCGACCTCGGGGTGTTCATCCGCCTGCTTTCGCGCAGCGCGCTCGGCTCGCCGATCACCCAGATCACCTCGCACTGGCGCGCCCCGCGTCCGGGCAGCGAGATCCACGTCGTCCTGGTCGACAACGGCCGCTCGGAGCGCCTGGGAATGCGGGACTTCTGGTATTCGCTCAAATGCATCCGCTGCGGAGCCTGCATGAACACCTGCCCCGTCTACCGGCGCAGCGGCGGCCTGAGCTACGGCGCCACCTACTCGGGGCCGATCGGCGTGATCATCGACCCCGCTTTCAACCTGCGCAAATACAGCGCGCTGCCGTTCGCCTCGACGCTGAACGGCAGCTGCAGCAACGTCTGCCCGGTCAAGATCAACATCCACGAGCAGATCTACAAGTGGCGGCAGATCATCAACGAGCGCAACCAGCTTCCGATCGTGAAGAAGGAAGCGATGCGGATGGCGGGCAAGGTGCTCTCGAGCCCCAAGCTTTACCGCGCCGCGGTGAAGGCGGCGAACGCAGGCCTCGAGTACCTGCCGCGCAGCATGATCTACAACCCGTTCAACGCCTGGGGACGGCAGCGGGATCTACCCAAGGCGACGAGCACCACGTTCCGCGACTGGTATGTCAAGCACCGGAGCGCAAAGAAGTGAACGCGCGCGACGACATCCTGGCGCGCCTCGGCCGCAATCTTCCGGCCTGCCCGCCGCTGCCCGAGATACCGCTTTTCGATTCTTCTTCTTTCGACCTGGAGGGAACGTTCCTGGAAAACCTCGCCCGAATGGGCGGCGAGTTCGTCGAATTGCCGCCACACGGGACCCAGGCCTGGATTCGCGAGAAGTTCCCCGGCGCAACGGTGATCTGCTCCGCAACGCCGGAAGTCGCCGGCAATCGTCCCCTCGAGTCGATCCGCGACCCCAGGGAGCTGGAGGATGTCGACGTGGGCGTGGTGCGAGCGCGCTTCGGCGTGGCAGAGACGGGCTCGGTCTGGCTGAGCGAAGCCGAATTCAAGGTCGATGCGCTCGGCTTCCTGTCCCAGCACCTCGTGGTGCTGCTCGACATGGGGAAGCTCGTGCCGAACCTGCACCATGCGTATCGGGACTCCGGGTTCCACGAAGCCCGCTATGCCGTCTTGATGACAGGCCCTACCGCCACCGCGGACATCGAAGGCATCCTGGTGCGCGGCGCCCAAGGCATCCGCAGCCTGACCGTGGTGGGATGTTGAGCCAGATCAACATGCACGCACCCGGCGCACGGTACTAAGGAGCATGTTCCAGATTCGCATCCACGGCCGTGGAGGACAGGGCGTCGTGACCGCCGCGGAGATGCTCTCCGTCGCCGCATTTCTCGAGGGCAAGCACGCGCAGGCGTTCCCGAGCTTCGGCTCGGAGCGCACCGGCGCTCCGGTGGTCGCGTTCTGCCGCATCGACGACAAGGAGATCCGCCTGCGCGAGCCGATCATGCAGCCCGATGCGCTCATCATCCAGGACCCGACGCTGCTGCACCAGGTGGACGTGTTCGCGGGGCTCGCGCCCGGGGGCACGATCCTGATCAACACCGCCCGTGGCTTCGCCGAGCTCGGCTTGAAGGATTTCGTCGAGAAATTCAAGGCCTGCGCGGTGCCGGCCACCGACCTCGCGCTGAAGCACGTCGGCCGCCCGCTGCCGAATGCGGCGCTGCTTGGGGGATTTTCGGCGCTTTCAGGCAGGCTCGCCCTGGAGTCCGTGAAGGCGGCGATCCGCGAGAAGTTTTCCGGCAAGGTCGGCGAGGGAAACGTGGCTGCGGCAGGCGCTGCGCACGAATACGTGCTGAAGGAGCTTCATGCTGAAGCAGCTTGAAGGCTCCCACGCAGTGGCCGAAGCGGTGGCGCTGTGCCGCCCGGAAGTCATCTGCGCCTACCCGATCTCGCCGCAAACGCACATCGTCGAGGGGCTCGGCGAGATCGTGAAGTCCGGCGCCCTCTCGCCGTGCGAATTCATCAACGTCGAATCCGAGTTCGCCGCAATGTCCGTGGCGATCGGCGCCTCGGCGGCCGGCGCGCGCGCCTACACCGCGACCGCGTCGCAGGGGCTGCTCTTCATGGCCGAGGCGCTGTTCAACGCCTCGGGGCTCGGCCTGCCGATCGTGATGACGGTGGCCAACCGCGCCATCGGCGCGCCGATCAATATCTGGAACGACCACACCGACTCGATGTCGCAGCGCGACTGCGGCTGGATCCAGCTGTTCGCCGAGACCAACCAGGAAGCGCTCGACCTGCATATCCAGGCCTTTCGCCTTGCGGAAGAGTTGTCGCTGCCGGTGATGGTGTGCATGGACGGCTTCATCCTCACGCACGCCTACGAGCGCGTCGACATGCCGAGCCAGCAGCAGGTCGACGCCTATTTGCCGAAATTCGATCCAAGGCAGATCCTCGATCCCGCCGAGCCGGTCTCCATCGGCGCGATGGTGGGCCCGGAGGCGTTCACCGAGGTTCGCTACCTCGCGCACGTGAAGCAGATGCAGGCGCTGGAGCTCATTCCCGGGTGGGCGGCCGAGTTCCGCCGCGCCTTCGGTCGCAACGCCGGCGGCCTGGTCCATCCCTACGCGATCGAGGACGCCCAGACGGTGGTCGTGGCGCTCGGCTCGGTCCTCGGCACGGTCAAGGACACCGTCGACGAAATGCGCGCTCAGGGCGTGAAGATCGGCGTTCTCGGCGTGACCTGCTTCCGGCCGTGGCCGCACGCGGCCGTGCGCACGATGCTCGGCGGCGCGCGGCGCGCCGTAGTGCTGGAGAAGAGCCTCGCGGTGGGCGTCGGCGGCATCGTTTCTACCAACGTGCGCACCGCGCTCACCGGGCGCGCTATCCCGGTGTACGACGTCATCGCCGGCTTAGGCGGCCGCGCCATCACCAAGGCCTCGCTCGCCCGTGCGTTTGCCCTTGCGATGAACGATCAGCTCGATCTCACGACCTTCCTCGATCTCGAACGCGGGGTCGTGGAGCGGGTGCTCGCGCGCGAGCGCGAAGTCCGCCGCAGCGGCCCGATCGCCGAGAACATCCTTCGGGAGGTCGGTATGGGCGCGGCGGGTACCGGGTAGGAGGCGGCCGATGGCGTTCCAACCGATCAACTTCTATCAGACCGGCACGTTCACCGTCGGGAACCGGCTGCTTCCGCCGGAGACCCGCTCGGTGCAGGCGAACATGCGCCGCACCAACTCGCTGAACTCGGGCCACCGCGCCTGCCAGGGCTGCGGGGAAGCGCTCGGCGCGCGCTATGCGATCGACGCGGCGATGAATGCGACCGACAACCAGCTGGTCGCGGCCAATGCGACCGGCTGCCTCGAGGTGTTTTCGACGCCCTATCCCGAGACCTCGTGGCAGATCCCGTGGATCCATTCGCTGTTCGGCAACGCTGCGGCGGTCGCGACCGGGATTGCTGCTGCTCTCAAAGCAAAAAACAAGACCAATGTCCGCGTGATCGCCCAGGGCGGCGACGGCGCCACGACCGACATCGGCTTCGGCTGCCTGTCGGGGATGTTCGAGCGCAACGACGACGTGCTCTACATCTGCTACGACAACGAGGCGTACATGAACACCGGGGTGCAGCGCTCCTCGGCCACGCCGCCCGCCGCGCGCACGGCGACGACGATGGCGGTCGGCGAGCAACCGGGAAACAGCTTCGGACAAGGCAAGTACCTGCCGGCAATCGCGATGGCGCACGGCATCCCCTACGTCGCCACGGCCACGGTCGCGGAGCTGCACGACCTCGAATACAAGGTGCAACGCGCGATGGCGCTCCGTGGCGCCCGCTACATCCACATTTTCGTGTCGTGTCCCCTCGGGTGGGGCCACGCCTCGAACGACTCGATCCGGATCGCGCGCCTGGCGAAGGAGACCGGACTGTTCCCGGTGTTCGAAGCGGAGCACGGCGAGGTCGTGAGCGTCTCCAGGATCCGCAGACGAACTCCCGTCGAGGAATACCTCAAGCCGCAGCGGCGTTTCGCGCACCTGTTTTCCCCTGTCCTGAAGACGGACCTCATTGCCCGGATCCAGGCCGCGGCCGACCGCAACATCCGCAAGTTCGGCCTGCTCGCGGAGGCTGCATGATGCGCAAGCCCTTCGCCATCACCCTCGACCCGGGCTCGAGCCTCGCCAACCATACCGGCACCTGGCGGACCGAGCGGCCGGTCTACGTCGACCGGCTGCCGCCCTGCAACGCCGCCTGCCCCGCCGGCGAGAACATCCAGGGCTGGCTTGCGCACGCAGAGTCCGGCGCCTACGAGGCGGCGTGGCGCAAGCTGACGGAAGACAACCCCTTCCCCGCCGTCATGGGACGCGTGTGCTACCACCCGTGCGAGACTTCCTGCAACCGGGCGACGCTCGACAGCGCGGTCGGCATCAACTCGGTCGAGCGCTTCCTCGGCGATGAGGCGATCAAGCGCGGCTGGACGTTCGCCCCTTCATCCGTCGATTCCGGAAAGAAAGTCCTCGTGGTGGGCGCAGGGCCCTCCGGCCTCGCCGCGGCGTACCACCTCGCTCGCGCGGGACACAAGGTCGAGATCCACGATGCGGGGCCGTTTGCCGGCGGCATGATGCGCTTCGGAATCCCCAAGTATCGCCTGCCGCGCGACGTGCTCGACGCGGAGATCCGGAGAATTGTCGAGCTGGGGGCCGAGATCCGGCTGAACACCAAAGTGAGCAGCATCCTGGAAACGATGAAGCAAGGCCGGTTCGACGCCGCGTTCCTCGCGGTCGGCGCGCACATCGGCAAGCGGGCCTATATCCCGGCAGGCACTTCGGCGCGCATCCTCGACGCGGTGTCGGTGCTGCGCTCGATGGAAGGCGAGGAAAAGCCGATGCTGGGCCGGCGCGTGGTGGTCTACGGCGGCGGCAACACCGCGTTCGACGTGGCGCGCACCGCGAAGCGCCTCGGCGCTGCCGAGGCCATCGTCGTCTATCGGCGCACCCGCGAGAAGATGCCGGCACACGATTCCGAGCTCGAAGAGGCGCTGCAGGAAGGCGTGATGGTCAAGTGGCTTTCCACCATCAAGCACGCGGGCGACACGGCGCTTACCGTCGAGAAGATGGTCCTCGACGAAAAGGGCTTCCCGCAGCCCACCGGGGAGATCGAGACGCTTGAAGCCGACTCGCTGGTGCTCGCCCTCGGCCAGGACGTCGATCTCGGTCTTTTGGACAATATCCCTCAAATCGAAAAGCAAGATGGCGTGGTCAAGGTCGCCTCCAACATGATGACCGGGTACGCCGGCATCTTCGCCGGCGGCGACATGGTGCCTTCCGAACGCACCGTCACGGTGGCTGTCGGTCACGGCAAAAAGGCGGCGCGGCATATCGACGCGTGGTTGAAAGGCGGAGTCTTTTCAAAGAAACAGAACGGCGAAACGGCGACTTTCGACAAGCTCAACCCCTGGTACTACTCCGACGCGCCGAAGACGCTGCGGCCGCTGCTCGACCTCGTCCGGCGCCAGTCCACGTTCGATGAGGTGCAGGGCGGGCTGGACGAGAGCAACGCGCTGTTCGAGGCGCGCCGCTGCCTGTCGTGCGGCAACTGCTTCGAGTGCGACAACTGCTACGGCGTGTGCCCCGACAACGCGGTGATCAAGCTCGGGCCGGGCAAGCGCTTCGAGTTCAACTACGACTACTGCAAGGGCTGCGGGCTGTGCGCTGCGGAATGCCCCTGCGGCGCGATCAAGATGATTCCCGAGGAGATCTGAATGAAGACAGCGACGTTCGATGCCGATGAAATGCTGAAAAACCTCGCCGCCGAGACCGTCAAGCAGGGCGAGAACCTGCGCGCGCGCGTGCGCGACGTGACGCTCGGCGCCCTGCGCAGCCGCGAGCTCAGCCTCGCCCGGATCAGGCAGGTGCTGAAGAGCGTCACCCAGGGCGTCAACCTGGGCGCCGCCACGATCAAGATCAATCCCGGGCAGGTCCTGGAAGATGCGCTGGCCGGCATGGATGACGCGCTGCTGAAGGCGGTCCAGGCGAACCGGCTCGCGCTACAGCAGCTCGCGGCGCAGGGCCGGAGCTTCCGCGAGAGCCACGTGAAGAAAGCGCTGGACGACCTCGAGCGGCTCGAGGACGAGTTCCTGAACACCGTCAGGGACGCCTCGAAGCGCGGCGGCGAGCAGATGAAGGCGCAATGGGCCGCGCTTCTCAAGGACCGCGAGAATTCGGGCACGGCAACGGGCGCCCAGGTCACCGCCGCCATGGAGCAGCTCGGCGAGCAGATGCGCTCGGCGATGCGAGCGCAGCGGCGCGCAGCGGTCAAGACGGCCCAGGTGCTCAGCGAGAACTTCACCACGCTCGCGAGCGGCATCCTGATCGGCATCACCGAAGGATTGCAGCAGGGCAAGGCGGCAGCGCCCAGGCGGGACGATGGCTAACGGCGGGCAAGGCATCGCCCTGCTACGCGATCCCCTCCTCAACAAGGGGACCGCGTTCACGCGCCGGGAGCGCGAAGCGCTTGGCCTGCGCGGGCTGCTGCCGCCCCACGTTCATACGCAGGACGAGCAGGCGCAGCGCTTCCTCGCGCACCTGCGCGGCCTGCCCAGCGAGCTCGAGAAGTACATCGATCTCAACGCCTTGCACGACCGCAACGAGGCGCTGTTCTTTCGCGTGGTCGGCGAGCACCCGGACGAGATCCTGCCCCTCATCTACACCCCCACCGTGGGGCTCGCCTGCCAGCAGTTCGGCCACATCTTTCAGAGGCCGCGCGGCCTGTTCATCGGGGCCGACAATCGCGGCCGCATCGCCAGCGTGCTGCGCAACTGGCCCGAGCGCGACATCGGCATCATCGTGCTCACCGACGGGGAGCGCATCCTCGGGCTCGGCGACCTCGGCGCGAACGGCATGGGCATCCCGGTGGGCAAGCTCTCGATCTATACCGGCTGCGCCGGCGTGCATCCGAAGCGTTGCCTGCCGGTGATGCTCGACGCTGGCACCGACAACGAGGCATTGCGCGCAGACCCGTTCTACGTCGGCCTGAAGCGCAAGCGGCTGCGCGGCCGGGCGTACGACGAGCTCGTCGACGAGTTCGTGGCCGCGGTGCAGAAAGTGTTTCCCGGCGCGCTCATCCAGTTCGAGGACTTCGCCAACCGCAATGCCTTCAGGCTTCTGGAGCGCTACCGCGATCGCGTGTGCACCTTCAACGACGACATCCAGGGCACCGGCGCCATGGCGCTCGCCGGGCTCTACAGCGCGCTGCGCATCACGAGATCGACGTTGCCGGAACAGCGCATTCTTTGCCTCGGCGCCGGAGAGGCGGCGACCGGCATCTGCAACATGGTGGCGTCGGCGCTGGTCGACGAGGGCCTGCCGCAGGACGAAGCCCGGCGCCGCTGCTGGCTCTACGACGTGCGCGGCCTGGTGGTCGCCAGCCGTAGCGACCTCGGCGAGGAGCAGAGAGCCTACGCCCACCAGCACGCGCATCTCAAAGGCTTCGCCGCCGCCGTGAACGCGCTGCGGCCGACCGCGATCATCGGCGCGGCCGGCGTCGGCGGCACCTTCACCAAGGCGGTCATCGGGTCGATGGCGCGCATCAACCGGCGTCCGATCGTGTTCGCGCTTTCGAATCCGACGTCGAAGTCCGAGTGCACCGCCGCGCAGGCCTACGCCTGGTCGGCGGGCCGTGCGCTGTTCGCCTGCGGCAGCCCTTTCGATGCAGTGACCTTCAAGGGCAAGACCTACGTGCCGCGGCAAAGCAACAACTCCTACATCTTTCCCGGCGTCGGGCTGGGCGTGATCACGAGCGGCGCGCGCCGCGTCACCGACGAGATGTTCCTCGCCGCCGCGCGAGCGCTGGCCCGCCAGACCGCGAAGGCCGATCTCGCGCAGGGCAGCCTGTATCCGCCGCTCGCGCGCATCCGCGACGTCTCGGCGCACATTGCGGCCGCGGTCGCGGACGTGGCCTACCGGCGGCGCCTCACTCCCGGACGCAGGCCGCCGAGCCTGCTCGCACACATCCGCGCGCAGATGTACGAGCCGCGCTACCCGCGCTACGCGTAGGCGCGGCGCCTCAGCGTCTCAAGCTACTCGGGAAATCGATAGGCCGCGTGGCAGGCGACGCACCGGCGCAGGTTGTCGGCTAGCGCCGTGAGCACGCGATCGCGGCCGCCGGACTGCTCCGCGTGCAGCGCCATTTCGTCGAACGCCGCGTGCGTGGCCAGGCCGAGCGCGCGGAATTCGGGCGGCACCTTCCTCGCCACGCTCGCGGCGGCCGAGCCCGGACCGGCGATCTGCGCGCGATGCACCTCCGAGCCCGCCGCGCGCGCGGCAGCGGCCACGTTTTTCATGTCGTCGTCGGCGATGCCCTCGACGATCCCGCGGATCGCCTGGACGAAATGGCGCATCTCCGCGAGCACGAAGTCGCGCTCTGCGGGCTCGAGAGCCACGGCGATGCGGCCGTACAGCGCGTCGGCGCTGCGCGTCGGCGCGCCGCACCCGCCGGCGGCAAGCGCAAGAATCAGCACGAGAATCGCGCGCATGGCCACGCCTTATTCCCGCCCGGCGCGCCACACGCCGTAGATGACCCACAGGCTGTTGAAGAACGCCGCCACGTAGCCGGCGACGCCGAGCGTCGCCAGCACGTCGATGCCGAGGACGACGGGCCCGTTCGGGACGTTCAACACGACGGCCGAGCCGACCACGAGCGACGCGGTCATGACGGCCATCGAGCCGCGGTCGAGCGAGCGCTCCATCTGGCCGCCGAACTGTTCGAGCCGCTTGAGGTCCAGGTCGAGCCGAGTCTTGCCGCGCCGCGCTTCGCGCAGCAGCCGCGCGAAGTCGCGCGGCACGGCTCCGACCAGATTGAAGAACTCGGCGAGGGCGGTGCGCCCGCGCCGCACGATCTCCCCGGGCTGGTAGCGCTCGTCGAGCGCGTCGCGCAGCAGCGGCGCGAGGTGATCGATGATGTGCACCTCGGGATCGTACTGGCGCCCCAGGCCCTCCAGCGTGATCAGCGCCTTGAACATCATGGAAAGGTCCGCGGGCAGCACGATCGAGTGCTCGCGCACGATCGCCGAGAACTGGCGCACGACGTTCGCGATGCGGATGTCCTTGAGCGGCACGTCCTCGTACTCGAACACCAGCTCGTTCACGTCGGCCGCGAGCTTCGCCTCGTCGACGTAGGCGTCTCCCGCCCAGTCGACCAGCACGTCGAGCATCGGCCCCTCTTCCAGGCGCGCGACCCCGGCGAGGAGATCGGTGACCTGCTTGCGCCGCTGCGGCGAGAGCCGCCCCACCATGCCGAAGTCGATGATCACCATGCGGTGATCGGGCAGGAAGATGACGTTGCCGGGGTGCGGGTCGGCGTGGAAGAAGCCGTGGATCAGGATCTGCTTGAGAAAGGCCTGGGTGCCGCGCACTGCAAGGGTCTTGCGGTCCAGTCCGGCGGCTTCGACCGCGGCCGGATCGCTCGCCCGGATGCCCTCGACGCGCTCCTGCACGAGCAGCGTGTCGCTCGTGTACTGCGGATAGACCTTCGGGATGATGACGTGCGGGTCGCCGGCGAAGTTCTTCGCGAAGCGCTCGACGTTGCGCGTCTCGGTGGCGAAATCCATCTCGCGCTCGAGCGAGCGCCGGAACTGCGCCGCGATCTCGACGGGGCGGTAGCGCCGCGCCTCGGGAATCTCGGACTCGAGGAGCTCGGCCACGCGCGTGAGCAGGCGCAGGTCGGCCGCGACTTTCGCACGCACCCCGGGCCGGCGCACCTTGAGCACGACCGGAGTGCCGTCCTGCAATCGTGCACGGTGCACCTGCGCGATCGAGGCCGCCGCAAACGCGGTCGTCTCGATCTCGCGAAACACCTCGAAGGGCGAGCGCCCGAGCGAGCGCTCGAGGTCCGGCAGCAGCTCCTCGAAGGGCACGGGAGCGGCATCGGCGTGCAGTCTTTCGAACTCGGCGATCCAGCTCGGCGGGAAAAGGTCGACCCGCGTCGCCATCACCTGACCGAGCTTGACGAAGGCCGGGCCGAGCTCCTCCAGCGCCAGGCGCACGCGCTGCGGCGGCTCGAGCCGGACCGACTCGGCCGCCTCGCCCCAGCGCAGGATCTGCCCGGCGCGCTCCAGGATCCCGGCGATGCCGATCCGCTGCACGAAATCGCCCAGGCCGTGCCGGATGAAGACCGAGGCGATCTCACGCAGGCGCGGCAGCTCGCGCATCATGCCCAGGGTGTGCCGCAGCATGCGGGGAGGGGGTTAGCGCTTCTTGCTTGCGTCGTCGGCGGCCGGCTTGTCGAAGGCCTCCGCCAGGCCGGCGAGCCAGCCCCCCGCGATCTGCGCGCAACGCACGCCGAGCTCGCCGGAGATCTGCAGGCAGGTCAAGCCGAGCTCGACCGACGTGCCGGCGAGGCGCTGCGAAAGCTTGGTCATTGCCGCCGCCGCCTGGCGCGTGCTCTCGGTGCTGGTGCGCGCCGCCCGGCCGCTGGCCTCCCTCATGTCCTCGGGCACCCGCTCGGCTGCCGACGCGGCAACCTGCCCGACGGTGGCGATGAACTGCTCCTCGATCTTCTGCAGGTTGTCGAACGCCTGTTGCAGCTCGCGCCCGGAGAGCTCGCGTCCGGTCTCGACCAGCCGGCGAATGGTTTCCTGCCCGGCTTCGGCCGAGCGCTTGAGCGCCTCGTCGGTGCGCCGCAAGGTCTTGGCCAGGGATTGGCGGACCGTCTCGCGTTCGTCTTCCATGCTAAGCCTCCTTGGGTTCCTAGGCTTCCAGCGCGATCCGGCGGCGCAGCTCGCGGAAGCGCTCCTCAGGGTTGGGGCCGAACAGCGGGTCCTTGCCGCCGGGCACGTTCTTGCGCACGGCTTCCCACTCCTCGGCGCTGAGCGCGAGCGTCGCGCGCGTAAGGACATCCTCCTCCTCCTTCGCGATGTGGTTGCCGTAGTACACGAGATAGGTGGCGGCGGCCATCTCGATTGCGTTGCGCGGCACCATTCCGCCGCCGAGCGCGGCGCTGAGCAGATGGTGGAGCGTCTCACCGGCCTGCGCGATGACGCGGTGCTCCTGCTGCAGGCGCGCGAGCGCGAGCTGCATGTCGGGGAAGCGCCGCACCATCAAAGCGAAGGCGGCGTCCTCGCGGGGATGGTGGAACCGGTCGGTGTACTCGCGCAGGTAAGTGATGATGTCGAGCATCAGCTCGTAGTTCGGCCGCTCGCCGCCGTGGAAGACGTCGAGCTCCTTTCGCAGCAGGTTCAGCAGCCGCTGGAAGTAGACGTGGTCCGCGTGCCAACCGGCAACCGGATGGCCCGTCGCCGGTTTCATTGCTGCGCGGCCTTCAGGATCGGCGTCCAGCGCGCCACCTCGCTTTCCACCAGCTTCTGCAGCGCCTGCGGCGAGCGCCCGGCCTTGCCCGGGATCACGCTGCCGAGCTCGAGCAGCCGCTTGCGCGTCGCTTCGTCGTCGAGCGCCTTGACCAGCGTGTCACTGAGCTTCGCCGCGACATCCTTCGGCACGCCCTTCGGCGCAAACAGCGCATTCCACGCGCTTACCTGGTATTCCGGCAGCCCCGCTTCCTTGGTCGTGGGCACGTCCGGCAGCGCGGGCGAGCGCTCGGGAATGGCGATGGCGTAAGCCTTGATGCTGCCCCCCTTCACCTGCTCGACGAGATTCACGATCTGGTCGCACATGTAGTCGACCTGCCCGCCGATGAGATCGTTGAGCGCGGGACCCGTGCCGCGATAGGCGGCGACGATGTTCTTCACCCCGAGCTGCGACGTGAGGAGCGTGCAGGTGGTGAACGACACCGAGCCCACGCCGGCGTGCGCCTGCTTCACCTTGGCGGCGGGATCCTTTAGCTTGGCGACGAACTCCTTCAGGTTGGCGGCCGGGAAGTCCTTGCGTGCCACGATCAAGATCGGCGTTCCCGCCACCAGCCCGATCGGCTGGAAGTCCTTGATCGGGTCGTATTTCAGGTTGGCGTAAAGCGCGGGGGCCGCGCCGTGCGTGCCCATGTGGCCCATCATGATCGTGTAGCCGTCGGGCTTCGCCTGAGCGCCGCGCGTGATGCCGGTGGTGCCGCCCGCGCCGGCGACGTTCTCCACCACGAACTGCTGGCCAAGCGTCTTCGAGTAGTACTCGCCGGTGATGCGGGCAATGATGTCGGTCGGTCCGCCGGCCGCGAACGGCACGATGAGGGTGACCGGGCGCGTCGGATAAGCCTGCGCAGCCGCAATACCCGAAAAAAGACTCAACCCCAGGGACGCAAGAATGTGTTTCATGGTTTTCTCCTGTGAATTCATTCCTGAAAGGCCTTGGCGCGGCTCCTGCTCACCGCGGGCAGCAGGGCGATCACCATGACTGCGGCCGCGAGCACAAGAAGCCCGGCGGCGACCGGACGCTCGACGAAGGTCATGAAGCTTCCCTCCGAGAGCGCGAGCGCCTGGCGCAGCTTTTCCTCCATCAGCCTTCCGAGCACGAAGCCGAGCAGCATCGGCGCCGGCTCGAGCCCGAGCTTGATGAAGACGTATCCCGCCAGCCCGAAGAACGCCGTGAAGTACACGTCGTAGGGGTTGTTGTTGATCGAGTAGATGCCGATCGCGCAGAACAGCAGGATGGTCGTGAACATGAGGCGGTAGGGCACCTTGAGCAGCCGCACCCACAGCCCGATCAGCGGCAGATTGATGATCAGCAGGAAAAGGTTGCCGATCCACATCGAGGCGATCATTCCCCAGAAGAGGGTCGGGTGCTTGAGCATCACCTGCGGGCCCGGTATGAGGCCATGGATCGTCATGGCGCCGACCATGAGCGCCATCACCGCATTGGGCGGAATGCCGAGGGTGAGGAGCGGGATGAACGAAGTCTGCGCGCCGGCGTTGTTGGCGCTCTCGGGGCCCGCTACGCCCTCGATCGCGCCCCTGCCGAAGCGCGACGGGTCCTTGGCGAGCTTCTTCTCCAGCGCGTAGGACGCGAAGGGGCCGAGCACCGCGCCGTTGCCCGGAAGGATGCCGAGCACCGAGCCGATGCCGGTGCCGCGCACGATGGGGCCGAGCGACCGGCGAAGATCGCCGAGCGAAGGCAGCAGCCGCCCGATCTTCGAGACCGCGACGTCGCGCGATTCCGGATGCTCGAGGTTGCGCAGGATCTCGGCGATGCCGAACACGCCCATGGCGAGCACCGCGAAATCGACGCCGTCGGAGAGCTCCGCGATGCCCAGCGTGAGGCGGTCCTGGCCGGTCTCCAGATCGGTGCCGACCGTGGCGAGCAGAAGCCCGAGCACGACCATGATCACCGCCTTCAGCACCGAGCCGCGCGCAAGCACGATCGCGAGTCCCAGGCCGAACACCATCAATCCGAAATACTCCG
>Ga0208185_1000151_pt1 | contig 45003 bp, 47 predicted proteins | sample EasRivMeERMLT700_FD_187532 | JGI IMG/M metagenome (GOLD analysis project Ga0208185, IMG submission 187532) | Soil microbial communities from meander-bound floodplain in the East River, Colorado, USA - East River MetaG ERMLT700 (SPAdes) (version 2) | ecosystem: Environmental > Terrestrial > Soil... | reverse complement strand
CACGCTGGTGCGCTCGGACCTGCTGCGCACATGGCGCGACAGCCTGCCGCGGGACGCCCCCAACCGCTTCATCGTCAACATTCAGCCGGACCAGGTCCCGGCGATCGGGCGCTTCTTTTCCGAGCGCGGAATGACGCCACCCGAGCTTTTCCCCATGGTGCGCGGCCGGCTGGTGAGGATCGGCGATCGCCCGGTCACGGGGGACGGCTACGCGGACGAGCGGGCGCGGCGCCTCGTCACGCGGGAGTTCAACCTGTCATGGGCGACGCGACCGCAGGCCGATAACCGCATCGTCGCCGGCCGCTGGTGGGAAGGTGCAGTCGCGCGCGCCGACCAGTTTTCGGTTGAACGCGGACTTGCGGAGGCGCTCGGAATTGCCATGGGCGATGCCCTGACCTTCGATATTGCGGGCGCGGCCGTCACCGCCCGGGTGACGAGCCTGCGCAGCGTGGACTGGGACAGCTTCAACGTGAATTTTTTCGTCGTCGCGCCGCCCGGGCTGCTGGAAGGCTATCCCGCGTCCTACGTGACGAGCTTTCACCTCGCGGGGGGGCACGTCGAAGTGCTCACCGCCCTGGTGAAGGCCTTCCCCAACATCGTCCTCATCGACGTCGCGCAGGTGCTCTCGCACGTGCAGCGGATGATGGATCACGCCGCGCTCGCGGTTCAGTTCGTGTTCCTGTTTACGCTCATCGCCGGGCTGGTGGTGCTGTACGCGGCGGTTGCCAGCACCCAGGACGAGCGCCTCTACCAGGCCACCATCCTGCGCACGCTGGGCGCGAGCCGCCCGCAGATTCGCCGCGCGCACCTCGCCGAGTTCGGGCTGACGGGCGCGGCGGCCGGGTTCGTGGCGGCGGCAGGCGCGAGCGGGCTTGCCTACTTCATCGCGAATCGTTTCTTGCACCTCGCCTACGCCCCGGACCCGGCGGTGTGGCTGATCGGGATCGCCGGCGGCGCGCTGGGCGTGACGGCGGCCGGCTACCTTGGCACGCGCCGGGTGCTGGAGGTCGCGCCGCTCAAGGTGCTGCGCGCGCTCGGCTGATATAATTCGCAGGCGATGCCCGACATCCTGCTGGTGATTCTGGCGCTCGCTGTCCTTGCCGTCCTCGTCTTCCTGACCGCGCGGCTGGCGGGCCAGGCCACCGCGATCACAAAGCTGCCCGAGGATCTCGGCCGCGTGCTGGAGGAGCGCCACCGCGCGATGCTGAGCGATCTCCACGGCGGCCTCGCCCAGCAGTCCGACCGCCTCAATTCCCGCCTCTCGGAGGAGCTGAACCAGACCCGCGATACCCTGCACCGGCTCGAGCGCTCGCTGGCCGCGAGCCTGGGCGAGACCACCGACAAGTTGAGCGCGCGCATCGACCAGCGGCTCGAGCAGATTGCCGGAAAGGTGAACGAGCGCCTCGAGGAAGGCTTCAAGAAGACCAACGACACCTTCGTCAACGTGATGCAGCGCCTCGCCACGATCGACGAGGCGCAGAAGAAGATTGACACCCTGACCGGCAGCGTCGTCAGCCTGCAGGAGCTGCTGGGCGACAAGCGCACGCGCGGCGCCTTCGGCGAGGTGCAGCTGGAGGCGCAGGTGAAGAACGTGCTGCCGCCCACGGCGTTCGAGTTCCAGGTCACGCTCTCGAATGGTATGCGGGTGGATTGCGTCCTGAAGCTGCCGGAGCCCATGGGGCTCCTCTGCGTGGACTCGAAGTTCCCGCTGGAGAACTACCACCGGATGGTCGGGCCCGGATCGAACGACGTGGAGCGCGCGCTCGCCCAGCGCCAGTTCCGGGCCGATGTGCGCAGGCATGTGGACGACATCGCGCGCAAGTACATCCTGCCCAATGAGACCGCGGAAGGCGCGGTGATGTTCGTCCCGGCGGAGGCCGTGTTCGCCGAGATTCACGCCTACCACGCCGAGGTGGTGGAGTACGCCAACGCGAAGCGCGTGTGGATCGTGTCGCCGACGACGCTGATGGCCGTGCTCAACACCGCGCGCGCCGTGCTGAAGGACGTCGAGACGCGCCAGCAGGTTCATCTCATCAAGGACGCGCTCGCGCGGCTCGCAGTCGAATTCAGCCGCTTCGACGACCGCCTGCGCAAGCTCGCCGACCACATCCGGCAGGCGCACGACGACGCCCAGAAGATCCAGATCACCGGCGACAAGATCTCGCAGCAGTTCCAGCGCATCGAATCCGCCGAGCTCGAGGTGCCGGACATGGCGAAGCTCAAGGCCGTCGAATAGGTCATGCAGTGGCTCACGAACTGGCGCCGTGGGAGGATCCTCCGGCGCTCCGCCCTCGACGAGAGCGCGTGGCGCGCGGCACTCGACCGCAATCCCTTCACGCGCGCGCTGGCCGCGGATGAGCGCGCGCGCCTGCGCGAGCTCGTGGTGTTGTTTCTGCACGAGAAATCAATCGTCGGCGCGGGCGGTCTCGCGCTGCGTGATGAAATGCGCGTGTGCATCGCGGCGCAGGCCTGTATGCTGATCCTCAATCTCGGCCTCGACTACTTCCGCGGCTGGGTCGAGGTCATCGTGTATCCGGACGAGTTCGTCGCCGAGTACGACTACGTGGACGAGGACGGCGTCGCGCATCATGTCGAGGCGCCGCTGACCGGCGAATCGTGGCACGAGGGGCCGGTGATCCTGTCCTGGGCCGACGCCGAGCTGCGGGGCGGGGACCCGGGCTACAACGTGGTGATCCACGAGTTCGCGCACAAGATCGACATGCTGAACGGCGACGCCAACGGCTTCCCGCCGCTGCATCCCGGGATGGACCGGGCCGGCTGGTCCCGCGTCTTCGGTGCGGCCTATGAAGACTTCCGCGACCGCGTGGCGCGCGGCGTGGCGACGGGGATCGACCCCTACGCCGCCGAGCACCCCGCGGAGTTCTTCGCCGTGCTGAGCGAGGCTTTCTTCGAGACCCCCGGCGCCGTACTCGCAGAGTACGGCGAGGTCTACCGTCAGCTCGCCGCGTTCTACCGGCAGGATCCGGGGGCGCGGCTCGCCCGGCAGCCGCTGGCCGAGGAAGGCACTGCCTAGGGTGATGAATACCTCGCTGGCCAGCCCGAAGTCGAAGTACCTCCTGTTCGCCAGCTTCGGACTGCTGCTCGCCGCGCTGACCGCTCTGATCGCCCTCGGCCTCGCGCGCATCGAGTCCTTCAACCAGCAGATCCACTCCCTGACCGCGGCGCAGGGCCGCAAGATCGGCACTGCGTCCGAGCTCTTTCTCGGAAACGGGCAGCGCTCCGCGCTGATCGACAAGCTATTCGGGGCGGAGATGGGTGAGGCGCGCCGGACCGTGCATGAGCAATATCGGCGGGCGATCGGCGCCTACGACCGCGCGGTGGAGAGGCTGCGCGCGCTGCAGCTCGACGCTTCCGAGCAGCCAGCGCGCGACGAGGCGATTGCCACGGCGGCGCGTTCCCGGGCGATCGGCGAGGACATCGTCGCGCTGCTCATGAAAGGGGAGATCGCGCGCGCGTCCGAGCTGAACCTCACGCAGGCGGTGCTCGAGGATTCCCGGTTCCAGGAAACGCTCTACCTCATGCTCGAAGCCAACCACGGCCGCACCGCGGAGGCGATCGCTGCTGCGAACCAGGGCATGCGTAACGGCTTCCTGCTGATTGGAGCCGGCGGGCTCCTCGCCCTGCTGGCGGGCATCGTGATCGCGGTGTGGGTCATCCGCATCGTCGCCGCGACCGAGGCGAAGCTCGAGCACGAGAAGGAGCTCGCGCAGGTGACCCTGCACTCGATCGTGGACGGCGTCATTACCACGGACGCCGCGGGACGGGTCGAGTACCTGAACCCGGTAGCCGAACGCTACCTCGGCTGGTCCAGCCTGGAAGCGTTCGGCAAACCGCTATCGGAGATCTACCGCGTGCTCGACGAGCGCACCGCCAAGCCGATCGATCCGCTGCCGCTGACCGAGACTTCCGCCGCCAACGAGGCGGAGCTGGTGGCCGTGCGGCTGGTGGACCGCAAGGGGCGCGAATGCCCGGTGCGCTACTCCCACGCGCCGATCCTGGGCCACGACGGCACCGTGCACGGGATGATCGTGGTGTTTCACGACGTGAGCCAGCTGCGCGCCATGTCGCAGCAGTTGCTGTGGCAGGCGAGCCACGATTCGTTGACAGGGCTCGTGAACCGGCGCGAATTCGAGCGGCGGCTCGCCGGGTTGATCGAGACCGCCGGAACCCAGCGGCGCGAGCACGCCCTGCTGTTCATGGACCTCGACAACTTCAAGGCGGTCAACGATTCCTGCGGCCACAGCGCGGGCGACGAGCTGCTGCGCCAGTTGACCGCGATCATGCTGACCCGCATGCGCGGCAGTGATACCCTCGCGCGCCTCGGCGGCGACGAGTTCGGCGCGCTGCTGGAGGCCTGCCCGGTGGACCAGGCGATGCGCATCGCCAACGGGCTGCGCGAGACGGTGCGCGAATTTCGCTTCGTGTGGGAGGGCAAGACGTTCAGCATTGGAGTGAGCGTCGGCCTCGTGCCCATCGACGCGACGAGCGGCGACGTGAACCAGGCGCTGGCGACCGCCGATGCCACCTGCTACGAGGCCAAGAACCGGGGGCGCGACCGCGTGCAGGTGTACCGGCCGGAGGAGCCCAGCCGCAGCGGGCGGCGCGAGGAGCTGCAGCTCGTGTCGCAGATCAACCGCGCGTTCGAGCTCGGCCAGTTCAAGCTCTACCGCCAGCGCATCGACCGGCTCGACGCGAAACCACACCGCGAGCGCAACTACGAGATTCTCGTGCGCATGTTGGATCGCGCCGGCAACCTGGTGCCGGCCACCGGCTTCATGCCCGCGGCGGAGCGCTACAACCTGCTGACCTCGATCGAGCGCTGGGTGGTGAGCTCGCTGGTGGAGTTCCTGAACCGGCAGTGGACAGCCGGCGCGATCCCCCACGACCTGCAGGGCAGCGGCGAGCGCGGCTTCTACTCGGTCAACATCTCGGGCGCGAGCATCAACGACAAGAGCTTCCCGGACTTCCTGAGAAACCTGCTGACGCGCTACCAGTTGCCGAGCGACCTGCTGTGCTTCGAGATCACGGAGACCACCGCGATCTCGAACCTGTCGAAGGCGGCGGAGCTGATGCACGAGCTGAAGGGGATGGGCTGCCGCTTCGCGCTCGACGACTTCGGCACCGGCATGTCCTCGTTCGCCTACCTTAAGTACCTGCCGGTCGACTTCCTCAAGATTGCGGGCGTCTTCATCAAGGACATGGTGACCGACCCGATGGACTACGCGATCGTGGATTCGGTCAACCGCATCGGCCACGTCCTGGGCATGCGCACGGTGGCCGAGTCGGTGGAGGATGCGGCAACGCTCTCGCGCATCACCGAGCTGGGGCTCGATTACGCGCAGGGCTATTTCGTCGCCGAGCCCGAGGCGCTGGGGGAAGAGCCCGCGGAGCAGCAGAAGGCACTGTTCGCGTGAGCGCGACCGCAAGGCGGCGCTACCTCCTTGCGGCAGACGTCGGCGGCACCAAGGCCGCGTTCGCGCTCGCGACCGCCGGCGGCGCGCGGCCCCAGATCGTGGCGGACCGCGTGTATGCGTGCCGGGACTTCGACGGCCTGCAACCGATCCTCGCGGATTTTCTGCAGCAGCGGCCGGTGGCGGAGCATCGCGCCGCGATCGCCGCGGCTTGCCTCTCGGTGGCGGGACCGGTCGCGCTGAATACGACGACGCTTACCAACCTCGGCTGGAAAGTGAGCGGCAACGCGCTCGCCGCCGAGTTGCGACTGCCGGAAGTGCGCCTCGTGAACGACTTCGAGGCCGCCGGGCTCGGCATCGGCCGGCTTCCTCCCGGTGAGCTCGAGACCCTGCAGGCGGGCAGCCCGACGGCGAAGGCGGCGCGGCTCATCATCGGCGCGGGCACCGGGCTGGGCGTGGGACTCCTGACCTGGCAGGACGACGGCTACGCGGTGCAGGCCTCGGAAGCGGGTCACGCGGATTTCGCGCCGGTGGACGAGCTCCAGGACCGGCTGCTCGCACACCTGCGCCGCACCTACGGGCGCGTTTCCTACGAGCGGGTGGTGTCCGGGCCCGGATTGATGCGCATCTTCAGTTTCCTGCAGGAAACCGGCGTCGGGATTCCGTCCAAGCAGATGCAGGACGCGGAGAAATCGCGGAAGGACACCGCCGAGCTGATCGCGGAGTTCGGCCTCGCCAAGCTCGATCCGCTCGCCGTGCGCGCGCTCGATCTCTTCGTTGCGATCTATGGCGCGTTCGCCGGAAACCTGGCGCTCGCGACGGTGGCGCGCGGTGGCGTCTACATCGCCGGCGGGATTGCCCCCAAGATCGCCCCCAAGCTGAAGGAGGGGGGGTTCATGCGCGCCTTCACCAGCAAGGGCCGCTTCTCCGAGCTGCTCGCGACGATGCCCGTGCACGTGGTCATGAACCCGCTGGTCGGGCTCCTCGGCGCGCTGCTCGAGGCAGCCCGCCTCGTGGGCGGCAAATCAGGCTGACGGCAACCCGACTCAGGGTACCGGTCCCTCTTCGAAGGCCTTAAGCTCGGCTTCCGTATTGACGTTGCTGAATGCGCCCGGGTTGTCGTCGAAGGCGACCTCGGCCACCTTGAGGTTTGCGTACCAGGCGTCGATCTTGCGCCCGCCGCCGGCGAGAAATGCGGCGAGGCCCGGCAGGACACTTTTGCGGCACAGGCAGAAGACGGGGTGCGGCTGGTCGCCGGTGCGCGCTACAGCAATATCCGCCTGGTGTTTCTCCAGCGCCGCGCGTAGGCGCGCCACGAGATCGCGCGACAGGAACGGCGAATCGCAGGGCACCGTTGCGACCAGCTCATGCGCGGCCTCGCTCAATCCGCGGTGCAGGCCGGCGAGCGGGCCGGCGAAGCCGCCAATCTCGTCGGGAATGACGCGGCGGCCGAACGCGGCGTAGCGCTCGAGGTTGCGGTTGGCGTTGATGAGGACCTCGTCCACCTGCGGTGCAAGGCGCTCGATCACCCACTCGACCATGGGCTTGCTCCGCAGCGGCTGCAGGCCCTTGTCCACGCTGCCCATGCGGCGGCCCTGGCCGCCGGCCAGGACAACACCGGTGACGCGGGTCAAAAATGGGGACGCACACATTTTCCTATCCGTTCGACGACGCGCCCAAGGAATCGCACAAGAAAATGTGTGCGTCCCCTTTGTCAGGCCAGCATCGTGGGCATGGCAGTCTTGACGAAGCGGTGCTTGCCAGTGAAGAGGAGATAGTGCTTGGTCACCGCGCGCCCGATCATGGTGATGCCGACTTGGCTCGCAATGCTGTGGCCCATCTCGGTCAGGCCCGAGCGCGAGACCAGGAAGGGGATCCGCATTTGGGCGGCCTTGATCACCATTTCGGAGGTGAGCCGGCCGGTGGTGTAGAAGATCTTGTCCGAGCCGTCCACGCCGTCGAGCCACATCTGGCCGGCGATGGCGTCCACGGCGTTGTGGCGCCCGACGTCCTCGACGAAGTAGAGGACATTCGCACCGTTGGCAAGGGCGCAGCCGTGCACCGCGCCCGCGCTCTTGTATATGGTCTCGCGGTGGCGCACTGCGTCGAGCAGCCCGTAGAGCGTTTCCTCAGTGAGCTTCACGTCGTCGCGCAGCTGGATGGAGTCGATCTCCTCCATCAGGTCACCGAACACCGTGCCCTGGCCGCAGCCGGTGGTGACGGTGCGCTTCTTCAGCCGCTCGCGCAATCCTTTCACGCCCCTGCGGGTCGTGACGGCGACCGAGTCCGTCTCCCAGTCCACCTGGATCGCGGCGATCTCCTCAATTGAACCCACCAAGCGCTGGTTACGGAGGTAGCCGATGGTGAGCGCCTCGGGCGCCTGCCCGAGGGTCATCAGCGTGACGATCTCGCGCTTGTCGAGGTAGAGCGTGAGCGGGTGCTCCCCGGCAATGGGCGTGGGCAGAAGCTCCCCGCGCTCGTTGACGGCTTCGACCTCGAACGTGAGCGGCCGGCTGGCGCTTGTCAGCTGAGGACGGTGGCGATTGCCCATGGCGTCAGCCACCAATGTAGGACATCTCGATCTTCTGCAGCCGGGCGGTCTGGCTCGTGCGGATCTCGGAGTAGCGGTCGGCGCGCCGCGACCAGATCCCGGATACCGCGGCGAGGATGTCTTCGTCGGAGGCGCCCCCGCGCACGAGCGCGCGCAAGTCGTGGCCGCTAGTCGCGAAGAGGCACGTATAGAGCTGGCCCTCGGTGGAGAGCCGGATGCGCGTGCAGGTGCGGCAGAACGCCTGGGTGACGGAGGCGATCACGCCGATCTCGCCACTGCCGTCGCGGTAGCGCCAGCGTTCCGCGACCTCCCCCGGATAATTGGGATCGACCGGCTCGAGCGGCCACTCGCGGCCGATGCGCTCGACGATCTCGCGCGCGGGCACGACGTCGTCCATGCGCCAGCCGTTGGTATGCCCGACGTCCATGTACTCGATGAATCGCAGGATGTGGCCGCTTTCGCGGAAGTGGCGGGCCATCGGCAGGATGCTCGTGTCGTTCTCGCCGCGCTTGACCACCATGTTCACCTTGATCGGGGCCAGCCCCGCCGCGGCCGCCGCCTCGATCCCCTCCAGCACCTTGGCAACCGGGAAATCCACGTCGTTCAGGCGCCGGAACACTGCGTCGTCGAGCGCATCAAGGCTCACGGTGATGCGCTTGAGGCCCGCCGCCTTGAGCGCGCGGGCCTTGCGGGCAAGGAAGGAGCCGTTGGTGGTGAGCGTGAGATCCAGTCCCGGGATCGCGGCGAGGAGCTCGATCAGCTGCTCGAGGTTGCGGCGGACGAGTGGCTCGCCTCCGGTCAGGCGCACCTTCTCCACGCCGAGGCCGCTGAAGATGCGCGCCAGCCGGGCGATCTCCTCGAAGGTGAGTAGTTCCCGCCGCTCTAGGAAGGCGTAGTCCTTGCCGAAGACCTCCTTTGGCATGCAATAGACGCAGCGGAAATTGCAACGGTCGGTCACCGAAATGCGCAGGTCGCGCAGCGCCCTTCCCAGCCGGTCGTGCGCGGTGGGGGAGGTGGCGGTGCCTTGCGGTCCAGGCATGTGGAGGGTGCCAATCGGAAGGGGTACGATGGAGTGCGGATTATGACAAATGAGGCGGCCTGGAGGCAAGGAAAACACTGTTTTCAAATCAAGTATTTGGGCGTGTTTCCCGTTGCGTGGCGGCGGGGGCTGGCGCACAATGCCGCCATGGCTGAAAACACCGCCCCGAATCCTCTCGCGCCGTACCCGCTCGCAGTCATCATGGAGCGGGTGCGGCTGGCGGATCGCTGGGGAACGGAGCGCTGGGATGCGAAGGGGGTCGTGCGCGACTCGGAGCCGCCGGGCAGCGGGGAGCGCGTCATCGTGAATGACGAGCGCGCGCTCCAGGTGCTGTTCCCGGGCTTCATGCTGAGGCTCCATATCGACGAGGCCGAAGGCTATATCTACAACATCACCTCGCCGCAGCCCAAGGTGTTCGTGATGTGGCGCGTGGGCGAGGACGGAATCGCGCGGCCGGAGTCGCTCACCGTGAGTTACCACGAAGGCGCGCGCTGGATGGATGCCGAGGAAAACGTGGGCGGCGTGGCGCTGCCACCCGACCTGCTCCAGTGGATCGCCGAGTTCGGGGCGGCGCACTACACGGAGGAGCCGAAAAAGAAGAAGCGCTACGCCAGCAGCCGGGACAAGGGCGTGGGGTCGCACCGCGACGGGCCAAAGTGATGCGCAAACCTGACGACGCACCTGAACAGGAACGCGGCGAGCCGTTCCTATCGCGCTGGGCGCGCAAGAAGGAGGAGGCGCGGCAGGCGCCGCCGCCGGCGAAGCAGGAAGCCGATGCGAAGTCTCCCGCCCCGGAATTGCCGCCGGTCGAGAGCCTCACCCCCGAATCCGATTACCGCGCCTTCTTCCATCCCAAGGTCAACGAGGACGTGCGGCGCGCGGCATTGAAAAAGCTCTTCAGCGACCCGCGCTTCAACGTGATGGACGGGCTCGACACCTACATCGACGACTACAGCAAGGCCGAGGCAATCCCACCGGCGATGATGGCCATGATGAAGTCGGCGCAGGACATCCTGCGGTGGGCGAGAGAGGACAAGGAGGCGCTCGACCGGAAGGAGGCGCAGCAGGCCGCGGCGAAGCAGAAGGCGCTCGAGCCGCCCGCAGCGTCGCCCGTTGCCGGCACATCCCAGGCGGCGGCCTCCCAGGTGGCGCCCGTCGCGCCGGACGCTCCGCGCAAGGACGCGTAGCGCGAAGCCGCGCTTTTCACTACTCTCCCGCACCACCAGCGCGCTTCGCCGCCCAACAAGCGCGCGTCCGGAACCATGGCCAAAGACAAGCTGATCTGCAACTGCAACCGCACCATGCCGCTCGACGCCGCGGCGCTGGCGCGCGCGTTGAAGCTCGGTTCCACCGTGCGGGTGAGCTCGGAGCTGTGCCGCAAGCATGTCTCGACGTTCGAGGCTGCGGTGAAGGGAGGCAACGACCTCGTCGTCGCCTGTACCCAGGAGGCGCCGCTCTTCGGCGAGCTGCACGGCGAGTTGAAGGGCGCGGGCGGCATCCAGTTCGTCAACATCCGGGAGACCGCGGGCTGGTCGGCGCAGGCGAAGGACGCGACGCCGAAGATCGCCGCACTGCTGGCGCTTTCCGACCTGCCTGATCCCGAGCCGGTGCCGGTGGTGTCGTACCAGTCCGGCGGAAGCCTCCTCATCATCGGTCCCGGGGCGGCGGCACTGCGGTGGGCTGACCGCCTGGCCGAGCAACTCTCGGTGAGCGTGCTCGTGACCGAGGACGCGGAGCGCCACGAGCTGCCCGCGGTGCGCGGCTACCCCGTGTTCTCCGGGGAACCGCGCGCAGTGACCGGCTATCTCGGCGCGTTCCAGGTTGAATGGGAGCAGGCGAACCCGATCGACCTCGAAACCTGTACGCGCTGCAATGCCTGCATCCGAGTTTGTCCCGAGCAGGCGATCGATTTTTCGTACCAGATCGATCTCGAGAAGTGCAAGGCGCACCGGCAGTGCGTCAAGGCGTGCGGCGAGATCGGGGCGATCGATTTCGAGCGCAAGGAGACGCGGCGTAGCGAGGCCTTCGACATGGTGCTCGACCTGTCGCGCGAGTCCCTGATCCGCTCGCCGCAGCCGCCCCAGGGTTATTTCGCGCCCGGCCGCGATCCGCTCGAGCAGGCGCTTGCCGCGCAGCAGCTCGCGCAGTTCGTCGGCGAGTTCGAGAAGCCGAAATATTTCGAGTACCGGGAAAAAATCTGCGCCCACGGGCGCTCGGAGATCACCGGCTGCACGAAGTGCATCGACGTGTGCTCGACGCGCGCCATAACGAGCGACCTCGAGGCGAACCGCATCAAGGTCGAGCCGCACCTGTGCATGGGCTGCGGCGGCTGCGCTTCCGTGTGCCCTTCCGGCGCGATGACTTACGCCTACCCGCGCGTCTCCGACCTGGGCGCGCGGCTGAAAGCCGTGCTGCAGGTCTACCGCGAGGCTGGTGGCGAGAACCCGTGCCTGCTTCTCCATAACACGACCGACGGGCGCGAGTTGATCGCCCGGCTCGCGCGGCGCGGCAAGGGCTTGCCCGCCAACATGATCCCGCTCGAAGTGTTCCACGTTGCCTCACTCGGGCTCGACCTGATGCTCGGGGCCATCGCGCTGGGCGCTTCTCGCTTTGTCATCCTCTCGACAGGCTCGGAGCCGGCCGGCTACCGCGAGGCGCTCGAGCGCCAGATGAGCTACGCGCGCGCCATCATGAGCGGGCTGGGCCTGGATGGCGGGCGCTTCGGCCTGATCGAAGCCGGCGACACAGCCGCACTCGAGAAGGCGGTATGGGCGGCAGAAACTCCACGCGTGCTGTTGCCGGCGACGTTCAACCTCACCAACGACAAGCGCGCCACGCTCGATTTCGTATTCGACCACCTGCTGCGGCACGCGCCGGCGCGCAAGGACGAGGTGCCGCTGCCGGCGGGCGCGCCGTACGGCACGGTCGTCGTGGACAAGCAGAAGTGTACGATGTGCCTCGCCTGCGTCGGCGCCTGTCCCGAAGGGGCGTTGATCGACGCCAAGGACAAGCCGCAGCTGCGCTTCATCGAAAGAAACTGCGTGCAGTGCGGACTGTGCGAGAAGACCTGTCCGGAGGACGCGATTTCCCTTGCGACGCGGCTCCTGCTCGCGCCTGCCGCGACGCAGCCCGCCGTGCTGAACGAGGACAAGGTGTTCGCCTGCGTGCGCTGCGGCAAGCCGTTCGCCAACCAGCGCATCATCGACAACATGCTGGGCAAGTTGGCCGCACACTCGATGTTCAAGGACCCGCAGGCGCTGCGCCGCCTGCAGATGTGCCAGGACTGCCGGGTAGTGGACCTGTTCGAGAAGGGCAACGACGGCACCATTTTCGACGTGACCGGCAAGGGATAGAGCGGACATGACGGATACCGGGAATGCCGCCGCGGGATCGCTCGATCCGGAAGACGTTGCGCGAGCCAATCTCTACGGGCTGATCGGGCGCCTGTTCTACGCGCCGCCGGATCCCAACCTGCTGGCCGAGATCTCCCGCAGCGAGGCCGGCGGGGAAGGGGGCGAGACCGGGCTCGTTGCTGCGTGGCGCGGTGTGCAGGAGGCGTGCCGCGGCGCATTCCCGGCGGTGGTGCGCCAGGAGTACGACTCGCTCTTCATCGGTGTGGGCAAGTCTGAGGTGTCTCCGTACCTGTCGGGCTATGCCGAGGCGGCCACGCCGGACCGCTACCTGGTGCGGCTGCGCCAGCAACTGTCGCGCTGGGGGCTGGGGCGCCGCGAAACCGTGTTCGAAGTGGAGGACCACATCTCGGGAATCTGCGACGTCATGCGCTGGCTGATCGCGGAGGGGCAGAGCGTCGAACGGCAGCGGTATTTCTTCGAGGAGTTTGCCTATCCGGGGGTCCTGCCGTTTTGTATTGCAGTGCAAAACGCGTCTTCTTCGAGCTTTTACAAGTCCGTAGCTGCGCTCACCTGGTCCTACTTCGAGATCGAGAGAACGGCGTTCGACATGTCCGATGCAGAGTGATGCATCATGTGTTGAGAACGATTCGCATCCATCCCTTGGAAATGCGGTTGCGAATACTTCTCATTCTTAGAATTCGCCCAATTGTTCTTGATTTGCACCCCTTTAGAGCGTAAATTTTTCACTATTCAAATACGCTGCTCGCTTCCTAAAAGGAGAATGGGATGAAAGCCTCAACATCCAAGCTGTCCCGCCGCAAATTCCTGTTCGCAGTCGGTGCCGGTGGCGCTGCCACCGCGGCCGCCGTGGTCGCCACGAAAGTGCCCCAATCTCAGCCCAAGAAAGCGGAGGCCGTGAATGGATCCAAGGGCTACCAGCTGACGGAACACGTTCGCAAGTACTACGAAACTACCAAAGTCTGAGGGGGCGTAACCATGTTGCTCACCAGGAAATCCTCCGGTCACACCGATATACACGGGGCAGCGCAAGGCCGGCTGTCCCGCTCCGTTTCGGGAATGCTCGGCAAGACCATAGACCGCCGCACGTTCCTCCAGCGCTCGGGCATTGCGCTCGGCGCGGGCGCGGTGGCCTCGCAATTGCCGTTCAATATCGTCGACAGCACGCAGGCTGCGCAAGGCGCGGGCGGCGGCGCGACCGAGAACAAGCACACGATCTGCACGCACTGCTCCGTTGGCTGCGCCCTCACGGCCGTGGTGCAGAACGGCGTGTGGGTGCGGCACGAGCCGGTGTTCGATTCGCCGATCAATCTCGGGGCGCACTGCGCCAAGGGCGCGTCGATCCGCGAACACGGCATGACGCACGACTCGCACCGCCTGAAGTACCCGATGAAGCTCGTGGGCGGCAAGTGGCAGAAGATTTCCTGGGACGTGGCGCTGAAGGAAGTGAGCGACAAGCTCCTCGCCATCCGCAACGACAAGGAAAAGGGCGGACCGGATGCGACGTTCTGGATCGGCTCCTCCAAGCACAATAACGAGCAGGCCTACCTGTTCCGCAAGTTCGTGTCCATGTTCGGCACCAACAACATGGACCACCAGGCGCGCATCTGCCACTCGACGACGGTGGCGGGCGTGGCGAACACCTGGGGCTACGGGGCGATGACCAACTCGTACAACGACGAGCAGAACTCCAAGTGCATCCTGTTCTTCGGCTCGAACGCGGCCGAGGCGCACCCGGTGTCGATGTTGCATACCTTGTACGCCAAGGAGGGCGGCGCCAAGGTGATCGTGGTGGACCCGCGCTTCACGCGCACCGCGGCGCGCGCCGATACCTACTATCGCATCCGTTCCGGCACCGACGTGGCCTTCCTGTGGGGCATGCTGCACCACATCTTCAAGAACGGCTGGGAAGACAAGGACTACATCAAGGCCCGCGTCTATGGCATGGACAAGGTGAATGAAGAAGTCGCCAAGTGGACGCCGGATGAGGTCGAGCGCGTCACCGGCATGAAGGAAGCCGAGGTGCGCGACGTCGCCGAGAAAATGGCGAAGAACAAGCCCAGCACCATCGTCTGGGCGATGGGCCAGACCCAGCACACCAACGGTAACGCCATCGTGCGCGCCTCCTGCATCCTGCAGCTCGCGCTCGGTAACGTTGGCGTGGCCGGCGGCGGCTGCAATATCTACCGCGGCCACGACAACGTGCAGGGCGCGACCGACGTCGGCCCGAACCCGGATTCGCTGCCGGGCTACTACGGCATCGCGCCGGGCTCGTGGGCGCACTTCGCGCGGGTATGGGGTGTCGACCTCGACTGGCTCAAGAAGCGGTTTGCCTCCGAGGGCATGATGACCAAGCCCGGCCTCACGGTGTCGCGCTGGGCCGACGCGGTATTGGAGAAGAACGAATTGATTGACCAGGATCAGAACCTGCGGGCAGTGGTCTTCTGGGGGCACGCGCCGAACAGTCAGACGCGCGGCAAGGAGATGGTCGAGGCGATGAAGAAGCTCGACCTGATGGTGGTGATCGACCCCTATCCGTCGGCGACTGCCGCGATGGCCGCGATGGTGCGCCAGGAAGGCGTGTACCTGCTGCCGGCGGCGACCCAGATGGAATGCGCGGGCTCGGCGACCTCGTCGAACCGTTCGGTCCAGTGGCGCGAGAAGGTGATCGACCCGATGTTCGAGTCGCGCACCGACCACATGATCATGTACCAACTCGCCCAGAAGTTCGGCTTCGAGAAGGAGTTCGTGGGCAAGATCAAGATGGTGAAGGGCAAGGGCGGCATAGACGAGCCCGACATGGAAGACACGCTGCGCGAGATCAACCGCGGGGTGTGGACCATCGGCTACACCGGCATCACGCCCGAGCGGCTGCAGGCCCACATGCGCAACCTTCGCGTGTTCAACGTGAAGACGCTGCGCGCGACGGGCGGCAAGGATGCCAAGACCGGCTACGTGCTCGATGGCGACTACTACGGCCTGCCGTGGCCGTGCTATGGCACCGGTGCGTTGAAGCACCCCGGTTCGCCCAACCTCTACGACACCTCCAGGCACGTCATGGACGGCGGCGGCAACTTCCGCGCCAATTTCGGCGTCGAGAAGGACGGGGTCAACCTGCTGGCTGAGGACGGCTCGCATTCCAAGGGTGCCGACCTCACGACCGGCTACCCCGAGCTCGATCACGTGCTGCTGAAGAAGCTCGGCTGGTGGGACGAGTTGACCGACGACGAAAAGAAGGCGGCCGAAGGCAGGAACTGGAAGACCGATCTCTCTGGCGGCATGATCCGCGTGTTCATGAAGAACCACGGTTGCCATCCGTTCGGCAATGCCAAGGCGCGAGCGGTGGTCTGGAACTTCCCGGATGCGGTCCCGCTCCACCGCGAGGCGCTGTACAGCCCGCGGCCGGACTTGATCGAGAAGTACCCCACCCACGCCGACCAGAAGAACCGCTGGCGCGTGCCGGTGCTTTTCAAATCGATCCAGGACGCGAACAAGGACGCTGTCAAGACCTACCCGCTGATCCTGACCAGCGGGCGACTGACCGAGTACGAGGGCGGCGGCGACGAGACGCGGTCCAACCCCTGGCTCGCCGAACTGCAGCAGGAGATGTTCGTCGAGATCAACCCCAAGGATGCCAACGACCGGGGCCTGAAGAACAACGAGTACGTCTGGGTCAAGACGCCCACCAAGGCTCAGATCAAGGTCAAGACCCTGGTGACCGAGCGCGTGGCGGCCGGAACGGTGTTCTGTCCGTTCCACTTCGCGGGGCATTTCGAAGGCAAGGACCTGCTCGACAAGTATCCGGAGGGGGCGGCCCCGATCGTGCGCGGCGAGTCCGTGAACACGGCTACGACCTACGGTTACGACATCGTGACCATGATGCAGGAAACCAAGACCACGCTGTGCCAGGTCGTCAAGGTATAAACGAAACTGAGCGGAAGTGAGGAGTTAAACCATGGCAAGAATGAAATTTCTCGCGGATGCCGAGCGCTGCATTGAGTGCAATGGCTGCGTGACCGCCTGCAAGCAGGAGCACGAGATTCCGTGGGGTGTGAATCGCCGCAGAGTCGTGACGCTGAACGACGGGGTGCCGGGCGAGAAGTCAATCTCGGTCGCCTGCATGCACTGCTCGGATGCGCCATGCATGGCGGTGTGCCCGGTGGACTGTTTCTACAAGACTACCGAAGGCGTCGTGCTGCACGACAAGGACCTGTGCATCGGCTGCGGCTACTGCTTCTACGCCTGTCCGTTCGGCGCGCCGCAATTCCCGCAGGACGGCGCGTTCGGGCTGCGCGGCAAGATGGACAAGTGCACGTTCTGCGCCGGCGGCCCCGAAGCCGACAATTCCGCGGCCGAGTACAGGAAGTACGGCCGCAACCGCCTGGCGGAAGGCAAGCTTCCGGCCTGCGCCGAGATGTGCGCGACCAAGGCGCTGCTTGGCGGTGACGCCGACGTGATATCCGATATCTACCGCAACCGCGTGCTGAGGCGCGGCATAGGCTCGGAAGTGTGGGGCTGGGGTACCGCCTACGGCAAGCCGGAACAGAGGCCTGCGGCGAAGCCCGGAGCAAAATCGTGAGGCGTCCGGTCCTGATGCTGGCCGCGGCGGCGCTTGCCCTGGGCGCCGCCGGCTGCGGCGAGAAGACTTCGGTCACCGTCTACAAGCAGGGGCATTACCAGGGCAAGCCGGACAAGCAACCCTGGGACAACGACCTCTTCAAGGGCGACAAGCTGGCGTGGGAGCAGGCGATCAAGGCGCGTAACGAGCGCCAGGACGAAACCTCGCGCGGCACCCCCACGGCGAAGAACTGAATCAAACCCAAAGGAGAATCGCATGGTCGGCATTCTCGACATGCGCGGATTGATACGCTTCGTTTGTGCATTGCTCGCTCTGATTTGCCTGCAGCCCGCCTGGGCCGCCGAGGCCGGCGGCGCCAAGGAGCAGGCAGAGCGCCAGCAGACCCAGCCTCTCAACAACGCACCAGTGTATTCCGACGTGCGCCGGGGCGAGAACCCATACCAGACCACCCAGGTGCGCGGGATCGAGAGCAATATCCTGGTCCAGTCCGGGGGCGAGGTCTGGCGCCAGATCCGCAACGGTCCCATCACGGTTTACGGCGGATGGGTCCTCGTCATCGTGCCGCTGCTGATCCTCGGCTTCTACCTGTGGCGGGGACCGCTCAAGGTCCACGGCCGGCTGACCGGGCGGAAGATCCAGCGCCTGTCGAGCTGGGACCGCACCATACACTGGACCGTGGCGATCAGCTGGGTGATCCTGGCCATCTCCGGGGTGCTGCTGCTGTTCGGCAAGTACATCGTGCTGCCGCTGTTCGGCTACACCATGTTCTCCTGGCTCGCCATCCTGTCGAAGAACCTGCACAACTTCGTCGGCCCGGTGTTCCTGATCGCGGCGGCGTTGATGTTCTTCACCTACCTCGGGCGCAACATCCCCCGCGGCCACGACTTCGGGTGGCTGCTCAAGGGCGGGGGCATGCTGACGGGCGAGCACGTCCCCTCCGGCTTTTTCAACGCCGGCGAGAAGATCGTGTTCTGGGTGGGGCTCTTCCTGTTCACGGTCATCGTGGGGGCGTCGGGCCTGGTGCTGCTGTTCCCCAACTTCGACCAGGGCCGGATGATCATGCAGTACTCGAACATCATCCACGCAGTGACCGCCGTGGTCTACGTCGCGATGATGCTCGGGCACATCTACTTGGGCTCGGTGGGCGTGGAAGGGGCCTACGAGTGCATGCGCACCGACGGCAAGGTCGACGAGCAGTGGGCCAAGGAGCACCACGAGTACTGGTACAACGAGGTCGTGAAGGGCCGGCCCGGCGCGGCGGGGAGCGCTGCTCCGGCGCGCGCGAACGCGATGAAGGAGGGATGGAAGCTATGAAGGCACCGAAATTCTGGACCGTAGTGCCGGCGCTGCTGGTCGCGGGCGCGGTCGGCCTCGCCTACGCCAAGCTGCCGCAGGCGCCGATGGACGACGCCGCGAAGGCCAAGGCCGCGGAGGCGAAGGCCAAGGCAGCCGAGGGCGCGAAGAAGGAGCGCGCGCAGGAAGAGAAGGCGATGGACCGCGTGGTCGAGCGCTACAAGAAGGAGAAGGGCATCAAGTCGGAGGCGGCGAAGAAGAAATAGTGCCGCAGGCCCTGATGCGAAAGAAAGCCCGGTGCTCCCGGGCTTTTTTGTTGGGTATGGCTAGTAGACGTTGCCGAGCAGGGGCGTGATGAAGAGCCAGGAGAGCGCGACAATCACGAGTATGCCGACGAGATTCAGCCAGAAGCCTGCTTTCATCATCTGCGGCATTCGCACCAGCCCGGTCCCGAATACGATGGCGTTCGGGGGGGTTCCCACCGGCATCATGTAGGCGCTGCTCGCTCCCAGCGTGCACGCGATGATGAGGACGTAGGGGTTCATTCCGAGCACCGGCGCCATCGCGGCGAGCACCGGCACCATGGTCGCGACCTGCGCCGTGTTGGAAGTGAGCTCAGACAGGAACACCGTCATGGCGGTGATCGCGAGCAGCAGGAGCAGGGGATGCAGGCCCGCGAAGCCACGGCTCGAGTTACCGATGAACTCCGACACGCCGTTCGCCTCGATGGAAGCCGCGAGCGTGAGCCCTCCGCCAAACAGCATCAGCACGCCCCAGGGAAGCTTCACGGCCGTGTCCCAGTCCATGGCGCGCACGCCCTTGGCGCGGTCCACCGGGATCAGGAAGAGCGCCATCGCCGCCAGCATGGCGATGCCTGCATCGGAGAGGCCGGAGAAGGGCTTCAACCCGGCAATCACAACCGGCTTGAGCAGCGGACTGAATATCCAGAGCGTCGCGGTGACGGAAAAGACGGCGAGGACAGTCTTCTCGCCACGGGTCAGGGGCCCGAGCTTGCGATATTCCTCGTCGAAATGCTGCCGGCCGCCCGCAACCTCGCCGATATCAGCGCGAAACAGCAAGCGGGTAATCATCAACCAGGCGAGCGGCAGGAAGATGAGCGTGAACGGCCCGCCCACCATCAGCCAGTCGAAGAAGCTTACTTCCTTCCCGAACGTCTGCTGGATGTAGCGCACCGCGATGCCGTTCGGCGGCGAGCCGATGATGGTCGCAATCCCGCCGATCGACGCCGCGTAGGCGACGCTGAGCAGGAGCCCGGTGGCGAAATTGCGCTCGGGAATGCGGTCCTGGGGAATCCCTCCTGATTCCTTTAGGCCTTTTCCCGTGCGGCTGCGCAATACCAGATCGATGACGCTCAACGCAATCGGCACCATCATCGCCGCGGTCGCCGTATTCGAGACCCACATGCTGAGGAATGCGGTGACCACCATGAAACCGCCCACAATTGCACCCGGGCGCGCGCCGACCAGCCGCAGCGTGAAGAAGGCGATGCGCCGGTCGAGTCCCCAACGCTCGATGGCGAGCCCCAGGATGAAGCCGCCCATGAAGAGGAAGATCACGTCCGCGGCGTAGGGCGGCAGGACCTTGTTCATGGGCGCAACGCCGAGCAGCGGGAAGGCCGCGATCGGCAGCAGGGCGGTCACCTCGATATCCACGGCCTCGGTGAGCCACCAGGTCGCCATCCACACCATCATGCTGAGCGTGGTGCGCCCCGACTGCGAGAATTCCACCCACTCGCCGGGACCCGTCGAGTAATGGGGGGGCAGCCAGTAGTAGCACAGCAGCCCCAGCAGCGGCCCCGCGAAGAGGCCGATGCGCCGGATGCTGGCGACGTTCACCCGCTTACCGGATGGCCAGCATCCAGGGCACGCCGATCACCATGAAAGCGGCGAAGAAGATCACCCCGAAGATCGCGCCCAGTCGCCAGTAGTCTGCCGCCGGCAGATACCCGCTGCCGTAGTACACCGGGCTCGGGCCGGTTGCGTACGGAGTGAGGATGCCCATGATGCCGAGCTGCAGGCACAGCCCGAGGGCGACCGTTGTCATGTTGATTCCCGGAATGGTGGAGGCGACCGCGAGCAGCACCGGGACCATGGCGGTGACATGTGCGGTGACGCTCGCAAACAGGTAATGGCCGAAGAAGTTGATCAGCAGCAGCGCGATGACCGCCACCGTGGGCGAGACGCCGCTCAGTTGCCCGGCGACGCTCTCCGCGAACCACTTCACGAATCCGACGCGAGTCAGCCCGTCCGCGAGCGCGACCAGCGTCGCGAACCACGCGAGCGTATTCCACGCAGCCTTGTTGGCGGTGATGTCGTCCCACGTGACGACCTTGAGCAGCAGCATCAGCGAGATCACGGCGATGGCGGCGGTGGTGGCTTCCATGATGGCGCCGCCAAAAATCCACAGCAGCAGTGCGATGAGGACGAGTATCCCGAGGATGATCTCGCGCTGGGAAAGCGGGCCCAATTTCTGGAGTTCCTTCGCCGCCCAGGCCGGGACCTCCTTCCCCTCCTTCACCTGCGGCGGATAGATCCAGTAGACGAGCAGCGGAACCAGCACCAGCAACAGGATCCCGACCGGCGCAAAGGCCATGAACCACTGGACCCACGTGAACTCGATTTGCGCGGTCTTCTTCACGAGCTCGACGGCGAGCAGGTTGGGCGCGAGCGCGGTGAGGAACATCGAGCTCGTCACGCAGGTCGCTGCGATCGCCACCCACATGAGATAGGAGCCCATGCGCCGCATGGACGGGTCGTTCGGCTTGGATTCGTAGAGCGGCGGCAAGTTGCGGATGACAGGGTAGATCGTGCCGCCGCTGCGCGCCGTGTTGGAGGGCGTGAAGGGCGCGAGCAGCAGGTCCGCGATCGTGACCGCATAGCCCAGGGTGAGCGTCTTGCGGCCCATCGCCTTCACCAGCAGCAGCGCGATGCGCTTGCCGAGGCCGGTCTTCTCGTACCCGAGGGCGAACATGAACGCGCCGAAGATGAGCCACACCGTCGTATTGGAGAAGCCGGAGAGCGCCCAGCTCAATGAAGCCCTTGCCGAACTGAAGCCGGTCTTCGCCAGCTGCTCGGGGCTGAAGAAGACGTACTCGGAGAGCACCGTCACGAGCGCGACTCCAATGAGCCCGATCGCGCCCCCCGGCAGCGGCTCGAACATGAGTCCGACGATGACGCCGACGAAGATCGCGAAGTAATACCAGGCGTATTGTGGCAGCCCCGCCGGCGCGGGGATGAGGGCGATGATGATGGCGACAGCGACCGGTGCGAGGGCTTTCCAGTTCATGTTGTTTCCTTCTTTGCGACGTTCGTCCGGATCGAGCCTTCAGAATCCGATAGCGAGCAGCAGCCAGGCCGCGATCACTGTTCCGAGCGCCGCGCTTCCATAGGCAGCGACCATGGCCCCGGTTCCAGCGTGCACCCCGATGTCGTGCAGCCCGTGGTAGATGCGATGCACGGCATGGAACAGGAAGAGCGAGATGACGGCGAGCAAGAACAATTTTCCGACCCCGTGCTGCGCGAAACCGAGGACGCGGGTGTAAGCGAGGGCCTCCCCGGGCATCCACAGCCCGATCGGCGCGATGATGCCGGTGATGAAGATCAGGATCGGCGCGACCAACGCGGAGAGCACGCCGCCGGCCCCGAACAGCGACCAGAAGATGGGTTCGTGGGAGCGCTTCATGTCACATCCACCGTATGATGATGTAGATGAGGGCCGAGGCGCCGAGGGTGGCGAGCCAGCCGCCCCCCGTAATCACCATCTCGGGAAGGGGCCGGCCGGCCAGGCGCAGGTCGGGCGCGGTCTTGGGCGCGACCTTCCACCAGGTGTAGGCGTGATAGCCGACCGTGGCGAGCGCCAGCCAATGGAAGATAAGCGAGATGGGGCTCGTCAGCGCAGCGCGCCACGCGTCCCAGGCCGCCTGGCCCTGCGTGAGCCGGAAGAGGCCCACCAGCAGGATCACCGCGTAGATCGCGAGGAACACGCTGCTCGCCTCGCGGATCATGTAGCGCACGAAGTAGGGGTTCCGGCGCCACCAGCCCTGCATGGGCCGGACGTAGGTCTTGACTTTGGCCATCACGCGCCCCCTTTCGGCATGAGGAGCTTCAGCACGCCGAAGTAGTCCAGCGTGCTGTTGACCTTGTTCTGGTTGATGGCGTGCGCGGGATCCACCTGTTTCGGGCACACCACCGAGCAATACCCGACCAGCGTGCAACCCCATACCCCTTCCTCGGCGTTGAGGAGTTCCGACCGCTCGTCCCAACCGCGGTCGCGCGAATCCGCGTTGTAGCGGTGGAGCAGCGCCAAAGCGGCCGGGCCGGTGAACTTGGGATTGAGGCCGTACTGCGGGCATGCCGCGTAGCACAGCAGGCAGTTGATGCACTGCGAATACTGGTAGTAGCTTTGAAACTGCTTCGGTGTCTGGAGGAACGTTCCCGCCGACAGCGGTTTACTCTCCTTGGGGACCACGTACGGCTTGACCGAGGGAAGCTTGTTGTTGAAGAAGTCAGTCTGGTCGATCACGAGGTCGCGCAGGACCGGGAAGTGGCTGAGCGGCTCGATGCGGACCTTGCCGGGGTAGTAGTCGCGCAGGAAGGTGTGGCAGGAGAGTTCCGGTCTTCCGTTCACCATCTTGCCGCAGCTGCCGCAGATCGCCATGCGGCACGACCAGCGGAAGGTGAGGCTGCCGTCGAGATGGTCCTTGATGTATTGCAGGCCCTGCAGCACCGAGGTGTCGTGGGTGAAGGGCACCTTGAAGGTCTGGAAATGCGGCTCCGTGTCCTTCTCGGGGTTGTAGCGCAGCACCTCGATCTCGATTGTCCGGGTATCGGCCATGCGCGGTCCTCAGGTCATTACGGCTTTCTTGCCCTCGCCGCCGTAGACGCGCGTCTTGGGCGGAGACTTGGTGATGGTCACCGGCGTGTACTCGATCCGGGGCGGTCCATCGCCGGTGCGGTGGGCAAGCGTGTGCTTGAGATAGTTCGCGTCGTCGCGTTCCTTGAACTCGTCGAGACGGGTGTGGGCGCCGCGAGATTCCTTGCGATTCAGCGCCGATTGCGCGGTCACCTCGGCGAGCTCGAGCGTGAAGCCGAGCTCGATCGCCGACAGCCATTCGGTGTTGAACGCGCGGTTGCGGTCGTCGAGCTTGAGGCCGCGCCGGTAGCGGTCGCGCAGCGTCGCGAGCTTCCCGCACGCCGCCTGCATGCTGTCGGCCTTGCGAAAGATGCCGACTCCGGTCTCCATGGCTTCGTGCATCTCGTCGCGTATCGTCGCGACGCGCTCGCCCTTGTCCTTGCCGAGCAGGCCGAGCAGCCGCTTTTCCACGGCCTCCGCCTGCTGGCGCGCCGCATCGCTCTTGCCCGCCGCGGTCACCTTGGCGTGGCGCGCGGCCTCCTCGCCTGCAATCTTGCCGAACACCACGATTTCCGCGAGCGAGTTGGAGCCCAGGCGGTTGGCGCCGTGGATGCCGACGCTCGAGCACTCGCCCGCCGCGTAGAGTCCCTTCAGGGGCGTCGCCGTCTGACCGTTGCAGAGAATGCCGCCCATCGTGTAGTGCACCGCGGGACGCACCGGAATCGGCGCGACCACGGGGTCGACGCCCGCGAAGACCTTCGCGACTTCGGTGATCATCGGCAGCCGCTCGTGGATCTTGGCGGCTCCCAGTTGACGCAGGTCGAGCCAAACCGCTTGGCCCAGGGGAGTGCTGACCGTGCGGCCCTTCTGCTCCTCATGCCAGAACGCCTGCGACAGGCGGTCGCGAGGTCCCAACTCCATCGCCTTCGGGCGCGGCCACGGGTCCGGCGGCCCCAGGCCGTAGTCCTGCAGGTAGCGGTAGCCGTCCTTGTTGGTAAGGATGCCGCCTTCGCCGCGGCAACCCTCCGTGATGAGCACTCCGGTACCGGGAAGGGCCGTCGGGTGCCACTGCACGAACTCCATGTCGCGGAGCGGCACGCCGTGACGGAACGCGATGCCCATGCCGTCCCCGGTGACGATGCCGGCGTTGGTGTTCTGGCCGAAGACGCGCCCGGCGCCCCCGGTGCAGATAATCACCGCCTTGCACTCGAAGAGGCAGAACTCGCCGCTCGCGATGTCGATCGCGACTACACCCTGCACCCGGCCGTCCTCCACGACGAGGTCGGCGCAGAAGAACTCGTCGTAGCGCTTGATCGACGGATACCGGAGCGAGGTCTGGAACAGCGTGTGCAGCATGTGGAAGCCGGTCTTGTCCGCGGCAAACCACGTGCGCTGCACCTTCATTCCCCCGAAGAAGCGCACGTTGACGTGGCCGTCGTCCTTGCGGCTCCACGGGCAGCCCCAGTGCTCGAGCTGCGTCATCTCCTCCGTGCAATGGGCGACGAAGTACTCGACCACGTCCTGGTCGCACAGCCAGTCGCCGCCGCCCACGGTGTCGTCGAAGTGATGGTCGAGGCTGTCGTCGGTGCGGATGACTCCGGCCGAGCCGCCCTCGGCCGCCACCGTGTGGCTGCGCATGGGCACGACCTTCGAGACAAGCGCGATGCGCTGCCGCGGGTCCCCTTGCGCGACTGCGATCGCGGCGCGCAACCCGGCGCCCCCGCCGCCCACCACTACAACGTCTGCTTGAACCGATTGCATCCGTTTGTCCTCAGGCCACCGTCACGGGAATCTTGCCGATTTTCGTGCGCCACTCGCGCGGGCCGCTCTCATGCACGGAGTTCCCCTGGGTATCGACGGCGACTGTCACCGGCATGTCCTTCACGTCGAATTCGTGGATCGCTTCCATTCCGAGTTCCTTGAACGCGAGCACGCGCGCCCCACGGATGGCCTTCGCCACCAGGTAGGCGGCGCCGCCGATCGCGATCAAGTGCACGCCCTTGTGCTGCTTGATCACTTTCACGGCGTCCGCGCCGCGTTCCGATTTCCCGATCGAGCCGAGCATCCCGGTCTTTCCGAGCATGGTGTCCATGAACTTGTCCATGCGGCGCGACGTGGTGGGCCCGGCGGGACCGACGACCTCATCGCGCACCGCGTCCACCGGGCCGACGTAGTAGATGAGACGATTTGTAAGATCAACTGGCAGCTTCTCCCCCTTCGCGATGAGGTCGGTGAGTCGCTTGTGGGCGGCGTCGCGGCCGGTCAGGATCTTGCCGGTCAATAGCAGTCGGTCACCCGCCTTCCACTTGGCGGTTTCGGCCTTCGTCAGCTTCTCGAGGTCCACGCGCGTTGCGCCGACGCTGAGATCGAGCGCGATCTTGGGCCAGTTATCGAGGCTCGGCGCCTCGAAATGAGCCGGCCCTTTGCCGTCGAGATGGAACTCGATGTGGCGTGTCGCCGCGCAATTCGGAACGATGGCAACCGGCTTCATGACCGCATGGGTAGGGTAGTCGAGCACTTTCACGTCTAGGACCGTGGTGAGCCCGCCCAGACCTTGCGCTCCCATGCCCAGCGCGTTGACCTTCTCGTGCAGCTCGAGCCGGAGTTCCTCGGCCCGGTTCTTTGCGCCGCGCTTCTTCAAATCGCTGATGTCGATGGGCGCCATCAGCGATTCCTTCGCCATCACCATTGCCTTCTCGGGGGTGCCGCCGATGCCTACGCCCAGCATGCCCGGCGGGCACCAGTCGCCTCCCATGGTCGGAATCTGGCCGAGTATCCACTCCACCACGTCGTCGCTCGGGTTGAGGACGGCAAAGCGCGATTTGCTCTCGGAGCCGCCGCCCTTGGCCGCGAGCTTGACTTCAAGGCGGTCTCCCGGCACGACCTCCATGTGAACCACCGCAGGCGAGTTGTCGCGCGTGTTCTTGCGGGCGCCATCCGGGTCTGCGAGGACGGACGCGCGCAGCGGATTGTCTTTGTCGGTGTAGGCGCGGCGCACCCCTTCGTCGACCATTTCCTGCACGCTCATGGTGGCTTCCCAGCGCACGTTCATGCCGATCTTGAGAAACACCACGGCGATCCCGGTGTCCTGGCACACCGGCCGGTGGCCCTCCGCCGACATGCGGCTGTTCATGAGGATCTGGGCTATGGCGTTCTTGGCGGCGGGCGACTGCTCGCCTTCGTACGCTCTTCCCATCGCGCGGATGAAATCCACCGGATGGTAGTAGGAGATGAACTGGAACGCGTCGGCGATGCTCTGGATGAAATCCTGCTGCTTGATGGTCGTCATGGATTCGCTCCCGGTTTCCGGGATATTAGCGGATGATGTACTAAATGTGCCGCTTTCCTGTTCGGGCCAAACGTCCACAATATAATATTGGCCAAGAGGCTCACGACACCGGTTGATTTAGATCAAGCAAACGGGCTTCAATTGCTGAATAATCCATGGCATAGGTACCGTACAAGGATTGGAGCGGATTCGTGGCCGAAACAGTTGCCCGGGGGAAGAGCCAGGAAGGTGCGCAGAAGCTTGAGCTCCTGCGCAACTCGGCATTGGCGGTGGAGCTGACCGGAGACCAGTGCAACGTGCTGGCCGAGGTGGTGACCTTGCGCACTCTCAAGGACGGTGAAGTCCTCGTCCGGCAAGGTGCGAGCGACAATCACCTGTATGTAATCGTCGGGGGCGCGCTGGCGGTTGCCCGTCAGGTCGAGGCGGACGGGCAGTGGATCAACCTGCATCTCCTGACCCAGGGCGATCTCGCCGGCGAATTGGGTTTCATGGACGGCCGGCCGCACTATGCGGCATTGCGCGCGACCGGGCCAACCCAGGTCCTGTGCCTCGAACGCGAAAAGCTCGAGTCGTTGCTGCAACGCGAGCCGGTCATCGTCTACCGCGTCATGCGCGCGATCTTCCGTGTCGTGCACCTCATCGTGAACCGCATGGCGATGCAGACCAGCGAGCTCACGAACTATATCTACAAGGTGCACGGGAAGTACTGATTGCGGGCGTGGTGGCGCCGGGCCCGGCCGTTATAATGGCGGTCCGCGAGGCGCTCCATGAAGCTCACCCAGTACGTCAAGTTCCGCGAAGAAAAGTTTGGCGGCGTGTTGTTCGAAACACGTTCCGAAAAGGTCTACACCCTCAATCCCACCGCGACCGCGGTGGTGCGCGAGATCCAGGCGGGACGCAGCGAAAAGGACATTCCGGGGTTGCTGAAGGCGCGCTTCCACGACCAAGGCGGGGCGATCGAGCGCGAAGCCATTGCCTTTATCGCCGAGCTGCGGCAGAAGAAGTTGGTGGAGGATTGATCTGGTGACCACTCCCGCCGCCACCGGGTCCGGCGACCTGGGCGCGCCGCTTTACATTGCGTGGCAGGTGACCAATGAGTGCAACATGGCCTGCCTGCACTGCATCGAGGAGAGCGGCCCGGGCAAGGCATTCCGCGACGAGCTCAACAACGAGCAGGTGTTCCGCATCCTCGAGCAGGCGATGGACCTCGAGGTGCCGTATCTGTCGTTCTCGGGCGGCGAGCCGATGCTCCATCCGCGCTTCTTCGACATGGTGGAGTATGTCTGCAGGCGCAACGGCCAGCTGAAGATCGAGACGAACGGCGCCTACCTCAGCCCGGAGAACTGCGATCGCCTGAAGCGCCTGGGCGTGAAGGCAGTGCAGGTGAGCCTTGATGGCGCCTCGCGCGAGACCTACAACCGCATGCGGGTGCGTGGGGATTTCGACCGCACCGTCGAGGGCGTGAAGAACCTGCGCGCCGCGGGTGTGCCGATCGAGATCAATTTCTCTCCGACGCACTTCAACGTGCACGAGATCGGCGCGGCGGTGGACCTGGCAGCGGAGCTGGGTGCCTACAGTTTCTACACCGGGCGCACGATGTATACCGGCAACGCGGTCAAGACCTGGGACCGGCTCGCGCCCTCGGATTCGCAATACGACGCGTTCTTCAAGACGCTCCACGCCAAGACCGAGGAATACCGCGGCCGCATGCGGGTCCATTTCCACGAGATGGGGCTGCTCGAGGAATTGCGTTACCGGCTGCACCATCCCGCGGCTCTGCTGATCGTGCTTCCCAACGGCCTGGTTAAGCTCATCAACGCGTTGCCATTCGTGTGCGGGGACCTGCGGCAACAGGGGCTCGGCGAGATCTGGGGGCGTTTCCAGCACGCATGGCAGGATCCCCGCGTCGCGCAGTTCGTCGATGACCTCGCACGGGATTCGCGCAAGACGGCGTCGCTGCACCAATGGGTCTATCTCTGACGACACCCTCGCATCAGCACAGCGGGGCCGGCCATTCGCCGGTTCGCGGTCTGCTGCGGGTGGTGAGCCTGGTGCGCTACCGGTTCTTTCTCTATGCCGGGTTGTTGCCTTATCTGCTCGGTGCCGCGTGGGCGCATGCGGTGGAAGGGGCGTTCGATGCCGCAGTCTTCTGGAGCGGGCTTGGCGGTGTGGTAATGGCCGTGATCGGTGTCGAGTCGTTCAACGAGTATTTCGATTCGCAGATGGGCACCGACCGGGTGTTCAATCCTGCCGAGGAGCCGCCCATGTCCGCGTGGGTGCTCTGGCTTGGCGTTGCGGCGTTCGCGGGCGCTCTCGCGGTCGGCATCTATCTCACCTACCGGGGCGGCTGGCCGATCCTCGCCTTCGCGGTGCTCGGCGGGCTCGCAGCCATCTTCTACGTAGCACCGCCGATCCGCTGGGCCTATCGCGGCCTCGGAGAAGCAGTGATCGCGTTGTCCTACGGCCCGTGGATGGTGCTGGGCAGCCTCTACCTCCATACCCGGACGCTTTCGTGGGGGGCGTTATGGGCGTCCCTCGTGCCGGGACTCCTGATCATGGCGCTCGCCGTGGTGAATGCCATACCCGACTATCACCAGGACCGGCTTGTTGGAAAGCGCAATCTCGTCGTGCGGCTGGGACGGCAGCGCGGTGTCTGGCTCTATCTTGCGCTCGCGGCAGCCGGGCTGGCGGTCGCCGTGGCCGGCGTTGTCGCTGGTGTGTTTCCGATTGCATGCCTGGCCGCGCTGCTGGCACTGCCGCTGCTCGTTTCGAGCGCACGGACTGCCTTGCGCACCTACGAGACGCCGCGCCAGTTCGTGCCGGCGATCCGCGCGATCGTGGGCTGCTATGCCGTCGCCGTCACGTTGTTCGGCGTAGGCCTCGTGGCGCAACCGTGAACCGGTCCGTCATGGCAAACTGGATCGACCGCTTGAGAGCGCCTCTGTTCGTCTCCTGGCAGATCACTCGCGATTGCGACCTCTGCTGCCTGCATTGCTGCACCGATTCGGCCCCCGGCAAGCGCCTGCCGGATGAGCTCGACGCAGAGGAGGCGATGCGGGTCGTGGGCGAGATCATCCGCAACGAGGTGCCGTACGTCATGCTGTGCGGCGGGGAGCCGCTGGTCGTGCCGCACTTCTTTCGGCTCGCGGAGGCGCTCGGGGCGGCAGGGGTGCAACTCAAGATCGAGTCCAATGGCCAGCAACTCGACGCCGGCGTTGCCGAGCGGCTCGCCCGGTTGCCGGTCCGTTCCATCCAGATCAGCCTCGATGGCGACAGCCAGGAGGTCTACGGACGCCAGCGCCCGGGCGGCTCGCTCGCCAAGGCGCACGCGGCCTGCCAGGCGGTGCGGGCAGCGGGACTGCCGCTGGAGATCACGTTTGCGCCGACGCAATTCAACCTTCACGAAGCCGGAGCGGTGGTCCACCGCGCAGCGGCATTCGGGGCGTTTCGTTTCAATACCGGCAAGCTGATGCGGGTCGGGACCGCGGCCCGCCTGTGGGACAGGCTCGAGCCCGAGGCCGGACAGTACCGGGAATTCCGGGGCCTGCTGGAACGAGAGGCGCGTAATCTTGGAGGCCGGATGGAATTCTGCTATTCTCCCTTCACGTTGGGAGAGGCATTGCGAGCGGGCCTGGACGAGCCGCCGGCAACATTGCTGATATTGCCCAACGGCTGGGTGAAGGTTGCGGCAGCGCTGCCGCATGTATGCGCGGATCTGCGGCGCGAGAGCCTGGTGGAAGCGTGGACGGCGTACCGCGGCGCCTGGCGGGACGAGACGGTGCGGGGCGCAGTCCGCCGCGCGATCGGGGATGAAGTGCAACACGCCGATGCCAACAACTGGCGCCGGCTGGCGGTTTCGCAAGTTTGAGCTTAGGGAGGCGATATGGGCGACATGAAGGTGAACCTGCAGAGCGAGAAGTCCGACCAGGAAGCAAAGGTCGAGAAGATCAAGCCGGGCGAGCGGCTGAACTGGGAAACGCCCAGGATGGAGGACGTCTCCGAGCAGGTCATGGCCCAGCCGTATATCCGCTTCACCTGAAATACCCCAAGTATCCGCAATGCCGGGGCGCGCGGTAGCCGAATACCGCGCGCCCCTTTTTCTTGCCTGGCAGCTGACCAACCGCTGCGGGGCCCGCTGCATCACTTGCTGCGAGGAATCCGGCCCGGACAAGGCCTGGTCGGATGAGTTGACGCGCGGCGAGGCGCTGGAGCTTGCCCGGCGCATCGTCGCAACCGGTATCCCTTATGTCGCGTTCGGCGGCGGTGAGCCGCTCGGCGTCCCGCATTGCTGGGAGCTACTCGATCTGCTCGCCGCCGGCGATGTCGCGCTCAAGATCGAGACCGACGGGTCCCATATCGATGAAACAGCCGCCGCGCGCCTGGCGAAGCTCGGAGTCGAGTGCGTTCAGATATCGGTGGACGGAGCAACGGCCGCGACGCACGAGCGGGTGCGCCCGGGATCGAGCTTCAGCGCGGCCACCGGCGCTATCCGGCGACTGGCGGCCCGCGGCCTTGCGCCGCAACTCGTGTTCGTTCCCACCCGGTTGAATATCGGCGAGGCGGTCGGCGCCTACGACATGGCGGTCGAGCTGGGCTGCAGCGCCTTCGTCACGGGACCCTTGATGCGCATCGGCCGCGCGGCGGCCGACTGGGAACGCATCGCGTGCCGGGAGGAGGACTGGCAGGCAACCGTGACCGCGCTGCGGAAGCATGCGCAGGCGCGGCATGCGTCAACGGCGCTATCAATCTATCCCTGGGACATTCTCGCCGAGCTCGAGCAGCGGCTCGCGAGCCCGCAGGCGATGCTGCTCGTCGTGCCCAACGGCAAGGTGAAGCTCTTGAACGCGCTGCCGTTCGCGCCCGCGGATCTGCGCCGCGACTCCCTGGAGCAGGCCTGGAACGCCTATCGCGAGGCGTGGCGCTCGAGCGAGGTGCGCGAGTTCATCGCGGCCTGCCGGTCGGATCCCGGCCTGCTGCGGCACGCGAACGAAACCTGGGCAGCCGGCGAGAGGCCGTAAGGCCGCGAGCGGATCAGACCAAGCCTTCGAGCACCTGCACGTCGACCAGTGTTCCCGGCGTCACGTTACCTTGCTCTGTGGACAGGATGATGAAACAGTTCGCTTCCGACATCGAACGCAGGATGCCCGATCCCTGCTCGCCGGTCACGCGCACGCTCCAGTTGCCGGTGGCGTCCTGGGTGAGGATGCCGCGCTGGAACTCGGTGCGGCCCGGCGCCTTCTTGAGGCTCGAGGTGCACGGCACCTTGAATGTCGGTAATTGCGGTACCGGGTCGCGTCCCGACAGAACCAGGAGCGCGTCGCGGACGAACTGATAGAAGGTCACCATCACCGACACCGGGTTGCCGGGCAGCCCGAAGAAGTGGGCCGCGCCGATCTTGCCGTAGGCGAGGGGACGCCCCGGCTTCATCGCGATCTTCCAGAACACGACCTCGCCCAGCTTGTTCAGCAGGTCCTTCACGAAATCGGCCTCGCCGACTGAAACGCCGCCGCTGGTGATCACGACGTCCGCCGCGGCCGCCGCGTCGTGGAACGCTCTCTCCAAAAGTTTCGGGTCGTCGCGCACGACGCCCATGTCGAGCACCTCGCAGCCGAGCCGCGTCAGCATGCCGTGGAGGGTGTAGCGGTTGCTGTCGAAGATCTGGCCTTCACCGGGCTGGGTGCCGATCGAGACCAGCTCGTCGCCCGTTGAGAAGAAGGCTACGCGCAGCCTGCGGTAGACAGCGACCTCGCCGATGCCGAGCGAGGAAATCAAACCGATGTCGGCCGGCCGCAGCGCAAGACCGCGCTTCAACGCGACCTGTCCGACTTTGAGATCTTCGCCTGCCAGGCGGAGGTTCTGGCCCTTCTTGTGACCGGGCCCCACCATGACCCGGTCCTTGTCGGCCTTGACGTGCTCCTGCATCACGATGGTGTCGGTGCCAGCCGGCATGACACCTCCCGTCATGATGCGCACGCATTGTCCGGCCGCGACCGTACCCCTGAACGGTGCGCCGGCGAAGGAGCTGCCGACATTCTTGAGGACGACTTCGCCGTCTCCCTTCAGATCTGCGAAGCGCACCGCGTAACCGTCCATCGCCGAGTTGTCGTGCGCAGGCACGTTGAGAGGCGAGTCCACGTCTTCCGCCAGCACGCGTCCCAGCGCCGCGCGCACGTTGACGCGCTCGGTCGCGGTCACGGGGGAAAGGAAGCGCGCAATGACCTCCCGCGCCTTTGCGACCGGCATGGAATTCGGGTCGTAATCGTCGGCGCAGCTCAGGGCGTGCAGGTTCTGGACCGGGTCGTTCATGGGGCAGGGCGGAGCAGGCAACGGATGGTCAGGAAATTCTACCCCCAATTACCGGGCCGGGGTCACGCGGCCTGAATGGCGTCGCGCACCTGGATGATCTCTCCGATGCCGGTCGTCCCGTAGCCCGGAAACGTACGAATTCGCTTCTCGAATGCCGCGCTCTTGATCGCGGCGACCAGGGCGCGAACCGCAGGCCGTGCGAGCGTTGTCTGCCGGGCAGCGAGAAAATAGCGCTCGGTCGCGAGCGGGACGAAATCGAGGTGGTGTTGCCGCGCCGCGGCTTCGATGCCGAACCCCGCGTCCGCCATGCCGCTTGCCACGGTTGCCGCGACGGCGGCGTGCGTGAACTCCTCGCTTTGATAACCCCTGATCTCCGACGGCCTGAGGCCGGCCGCGTCCAGCTGGCGGTCGAAGGCCAGCCGGGTGCCAGATTCCGGCTGGCGATTGATGAAGCGGGTGCCCTTTGCAGCGAGATCGGCAAGCGATAGCAGTCGCTTCGGATTGCCACGAGGAACGATCAGCCCCTGGCGGCGACCGACGAAGCGCAGGAGACGCAGCCCCCGCGTGCGCAGGAGCGGGCGGTAGGGCTCGAAGGCCGAGCGGTCGGTGGTCGCTTCCGGCACGTGGAAGCCGGCGACGTCGCACTCTCCGCGCGCGAGGCTCGCGAGGCACTCCAGGCTGCCGCGAAAGTGCAACTCCATTTCGGCAGCGCCTGATTCGGCTATCAGGTCCCGTAGCGCAGCGAGCGCGAAGTCGTGGCTTGCGTGGATCAGCAGCGGCATTCCGCGCGGTGCGTCGAGCGTAAGCGGCGTCGCGCGCCCGAGTGCCCGCACGGTGGCGGCCAGTTCCCGCTCCATAACTCGGGCGGCGGTGTCGTCGGCTTCCAGGAGTTTAAGTGAAAACGGACTGAGCCTTGCGCCGCGGCCGCGCTGCATCACGACCAGCGAGCGGCCCAGCGTGCGCTCCATCTTCCCGATCAGACCCCACGCGTGGCGATAGGAAACACCCTGCGTCGCCACGGCCCTGTTAAGCGAGCCGGACTTGGCTACGGCGCGCAGCAGCGGGAGCAGACGCGAATCGATGGATCTGCCCTCGGCCCGCCAAAGCACAGCGGGGCTGATTGCCACATATGCATCAGGAGGCATAAGTAGATAGGCGATAGTGCGATTGGCTAAGCTTGAGCATGTTAAGCGTTTAATTATGTCATACCAAGCATAACACGCTCCATGAACGAGATCCTGGCAGCGGTCGGGGAAGCCGGCCGGATGATCGCCCGGTTCGACCCTGCGGTCGTCGATATCGTCCTGCTATCGCTGCGAGTGAGCCTCACGGCGGTGCTGTTCGCGAGCCTGATCGGCTTGCCGCTCGGCGCGGCAATAGCCGTCGGCCGCTTCCCTGGCCGTCGCTCGCTGATCGTGCTGTTGAACGCGCTCATGGGCTTGCCGCCGGTAGTGGTCGGTCTCTTCGTCTACCTGATGCTGTCGCGCGCGGGACCGTTGGGCGAGCTGGGGATTCTGTTTACACCGGCGGCGATGGTCGTTGCGCAGACCATACTCATCGCTCCGATCGTCGCGGCGCTTTCGCGGCAGGTCATCGAGGACGCGTGGCAGGAGTATCGCGAGCAGCTGCAGTCCCTCGGTGCGGGCCCGGTGAACGCCGCACTGACGCTGCTGTGGGATACGCGCTTCTCGCTCGTGACCCTCGTGCTGGCGGGATTCGGACGTGCTGCCGCGGAGGTCGGGGCAGTGATCATCGTGGGCGGCAACATCGACGGGGTCACGCGCGTCATGACCACGGCCATTGCGCTCGAAACCAGCAAGGGCGACCTGCCGCTTGCCCTCGGGCTGGGGGTCATCCTGCTGTCGCTGGTGCTGGCGCTCAATGCCGGCGCGTACTGGATCAAGGAAGCCGCGCAGCGGCGCTACGGATGAGCATGCTGCCGCTCGTTCTGGACCGCGTCTCCTTCGCCGTCAACGGCAAGACGATCATCGACCGGGTTTCAATGGAAATCACTGACGGGCCACGCACCGTCATTCTCGGGCCGAATGGGGCAGGCAAGAGCGTGCTCATGCGGTTGTGCCATGGTTTCCTCACGCCCAGCTCGGGTGCCATTTCATGGCAGGGGAAAACGAACGGGCGTAACCGCCAGGCCATGGTGTTTCAACGGCCGGTCATGCTGCGCCGTTCGGCGATCGCCAATATTGTCTATGCGCTGAAGCTCGCGGGCGTCTCGCCCCGCGAGCGGGAGTTACGTGCGCGCGACGTAATCGAGGCGGTCGGGCTTGCAGCCATTGCAGATCGGCCGGCGCGGGTGCTTTCGGGCGGCGAGCAGCAGCGGGTTGCACTGGCGCGCGCGTGGGCGCTCGGCCCCGAGGTGCTGTTTCTTGATGAGCCCACAGCGAACCTGGACCCCGGCTCGGTGCGGGAGGTTGAGAGCCTCATCGGCCAGATTCGCGCCGGCGGGACCAAGATCGTCATGACGACGCACAACCTCGGCCAGGCAAAGCGCCTCGGCGACGAGATCCTGTTTCTCAGCCACGGGCGCCTGGTGGAGCGGACGCCCGTCGGTCAATTCTTTACCAAACCGGCGTCGGCGGAAGCCGAGGCCTTCATTAGAGGAGAGCTGCCGTGGAACTGAGAACGAGAAGCGCGTTTCAAGTCATGGTGGTGGGTCTGGCGCTGTGGTTGGCGCCAGGGGCAATGGCGCAGAAGTTCATCACAGTCGCTTCGACCACCTCGACCGAGCAGTCGGGGCTGTTCAAGCACATCCTGCCGATCTTTCAGAAGCAAACAGGTATCGAGGTGCGCGTGGTGGCGCTCGGCACCGGACAGGCGCTCGACATGGCGCGCCGCGGCGATGCCGACGTGGTATTCGTGCACGCGAAAGCGGCGGAGGAGAAATTCATCGCGGAGGGGTATGGCGTGACGCGACAGCCGGTGATGTACAACGACTTCGTGCTGGTCGGTCCGAGATCCGACCCGGCAAAGGTCGCCGGCGGCAAGGACATCGTCGCGGCGCTGCGCAAGGTCAAGGCGCAGACAGCGCCGTTCGTGTCGCGCGGCGACCGCAGCGGCACCCATATGGCGGAGCTCGCGCTGTGGAAGGTGGCTGGAATCGACATCGCCAAGGAAAAGGGGCCGTGGTACCGCGATACCGGGCAGGGCATGGGGCCGGCCCTCAATACCGCGTCGTCCATGAACGGCTACATCCTGACCGATCGCGCGACCTGGATCTCGTTCAAGAACCGCGGCGATCTCACGATCGTGGTCGAAGGCGACAAGCGGCTGTTCAACCAGTACGGGGTGATCCTGGTGAATCCCGCGAAGCACGCGCACGTGAAGAAGGACATGGGCCAGGCCTTCATCGACTGGGTGGTCTCCGCCGACGGGCAGAAAGCCATCGCCGATTACAAGATCGGCGGCGAGCAGCTGTTCTTTCCCAACGCGAATGACAAGGGGGCGTGACATGAGATTAAGTGCTCGCAATGTTCTGAAGGGCAAGGTCGTGAACGTCACCAAGGGACAGACGACAGCGCACGTGAAGATTGAGATCGCCGCGGGAGCGATCGTCACCGCGTCGATCACCAACGAAGCGGTGGACGAGCTGAAGCTCAAGGTGGGCGACTCGGCCTACGCGGTGATCAAGGCATCGGACGTGATGGTTGCACGCGACTGAACGGAGGGATAGGCTTCACGCGCATGAATTCGCCTGTGCCGTCAGGCACTTCGGAAGCAGCCGCCGCATCTGCCGGCACCGCGGCGCTGCGGTTCGACCGGCGTGAGTGGGCCGGGGCGTTCGGCGATCTCGGCACGCTCGTCCCCTTCCTTCTCGCCTACGTCACCGTGGTCGGCGTCGAGCCCGCTGGAATGCTGCTTGCGTTCGGTGTCGCGCTCGTCGTCGCGGGCGCGTATTTCCGGACCCCGTTCCCGGTGCAGCCGATGAAAGCCATCGGCGCGATTGCCATCACCGGGGCGGCGCAGACCGCGGTGGTCACGCCCCAGGCGGTGGCGGTGGCCGCGCTCGTCACCGGCGTCATCTGGCTGCTCCTGGGCCTGACCGGTACCGCCGAGCGGGTCGCGCGGTGGGTGGGGCGCCCGGTCACCCTCGGAATCGTCCTCGGCCTGGGCATCGCGTTCATGCTGGACGGAACGCGCATGATGGCAACGGGAATCTGGCTGGCGGTGCCGCTGTTGCTCGCGACGATTCTTCTCCTGTCGAATCGCGCCTTGCTCGCGATGGTCCTGATCCTCGCGGCAGGTGCGGCCTGGGCCGTGCTGACCGAGCCCGCGGTTGCAGGCGCTCTGGCGGGGGTGGAACCAGGGTTCAAGTCGCCCGCCTGGCCCTTTCATGCGCTGAGCTGGGAGGCCGTATTCGTAGGTGTCGTGCTCCTGGCTCTGCCACAGGTTCCGCTGACTCTAGGCAACGCGGTGATCGCCCCGGTCGAGTTCAATAACCGCGAGTTCCCCGCCCGGCCCACGAACGAGTGCCAGGTCGCGGTGTCGACCGGCATAATGAACACGCTGGGCAGCGTCATCGGCGCGGTGCCGATGTGCCATGGCGCGGGCGGAATGGCGGCGCAAGTGAGCTTCGGCGCCCGAACCGGTGGCGCGCCCGTCATACTGGGGACGCTGCTGATCATCCTGGCGCTGGCGTTCAGCGAATCGGTGGCGATCCTGCTGCGGCTCTTTCCGCAGCCGGCGCTGGGCGTCATGCTGTTTCTTGCCGGATTGCAGCTCGCGCTTGGCTCCTGCGATTTCTCGAAGGACAAGGGCGAACGGTTCGTCACGCTGGGCACCGCCGCGCTGTCGATCTGGAACGTGGGCATCGCATTCGTGTTCGGCATCGCGGTGCTGTGGATCGTGCGACGCGACTGGCTGCGGCTGTGAACTGCCGAGTTGCCCGCACCTGACGTGAGGCGCCGCAGCTTCCTGGCTGCTGCAGCTGTCGCGGGGCTCGTCCCGCGTGCGGTCCGGGCGCAAGGCAGCCGCATCATCGTGGATGCCGGGCAACGCCGCGTGGAGATCCCGGCTCGCGTCGAGCGCATCTATGCGGCGGGCCCGCCGGCCTCCATCCTCGTGTTCGTGGTTGCGCCCGGCAAGCTGATCGGGTGGACATCGGCATGGCGCGCCGCCGAGCGGCCGTTCATCGCTCAGCGTTATGCCGACCTGCCAACGCTGGGACGGCTCACCGGGCGCGGCAACACCGCGAACGTCGAGGTCGTCCTGCAGGCGAAGCCTGATTTCATCGTTGACTATGGCACGGTGAGCCCGACACTCGCATCCCTTGCGGACCGGGTGCAGGCGCAAACCGGCATACCCTATTTCCTCCTGGATGGCGATTTCGATCGCATGGGGGAGGCGATTCTACAGGTGGGACGAATCGCCAACGAGGAGAAGCAGGCCGAAGCGCTGGCGCGGTACGCGCAGCAGACCATTTCGGAAATCAGGCAGCGGGTAGCGAAGGTCCCGGCGAACCGGAGGCCGCGTGTCTATTACGGGCGCGGACCGCAGGGACTGAACACCGGTCTTGCCGGCTCGATTAGCGCCGAGTTCATCGAGCAGCTGGGAACCATCAATGTTGCGGCCGAACTCGGGCGCGGAGGCCTGGTGCAGGTTTCGGTCGAGCAGGTGCTGCGCTGGAACCCCGACGTCGTCGTGACGATCGACCCCAACTTCCATGCAATCGCGCGCGTTCACCCCACGTGGCGGGAGCTACCCGCGATCAAGGCGGGGCGTTTCCATCTCGCGCCCAACCTCCCGTTTGGCTGGATCGACTTTCCCCCATCGGTGAACCGCCTGATCGGCCTGCGCTGGCTCGCGAGCATCCTGTATCCTGATGCTTTCCCGGAAGACCTGCGGCCGATCGTGCGCGACTTCTACGCCCGCTGCTACCACCAGACCCCGAGCGAGTCGCAACTCGACCAGCTGCTGCGTCCGTCCTCGCCGCCGGCATGACCTCCGCGCGCGTTCCGGCTGCGCTGCTGGGCGCCTGTGCCGCGCTCGTGCTGCTGGTCGCGGTTGCCTTCGCAGTGGGCCGTTTTCCGGTATCGGCGGGCGACCTCGCGAGCATCTTGTGGTCGCGCCTCACCGGCACCGAACACGGGCTCGACCCCACGATCGAGACCGTCGTGCTGAGGATCCGGGGACCCCGCGTCGCGGCGGCGTTGCTGATCGGTGCTGCGCTGGCGGCAGCCGGTGCGGCCTATCAGAACATGTTCCGCAATCCCCTGGTGTCGCCCGACATCCTGGGGGTGTCCGCCGGCGCCGCGGTGGGCGCTGTGCTCGGGATATTCCTGTCGCTCAACGTGATCATGATCCAGAGCCTGGCATTCGCGTTTGGCCTGGGCGCGGTCGGCCTGGTCTACATCACCGCGAACGCGGTGCGGGGCCACGACCCGCTGCTGGTTCTGGTGCTGGCGGGCGTGGTGGTCGGGTCGCTGCTCGGCGCGTGCGTGGCGCTGATGAAGTACCTCGCCGATCCCTACAACCAGCTGCCGGCGATCACCTTTTGGCTGCTCGGCAGCCTCGCTTCCGCCAGTCCCGAGGACGTGTGGTCGACGCTTCCGCTGATGCTGCTCGGACTGGTTCCGATGTGGCTCCTGCGCTGGCGCATCAATCTGCTCGCGCTCGATGACGAGGAAGCGCGGGCGCTTGGCGTGGACACGGGCCGCATCCGCCTCACCGTGATCGCCGCCGCCACGCTCATGACCTCTGCCTCCGTCGCAATCTCGGGGGTCATCGGCTGGATCGGGCTCGTCATTCCCCATTTCGCGCGCATGCTGGTGGGACCCGATTTCTCGCGCCTGCTGCCGACCTCGATCCTGCTCGGGGCCGCGTTCCTTCTGGGTGTGGACACGCTGGCGCGGACGGTCGCGCGCATCGAGATCCCGCTGGGGGTACTCACGGCGTTCGTGGGCACGCCGCTCTTCCTGTGGCAGCTTGCAACCGCCCGGAGGGGCTGGCAGTGAAGCTCGAAGCGAAGCATCTCGATTTCGGATACGGCACCCGGCGCGTGGGCCACGACGTGTCGCTGTCCGTGGAGGCGGGGGAAGTCTTGTGCCTGTTGGGTCCCAATGGCAGCGGCAAGACCACGCTCTTCAAGACGTTGCTGGGACTGCTGCCGGCGCAGGGCGGCGCGGTGCGGGTTGACGAGATGGATCTCAGGGCGCGAGTGCGCAACGAGATTGCGCGGCGGGTGAGCTATGTTCCGCAGGCGCACGCCGCGTTCTTTCCCTTCACCGTGGAGGAAGTCGTGCTGATGGGGCGCACGGCGCATCTCGGGCTGTTCTCGTCGCCGTCGCGGCGCGACCGGGACGCTGCGCACGCCGCGATGGCGCGCATGAGAATCGAGCATCTCGCCGATTCCATCTACACGCGCATATCGGGCGGGGAGCGCCAGCTCACGCTGATCGCGCGCGCGTTGGCACAGGACGCCCGCGTCATTGTCATGGACGAGCCGACCGCGAACCTCGATTTCGGCAACCAGGTGCGCGTGCTGCAGCACATCCGGTCGCTGGCGCAGTCCGGCATCGGCGTGCTGCTCTCCACCCACGACCCCGATCACGCGTTCATCTGCGCGCACCGGGTCGCCATGCTGCACGAAGGGCATCTCACCCGGCTCGGCGCACCCGCGGCAACCATCACGCCGGACAGTCTCAGGGAGATCTATGGCGTGGAGGTGGCTGTCGTCCGCGTGGCGGTCGGCGAAGGCTTGGAACGGCCGGTCTGCGTCCCGGGTGGGGCGCTTTCTGGAGGGCGGAGCTGAGGCGTGGGTAGAATGCCGGCATGGCACGCTACCCGGGACTGACGCTCCGCATCCTCGCTGACCGGCACCCGGCCATGGGGCCAGGCAAGGCCCAGCTCGTGGCGGCAATCGATGCGACCGGCTCGATTTCCGCTGCCGCCCGATCGATGGGCATGTCGTACCGGCGCGCCTGGCAGCTCGTTGACGCCCTCAACGCGAGCTTTAGCCAGCCCGTCGTGCTGACCGCGACCGGCGGCAGGCGCGGAGGTGGGGCGGTGGTGACGGCAATGGGCAAGCGCCTGGTCAAGCATTACCGCGCAATGGAGAACAAGGCGTCGTCGGCCATCTCTGGTGACCTCCGACGCTTTTCCAAGCACCTGCGCAAATCCTCCGGCGGGCGTGGAGACCGCCGCCCCGGTCGGATCAAGCCGTCAGGACCAGCTTCAGGCCCGCGAGCGACATGACGAAGGCGAGCGTCAGGAGCAGGCCTTTCTGCTTCAGGCGCTCGAGCCCGAGCCAGGTGCCGAGGAACGCCCCCGCGAGCGCGCCGGCGGCGAGCAGCGGCAATTCGCTCGGCAGTGTCTGCACGGTGAGCGATCCGGCGGCAAGCGCGATCGCCGAATTGATGAGGATGAACGGCGCTGAGATGCCCGCGGTCGTTTTCGGGCCGGCCCAGTTGAGCATCAGAAGGATAGGGCTGAGAAAAATGCCGCCGCCTACACCGATCAGGCCGGAGAGAAAGCCGATCACGCACCCGATGACGACCGCTGCCGGTTTCTTCACTCGTACGACACCTTCCTGAATGGCAGCGCGCAGGCCGATTGCCCGCAGGACGAGGTAGAGTGCCGCGAGCAACAGCACGACGCCCATGGCAGAGTAATACGCGCCGCGCGATAGGCTCTGGATGCCGCCCACTGCGGCGAAGGGCACCGAGCCGATAAGAAAGGGCCACAGCCCGGACCAACTGAAAAAGCGCGCCCTGCGGAACCGGTAGACCGTGAACCCGGCCACCAGGATGTTGAGCGCCAGTGCGGTCGGGCGCATGACCTCCGGTGCGAGTCCGACCAGCGCCATCATGGCGAGATAGCCGGAAGCGCCGGCATGACCGACCGTGGTGTAAAGCGTCGCGACGACGAAGAACGCCGCGCATAGAATCGCGGCCTCGAGCGGTTCCACGACGGCTACAATAGCATATCCGTCATCGTTATTCCTGAACGGGAATAACGACATCGGTCGGACCATATTCCTTGATCGGCGAGCGCGGATTCCGCTAGATTAGTGCGATGGATCTCGCTGCGACATGAAAATCTTCGGCTTCGCAGGCTGGTCGGGCAGCGGCAAGACGACGCTGATCGAGAAGCTGATCCCGCTGTTCGTCGAGCGCGGCCTCAAGGTCTCGCTCATCAAGCACGCGCACCACACCTTTGACGTGGACCAGCCGGGGAAGGACTCCTACCGGCACCGGCACGCCGGCTGCACGGAGGTGCTGGTGAGCTCGTCGCGGCGCTGGGCGCTGGTGCACGAGCTGCGGGGCGCGGTCGAGCCGGGATTTGCGGAGCTGCTCGAGCGCCTGTCCCCCTGCGACCTCGTGTTGATCGAGGGCTTCAAGCGCGAGCGCATGCCCAAGCTGGAAGTGTACCGGGCCGTCACGGGCGAGCCTCTATTGCACCCGCAGGATGAAGACATCGTTGCGATCGCCAGCGACCAGCGGGTTGAAACCCGGCTGCCGCAATTCGACCTGGATGACGCAACGGGCATTGCTGCCTTCGTGCTGCGCCACCTCGGCATGAGATAATATCTTCGTGATTACAGTGCTTTATTTCGCCAGGCTGCGGGAAATGCTGGGCACCGGTTCGGAGCGGATCGCGTTGCCGAGCGCGGTCCGCGACGTGGAGGGACTGCGCGCGCTGCTGGTGGCGCGAGGAGGCGAGTGGGAGCAGGCCCTGGCCCCGAGCCGGCCCGTGCGCGCCGCGGTCAACCAGGCGATGGCCCATGGCGACACCCCGGTTGCCGACGGCGACGAGGTGGCATTCTTCCCGCCCGTGACCGGCGGATGAAGGGTAACCAGTGACAGTACGGATTCAGGCCGCAGATTTCGATGTGGGTGCCGAGATCGCCGCGCTGCGCCGGGGCAATCCCCGGATCGGCGCGGTGGCGAGCTTCATCGGGCTGGTGCGCGACACCAATGAAGGCGGCACGGTTGCCGAAATGTCGCTCGAGCACTATCCAGGCATGACCGAGAAGGCGATCGAGGAGATCATGGTGCAGGCGCGGGCGCGCTGGAGCATCCTCGACGCTCTGGTGATTCATCGCGTTGGCAGGCTTCGACCCACGGATCAGATCGTGCTGGTCGTGGTGGCGAGCGCGCACCGGGGCGACGCGTTCGCCGCGTGCGAGTTCATCATGGATTACCTGAAGACCCGCGCACCGTTCTGGAAGAAGGAGCAAACCGGCGGCGGGGCGCGCTGGGTCGAGGCGCGCGAGTCCGACGATATCGCGGCCGAGCGCTGGCGCTTGAAGGGCTAGCGCCGTGACACGGAACCGGAAGTAGGGACGGGGCCGGCGATGCGACTGCGCGTGCTGGGCTGTTCCGGCAGTATCGGCGGACAACAGAATCGAACGACATCGTTCCTGGTCGACCAAGACATCCTGATCGACGCGGGCACAGGGGTCGGTGATCTTTCGCTCGCGGAGCTGACGCTGATTGACCATATCTTCGTCACCCACTCGCATCTCGACCACGTCAATTCGATCGCGTTCTTCCTCGACTCGGTCGGGGCGCTACGGCCCAAGCCGGTCACTGTGTATGCAACCGGCGCGACGATCGCGATCCTGAAAAAGAACCTCTTCAACTGGGATATCTGGCCCGATTTCACCGTCATTCCCACGCCCGAGCAGCCGTTTCTGCGCTACCAGGACGTCGAGGTGGGAAAGGTAGTCATGCTCAACGGCCGCAGGATCACCGTGCTGCCGGCGGTCCATACGGTCCCGGCCGTCGGCTACCAGCTCGACAGCGGCAAGGGGAGCCTCGTGTTCACGGGCGATACCGGGCCGAACGACGCGCTGTGGAAGGTCGTGAACGGCATCGAGAACCTCAGGTACCTCATCATCGAAACCGCGTTCTCCGACAAGGACCGGGAGCTCGCCAAGCTGGCGCAGCACCTGTGCCCGTCCATGCTCGCGGACGAGCTGGCGAAGCTCAAGCGCCCGGCCGAGATCTACATCACGCACCTGAAGCCGAGCGAGATCGAGCTGACGATGCAGGAGATCGACGAGCTTCCCGGTGACCTGCGGCCGCGCCCGCTGCACAACAATCACGTTTTCGAGTTCTGACGTCCTAGCGCGGCCGCTTGCGCGGCGACCCAGCAGGACGGAAAATTCCCCCTGTCTTGTCTTTGAACGAGGCCCCCGGAGGAGCGGGCAGCGCCACCATGAAGAAGGAAGTCCCCGTCGAACAGCTTCAGTTCGGGGTCTACATCTCCGAGCTCGACCGGCCCTGGACGGACACCCCGTTCCTGTTCCAGGGGTTCGTGCTCGAGGACGAAAAACAGCTCGAGACGCTCAAGAAGTACTGCAAAAAGGTCTACGTCGATCCGGAAAAGAGCACGGATCTCCCTGAGCGCAGCCAGTTGATGACCAGCCCAGTCGGCAAGAAGCACGACAGCGTGCTGGCGAGCATCACGCGCAAGGTCGTCTACGAGGAAAAGGTCAGCGTCGACGTCGAGCTGCCGGCGGCGCGGGCAGCCCAGAACAAGACCGAGGTGGCGCTGAGGGACGTGCTCGACACGGTGCGGGCCGGGAAGGTGATCGATGCGCCCCGCGTGCGCGAGGCGGTGACGAGCATGACCGACAGCGTCGTGCGCAATCCCGACGCGATGCTCCTGCTCTCCAAGATGAAGGAGAGGAGCGATTACTCCCACGATCGTGCGATCGGCGTGTCCATTTACATGATCACGTTCGGCCGCTTCCTGCAGCTGCCGCGCGAGCAGCTCGATCTCCTCGGCATGCTGGGCCTGCTGCAGGACGTCGGCAAGATGCGGCTGCCGGCCGGGCTGCTCGAGAAGAAGGGACAGTTGAGCGAGGAAGAACGCAAGCTCTGCCACTCCCACCTCGAGCAATCGATCGCGATTCTCAAGGAGACGCCGGGGCTGCCGCCCGAGCTCCCGGCGCTTGCTTCCCTGCACCACGAGCGCTATGACGGCAGCGGCTACCCCGAAGGCCTGAAGGGGCCGGAGATCGGACTCTTCGGCTCCATCGCCGGCATGATCGACTGCTTTGACGCGCTAACGCGCCAGCGGCCGTACGCGGACGCGCTCTCACCCTCGAACGCGCTCTCCAAGCTCTACGACTGGCGCGACGTGCAGTTTGACGGCTCGCTGGTCCAGCAGCTGATCCAGTGCATCGGCATCTATCCGGTGGGCGCCGCCGTCGAGCTGAATACCGGCGAGATCGGGATCGTGATCGCGCAGAACCTGGTGCGGCGGCTGCAGCCCCGCGTGATGGTGGTGCTCGATGCGAAGGGTAACC
>Ga0208185_1000150_pt1 | contig 45217 bp, 70 predicted proteins | sample EasRivMeERMLT700_FD_187532 | JGI IMG/M metagenome (GOLD analysis project Ga0208185, IMG submission 187532) | Soil microbial communities from meander-bound floodplain in the East River, Colorado, USA - East River MetaG ERMLT700 (SPAdes) (version 2) | ecosystem: Environmental > Terrestrial > Soil... | reverse complement strand
CGCTCTTGAGTCCAGACCACGTCTGGACACTCAGCGGAATGAGGCCAGTGCGGCTTTCCTCACCCTCGTTGCCGTACGATGCTTCCCAGTCGTTAGCCAGCACACGACGCTCGCACACACCTTCCTGCATGGCCATGTGCGACAGCACGCCGAGGCAGCAGAAACCTGATTGGTCTAGGTAGACCACACAGCTCACACATTGTGTGAACCATGCTGTTCACCTAGCGCTTGTACAGCGCGATCAAGTGCTTGCCTCGCTTGAAGTCGTTGGGCTGGATCTTCAGTTCGAAGATCTCATCCTTGCCCTCACGAATGAGGATAGCACGCAACAGCTTGAGTTTCTTCTCTGCTGCCTCAACGCTCTCAAGGTCGTCAGAAACAACCTTGATGAACTCATCCACTGTGTCCCCCATTGATTCGGAGAAGGAGGCGTGCAAGCGCCTCACTGTCGCCGCTGGCACGGCTCCACTTTGTGTCGAAGCCCAGTTCACGCCACAGATACTCAGTGCTTCTTTTCCTGGACTTTACGATGACACCAATACGTTGACCACCAACCTTCATGGTGACCCAACGCTTGTCGTTGTTGCATCGCTTGCCCAGGGTGACCATCGAACGTGTTATCACCGGTGGACCACCACGTTCACCCTGAGGTCACGTCGCACGACCATGGAACAGTCAGTGAACGTGACCTCGACATACCCCAGCCCAGCGGTATCGATGGTCACCTCACGAACAGTCATGTGAGATGACCCATCAATGGCACCGCGAGTGCGGTGCCTACCACTGGCCGGAGGAATCAGCACCACGTATCCGGGGTGAAGATCCTCTGCCTTGATGGGGATATACCCTTCGGCCATTTCTCTCTCCCTAATTGCTTTACCTGAAAGCAATTGGAGTAGGTTTGAGAACAAACCTACAGCCTTCATCGTCCGGCACATGATGCCGCTACAATGCTCAGCTTAGGCTGAGCACCATAGGTGGTCATGTACTACAGCTGTTCCCAGTTCGCCTCGATATAGTCGGCGATCTCAGCGAAGGACAGGGGTCCGAGCATGACGTACTCGTGCGCCTCCTTGTCCCACTCTTCACCACCATCGTTCATGGCGGTGAGCGATCGACTGTCACCCTCGATCAGGGTGCCGTACTGGTCATGCATACCCGACCAGATGCGAACGGGCACGGGCAGGATGGATGACTGCCACTCCTCGAAAGTGTCGGTGTAGCGAGCGTAGCCGCGATCGGTTTCCGACCGATCGCACACACCCTCACTGTAGGCGATGTGCGACAGCACGCCGAGACAGCAGAACGTGCTCTTGCCGTCCACGAACGAGATGTTTTCCAGCTCGGTGGTACCCTGCTGGTATTCGCCGCTCCTGAGAGCGGCAACCCAACGGCCAGCAATGTCCTTGTTCATTTCTCTCTCCCTTGTGATTGGTCTAGGTAGACCACACAGCTCACACATTGTGTGAACCATGCTGTTCACCTACACTTCAAGCTTACTCTTCATGAACTTGAGGAACTTGCCAGAGCAGTCCTGACAGAATTCCTTCTCTTCACCATGAATCTTGGTGCCACTGCCGTTGCGCTTCACCATGTAACTCAGCGAAGCGATCATGGGGGTGTTCCAGTGGGGATTGGGGTCGAACTCCACCCCACACCGGTCGCAGTGATGCACAAACAGTACAGTCCTGCTCATGCCCGCTCCTGCTTGTTCTCGATGTAGCTCTGAAGATAGTCAATCAGCAGCGTGTCCTCAGTGGACAGCTCACTGTATTCCTTCTCAGTGCAGAAGTCACCGATGGTCATGGCTTCCGTGACAATGCCACGGGTGCTCAGCCAGGTTGACTCGCCATTGGGCGAGTGCCACATCGCAGCGATGGTCTGTGCGACATCATCAGTGATGTCCATCACACCCTTGCCGGTCCTGTTGTAGGCGTCGATAGCCTTCACATGCCGGTACAGTTGCTCACTGCCGAGATGCTGTTCACGTCCACCGTAATACACGATAGTCACAGGAAATCACTGTCCGTCCACTGCATCAGGCCGTCAACGTACAGGCGCTCAGCGCCCGTCTCAGTGTTGACTGCGACGACACGAGTGTCCTTGGAAATGGCCTCAGCAGCATGCACAGCACCGTTGCAGCTGTCACTGTACACCGTGTGGCTGTAGCCACCCTTGGACCAGTTGATTGTGTACTTCATCATCTCTCCCCAACCACTCAACACACACGTTTGAGTGGTCCGGAGGAAGAACGGACAGTGATTCATGCCTCTTGAGTCTTGCGACTCCCACCAGGATTCTCCTATGCCACATCGTTGAGAGGTGACAACTGATTCACACTGGTGAGTCGATCTCGCTGTCTGCTCATCCCCCTTGCAGGGAAAGAGAGAGAATACTAGTCACCTAGAGTGGTTCGCCTACTCTGCCGCTGACCGTGTGGCCAGTTGAGGTTTTCGGCTCTGTCACACTCATTGCGTGCCCCCACAAGGGGCACGGATGATTGATGACTAGCTGCTCATTATTGAGTTCTCAAGGTGCAGTCCATCCGGATCGTATACACAGTCGCTTAAGGTTCGCTGTGTTCCGTGGCCCCAGTGGCTTGCTGTGATGCGAGTCTTGCAGTGTTTGGTGTTGCTGTCAAGCTGCCAGGTGATTATGGAATGCACATGAGAGCCGGTGGACACAGGAACTGCCCAGCTTCATATCCCATGTGGACCAATGGACCACCTGAGGCAGATTCGGAGGGTTCCACGATTCGACTGACGCACTTCCGCGGGAATTACCCTTTGGCGCTGTATGGCCTACCGTGGCAACTGATCTCACTGTCCTGCCCGTGCCCCTCATTCACTCAGTTGGTCACTCCGGCCGAAGCCGTTAGCGAGTGAGCCTTGCTGCGATCTTGTGGGGCGGTGAGGAAAGCTTGGCACACCGTTACTGAGTAAGTCAACCCTCTGTCTTGCGGCTGATCACCGTTCGCTGTGTTCGCCGTGCTTCCTTCTGATGACAACCATCCTCGTGTCAGACGCGCGGGTACAGCACGGCAAGGACACGGACAGGTCACGTGATGGTAGCGGTGATCAGTGCACGTGTCCATAGATGAGCACGCCTGCGCGTGCTAGCACATGTGGTGAGTGCATGTCCAGTGCTGTTGCCGGACTGTGACCATGGGCTAGGTGGTGCACGCACGGTTCCCATACATGATTGTCGTTCACATATGTGAATGAAGCTTGACCATATCAATCATCTGCTCAGCATATCAATGCACACGCATGCATATACATACGAATCAATTCATATCTATTCACATTCATTAGTGCACGCACAGAGAATGCCTATGCATGGCTATTGTTTGCACACATTCCAATGCCTTTGCAATTCATTCCATGTGTGTACATATAATCGCGACCAAACTAGGACAAACCCGGGCATTTTTAAACTCCGATCGGACTCGGACTCGTGAGTCTAATTTAATTTCTCAGGATAAACTGTCCCCTGGGAGGGTATTACATTTTGATTATGACTGGTTACGTAGAGTGTAGATGATCTTCATATGACCCTCCAGGAGTGTGATGTTCGTCACATTGAAGGTAAAATTTTCCCTGGAGCTGTTGCAGAAGGTCCCGGAACACCACTTAGACAGGGTGATAACAAGATCTTGTATATATACTACTATACATTAACCTAGTACATCTTGTGAATTCGTAACAATGCATTGAACGATATAATCCATTTCCCCTAGGAAATGGGTTAAGTGATAAACAATTACACTGGTGTTATACTGTATGGGAATCCCTTAGGATTCCCAATATATATAGAAATGTATCATCATATAATGCAGCCCTTAAGGGGCTGCTACATATAGCATTATAATCCGGGCTGATAAGGTATTATCCGTACCATATTCTCAGCATGGTAGGGAGCCCTAAGGGGCTCCTCTCATGGTCCCTTCTTTCATTTGGGAATCATTCCCCCGGATAGTTCTTGTTCCGGTTACTGCCATCGCTTGTGCATACACTGCCGAGCTTCGCTCTTTGGCAACTAGTGCACACTAATGGCAATGGGAGTCAGACATGGTAACGAAACGTGCTCTTGCCCCTGAGGGCAAGTACAAGAACAACACTCGTCAGGTATCTGGTCGAGACATTGGCAAGAAGGGCTCAACCCAGCAGGCAGGTCGTAACAAGCAGATCGTTCTTGATTATCGCAAGAAGGGCATTCCAGTAGCTCGCGCTATGGAAGACCTTGGTCTGCACTACAAGACGTACGAATACTGGCGTAAGTCAGATGCGAACTTCCGTGAGCAGATGGACCTGCTCAAGCACATTGCCATGAATCCCACTGAGGGACGATCTGAAGGTATGCCTACCTTTGAGGAGTTCTGCCGGGACTATCTCGACACTGTGCTGTTCAATCATCACCTCCAGTGGATCGACCTTCTTGAGGATCGTGAGCCTAGGAACCTTCACCCGAACCAGACATACCGCAAGGGTGAGCCTGAGGTCATCATCGTCAACACTCCACCGGAGCACGCCAAGTCCACCACGATCACGATCAACTATGTGACGTATCGGATCTGCGAAGACCCGAACATCCGTATCATCATCGTGTCCAAGACTCAGGACATGGCAAAGCGATTCCTGCGGGCCATCAAGGACCGCCTTACTGGAACCTCCAGTGCCTACTCCAAGCTTCAGCAGGACTTCGCCCCTCCAGGTGGCTTCGATGCAAACTCAGCAGGTTGGACTGCCAATGAGATCTATGTCTCTGGTGACAGTCGTGACTCTGGTGAGCCCTCTCCTACGGTTCGTGCTGTAGGTATCCGTGGTCAGATCTACGGATCTCGCGCTGACCTCATCATCATGGATGACTGTGTGGACATGGGCAATGCCCATGACTATGACAAGCAGATCGACTGGATTCAGAATGAGATTCAGTCTCGTATCGCCATCCCTAGCGGCAAGCTCCTTCTGGTGGGCACTCGGTTGCAGCCTGTTGATCTCTACAGTGAGATCCAGAAGCCCGAGTATTATGCCGATGATGATGAGGCCCCTTGGACTTACCTGACTCAGCCTGCTGTGCTTGAGTTCGCTGACAAGCCTGAGGACTGGGTGACGCTGTGGCCAAAGACTAACCGGCCTCCAGTCTCGCTCAATGCAAGGAAGAACACCGTACAGGGCGCTGATGGTCTGTACGACATGTGGCATGGTCCTGCGCTTTCCAAGAAGCGCAGCAAGATGAGCCCTCGCAACTGGGCTATGGTCTATATGCAGGATCAGGTGGTAGAGGATGCGATTTTCCCGGTTGCGAAGGTGGTGGGATGCGTTGATGGGATGCGCCAGCCCGGCCCTCTCGTAGGCGGTGCCCCAGGGCACCGTGCACATGGCATGGAAGGTTGCTACATCATCGGCGGGTTCGATCCCGCAATGACTGGTCACAGTGCAGCGATCGTTATGGCTGTTGACAGATACACTGGTGTCCGATGGGTCATCGACGCATGGACCAAGTCGCACTGCAAGCCTGATGACATCTTTGACAAGATCAAGGAACTGACCGTCAGGTACAGGATCAACGAGTGGCGCATCGAGAAGAACGCCATGAACCTCATGGTCACACAGAACCGTGATATCAAGCAGTTCCTTGGTAGTAGAGGTTGCCTCCTGAAGGAGCACTTCACTGGCAAGAACAAGTGGGATGTCGATTTCGGTGTGGCAAGCATGAGCATGCTGTTCGATGCCCATGAGGTTGGTCAGAACCTGATTCATCTCCCGACCCGTTCGGGGTCGGAGGGAGTGAAGGCACTCATTGAACAGCTGACTACATGGTTTCCGGAGACCAAGGGCAAGACCGACCTTGTCATGGCTCTCTGGTTTGCTGAGATCCGAGCACGTGAACTGGTTGACGAGAACGACACCATGTTCAACGTAGCCAACCCTTACCATTCTCTGCGTGACAGAGAGAAGGTCATGACTGTTGACCTTGACTACTATGCCCAGTCTCAGATGGCTCGTGGCGAACTAGGATGGGACTAATGACCGTCAAGGGTATTGACATCGCATGGGCCCGTCCCGACGTGGACGGGATCAAGGCGACTGGTGCAAAGTGGGTAGCTCGCTACTTCAGCCCAGATCCCACCAAGAACATTACTAAGGCTGAGGTTGCAGCCTATGCGGCTGCCAAGCTGGGTATTGTGACCGTGTTCGAGGGGTCTGCTGGCAATGCCACCAAGGGCAGGTCGCAGGGTATCAAGGATGCCGAACTTGCAGTCACGAACAGGAAGACTGTTGGTCTTCCTGGAGATCACGTAATCTACTTCGCTGTAGACCTGGACACCACCTGGGACAAAGTCTCAGCCTACTTCGACGGTGTCACCTCAGTCATCAACAAGAAGCTTGTCGGCATCTATGGTGGTTACAAGATTATCCAGGCCGCTCATGCGGCCGGATACGGTTTCCTCTGGCAGACAGTAGCCTGGTCCAATGGGCACTGGTCTCCCTATGCTGACATCCGTCAGACTGGTGGAACCGTCCTCAGCGGTGGTGCCGATGTTGACTATGCCGATACTCCAGACTTCGGCCAGTATCCCAGTCCGATCACTCCTGCCAAGCCTGTTCCCCCGGCTACTACTTCAACTAAGGTTCCCGACATGCTGATCATCACTGTTGACAAGACTGACAAGGCGACCCCCAAGGGAGCCGCTTGGCCTGGTGACTTCCTGGTCCTCGACACTGCGCCTCGGAAGCTGCTCCACATCAAGTCCCCCGAGGATGAGGCCAAGCTGACTTCGAAGGGCGTTCCTGGTCCGTTCACTGTTTCCTATGCCGACTATCAGGATCTCCTGACCGGCAAGTAAGGATTGCACATGGCCCTCAGCATCAATCAGGTATCCAACAAGGTTACCAAGCTGAGGTTTGCCGCACGGTCGAGGGACCAGCGCAACAAGGATCTGCGTGATATCAGGTCTGGCGACGTAGACACCATCATGCCGGGTGCTATGCCTGATGCGTGGCCTAAGCCCATCGTGGCAAACCTGATCGACACGACCGCACGTGACATTGCGGAGACCATGGGTGTGATGCCTTCGGTCAACTGCTCCTCCGGTGTCATCACTTCCGCTGCTGCCAAGAAGTTCTCCGCGAAGCGAACCAAGATTGCACACTACTGGGTACAGCGTTCCGGCTTGCCTTCTGGCAAGCAGGTTGAGTGGTGCGACAGCTACAACTCCTACGGCATGGGCATCTACTGTGTAGAGCCGGACTTTGATGCCAAGATGCCAGTTATCAGGGTCGAGAACCCTATCGGTGTCTATCCTGAGTTCGACCTGTTCGGGCGTCTGAAGTCCTACACCAAGGTGTGGTATGAAGAGGCGATCACCCTTGTAGCTAAGTATCCAGCGCTGAAGCGAACTCTGGTTGGCAACAACGGCGGCAACGACGGCTCCTGGGAGTCCCGAGAGATCGAGATTGCCAAGTACATTGACGCTGATCAGATCATCATGTATCTCCCTGGCCACTCTGACTCTGTCATCAGTGACATGCCGAATCCCATGGGCAAGGTCACCATCTCCATCGGTACTCGCCCTGGCTTTGACCGTGAGATCCGTGGTGCATTCGATGATGCCGTCTGGGTTCAGCTAGCAAAGGGTCGGATGGCTCTCCTTGGCCTTGAGGCCACGGAGAAGGCTGTACGTGCACCTCTCGCTGTTCCTCGTGATGTACAGCGTATGACCTTCGGTGATGACGCGATCATCAGGACTGACAGTCCTGACAAGGTCAAGTACATCAACCGTGACATGCCTCAGTATGCGTTCCAGCAGGAACAGCTTCATGAGCAGGAACTGATGAAGGCGACTCGTTACAACGAGGCGCGTTCTGGTTCCATCGATGCCAGTATCATCACTGGCAAGGGTGTCCAGGCCCTCATGGGTAGTTTCAACATGGTCATCACCACTGGCCAGCAGGTTGCATCCGAAGCACTGCGTGTGGCTGTCGAGCTTGCCTTTGAGATGGACGAGAAGCTTTGGCCCAATGAGCTGAAGACGATCCGTGGTATGGTCAACGGAACACCATTCGAAGAATCCTACATTCCACGGAAGGACATCAAGGGTGTTCATACAGTCGATATCACCTATGGATTTGCTGCGGGCCAGGACCCAGCGCGAGCTATCGTCGCTCTCCTCCAGCTCCGTGGAGATCAGCTTGTGTCTCGCGACTTTGTACAGCGTCAACTCCCGATGGACATCGACATTGTGCAGCTGCAAACGCAGATCGACAATGAGCAGCTGAGTGATTCCCTCAAGCAGGGCGTCATGGCCTACATGCAGCAGCTTGGACTAGTCGCCTCTCAGGGAGGCGATCCAGTGCAGATGCTCACCGAGGCTGCTCAGATCATCAAGCTTCGCGAGAAGGGTGAGCCTCTGCATGAGGCGATCCTCGCAGCGTTCACACCAAAGACAGCACCAGCACCGCCAGGACAGCCTTCTACGGGCCCTCAGGGGGCCGATCAGGGACAGGGTGGACCTGGAGCCCTGCCGCCTGGTTTCGAGCAGTCAGGACTGCCTCAGGGCACCGCGCCGGGGCAGGCTGGTCGTGGTCCTGGCGGCCGTGCAGATCTGATGTCACTCCTTGCAGGAATGTCTTCGAGTGGCAATCCCAACATGGGAGTAACCATTAACCGAAGGGGTCCTGCGGGATGAGTGATAGTTTCACACCAGTCTATGTCGGTGGCATTTGTAAGTTCTGCCATACCGGCGAGCTTCACAAGTATCCACAGGACCCAGGGGATGATCTCCGCTGTGGTCGCTGTGGCGAGCTGGAGATCCAGCCCACCGAGGATACACCGTTCCCTCATGGTGCGGTGATTCAAGTTGAGGCCAAGCCTCGCACTAACCGAAGGAAGACTAATGTCTGACGGAATGTTTCCTAACCACGGTCCCGAGGGTGCATGGTCGTCCCTGAAGGGTGCCATGCTTGCTCCACACATCGCCCCTCCGCTGGAGTCCACCTCTCAGCGTGGTGCTTCTCGGGCCAATTCCCCATCGCCGTCTATCGCGCCGAACAGCACTATCCAGGTTGATACTCCGCTCACCATGGGTGGCGGATCTTTCGCTAAGTGAGGTAGGGCCGTGGACGATGAAGGCTTTGATTTCGTTGTCGAATACAAACCAGCACGTTATGACAAGTGGTCCTTCATCGGACTCGGCCTTAATATCACAGCACAGTTCTTCGATGGAGTCAGCAACGCCTTTGGTGCTGGTGCCGTGATGGCACTCCAGCATCAGATGCAGCGTGAAGTTGACCGCAAGTTCAAGGAGATCATGAGTGGCAAGTAACCAGGTCTCAGGTCCAGGTGCGCTCTCAAAGCGCACCGATATCGGTGATGTACAGAAGACTCAGGATCTCCCCAATGCAGACTACGGCGAGCAGCAGGCGTATCAGGCTCAGCAGCAGGGTGCGCCAATGGCTGGGGATTCGGGACAGGCCCCCAGTGGGGGGCCGTCAGTCATTCCTATGTCAGCTGGCACTCAGCGGCCTGGAGAACCAGTCACTAGCGGAGCTGCTAGCGGTGCAGGGCCTGGACTCGCCAGTCTGGGACTCCCCAATCAGTCCAATCAGGATGTGAAGAACCTTCAGTCATATCTGCCAGTGCTTCAGTTCATGGCCAATCAGAACAATGCCTCTTGGGCACTGCGCAACCTGGTCAGGAATGTGAAGGCGGCATCCAATGGCTGAGCAGTCTCCACCTTATCTGTATCCTGGGCAGTGGGCTGACGAGCTTGGCTCGCTCGCTTCACTGACCTTTCAGACTCCACGAGTAGCACATGATCTCGCCTCCATTCCAATGACTCGCAATGCTCAGAATGCTATAGCTTCCAGTGTGTTCGGGAGCCAGCTCCCGCCATACAACCCTGGAGGCTAAATTGACCACGCCGATCCCTGGCCAGCAGTCAGCTCAGCAGCTCCAGAACACCTATGAGTCCCAGCTCCGTGCTTCGATCACCAATCAGGCTACTCAGCAAGGTAATCAGGGTGTTGTTCCCGACTGGCTTCAGCAGCCTGTCGAGTGGGCTGGCTCAAAGATGTATGCCATCTACTCAAAGTATGTCAGTCGTCCTGTGACGACTGCCCTTCTGGCGACTGGTGACCTGAGCAACAACAACCAGGGATCAGTCTTCTCTGGTGACACCTGGGATCGCGCATGGACTGATGCCAAGCATGTCAGTCCTGGTCAGGTTCTCTATGCGAACTTCATCAAGGACCCTGAGGGTAACGGCAAGTTCGAGTCTGGCATGAACAAGGACGGTACTCTGATCTGGGATCACCCTGATCAGGTTGCCAACTACTACAATCACGGTGTCCAGGCTTGGGTGTCTGGTGGTCTTGATGCCGGTTTCAGCTGGTACGCAGATCCTCTTGTCCTTGCTGGCAAGGCTGCTAAGGCGACCAAGGTTGCTGGCTATGTCAGGCCGTCCATCGAGACGGCCAATGAGACGATGCTCGGTGCCGCGACCAAGGGTGCTATTGGTCTCACTGGTAAGGTGATTCGTTCCACTCCTGAGCAGATCGACGCCGCTCAAGCGGCGTTCGATGGTCGTCGATTCAACAACAGCATTGAGAAGAACCTGACGAACTCCACCTTCAACAAGTTCGGCGACTATATTGAGTCGAACAAGCAGAAGCTTGGTGCTGACTTTCCCGCTTGGGCTGCTCGTCAGAAGTGGGCAACTCAGGGTGGGAACTCATCTGGCATTGCTGCCGCGTTCACCCATGCTGCTGACCGTGATGAGATCAACAATGTCCTCAAGGTCGCCATGGGCGACCAGACCGCCATTGCCAACATAGCCCCGAAGAATGCTGAGCTTGCTGCTCAGCTCACGAATCTCACCGGTTCACGGGATCGCCTGTATGCCAACCTTCCGAAGTTCCCGAACCCGAACTCTCCTGGCGCTGTCCAAGTGGCCAATCAGCTTCAGTCCATTTCTGATCAGATCAGTGCGATCGATGCTCAGACTGGCAAGCTGAGTCGTCAGGCTGCTATTGCCGGGCAGATGAAGGAGGGAATGTACTTCACTCCTGGTCTCACTCCGCTCATGGCGAAGATCGGCCAGGATGCAAACAAGGCAATCACGCCCCACTCGATGAACCTGCTGTACTCCAACTTCTTCGTGCGCCCAGTTCGCATGGTCAACTTCATTGGTGACAAGTGGAACAATGTCATGCCGAAGGGTTGGGTCAAGCTAGACGACCCTTCCTCGTACCGTGAGGTTGATGCCGAGCTTCGCGAGTCCAAGGTCTACAATGATGTAGAGCGTGGTCAGCTTGTCGGTGAATACATCTCCGCACCGTATCAGGCCAAGCGTCAGATCCTGATGAACCTTGAGGCGAAGACGCTCGGGCGTCTTGCCCTCAAGCATGGTGTCGATGAGGACAATGCCAAGAAGATCTATCAGGTCTTCAATGAGGGCCGAGCCAACTACATGGGCAATGCCAACATCTATGGTGGTTCCAGGATCACTACCTCTGGTGGCACTGAACTCAACGTCAGTCACATTGAGGATGACGGTTCTATCGTAGCTACTCACCCAGTGTTCGGTTCTCAGCTGGAGAACCATCACCCAGTGATGGACTTCGGTAAGATGAACCAGCTCCTCCGCAACAATGCTGGTGCGTTCAACAAGCTCCTCGGCAGTGGCAAGACCGCTGATGAGGCAGCTCAGGGAATTACTACTGGTCTTCGCCCCGGACTCGCGGCCCAGAAGGCCGCTGATGGTTACCAGTCCTTCTCTGGTCTGTTCAACCACCTGTGGAAGTTTCAGGCTCACCTTCGACTCGGCTATGGGCCGAGGGCTATTGCTGATGACCTTGCTGGTCAGGTTGCAATGCTTGGCGCTCACAGCATGGCCAGTCGAACCATGCAGGGTTTGTACGGTCAGGCAGCCCGAAAGGCTGGCAACGCCAATAGCAGGTTCCTATATGACGCCACTGGCTTTGATGCCAAGAACATTGCTTACAAGTCTGCCGTGAGTCAGCTTCAGGATGACCTTGAACTGGCAAAGACTCGCCTTGCCACTGTTCAGTCGTACATTCCGCAGTCCAACAAGACTGCTGCGCGACAGGCCACTATGGCACTGTTCCACAGGCAGGGTATCGAGCAGATCGAATCCCAGCTCGATGGTGCCAAGCTTGCTGAGGCGAACCTTACTCAGGCTCGTCGAAAGCTGACTGACAAGCGTGTCATCAACCCCAATGGTCAGGTTGTCGCTGGTGCTGGTGAAGGTGCCCAGGGTCAGATGTTCCTTGATATGAACTCTGGTCGAAGCACATATGACAGTGCCCTCGGGGGCACTGCATCCCACATCCAGTCTGGCATTCGTGGTAATCCTGGGTGGGTTGAGATTGATCCCACTCAGGGTGGTCACCTCGGTTCGTGGCTTCGCGTTGTTCAGAGGCAGATAGCCTCTGACCCTGCTGCCATGATCGCCGTCAAGGGCGGTTCCGTCAATGACATTGAGAAGTGGCTGAACGGTGCTGGTCGTCAGTATTTCAAGGATCTCCAGCTGGACAACATGTCGGCTCACGAAATGGCCGACCGTATCCACAGTGAGGTCAACTATCAGCTTCCTGTAGCCAGTCCTAAGCTCGGTGAACTGCGTCAGGCAGTCGCTGACAACAAGGATGATGCGACTATCGCAAAGCTGATGAGTGAGACTGAGCAGGCATATCGTCCCACTGTCAATGGTGAGCGCAGCAACTATGCTCTTGGTCGTGGTGGAACCATTCAGGCTATCGACAAGGTTATCAGTAAGTGGTACCGCATGATGGCTGAGACTCCTGGAAATGTTCTCTCCCGTAATCCTCTGTTCGCGAAGCTCTATGAGGGCCATGTCCAGGACATGTACAAGATGGCTGAGGCTCAGGGTCTTACTCACCTGAGCAATGATCACCTCGATCAGATTGCCACCTCGGCAAGGCAGTTGGCCTTGCGTGATGTTAAGAAGTTCACCTACAACATGGACTTTGAGACTAAGATCACTCACTCGATGAGGTTCATTGCACCGTTCTTCGGTCCGATGCAAGAGGCATTCAACCGTTGGGGTCGCATTCTCGCTGCCAAGCCTGAGACCCTTGCCCGAGCTGGGATGCTTTACACTTCTCCCGCTCGCATCGGTCACGCCTACACCTACAACAATGATCCCATTGTCAATGGTTATAGCATTGACCCTGCCACTGGCAAGAAGGTTCTCGTTGACAAGAGCGACACTTATATCAGGTTCCAGCTCCCGAAGTATATGAGTGATGCACTTGGTCTTGGCGCTACTCCAGTAGCGCGAATCCCTCTGAACTCGCTCAACATCGCACTCCAGAATGATCCATGGTACAACCCTGGTGAAGGTCCAATTGTTCAGATGGCAGCGAATCACTTCGCCGTGAAGGCTCCGCCTCAGGTTGGTGACTTCTTCCAGAAGATTGGAATCCTGCCAACTGGCATCACTGCACATGACAGTGATGTTCTGTGGGGTGGCATCGTTCACAGTATCATCAAGTCCAATGACGATGGTACTGCTTCACAGATGACTCTCCAGGCTATGCAGCAGCAGGACTACATGTACCGCAATGGGCTCCGTTCGACTCCGCCCACCATGGCGGAGGCAAAGAAGCGCGGAGAGAACATGGTGTTCCTGAAGGCACTCTTCTCAGGCACTGTCGTTCTGCCATTCGGTGTCTCATTCCAGGACCCGTATCAGTTCTATCGTGACCAGTACAAGACCATGCAGGCTGCCAATCCACAGACTGCTGATCAGAACTTCTATGCCAAGTACGGTGACTCTGCTTACGCATTCACCACGTCTCTCAGCCAGAACAACATCCCTGGCATCCCGGCCACCAGGGCCGGGCAGAACACCGCCAACAAGTTCAAGGATCTGATTGATCAGTATCCAGACCTTGCCGGGGTGATCATTGGGGATCAGGGCGGTGGAGACTTCAGTCAGACTGCTTACATGCAGCAGGTAATCTCAGGTCAGCGCACCAAGATGTCTGCCTCTGACGCATGGAAGAAGTCTCAGGCCAACACTGGTTGGCAGGAATACACAGCGTTCATGAACGGACTGAATGCCCAGTTGTTCCAGCGGGGACTCACCACCCTGAACGACAAGGGCGCTGAAGACCTGCTTGCACAGAAGAAGGCTTTCGTTCAGACGCTGAGTGATCCGTACAACCTCGATGGTCAGACTGCCAATCCTTACTACAATGCATCATGGACCGAAGCGTACAATACCTTCGACCCTAGCAAGGATGACCGTCAGGCTCTGGCCCTGACGCAGATCGCCACGGCCAAGGAACTTCAGAACCGACCTGACATCACTGGTCTTCAGCAGTACCTGAATCTTCGTGGGACCATCAAGACCGAGCTTGCTCAGCGCGCTGGTGACAACACGAACTACAACTTCAGGTCCGCTCAGACCGCATCGTCTGGTGACATCAACGCCAAGAGCAATGCTGATCTGAAGTCTGAGTTCCAGAATGGCGTCATGCAGCTGATCGAAGGTAACACCTACTTTCAGACCCTTCATGACAGGTATCTCAGCAAGGACATGTTCGATCACTACGATGGCACTGGCCTGACTAACAGCATCACTGGGGAGCAGTAATGACTACACCTGTTGCTCCTGGAACTCCCACCAATATCAACGGTGCGATTGCTGCTAGGACTGCCACGACTACTGCCCCTGGTGCATACTTTGGTCAGGGTCAGACAACCAGCCTGAATGCTATGTTCGGTCAGAAGACCGGATCTATGTCCACTTATGGTCCGTATGATGCCAGTGCTGTTGTTCCCTACATGGGAGTGTTCGGCTCTGGCATCAACGGCCAGCCGGTATATGTCAACGTCACTGACGCTGCCAACCAATACTACAAGTGGAGTCCTCAGGAGCAGAATCAGTTCCGTGCCAAGATGAGCCTGGTAAGTTCCAGCTACCTTGGTGCCGCTGATGCTGACCTGGCGAACGCATGGGCTGGACTGGTAAACCAGTCTGCTGCATATCATGCAGCAGGTACCAACATCACACCATGGGATATCCTGTCGAAGGATGTCAGTAACCTCAGCGGCTCAGCGAGCAAGGCTCGCACAGTCAACAGGACCGTCAACCAGGTCAACCTGACCAACAAGGTTGATGCTCAGGCGATCTTCTTCCAGGCTGCACAGCAGCTTCTTGGACGTGCACCGAATGACTCTGAGGTGTCCAACTTCCAGAGCTTCCTGAATGCCAAGGAGAAGGCCAATCCTATAGTCTCCAATATCCAGACCACCTATGATGCGAGTGGTCAGGTCATTGGAACTGACACCACCAAGTCCAGTGGTGGTGTATCTTCGGACGCTGCAAACTTTGCGGCAATGCAGCAGGCTGAGAAGAGTCCCGAGTATGGTGCTTACCAGGCCGCCACAACTTACATGAATGCTTTGAAGTCTGCTATCGGAGGTTAGTCAATGGCTGCTGCTATCAGCGGGGATGATCTGCTCGCTTTTGGCGAGCAGTACATTGGCACTCCATACGTGTGGGGTGGAACTAATCTCAGCTCTGGTGTTGACTGTTCTGGTCTCATGCAGCAGATCTACAAGCACTTCGGTATCAGCATTCCCCGTGTGACCTACGATCAGATCGGTCAGGGTCAGGCTGTATCCATGGACAAGCTTCAGGTTGGCGACTTGGTGTTCTTCTCCGCTGGTCCAGGTGGTAAGACGCCTGATCACGTTGCCATGTATGCTGGTAATGGAATGATGCTTGAGGCTCCTCGAACTGGCGAGAAGGTCAGGCTGACCAGCTTCACTCAGTCGTACTATGCACAGAGGTTCGTAGGTGCACGCCGCATTGGCGGCGTCACCAATGCTGCTGGCCAGGGAGCATATAGTAATACTGACACCAACAATGTTGCTCCGAAGCTAAGTCCTCAGGAGCTTGCCAGCGAGTATGGTTTCGCCTACTCGTTTCTGAACTCTAATCCAGACCTGAAGGGTCTGTTCAATCAGGCCGTGTCGGGTAGTTGGACTGCTGACAAGTTCACTGCCGAACTGAAGAACACGAACTGGTGGAAGGACAACAGCGCTTCAGCTCGTGAGACTCTTCAGGAGCAGTCAACTGATCCGGCCACCTATAATGCCAAGTTGTCTGCCATGCAGATTCAGATTCAGCAGATGGCTGGACAGATGGGTGCGGCTATTCCTGCTGGTAAGCTTGGCTCGATAGCCAAGACTGCGATCATAAGTAACATGGATGAAGGTCAGCTGTCCAACCTTCTAGGCACCTATGTCACCTTTCAGAACAATGGCACCCTTGGGGGTGCCGCAGGTGCTTTCCAGCATCAGATAACTCAGTACGCCACTCAGATGGGTGTTGGTGTCAGCGATCAGTCAGTGAAGAACCAGGCTCAGATGATTGCTCGTGGACTTATGACGAGTGATGATGCAATGGAGAACATTCGCCAGTCTGCTATCTCTGCCTATCCTGCCTATGCCACTCAGATCAATGGTGGTTCAACGATGCAGGACATTGCTCAGCCTTACATGCAGGTTGCGAGTCAACTGCTTGAGCAGCCCGACAGTAGCTACAATGTGAATACTCCACTGATTCAGGGTGCACTCAACAAGGTGAACGCCCAAGGCGTTCCCACTGGAATGTCTCTTACTGACTTTGAGAACTCCATTCGCCAGTCTCCTGACTGGCTCAAGACTCAGAATGCTCAAAGCTCCATCATGGGTGTTGCTCACTCAGTCCTTCAGAATATGGGGTTTAGCTCGTGACGACTCCAGCACTTGACCCCACGACTCTGGCATCTGAGTACGGCTTCACGGCGGCATTCCTCAATGCCAATCCTGAACTGAAGAAGCTTTTCTCCAGTGCGGTAAATGGTCAGTGGACTGCTGACAAGTTTACCGCTGAGCTACAGAATACCAAGTGGTACAAGGGTACCAGTGCAGATGAGCGAAAGTGGCTCGTCGAGGTAAGCACAGATCCTGCCACTGCGAAGCAGGATCTGGCTCAGGCCACGACTCATGCAAAGCAGCTCATGGCATCTATTGGTGCTACTCTCACTACTGATCAGCTCGGTGCACTATCCTACGCTCTTGCAGCTAAGGGCTGGACTGATGATCAGGCCAAGTATTACGGTGGCCAGTTCGCTAAACTGGCGAACGGCAAGATGTCCGGGGATGCGGAGACGCAGTACAGCAACGGCCTCCAGTATGCCTACTCGATGGGTGTCACGATGTCGGACAGCTGGTATCAGTCTCAGGTTGACAAGATCGAGAAGGGCACATCCACTTACGCCGACCTTCAGGCTGGCATCACCGCTCAGGCCAAGTCTCAGTATTCGCAGTATTCAAAGCAGATCGATTCAGGCATGACTATGCAGGACATCGCCTCACCATATATGACTCAGATGGCAAACATTCTTGAGGTTAATCCTCAGACGCTCAGCCTGTTCGATCCGACCATCAAGTCTGCGCTGAACTACAAAGACCCTACGACTGGTGATCCGGGTTCTCAGCCGCTGTGGCAGTTTGAAAACACCCTGAGGCAGGACCCTCGTTGGCTGCAAACCCAGAACGCACAAGACTCAGTGATGGCTACAGCACATAAGGTGCTGACGGACTTTGGGATGACCACATGAAAACTCCCATCATCGCTGGTGGTGGCAATAGTGCTACCGGTTCCACCTCTGGCACTCCAGGCAACAGCATGGGTTCCATCAGTGGAACCCCTGTAGGTGCCACTCCGATCGGAACTGTCAATGGTCTCACCGGAACCGATAGGGACGCTTACACTGCACTGACGAGCCTGTTCGACAGCTATGGGCTGTCGAGTCTAGCACCTGACATTCTCAGCTACATCCAGAATGGCTACAGTGCAGACACGATCTCCATTCTGCTTCAGAATACGAGCGCCTATAAGCAACGCTTTGCAGCCAATCAGGCACGTCTCAAGGCTGGTCTGCCTGTTCTTTCCCCGGCTGATTACATTGCCACTGAGGATGCGTATCGTCAGTCTATGCAGGCTGCTGGCCTGCCCAAGGGATTCTACGACTCGACTGATGATTTCACCAACTTCATTGCGAATGACATCAGTCCCACTGAGATGAACTCAAGGATTCAGATGGCGTCTCAGGCCACCGTGACTGCGTCACCGCAGTACACTCAAGCCCTTCAGCAGATGGGACTGAGTTCAGGTGACCTGACGGCTTACTTCCTTGATCCCACCAAGGCCGCGCCGCTGCTCCAGCAGCAGGCGAACACTGCTGCGATTGGCAGTGAAGCTCTCGCCCGTGGTCTCACTTTCGATCAGGGATATGCGACCAGGCTAGCTCAGGCTGGTTTCACTCAGGCTCAGGCAGCTCAGGGGTACTCGCAGATCTCTCAGGAGTTCGCACAGTTTCAGCAGACTGCGCAGCAGTATGGTCAGAACTATACCTTTGGACAAGAGGAGCAGGCTGTATTCCAGCCTGGTTCTGGCACCGCTGGTTCAGGTAATGACATCGATGCTGCACAGTTCCAGCAGCGTCTTGCATCGTGGCAGCGAGCCAATGTGAGCGGCACTTATGGTGCCGCATCAGGTGGTCTCAGTCGCCATGGTGGGGGGCAGCTTTCCTAAAGTTGACCCAGCAGGTTTACGATTTAAACCTGCACTGGACAGCTCAGCTAGTAAGGCAGCCCTCAGGGGCTGCACAACTGGAGTAAGACGCAATGGTGTGTCGTCCGCTTTGGAAGCGGAAGGCGGTGAGTTCGATCCTCACACTCCAGACGGCCTCACTCGTGAGGAGGCAGTTTCGGCTGCACGGTCGCCCATGGCCGTATGACACATGGGCTGATCCAGGATAGTTTAACGGAAGAACGCTTGGCTCTGGACCAAGTAGTTGAGGTTCGAATCCTTGTCCTGGAGCACCATTTCCGATTAGCTCAATTGGCAGAGCAAGTGATTGTTAATCACTGGGTTCCAGGTTCGAGTCCTGGATCGGAAGCTGCCCACGTGGGTTCGATTCCCACCACTCCCAAGATATTGGGATCAAGTGTACGGCAAGTGGGGCGCGCTGCAAGTGAGTCGGGTGACTCAGGGCGACTGTAAATCGCCTGCAATTGCATGCTAGGTTCGAGTCCTAGTTGCAGCACTCTCTTAGGGATCGACCGGCCCCCGAAGAGTATTCTCGACCGGTAGAGCGAGCTTCAAGGGATTCTCCCCAGGGTCCTGAAGATGGCGTTCGATTAACCTTGAAATAGAAACTGGGAGCAATGGTCATGACTGACCCGTGGGGTTTCGACCCGAATCTGAACGACGAGAACCTGAACCAGGACAACACTCCTAAGGGCCTGCGAAGCTGGGCTGAGAGCGTTCAGAAGAACAACGATGAGCTGAAGCGTCAGCTTGCAGACGTGCTTGCTAAGCAGAAGGCTTACGAAATGACATCGGTGTTCGAAGACCTTGGCGTGCCCAAGAGTGCAGCGAAGCTGTACAAGGGTGACGCAGACCCGGAGGCAATCAAGTCTTGGGTCACTGAAGTAAAGACTGCCTTCGGTGTTGGCAGCACCAATGAACTCACTGAGACTGAGGATGTGCCGCCTGCGGCTCCCGTCCTTACCGCTGGTCAGGAGAACCTGTTCAAGCAGCTGACCAATGCTGGTAATGAGGGGCGTCCTGCTACTGGACTTGAAGATGTCCAGCGCGGTGTCAATCAGGCGACGAGTGTTCAGGAGCTGATTGCCAATTTCCAGAATCTCCGTTAATCGTCCCCTATGAAGGATAACGTAAATGGCTAACGCCTTTACCGGGACTGCTGCACTTGCGAATCTTGTCCAGACTACCTACGACCGTGCTCTTGAGTTCGCCCTGCGTGCTCAGCCCATGTTCCGTATGGTCGCCGACAAGCGCCCCGTGCAGCAGGCCATGCCCGGTTCCTCTGTCGTGTTCGAGCTGTATGCCGACCTGGCGCAGCAGATCACTCCTCTTAACGAGCTGGTTGACCCGGACGCTGTTGCGGCCGGTAACCCTACCACCGTCTCCGTCACTCTGAACGAGTACGGTAACGCGATCCTCGTTTCCAACAAGCTGGACCTGTTCAGCTTCACTGATGTCACCGCTGGTCTGGTTAACCAGGTCGCCTGGAACCTCGTTGACTCGATCGACCTGGTTGTTCAGAACGTCCTGGCTGCTGGTACTCAGACCATTCGGCGTAACGGTTCTGCTTCGGCAGCCGCTCAGGCGGTGCCGCTGTACAACACCGGTACCGTGAATGCGATCCAGCAGTTCGACTACTACGGCTCTGACATCGCCCGCATGGGTGTTGCGAAGATGCGTGCCCAGTTCGTTCACCCGAACAAGGGCACCATGTACACCCGGTTCATTCACCCTGAGGTCTCCCTTGACCTTCGGGCTGAGACTGGTAACGCTGGTTGGCGTCTCCCGATGATCTACTCTTCGGCTGACAACATCTGGGCCGGTGAGATCGGTGAGTACGAGGGTGCTGTCTTCATTGAGACCCCTCGCTGCATCAACACCGTGAACGCTGGCACCACTCCGACCCGTGTGTTCAACACCTACCTGATGGGTCAGCAGGCTCTTGCTGAGGCCGTTGCGGAGGAGTTCCACACCATTCGCGGTCCGGTTGTTGACAAGCTGACCCGTTTCCAGCCTCTTGGCTGGTACGGCGTTGCGGGTTGGTCTCTGTACCGTCCGCAGGCTCTGATCCTGGAGCAGACCACCAGCTCGATCCACTCCACCTGATAGTGATGGGGGCCCTTCGGGGCCCCCTCTGTCAATGACCTGAAAGGATCTCCATGTCTGGAGATGACGACATCTCGTGGACCACTCGGTCTGCAACTGCCGCTACCACTCTCACTGCCAATGACTACGTTCTGTTCGTTTCGCCTGGCGCTGCGACTGTAGTCATTACTGTTCCTCTTGCGGCCAGTGTTCCGGCTGGTCGTAGCTACATCATCCGGCGTGATGCCACTGCCACCAACGTGGTTCAGCTGGCTCGCTCGGGTGCCGACACCATCAATGGTTCCGCCTCCAACTTTGCGGTTGGTTCGGCTGGTGCTATTGGTTCTGCCGAGATCTACTCCGATGGTATTTCCGATTGGAAGAGTCTCGGTACTTCCGTCTAATGAAATGGGGCCTCAGTGTCTACTTGGCTGTTCACTAATCCAACTGTCAGTGAGGCCCCTTTCGCCTGGAACCCTCTGATGGAGCGTTACAGGATCGATCGTGCCGAGACAATCCAGGAGACATCTCATGATGTCTGGGAGATCTTCCGGTACGGCTCATACACTGATGAACTTCTCTACACCGGTACGGGGCCTGGAGCCCCGACCGTTGAACTTCCCAATGGTCTCCGCTATTACCGTGGTGGCTATGAGCACATCGTGTCCGATCAGGACCGAGCCGACCTGATAGCTAGCGGTCTTGTGACCGCTGCTAACTTCATACTAGTTCCGGATGGTTCCGTGGCAATCACAGAGATCAATGGATACACGGGGCCTGTCGTGGTCCTGACCCACACTGACGTTCAAGCCAATGCTTTCATCAACAAGCATGTTGGCTATCTTACTGCTGGCAACAGCAGCCTTGCCAATACTGCTGGGCTGTGGCTTCCGATTCCAGGGCTTGAGGTTGATCAGCCCGCTGTGGTCGGTGACTTTGTTGAGTGGGAACCATCATTCATGTACCAGCCTGTTGGTACTCAGTTCATTGACATGGGCGTAGTGGTCGGCACGACCATTGTCCGCTATGCAAGTTCCGGTACTGGCACTCCTGCTACAGCCAATGAGGGTGACCCGTCGCTGTATGCAGCTCCGGGAACATACCGTACCTCTGGCTCCAAGTTCGGGTTCACTGTCACTCCAGGTGATCTCGACTCAGGTAACGTCCGATTCTGTATGCTCACTCGTGGAGACGGTTCAGGTTCGGTCATCTACTCCAGTCTCCAGTACCCATTCCGTTCGATCCGTACAAACTACGGACAGGCATAAGGAGAACCATGGCTGCGAAGCCTGACAAGAAGGCTCCTCTCGGTCAGGGTGGCCGCTTTGCTGCTGTCGCCAAGGCTGCCGGGGGAGGCAAGAAGGGCGCGGCAATTGCTGCTGCGGCTGGACGCAAGAAGTATGGTAATGACAAGATGGCCAAAATGGCAGCCAAGGGAAAGAAGGGCGGCAAGTAATGGGCTACATGACTTATGATCCCGCGAAGACTCCAGGTAATCCAGCCTGTGTCTGCGCCCCCGGCAACTGCACTTGTGGTCCTGACTGTCCGTGCTCCTGCTGCTGGGGCAATGGTCCTGGCGGTAACAGCACCATCGTCGCGCAGAACAACGAGAAGGGCATCCTGGAGACCGGTCTCTTCGAAGTCATCTCTCGGCATGTACAGGCGGACTTGGGGTGCGCCCATGATCCGATGCGACAGGGCATCTATGCGACCAACTCTGTAGGCGATAATGACTGATGTGCTTGGGCTTGAGAACCGCTTCACCTACCATGCCCCAAAGGGCAACCAGGCTGAGCGATACGAGAAGATTCGAGCCGCTGGGCTCGACCTGTCGAAGTTCCTTGTCTCGCTATGTCCGACCAGTCGTGAGCTTTCGTCTGCTCTGACCAAGGTGGACGAGGCTGTCATGCATGCTAATGCTGCCATCGCGAGGAACGAGTGACCTATGTAGCGCGTGACTGCCCGCCCATGGAGGCGCAGATGGCCAGCATCCTGCACGGACACAAGAAGCCTGGCATGAACTGCACTTCCGCATGTATCACCAAGTCTCACTACACCTTCGGTGAATGCATGCGATCGAAGAACCTCCAGGTCGCACCCATTGCCAATCTTGTTGCATCGAAAGCATGGGACAAGGAACTGGATGAGTACCGCGCCGCCAAGGCGCAGGGAATCAACCCTTCATCCACCCGGACCAAGAATATCCGTGATGCTGTCGAGATCTCCCAGAGAACTGGGAAAGCTTTCGACTCTGAGAATGTGATCGGGAGCCTTACATGACCGTAGCTCGCGCAGGACAAACCGTTGTAGCTGTCAATCCTGACGGTACCAATATTGGAAGTGCCGCAAGTCCCATTAGTGGCAATGTCGTCACTGTCCCGCTCGCCGATACCAGTTCGGTTAACAACTCAGTTCCAGTCACTAGCCCTGGTGCTGTTGCTACCATCGCTCAGATTCCATCTGCCAGCCTTCCGGCTGGTCTGTATGAGATTCGGGTGACCACCACTGTTGGTGGGACGGTCGCCGCAAGCGACCAGATGAATCTAACACTTACTGCTGGCAGCACTACTACTCGTCTCGCCAATGGTACTGGTACTGGAAGCTCCAACTTCGGTCCATATCAGATTCAGCTTGGCGGTTCTGTTGCCATCGTCATTGCGACTGTCGCCGCTGGTACTGCTGGCTCCATCTATGGGGCAAGCATCATCGCGACTCAGGTAGCCTAGGAGATAATCAGTGCCGACATACAGTCAAATCACCGACAGGGTCAAGCAAACCCTTGCTGGTTACACCAAGAACCAGGAACAGATCACCTGGCTGACCGTTCCCATGTTGGCAACTGACACCAGTATGACTGTTGATCTGTCCACCACCAAGTCACTCTCTCGTGGCGTCACTGAGATTGAAGACGAGCTTCTGCTTCTCTCAAGCTATGACATTCAATCCGGCACTGCTGAGGTTGCTGCTGGTGTCAACGGTCGTGGAGTCTATGGAACAACTGCCGCCGCTCATGCGGCGAACTCTATCATCATTGCCAACCCGGACTTTCCACGATCCAGGATCAAGGAAGAGATCAACAACACCATTCAGGCAATGTATCCAAGTCTGTACGTGTTCAGTACATACGAGTTTAACAAGGTTGCCGCTCGGTACGAGTATCCGATTCCCGCTGATGTCGAGCAGGTCTATCGTGTGACTGTTGATACCATCGGTCCTTCTCGTGTATGGTTTCCGTCTCAGACCTGGCGATTCAATCCCCAAGCATCAACCACTGCCGTTGATGGTTCAGCTACTGGCAAGTCTCTTCAGATCATGGACTTCATTGTTCCAGGTCGAACCATTCTCATGGTGTACACCAAGTCACCAGACATCCTTGTCAACAACAGCGACGACTATGCTACGACTACTGGATTCTTCGACCGAACTGTTGATGTGGTTGTCTACGGAACCGTAGCTCGCATCCTTGCAGCCTATGAGCCTGCCCGCCTTCAGCAGAAGGCGGTTGAATCCACCGAGCGTTCGCCTCTTGTGCCTGCTGGTGCAGCCACCAATGCCGCTAACTACTTCTGGAATCTTTACTATCGCCGTCTCAATGAGGAGCAGGACTACCTCAGGGACCTTTACCCCGAATACCAGGTGTTCAGTTCATGACTCAGTCTCGCTTCTTCTCTTCTGTCGCACAGCCGAACACCCTTCAGAGTAATATCAGCAGCTCAGCTGTCTCTATTCCTCTCGCGTCTGCACCCATCGGTTACCCTGTTAATACTCCATTCACCATTGCAATTGACTATGGTGACAGTATTGAGGAACTGTGTGATGTCACTGCTGTCGCAGGTTCTGTCTTCACGGTGACTCGTGCCGTTGACGGCACGTCTGCTGCATCGCACAACGTTGGTGCTGCCATTCGGCATGTCAGCTCTGCTCGTGACTTCAATGAGGACAACGCTCACGTAAACAGTTCGATGGGTGTTCATGGTCTTGGTGCTGGATCTTCGGTCGTTGGTACGACCGATACTCAGACTCTGACCAACAAGACCTTTGTCAATCCAAGCTTCAGTGGTACCATTCCAAGTCTCAGTCTTGGTGTCAGTAACCCGATCGGCGTTCGCCCTCTTACTATTCAGGCGAGCACTGGTCAGACTGTTTCTAACCTGGTCATCCAGAATGAGGCTAGCACCAACGTTCTCGGTGTGAGTAACACCGGTTCGCTGCTGCTCACCTCGGCTGACAATACCAATCAGAACTTTCTTCAGGTCAATCCTTCTGCTCCAACTGCTACATCGAACCTTCTGGTTCTCCAGAATAATGGTTCGAACAGGCTGACTGTCACTGCCACCGGTCAGTTTACTGCATCGTACACTGGTGCTGCGAATGGCTTCATGCTCACTCCGACCACCACTTCGGGTGGTGGCCTTGAGGTTGACCTTCCATCTGGCAGCACTGCGAACTACTTCACTGGCAAGCTCAATGGTGTCACCAACACTTCTGTTGATGCCAATGGAAATGCCACCTTCAACAACATCACCATGACTGGTATTGGTCGGAGCATCACTGCTCTGGCGACTGGTAGTGGTACTCGAAGCAGCACGATCGCTACCATCGACCCGAACCTTCAGGCTCCCCTGAGTGTTGGTACATGGAAGGTCACTGCTCACATCTCCTATCAGGCCCTCAGTGGTGGCTCTGGTATTGGTGTGCAGATCGGCATGAGTAGTGGCACCATCAGTGCCACTAGCAATCAGTCGTTCATTGGCCCTGCCGACCCAACCGTGACCAACCTCAACACCCAGTCAGGTAGCGGCATCGCCCCGGTCTTCGGGACCACTGTCGGAACTGCTCACGTCATCGACATGTCCGCGATCCTCACCGTCACTGGTGCTGGTGTCGGCGGTCTGCTCTGGTTCTGCAACGTCGCAGGTTCGGTGCTGCGAGTCAATGATGTTTCCTGGATGACCTTCACCCGCATCGCCTAAGGAGGGACGGACATGGGTTTCTATTCCATGAACAACCGAATCCCTCAGAAGATTTCGGGTAGGACAGCCCAGCAGGCTGGCCAGTATCAGCTTCAGGACAATGAGTATGACTTCGCCATTGGCGGGTATCCTCTCCTGTCCGCCACCAATGACCAGCGTCCAGACGTTGAGTCTCCGGTGGAACAGCGTAAGGAACAGTTCGACAACTACAAGGACCCTGGCGAGTATTCCCTCAGCCAGTGGTGGCTTCGGTCTCAGTCGGAGTTCAATGGTGGTGCTGGGATTGTCTATCAGGACCCCGACACTCAGAACACCTACCTGCTGACCAAGAACACTCGGTACGACACGAGTCTTGGTATCGATCCCTTCAGTGACTACAGTCAGATTAGTCTCCTTGGGGAGACTAACGTATCCTCTGTGTATCCTGCTTCACTGGATTCAGGGTTCTCGTACAACAGTTACGTTCAGGGCTTCACCACTTCGGCTGGTGCTGACGGTCTGTGGATCGCCCGTGGACACAGTGTCTATCTGGCGACCATCGGAGCCAGTGATATCACCATCACTCACACGACCGCTCTCGCAACTGAAGCTACTCACAACTTCGGCATCACTGGTGGCATCGCCTACACTGGTGGTGGTATGCAGGGTGGCAACGTCGTGTTTGTCTACCAGGACCAGAGCGTCACTGGTGGCAATGACGGTGTGTGGTCCGTGACTGAGGCTGGTACTGCTACCAACATCTATGCTGGTGATGGTACCCATCTCACCAAGACCATCGCATTTCTCAAGGGTCAGCTTCTGCTGGCCTCTGGTGGAAACCTGTATCAGCTTAACACTACTGGTGCAAGGGCTGCACTTCCGACCCCGGTTGCTGTTGCCCCTCAGGGGCAGATCATCACCAGCATGACTGCTGGACCTGATGCTGTGTACATCAGTGCAAATGATGGTGCTCAGGGATACATCTACAAGACAACCTATTCAAGCAGTCCAACCACTACTATCAATGGTATGGTTGAGATTGCGCAGCTCCCTTTTGGGGAGCAGATCAATGACATTGCATTCTACGTTGGTACATACATTGTCATTGCCTCTGATCTTGGTGTTCGCATTGCCAATGCCAGTTCCAGTGGAATCAGCTACGGTCCACTGATCTTCAACTTTCCGAAGATTCCAGGGCAGACCAATGGATGTAGGGGTATAGCGTTCTCTGGAACGCTAGCCTATGTGGGAACTTACAGCTCCCAGCCTCAGCATGATGGTGCATGGGGAACATTCTGCATTGACCTTGGAACTGTCAATACTGACAATGTCACTGGTTTCACCACAAATGCTTACACTCGATGGAACTATGCACCAACCACTGAACAGCCCATATTTGATCTGACAGTCTCACAGACTGGCAGGATCATTTACACTACCATCATCCCGAATAGTTCCACTCAGTCTCTCCTGTGGATTGAGCACGCAAATCACCTCATCTCCACTGGATACCTGATTACTGGTAGGTGCAGGTTCAATACCCTTGAGCCTAAGCTGTTCAAGTATTTCAGTGTCCGTGCACCTGCACTCCAGGGAAACCTCTCAGTCTCACTGATTGACGATGGTGGCGGTGAGACCAGTTATATCACCTATACGGGCTCTGTTGAGCCCGGCTCTGGTGATGTTGCTACTCCTACACCTCCGGGTCAGCAGGACTGGATAAAGCTGAGGTTCATTCTGAATCGCAGTCTCACTGATTCAACCCTCGGTGCTGAGATGAACGGCTGGCAGATCAAGGCCCTTCCTGGTGTAACCAGGCAGAGGCTCATCAGTAAGTGGTTCCTGTGCTTCAACAATGAGCAGGACAAGGCTGGCAATCCACTCGGCGACGACATGTATGCACTGGATACGCTTAATGCTATTCGGACCATGTGTCAGCGCCAGGACACTGTGAATTTCCAGGACCTTGTCAATAACGTTTCGACTCTGGTAATCGTTGACAACTACCAGTTTGTTATGTTGGGGCCTCCTGGCCCCAACCAGGAGAACTACGGTGGCTACCTCAAGCTCGACCTTCGAACCGTCGCTGACACAGTTCCTCCGCTTCCGCCAACTACATCCGCTCCGGTGGACTAGGAGAACAATGGATTCCGCATCGACCATCATTGCTCTCGTCTCCACCGTCGTAGGTGCCCTCGTCGGTGCTGTGGCTGGCCGACAGAACGCACTATCCAGCCTGGCCAGTGTCAATCAGCTCCTCCAGTCCAGGATTGCCGAACTGGAAACCAGGGAGAAGGAGAAGGATGCTGCCATTGTCAGGCTCATATCCAAGGTAGAGGCCCTTGAGGGCCTTGTTACTCAGCGAGCTGACATCGCCACGCTGACTGCCAGGGTTGAGGCTGTCGCTTCCCATATGGGGGTCTGATGACAGACCTTCCGGAGCTGGAAAAGCCCACATGGTTCAACCGGGACATCGTTCATACTCCCACCAGAGAGTTCGACATCGATGCTGTGAAGCATGTGCAGCGCGTATTGCGCTGCCCTGAGAGCGGCATCATGGACGACTTCACGCGAGCGCACATCCGGGGAATGCAGCACGTCTTCGGACTGTCGGTCAGTGGTATCATTGATCTGGAAACAGCCGTGGAAATCGAACGTATCAGGCAGTGGTCTAGTGCTGACTAGATCACGTCTCATCGTTTTTTGCAAAAACGCTTAGGAGCTGGAGTGCAGCGAGTTGAAAATCCCCTGGACCCGAACTGTCCATACATCATTCGCGGCCTTGGTAGCGCTGGCACCTTTTGTGCCAGAACTCGTGGGCAAGCTGGGGGTCGATACGACTGCCGGTGTGTGGGCAGGAACGATAGCAATAGCAGCAATAGTGACAAAGGTAAGTCAGATTCCCGCCGTTAGCAAATGGCTCGGAACTGATAGGATCCTGTAATGCAAATAGCCCCCTCCTTGCGGAGGGGGCTTCTTTGTTTTGCCTAGAAGATGTGAGCAGTCACAATGATCCGCTCATCATTGTCGAGATTATTTAGAAGGTCAATCAGGTGCGATGCAGCCATCATTGACTCGCTGTCAGTCTCGAAGAATGACACATCGGGATCATTATCATCCTCGTTGCCATGTACTTCGAACTTGTAGTAGCTCACTTTGTTCCCTCCAAGATGCAGCCATAGACTGCCTTGTTGCATCGAGTGCAGCGGATGTGCCACTCGCCACAGGGCTCGTCGCACGCAAAGCGGTCACTCCACACGATGAGATTCCCACCAGCATCGCTGTGATTACACTTGGGAGACTCGACTACACCTCTATTACCAGATGCCATAACTCCATGTCCCATCGTCAAACAGTGTGATGCGTTCGCTGTCGTCGCGAGTGTTCGCCTCAAACCGCTGAGGATGCATGAACACTCGCCAGCCATAACAACTAGCTATACTGTAACTCTTGCCCAGCCAGAGAAACTTCTTCTTCGGCCCAGGCATCTTGATCTCGAACTTCTCAGCCTCTTCAGGAGACATAAGAATCGGAGGCCAGAGAATGCCTGCATCAATCGTAGCGGCGATGGCCTCGACAGCAAACTCGGTGTCGCTGCCATCAATGTATCTCGGCTCATCGCCGAGGCTTACTCCGAGAGGAATGTCGCAGTCCTCAAGATAGCGAATCCACAGGTCATCTACCTGGTCCTGATCCATGCTGTCATTCTCCCTGTCGTCGTCACACACTGGGCACCATGACCCTTCTGCACAGCTCATGCTGTGAGAATCTGAAAGTCTGTGATGTCACTGGTCTGAACCATACCCTGATCCGTCTTGATTGCTGTGCTGATACGCAACTCGACCGCGACCATCTGAGGTGTTGCATTCTCATAGGTCGCGGTCGCGAAACGTCCAGCGTCCTTCAGGATGAACTTCACCCGAATTCCGCTAGCTGCCATTACTCAGCTCCTGTGCCCTTGCTTAGACCACGAGCGTCCATCTCATCAGCAACCGCCTGCATGTACTCCATGGTGAACGTACCACTGTTGGTGGTACGAATCAGGTCACGAGCAATGATGAGCTTGAAGTCACTCACAGCAGAGAAGGCATTGCGGAACTTGATGTACTCGTTGTCGTTGAACTTGTTCTTCCTGAACAGGCCCATCTCACTCCTTGATGAATCCTCGGTGAATCATCTCGGCCTTGATCTCGGACTCCTGAGTGTCATCGACCTTGAGGCCAGCGGCCTTACGCCGCTGGATCACAAACCAGAGTTCCTTCAGATAACCATCGGGATAGTCCGGTACTTGCAGTGCCATGCTCACACATCCAGACTGTCAATGACATAGACCCGAGCCGACTTGATGTTGTATCCAGGGACAGCAAAGTAGCCACCATCACTGTCATCAAGGACAACAGTCTTGCGGTCGAAGATGTCATAGATGGACTGAACAGCCGCACCCTGAATGGCATCCTCGAACTCACCCATGGTGGCGTGAAGCTCCTGGCTGTACGTGAACTTGCGCTCAGTTACGGCAGTAAGAATGGCTCGCTCGCTCATGGCAAGCTCACCAGGCTCATTGTCGTAATACTCAACCTCACGAATGATCTTCTTCGTGGTCACTCGGACACCTCATGCATCTCGATGTAGTAGGAATCGTATTCCATGTCGGGATTGTTGGCCTGGAATACAGTGTGAAAGTCGGTCCAGTTTCCGTTCAGGATACTGGTCTTCTCGGTCAGGATGTCATCAGCCTTGCTCTCACTGAGAGCAACACCAATGATCTCCATGCAGTCACCATCAGTGCCCATGGGCTGATACCCATTGACGACGATATAGGCGTAGGTCATTCTATTCCCGGATCTTTCTCAAGAGGAAGTCTGGCCCATAGGCCAGATATGCTGAGTTGACATCGTGACCGTCTGGCATGGGAACGTTGATCGCCTGGTCGCACTTCATTCTAACATGCTCAAAGAATTCCTGCCCAGGCACATCACCATCACTGAAGACATACACCTGACTGAAATCCATGAGGATGTCACGCCAGTGAGGCTGCCAGTTGTTGGCCCCTGGAACGCCCATAGCGGGCTCTCCAAGCATCTGGAGTACCAGGGCATCCAGCTCGCCCTCACAGAGGCTTATATGGGCACCTGCGCCCTCGTATGACTGCACTCCATAAAGGTTAGTTTCGAATCCAGAGAGGCGAACATACTTGGAATGACCAGAGATCTCCTTGCAGACATGATCCACGATGCAACGGAATGTCATGTTCACTGGCCCAGCGTCAGTGAGATAAGGAATGGCAAGCCTGCCAGTCTTAGTCTCGTGACCCTTCACTGGATTTACGACGACTCCCAGGGCGGCGCGCCTTGCGGCTTCCTCCGTGATACCTCGCTTTTCGAGATACGGCAGAGCGACGTGAAGATGATCCATGTACTCCATGGTCGCCTCTTCCAGCAATCGCCTCTGCTCTACTGACAGCATCCGCAAAAGACACTCCCTCCCTGGTCATGATGAGATGTTCAGCGCGGCCCTTGAGGCCGCAGGAATGGCAAACAAACAGTTGAAGCAGCGTGCTCACTGACGCTGACGCGTCACGATCCGGGTGAAATGGACAGCGTATTGCCTTCCATCCCCGGTTCTCCTCAAGTTCCTGTGCACCATAGTGCACGAGAATGGGAGAGATCTGGAAGAGGGGAGGATCATCGTTGTCCTCCCCTCGACTACCGTTCAGCCTGCCTCGACGATTCGTGCATCGGTGATGTCGAGTTCGATCTCACCGGCCACATCGTCACGAATCCAGTCAGCGAGTGTATCGAAGTCCTCATCCAGACCGGACTCCTTCCACTTGATGAATAGGTTCTCCGTCTCGCCTCCAGGCCAGACGGGAACATTGACGCTTGATCCCCAGGTTTCGTAGTCAACGCTGAGATACTTCACTTGTCCCACTTTCCGTTCGAGAACTCGAAGGTGACCTTCTTGACATGACCAGCCTGGGTGTCATAGACACAGAGACCTTCAGGCTTCATGAAGCCAGGGGCGGCCTTGGAGCCATCATCCCTCAGATCCTGCATCAGATGGTCGATCAGGTCGAAGTCCAGCGTGTGGACATCCAGCACTGGAACTGGGCCAACCAGGACTCCACCAATCTCGATAGGGTCCATGCTGCCAGTGTCGGCAGCCCACCGGCCAGTGTTGAACACTGAGAAACGACGGTCGTCAATACCGTAGCCACGGTTGATTCCCTTACCCCACCATTCCCCGAAGAACCGACCATGTCCAAAGAGATCAGACAATTCGATCTGGTTCTTGTACGCCCAGCCAGCAAAACCGTAGTTGTCGTTGTCGGGAGTGATCATTCGCTTGCGAGACTGCGCACCGAATTCGTCACCATCAATATCAATGACGATTGCTGCATTAGTGCCATCGATCTTCTCGGTGTACACAACATCCTTGAAGCGGGTTGTCTTGGGCCAACCCTCAAACTGAATGGTCATCGAATCCTTCCGTCTTCCTTCAGCATCTGAAGCACCGCCGTGAACAGTGCACCATCCATCGTAACATACCAGTCGCGGGGATGCCCGCGCCTTGGGCGCTTGTGCCAGGTTACACCAAGCCAAGCATTTGCCGTCTCCGACTCCTTGATGGCTTCATCAAGCCAGGCAGCCAGTGTCATGGTCTTCTGGTTCTTGACCTCGATCACCACATCAGGACTGACATTGATGTCCCCACGATCATTCTTGCCCTGGGTGGTTCGCCTCTCGGCGAACTCGAATCCCTCTTCGATCAGGAAGTTGACAATGTCAGTCTCTGCCTCGGTGCCCTTCACCTTAGCTCGGCTCAATGCAGACCTCACGAGGATTGTCAGGCGACAACACTACTGCATCATTCACTTTGCTCCTTGGCGATCTGTCTCTGCGTGCGCTCCAGTGCAAGACGAAGAGTGTTCTCTGCATCCTTGCATATCCGGTTGTCAGCGCATGAGCAGTTGTGGTGAGCATGCTTGGCTATGGCAGAAGAGAACCTGTCCACCTGCTCAAGCAGGTGCATGTATCGATTGGTACTCACGGGAATGTTACCGCACCGCAGATGTGACACTGGATCTGCTGGATCTTGGACTTGATCGGAGTGGGAATCTTGGCCCACTTGTAACCAACCCACAGTCGGACGAGCCGCTGAGACTCATCAGTGAAAGTCGCATTGCACTCGGGACACTTCGGTCCGCTGCCCCCATGGGCAGCCTCACGGGCCTCATCCCACTCACGGTATCGAGACATCAGAACTCCTCCACTAGCATCCACTGGTCGCGAGCGTTCGGGAACTTGGCGTGTCGTGCATCACGGAACAACCAGATCTTTTCGAACAGAGCCTCAGCCATGTTGAACTTACCCTCATCCTGCATCTTCATGAAGAAGGCAACAGGACGATATAGGGCGATGAGACGCTGAATGTAGTTGTCGAACTGTTCAAGGTTCCAGTTCTCTGGAGGCTCCTTGAAAATCATCTCGGCTACGCCGGTCCCCATTGTATCTCCTTGGCGGGAAATGGAATGTACACCTTACCCTCGACCGACTCAACCATCTCCATGATTCTGGTGCACTGTGCTTCAGCTCTCATCTTCATGAAGGTCTTGCCCGTTGGATCCTGAGGGCCGAACCTGTTCTTCACAATGGCAATATTCAGGTATCCAGCAATCGAGTTGCCATCCAGAGTGAGAATAAGAGCAGGCAACTGATTCGCCTTGCCCATGATTGCTGACCTTGGAGGACAAGGCTCACCCTTCACGCTCTCACTGGTGTGATGAACAACCAGGATGGCGCTCATCCACTTGCGTGCAAGCACCTTCAGCTCAGCCATGAGAGCCCAGTAGTTCTGCTCTCCGGCACCTTCGAAGTCAACATCCATCAGGATGTCAATAACAACAAGGTGAGGATACTCACCGTTGATCTCAGCGTAAGCATCAGCCTTCAGTTCCATGTGCTCCAGCGAAGGACTGGAATGGAACGACCACCTCACGTGGTCGAAGGACTTCAGAATACGCTGAGCCTGAATGACATTGGAGCGAGTCCACTCCTCCGTGGTCTCTGTCGTTTCCCCGGACTTCATGGCCAGCACTCGACTGGCCATGGTGAAATCATCGGAGTCGGACGAGAAGTACAGAGTGGGAACGTTGACCTTCTCAACGATATTGAGAGTGAGAATGGTCTTCATTGATCCAGGCGGACCAGCGATCATGGTCAGTGCGCCACGCCTGATGTGAGCACGGCCCGCATCGAAGATAGGATACGGAGACGGAAGGGGCTCGCCAGCAGCGAGCCCACGACCAACACTCCTGCGTAGAGTCTTCAATCAGACCTCACTACTCGTTGTAGATGTGACTGAACTTGCCGTCACTGAACCAGAACTCAAGAGCCATGCCCTTCATGGTCACGTCGAGAGACTGCTTGTGAACGCGGCTGTCAACATTATTTATGGCACCACTGCCAGCCGAACTTTCCCACTCTTCATACGCAATCTCAAGCACATCGAACACACGCTTGAGCATGTCGTACTGGTCAACAGTTTCAGCGTCATTCATAGGTTCGTCCCGTCTCCGTTATCCACTCAGTGAACTTCACTGCGATGAATTTTTCGAAATCCAACCTGATATCGATCTTTAGATAGTCAACCTCATGGTGTTCGACGGGAGAGATCTCGATTATGTCATTGCCGCCAATGGAAGCCGTGAGACTATTGTTAATCCATGAGTAATCGAAATCAATAATAGACGATGGATTGAACTGAATGTTCATTGTTCTCCCATCAAAGCAGGGGCGGCCGAGGCCGCCCCCACAATATGTCAGATGCCGATGTCGCCGAGGACCTTGGTAAAGAAGTTGACGAACCCGTTGATGCGAAGGTCAAGCTCGGTGGAGATCCCGTGAGACAGCCACTGACGCATTTCCTTGCGCTCCTCCTCGCCCACCAGTTCGGTGAACTCGACGACAACACGGAACAGTTCCGCGCCATCATCCTCATTGTCCTGCATGAGGGCCACAACATCCTCAGGGAGACCATCGACGTAGTTCAAACTCATGGTCATTCTGTGTTCCTCTGTTCAGATCGCCAGGATGGCGAATGCTGTGAGTGCTATAACAAGGATCGCAGATGCGACCAGGATGGAGCAGGAGACAAGGGAATCCTTGCCTTCAGGGCGACGGTTAGAGCTTGACACTCGGAACCGGCGGGACATACTTGACGGTGTGGATCTTCTTGGGGGAACCGACCGGACCCTGAATCAGGTCATCCAGCCGGATACCGACACGGGCACCAACGTCGATGCTGTTGCCAACCTCACCAGCAGCAGCCTTCAGCTTCTTGAGCAGGTCACCAGTGCAGTACGCGGAGAACTTCTCATCCAGCTCAAGGACGATGTCCATGACGGGACGGTACTCGCTCTCCTTGCCGGGCACCATCTCGTCCTGCCCAACAGGACGGTTCTTGCCCATGTACTTCGGAGCCCAGAACTTCGCGATCTTAGAGACCGGGTCCTTCTGCTGAACCTCCTTGACTGCACTGATGTAGTGGTCAACGAAGTCGCCCACCTTGGTCAGCTCAATCTTCGGAAGCTTCTCGAACTGGCCACCGAGGGAAACGCTGTCAGTCATTCAATTCTCTTTTCTAGTTCTGATTAGTCGAACAGAGAGCCCGCAGTAGCGGGCTTGGGACGATCCCAGGGGCGCTCAGGTGCACTCTCACTGATCACCTTACCGCCCAGTTCATTCTCAATGAGACTCTGAGGAGTCTCATTGCTTACCGTGGTGCGCTGAGGATTGGCGACAGGTGCAGTAGGACGAATCGCCTTACCAATGGTATCACTACCACTTGCGTGCATCTCAGCGAGCTTCACGAGAAGTTCATCGTTCACAGTGTCGAGCTGACTGGAGTCAACTGACAGGTGAATGTACTCGAACGGGCGGATCTGCCACCCGAACTCTACCGTGCTCACTTAGTCACAATCCCTTTCGATAATCTCTGTCACTGACTCATTCGCCTGAAGCCAGAAGTCCTGATGCTTGTCACCATAGTACAGTGCCTGACTGAAGAAACTACTCGGATCATCGAGGTCATCCTCAGTGAACAGATCAACCATGGTTCGATAGTGAGCCATCAGAAAGCCACCCTGCCCTGTCGATAGTAGGGATCATAGTGCTTCGCCTGCTTTGTCTGACCGCTATATGTCAGACAGTTGTCTTGCTGAGTACACCACTTGCATGTGAACTGACGATTCGGAGGGTAATTGTCAGCCTTCTCCGCATCAATCATCTCCTGGTACAGGTCACCGAACATCTTACCAATGTGTTCAGGTGTGTAAACCCTGAGATCAACTGGCTTACCGATGATCCTGCCCTCACGAGCCATGAAGTGGGCACCCCAATCGGGTGCCCATCCATCCTTGTGAAGCATGAGTGCGTGATAGACGCCAAGCTGCAACGAATCCTTAGGCTTGTTGCGACCTGACTTGATGTCAACGATCATGTTGCCGTGGTCCTCATGGACCCCGACCCTGTCAATGAAACCCTTGATAGGCACTGGGCAACCAGGCAGGAACGTTGTCACGTCCCGTTCAACACTGGCTACCGCAAACTTCTTGGTGAACTCGATCCAGTTGGCAACACAAGTGGGACCGATGGTAAGCCAGTCCTCTGGGGTTTCAGGACTATCCTGCGAACCACCGGTCAACCACTTGGTTGTGTCCCAGTATACTCCCGCATGGTCTTCCATTCCAGCGGATATCTCTGGGTAGAAGTAGCTCTCCCATGTGCCCATCACACGATCTCCACGATCATGGTCCTCGATGGCTGCATGGACTGCGCTACCTCCAGCGAAGTACACAGCTGGTTTCGCTGGTGCTTCGACAATCTTACCAAGCTCGTAAGCCTTGGCGCAACTCTTCCACTGTGTGAGCGTGCTGTAACTCAGGTGGCTAGGGATCATTCACACATTATAGCTTGTGCAGCGGCCTTCTTGGCCGCTCTCCTGTTGCGGCGTCGAGTGGCTTCCTTGCGAAGCTTCAGCTCCTGAGGAGTGATCGGGCAAGTGTCACACCACGGCCCTGTACGGTCCTCTACCGGCCCCAAATCATGCCCCTGGGGGCATTGGTCAGCGTACTCCCATACGGCCCGCACACGGGCGCTCAGGTCCTCTCTCGTGGGCAATCCGTGGTACGCCAGACGCTGCCGCTCCAGATCTCGGGCACGGTAGTTCTCACGGCAGGCAACGCAGCGACCATCCGACAGGACTCCAACGTCAGCTCTGTCATGTCCACGATCACAGTAGCCAGTGACAAAGACTGACGGAGTCATGGGCTTGGGATTGCCCTGGCCAGTGAGAGCGAGACCGGTCGGCCATCGACCGCCACGAATGGTCCATTTGAATTCCTCCTCACCAGCTGTTGCCTCGCACTGCTCACTAACCTGGCACGAAAGACAGATTTGCTGCCCTTTCATGAGCAACTTCCTGGCAGTTCCGGATGCTTTACTCTGAAGACCGTCAGGAATTTCAAACCATTCATAAGGTCTATTCAAACAAGCAGCATCATTAGTCCAGCCCTCAGGGGCTGGAATCATTTCATTTGTATCCATGTTTCCAATGTCCCCTTAAAGGGAAAATCGATCCGGGGGAAAGAGCCGACCCCTAGGGAGGCTCTATTAACTGATGACAGATTTAAACCCATGACATAAGTAAGGCAGCCCTTAGGCTGCCTATTATTGTCCTTAACCCTTTTCACTTATGTCATTATCTACGGCCCTTTGGGGGCCGTTCCATTCATCATCATGTATCGGCCACTCCCTTGGGGTCGTGGCCACCAACACAAACCGATAAGACTAAGTGTAACGACAGCCCAGAAGGCTGTCAAATGGATCATGGTACTTTTAGGTTACAGTTTGGTAACGTTCTCAGGAAGTCCCGCTCTGTAGTTGCGCTGTCGCTCTGGGAGAGCAAGACCAGCACCTCGACTACTCCGTCTCGGCGAGATGAACTGCTTCATCAGGTCAGGTTCCCTGCCCCTCTGGGCAGGGATTATCTCTGGAGTCACCTCACCATCTATCACAGTGACAGACGTTGGAGTGATCTCGTCGATCTTGCATCCGAGATGTACGTAGTGTGACATGTACCTGCCCACATCAACACCAACATCGATCTCATTGTCACACAGGTGACATGTGCGCTTGAAGTAATTCTTCAACGCCTTCCGCTCCTCTTCTTGGATGTAATGTGGTAACCGTGACAAATGGGACATTGGTAGTACCTGTGAACCTCATTGTCTCTGAACTTCTCAGCATGGAGGATTCCCAGCTTGGCATCAAGTTCGCCCTTGTACCTGGTCTTCTTCCTGCACATGCGGTCGATCTGTTTTTCGTTCACAACTCCTCCATGTGCTATACTATCTGCATGAATACTACCCAGAGGGTGATGGTCTGGCCTGATCTTCAGTTTCCGTACACTGATATGGCCTTCTTCAAGCGACTCCTGAGAGTCGCCCGAAGCTATAAGCCTGACAAGGTTGTCCAGATCGGTGACCTGATCGACCTGCCAGAAGTCTCGTCGTGGACCAAGGCTCAGCATGGTGAGTACGCCGGGACGCTTCAGGCGTCCCTTGATGGCTGCACTGACATGCTCATTGAGATCAGGAAGGCATGTCCCAACGCTGAGATTCATGTCAAGGCTGGCAACCATGATGAGCGGTTCGAGAAGTACGTCAACCAGTACGCTCCCGCCCTTTCAGGGCTTCGCTCCTCTCGGCTGGACGAGCAGCTGGGGATGCCAGGACTGGGGATCTCCTACGAACGGCGGCCCTTCCTTCTTTCCCCGGATACGCTTGTTCTGCACGGCCATGAGCGAGCCTACAGCTCGGTTCCTGGCAAGTATGAGCTGGAGCGGATCAAGCAGCATGGAATGAGCGTCATCACTGGCCATACTCACACTCCCATCCTGGTGACGACCGCTCAAGCGGTCGGCTTTGACCAGACACACTTCTTTGGGATGAATGTCGGTCACGCCATGGATGTTAAGCAGATCGGCTATGTCAAGGACGGCTTCATCAACTGGTGTCAGGGATTCGGACTCCTGGAGATTGACAACGGAGTCACCTATCCGACACTGATCACCGCTCCTAATGGAAGGTTTCGCTGGCGTGGCCACCTCTACTGAGCCAGTAATTCCGGACGCAACGGTCTCAGCCCGAAGTGAGATGGGCGTCAGGTGTGAGGTCTGTGGGACTTGGATATATTACGAATCCGGATTTGAAACTCTTTCCACCATTGGAATGGATTTCGATGAGCATGTAAGGAATTTTCACCTTGACCATTGACATTGAGCGACTTAAGACCACCATCAAGTCAGCAGCTTCCAATACTGCACGTCTATTCCCTGGCTACGCGGAAGCTGCTGACATTGAAGGTGAACTGTGGATCTGGCTCCTTGAGAACAAGGAAACCGTGCGACGCTATGACGCAGAAGAGGGAGGCGAGAGGACTCTAGCCTTTGTGATGAAGCAGAAGGCAATGACTTACGCCAACGGTCTGAAGGCTGCAAAGCTCGGCTACTCTCCTGATGATCTCGTCGGTTACAGCGTCAAGCAATTGAAGATTCTCCTCGAAGATGTGTTCGAGTATGAGAACTGGGAAAGTTCACAGACCGACTACCACAACACCATTCGATCCCAGAGGATCGAGGCAACGGGTGATCGGATCACCAGCCTGATCGATGTCAAGGCTGGACTTGAAAAGCTGGATGAGCGCAACTACAACATCATCGTAGGCGTCTTCAAGTACGGGTATGATAGTCAGGAAGTGGCGGACATGCTGGAGATCAGTCTCAACAGCGTTCCCACTACTATCAACAGGGCCGTCAGGGCCCTGTCTAAGCTCCTCTCAGGGCCGTCTGATGTAGAGGTACCAGAGAGGCGTACAGTACAGTCCAATGCGGCCTCCAGGGCCGCACAGAGCCATCTCTATGAAGGATGACAGATGACCGAACAGGTCTACTTTACTGAAGAGGAAACCAAGCAGCTTGCGGAGGCTCACGCTATCCGTCAGCGTGTCCGTGCTGCACGTCGCAAGCGTCAGGATCAGGCAGACCAGTTGGCTGCCACTATCGAGGAGCGACGCAAGCAGGGAGAGAGGGACAAGAAGGCTCTTGCCGTCAAGGCCAAGGCTGACTTTGATGATCGTGTCCGTCGCGTCCTGCTTGAGCTGACATACAAGATGAAGGACAACAGGGTTCACCTTGTGACGAATCCCCTGTCAACCTATTCCGCCTACGACAGCACCCGGAAGGTGAAGGTGTTCACCATGGCTGACAGCCAGGGGGATCAGCTAGATGCTGACATCTACTGGGTGTATGGCAAGGGATTTGAATGGGCATAGTCCTCATTGAAGTGAGGTAGCGAGGCAGGGGCCTTAGCCCCTGCTCCACTATCAAAGCTCGATCAGGGTCTTGTTGCTGAAGTCTTCATCACACCAAAGCTCCAGCCACTCATTACCTTTACGAAAGACGCGTACAACCCATCGCTGATCGTACGAGTACAGGTTTGGGTCAAGGTAGACAATCTCGTAGTCACACTTGTCCAGCAGGTTAGCAGCCCAGTTTCCATGGTCGATCGCGAACCTGAGCTTCACTCGGGGTTCGACCATCAGTTGACCTTGGACATAGCGTCGAACTGGGTGGAGGAGAATCCGCAGTAGCGGGTGATGCGTCCATCAATATCATGGACAGAAGCGGCAGCGAGTCGCCTGTCATTATTGACTTCGATGATCTTGTACCTGAAGCTGCTGTCCCCGTACATGTACTCTCCAGCGACCTGGAAGAACTTCTTCACCTCGATATAGTCAACCGAATCGTTTGGAGTGTTGTGACGGATGACCATCTCATTACCATGCTCATTGGTGGCAACAGTAAGGCTGCTGCCCTTGAACACAACAGTGCGACGTTCATTCGGGCCGAACGCCATGCCAGTGGGATGGTAGGTCTTGCCTATCTGAAGCTCATCTACCTTCATTGATCAGTCCTGTTTCCATCAATGACCACCAGTACGGCGCACACAAGTGCGCCAATGAACATGCCAAGACCAACGTAGCAGTACAGAGAGACAATGCTCATTGGTCAGTGCTCACGGTAGAACTGGCAAGGACAGTCGTTGCACTCCCTGCCGGGAGTGAGAACTCCGCGACGCTTGTGCTCATAGTCGGCATGGCCACAGTTAGCGCAGTGCATCGACTTCGGCGCATCACTCTTCAGTGTGATCTTGATTCCCAATGCTCTCAACTTCCTGGTACTTGGTGCAGCGGCAGGTGAGCTGACGACAGCCACCCTGATGGGGAATGTTCCTGATGTGCTTGGTGAGATGGTCTTGCCTCGTATGGAGGCAGGTACCACACTTCATCTTCTGCCAGAGTCCAGTGATGGACATTACCAACCTTCTCTCCAGTGATCGGCCCCTCCTGGGGGCCGGAGCCATGTCCACCGGTCAAGGTCATCCTTGATCCAGCCGTGATGCAGGGAACAGCAGGGCTCACCGCTGACAGCAGGACGAATGGTGTCCCAGGCTGTACGTGCCGGATTGACAGCCGGAGAAAGGATCGGAACGACTTTCCACCTGCCCTCGCCACGTTTCGTATAAGGGTCATGAGAGAACTTTTCACCAACCTGTTCGGCTTGTCGTTCCGTGTTAAACGGACCAGCAGCCCACATGTGGTGGTCATCGTCGTGGGGCCACTTCAGCGAAGCGACAACGACGAATCGTTTAGTGTTCTCTCTCTCTTGGTTAATCGCCTCGACGATTTTGGTGGCTAGATCCTTCTCCGTCCAACCGTCGAACTCGGGATCGTTCAGTACCTTAACCACCAGGTTAATCTCTTTAACAGGTACTGCCATTATCCTCCTTTCGCTGAGCCATAGGCCAGGCTGTCCCTTTACTCCCCGGGGAGACGTTCGCTCAATCTGAGCGAACTGAGTCAAGAGACGGGAGAGAACCTTCTCTTGACCAGCCGGATTGCATTAGACAGCCTGACTTAAAGCCCAGCGTCCGAAGACGCTGGAACTTTTACCTACTAGTCATCCATGCAACCGCAGTTGCACCTCTCCTCCCAGTCCTCCTCGTCACCGTTCTCCTCCCAGTCCCGCTGACAAGCATAACGGTCACCAGCGTACGGACCACTCCAGTCGGCCTCCGCGTACCCCTCGTACATGTTGTCGATGTTGTGGTTCCGCTTGTACTGAAGCCACTCATCGTCAGTGATCTCGACGCCAAGCGCAAGCTTGGTGAGGATTTCGATGGCCTGCTCGCCATCGTCCTCCGTGCTGAAGAACAGCACGTGAGCGTGATACGGGTTCAGGCCAAGCACCTCGGCACCGATCAGCTCCCAGGAAGGCCGAACGCCCTTGGGAAGGGCTTCACCCTTCGGGTCGAAGTATGTCGCACTGATGTAGTGGGAAATGTGCCCACCATACATCTCCTGCTTAGCCTTGGCGTACTTGACGCTGTAGCCAGCCTCCAGGGTGGCAAACCCAGCCACACACAGCTGAGTACCACACTCTGAAGCCTGAGAAGCAGTCTTGAGGATGAACTCCTCACCCTCGAAAACGGTCTTGTCATCGCTCCCATTGTCAGGACCGTACCACAGCGGCACAGACATCCAGTCGCCCATGTAGAAGGCAGACTTGATCTTGAGCGTTTCGGCCTTCTCCTTCTCCTCAAGGATGTCCGCCAGAACACGCAGACGGGCAACCTGAGGAGTCGGCTTGAAGGTGACGATACCCTCTTGAGCGTCAGTCATTCTCTCTCCCAGTATCTCTTCCGTACATCTCTCTGATGTAGGGACACAGCCCAGCGCCTAAGGGCGCTGAACCATGCTCATGCATCAGGGATTGCAGTAGGAGCAGCAGTAATCGCTGTCCTCATACTCATCCTCATCCTCGTCAGGGTAGTCGTACGGCTCCCCATAGCTAGGATCGGCACGCTTGCGACCGGCGATGTTGATTTCTGAGATCTCCTCATGGGTGAGGTCACGGTTCAGCCTGACCATCTCCTCCAGCATCTCGATGGCAGTCTCGCCATCGTCGAATGTGGCATAGAAGAGATAGGCAGCGCTGGTTGAGGAGATGCCCATGTGCAGGCGTCCCTCAAGCTCCCAGTCCGGCTCACCATTCTGCTCAACCCCCTGAGGGTTGATGTAAGTGGTGTTGGTGAGAAAGTAGTCGCCATACATGTATGGAGTGCGCTTGGTGAACTTGAACTTCCAGCCCCGCGCCAGCGTGGCGAACCCAGCCACACACAGCTGAGTACCACAGAGGGTCGGGCTCATGCCCGACTCCAGGACCATCTCAGTCTCATCCTCTCGGAATGAGCCAGCCTGAGGGGTCTTCACAAAGGAGGCCATGTTGAAACCGGCAACCTTCGCAGCGTCGTTTCCAGCCTCCTCCTCCAGCACGTCAGCTAGCACGCGCAGGACATTGGGCCGGTTGAACTCAGTCATTCCAATTCCTTTCAATGAAAGGAATGGCCGTGGGTTTGCGGAGCAAACTCCACAGCTCTCTCCCTTGATTCCATACATCTCTCTGATGTAAGGATACAGCGCAGGGCCTTAAGCCCTGCACCATACTCATGCATCAGACGAATGAAGCTTGCACCAGCTTGTCACTGGCACCGTAGGTGCTGGCCTTGATTTCGGTCAGCTTGCCGTACTCCTCCTCATAGTAGGGTACGCTGCCGTGACCAACCAACCCCAGGTACTCCTTACCGTCCTTGTTGAGACGGTGGAAGCCGGGGTGATTGCTGTTCCCAGCCTTCTCAGCGTACATGAGGACAGTCTTACCGTCCTCACTGATGTACAGCCGTCCGTCGATGTACTTGGGCTTCGGCGGAAGCTTGCTGTAGATACCCAGGAATGCGACCTTGGTGGACATGCTAGCAGCGCTAGTGTTCAGTGCATGGAAAACAGTGTAGGCTTTGCCCTCCATCACAAGCTCATGATCGATGACAACCTGACGGCCAGTGCTGCTCTCCCAGATGTCCTTCTCGGAGATGAGATACTTCTCCCACTCCTTTTTGTAGCCATTGAAGGCGCTGTAGTCCCAGCCAGGCTCACCAGTCAGGATGTTGGAGGCTGAGGTATAGTCTCCGCTCCAGGAAAGCAGCAGCCTTCTCGATCCGCTCTATGTTCATTTCTCTCTCCCTTTGTTCTTCCTTACCAATGTAAGGATACAGCGCAGGGCCTTGAGCCCTGCACCATACTCATGCATTGGGTTTTACAGACTCATGTAGTTCTGCTCGATGAAGTCGGCGATCTCAGCGAAGGACTTCTGGTTGACGATGGTACCGTCAAGCTCTTTCTCACCATCGTTCATTCTGGTGAGGCTGTCATTCACCCCGCCGAACCTGCCGTCATCGCTATTGATTCCTGCCCAGTCTCGAACGACACCAGGCAGGAAGGAGATCGACCCATAGTACGGGTCGCTGTTCTTGGGGTGGAAGCTTGCGGCGACTCCACGCTCATCGATTGTCCGCTCAACAATGCCCCCTTCGACGGCAAGGCACGACAGCACGCCGAGGCAGCAGAAACCGACAGGGGTGTCATCCTCCTCCTTGACCACCTCCAGGCAGCCACGCGTCTGGGCATACTTACCGCTCCTGAGAGCGGCAACCCAACGGTCAGCAATGTCTTTGTTCATTTCTCTCTCCCAGTCTCCTCAGATCACACTGAAATGAGGAAGCAACCGAGCTGCCAATGCAGCTCGATCACTCTCACGCTTCAGTTCTACTTAGCGGGCTCCTTGACGGGGTCCGGGGTGACAGGCAGACCGTTCTTCTCCTGAACCTGCTGAAGCAGACCGTAGTAGGCCAGCAGGTGACGGTCCTTGTGAATCATGGCACGCATGACCTCGCCACGGTCGTACAGCTTGAAGCGACTGTTCCCGTTGATGGACTTGACGCCAGCAGCGTCAAGGATCTTCTGAACGGTCGTCACCACGCTGTTACGCTCAGTGCAGATGTCCGTTATGGACATCGCCTGAGATGCACGGTCCTCGAACTCCTGCTCGATCTTGGCACGCAACTCCTCCTCAATCTGAGCGCGCAGAGCTGCCACGTCGATGTCAGTCATTCCAATTCCTTTCAATGAAAGGAATGGCCGTGGGTTTGCGGAGCAAACTCCACAGCTCTCTCCCTTAGTTATCCTTACCAATGTAAGGATACAGCGCAGGGCTCAAGGCCCTGCACCATACTCATGCATTGGGTTTTACAGACTCTCCCAGAATTCCTCGATCATGTCAGCGATGTACTCGAACGAGCTGCCGTAGTCGTTCAGGCTGGCCAGGCTCCCGGGATCCCCGTCAGGGTGCATGAATACACCCTCGTCGCTCTTGAGTCCAGACCACGTCTGGACACTCAGCGGAATGAGGCCAGTGCGGCTTTCCTCACCCTCGTTGCCGTACGATGCTTCCCAGTCGTTAGCCAGCACACGACGCTCGCACACACCTTCCTTCGACGGCAAGG
>Ga0208185_1000149_pt1 | contig 45243 bp, 36 predicted proteins | sample EasRivMeERMLT700_FD_187532 | JGI IMG/M metagenome (GOLD analysis project Ga0208185, IMG submission 187532) | Soil microbial communities from meander-bound floodplain in the East River, Colorado, USA - East River MetaG ERMLT700 (SPAdes) (version 2) | ecosystem: Environmental > Terrestrial > Soil... | reverse complement strand
GCCTCAGCATCGTTGGCGGTCAACTGATGATCGATGACATCCAGTTCCGCCTGGAGATCGCCAAGTCTCTTCTTTTGTGCCTGCTCCTGGGGTGAGATCGTTGGTTCGACGATGGCGGCGGCATCGCTCACTGGGGCTTCTAGTCCAAGTCGCGTCTGCAGATCCGCGACGGTGCGCTGCAGGCTCAGTACTTCAGGATGGTCCGGCGTAAAACGCAGCTTTGCCAGCTCAAGACGAGCCCGAGCGATTTCTAGCTGCTGAGCGGTGCTGATGAGTTGAGACCCGTTCGCCGGCGGGCTGTCGAGGCTGACCGCTGGTGTGAGTACCGCGGAAGGCGCCTGCGCGTCGGCGATCTGTCGTTCAATCAACAACCGCCGCTCGTGGGCGCGATTCATTGACTCGTTGATGGACTGTAGCTGCACTTGTGCGTTTTGAATGGCCTGGAGATTTCCCGGGAGCTGCGATGGGAGCTGCCCTGCGAAGCGCCGTCGGTACTCCTCAAGCTTCTTCTCGTGCTCAACGAGGCGCTGCTTCGCGTCCTGGAGCTGTGTCTCCAGAAACTGATTGGTGTTGTCGGCCTGGCTTTCCCGATCGCGCAAATTCTGCTCGATGTAAAGCGAAGCCAAACGTTCGGTGACCTTGCGGGCCGTTTCAGGATCATCGCTGACGAAGGTGACGCGAAATGAATTCAGACTCGGGGCGTCCAGGCTGACCGTGATGTCGCCGCGCATGCGTTGGACGACATCTTCCATGACCTGGCGCTTCCGCTCTTCTATGTAGAGGTTCAGGTCCGCAATAATTTTCTCCAGCCGCGAGCGGCTAAGAATCTGATCGCTAATCGACGGAAGCCGATCCTCTACCGTCTGGGTGATCGTCGATTTCACATAGCTGTCGGGAACCCGTTGAGGCACCACCAGGATCAGCGTCTCGGACTGGTAGCGCTCTGGCACCAGACGCGCGATAGTAGGCGCCATCGCGAGACCTAATGCCAATGGCAGGAGAATCAGCCACCTCCGGCGCACGAGAATCCGAACGATTTCCCCCGGCGGATACCTTTTTCCTCTCACCACGTCGGCACCTTTCTATTGCTATTACCTTCCCAGCGCTGGAACCCACAGTACCAGACCGACGCGCACTCCGTTCCGCGCCAGGCTAATAGGGACCCCCGGTGCGATCTGCATGCTTCTCCGAAAATCGTAGAAGTAGTACAGATACTCGGCGAACACACCCAAGCTTGGTGTCCACGCATAACGGAGTCTCACGTCGCTTGTGTAGGTTTCAAAGTTCCGAGCATCGCGGCGAAGAGCCGAATTACCCGTCGAATAACGAACCGATGTTGATACGTTGAGGCGATAGGTGATGAATCCTTCGAGGCTCGCCGACGCCCCGTCAGTGAAAACAGGTTCGCCGAGCACCCCGACATACTCGAGATCGCGGCTGTACTTCGCGCGTGCCTGCCAGGTCCGTCGAAACAGGTAGCTGCCCTCGAGGTCACCCAGCAGTCGATACCGCCGCCCTGCGACGACTGCGAAGTCTGCAGATTGCGGTGTCTCGAGCGTCGAAGTGGCTACGTTTAGACGGAACATCGCGCGACGTGTGACGGAAATTGCTGGCGCGAAATTGAGGCCAACGTGGACTTCATGCTCCGTTGTTGAACGACCGACATGACCAAATTCACCAATGCCATAGCGATACCCGCCGGAGATCCCGCCGGTACGAGCCAGACCATGCGCGAATTCAGCTCCGACGTTATAAGTGGCGAGATCAAGCCGTCCCACCTCCTGACGCCAGTCGGTACGGTTGAAGTCGCCGGTTGCGGTCACGCTGCTTCCGCGACTGGAACCGCGCGTGAGCCTCAATGTGGTGCCGTAGGCAAACGATTCGAATCGATCGACAAGGTAGTCGGGCGCAATGGTTATGGCATCGCCGGGGCTTGGTACCGTGACGGTTGGGAACAAGTGGTAGAAGTACGATGGTGAGTAGGCGGCCGTCTGATTGACAAAGACCGTGGCCTGTCCGGGCAACCGGGCTGAGAGGCCAATACCGGCGTTGTGACTGACGGCGTCGATTTCGTTGAAGCGCGGTTCGTACCGGAGCGCAGATCCCACGGTCGCGCCAAAGTCTACGCGAGGGCGCTGCCTGGCGTAATCCGCTGCCGCAATCAACATCGTGAAATACCCACCCAGCTGGGGACTATTCTGATCGAGTCTCGAGCCAAGGTCAGCAGGCACGTCGCTATCGTGCGCTTCAATCAGAGAAAAGGTGAAATCCAGCCCTTGAGGTGCGCCGGAGCTCGACGCGCTGGCGCCGAAGAGTCCACGGTGCGAACCCGTTCCCTGCCCCTGGGCAGGCGTTGCCCCCCCAACCACGGTGGCTGCGATTGTGGCGGCGAGCAGTAGGTGCGAGCTAAGGCTCAATCTAACGCACCAGGATGGTGTCACCGGGTTGCAACACTATGTTTTGTTCGACTTTCTTCCCTTTGACGACCTCCTTGTAGTTGAACTTAAGCCGTTGCTCACGGCCGTTCTCGGACCGGACGATAACGACGTTGCTCCGGTTGGCGTGTTCCAGGAACCCGCCAGCTTCCGAGAGAATCTGTAGCACGTTCATCTCACTGGTGAGGAGTACGGGGCCAGGCCTCCCGACCTCGCCAATCACATACACCTTGCGACTCCGGACCTCTTTGACGATCACCGACGCATCGGCGTCGACGATGTACTTCCGGGCAACTCCCTTCACTACACCGCTCAATTGTTCGGGAGTCAGTCCAGCAGCCTGAATATCGTTCAACATCGGGAGGGAAATCTTCCCGTCGGGCCGAACGACAACATCCGCGGACAAATCCTTGTCGCGCCAGAACACGACGTTCAGAATGTCATCCGTGCCGATCACATACCCGGGCGGCAGGACGGCGGCACCGGCTGTCGCCACGACAACTCCATTTGCCGGTTGCTGGGGTCTGGCACCCTGCTGGCCCCCCACCCGGGCGGTCAGCGCAGCACAAATGAGCAAGACAGACCCAGTACGGGCCATCAGGTGTTTCATGATTGCCGCCGAAATCCCTAGAAAGTTCGGAAATCTCTTGGAGAGTACGAGCCGCCGCGGTGCAAGGAGGTCGCCAGAGCTGGCGTCCTCGGCAGCGGGAAGCCGCCAGTGCTTGGGATCAAACGCGTTGCGACGTCTATTTCCCCAAAGGCTCGTCTAGCATCGGACACAGGTTGCCCTCAGCGCCAACCTGAGGCCCCAAGGTGCACCCCAAAAAGTCTCGCTGGGCGGAGCCAAAATTCCCACGTCCCGGCGGAAATAGACGATTCTGCCCCGCTAGCCGACTATCGCCTTAGGCGCGAAGACCTGTTCGACAATTTCCACGATGCGAGTGGCCGCGGCGCCGTCCCAGAGGGGCGGGCTGACCGCTGCGGGCATCGGCCGCAGCAGTGCTCGGCGAACTTCCTCGCGGATCGCTTGCGGCCGTGTGCCGATAACCCGATTTGTTCCCTGTGTAACCGTGATAGGCCGCTCCGTATTCTCGCGGAGCGTCAGACAGGGAACTCCGAGGCACGTCGTCTCCTCCTGAATCCCTCCGGAATCGGTTAACACGAGCCGTGCCTTCATTGTGAGACTGAGGAACTCGAGGTACGGCAGTGGATCGCAGAGGTGCAGCCGCTCCGGGACGTGGACGGCGAGCTTGTCCAGGCGCACGCGCGTGCGTGGATGAACCGGAAAGATCACCGGCAGCAGCTCGCACGTCTCAGCGAGACTCTGCATCAGCGTTCCCAACGTCGCATCATCATCAACATTCGACGGACGGTGCAGCGTGGCCACCGCGTAACCGAGCTCGGGCACGCCAAACCGCAACCATACAGCGAGTGCGCCCGCCGCCCCCGATTGCTGCCGCAACGTATCGATCATCACGTTGCCCACAAGAAACACACGCGATGCGTCGACGCCTTCGGCATGGAGGTGTCTGACACCTGATTCTTCGGTGACAAACAGAAGGTCCGAAATGGCGTCGCAGAGAATGCGATTGATTTCCTCGGGCATGGTCCTGTCGAAACTGCGGAGGCCCGCTTCCACGTGTGCGACCCTAGGACGACGGCCGTCTGGGTAGACACTTTTGACGGTTGCAAGAGCACACGCGATCGTCGAGTTGACATCACCCACGACGACGACGAGGTCCGGCTCGAGTCGGTACAACTCCTGTTCGAAACGTTCGAGGATTCGGGCGGTCTGCGCCCCGTGACTCGCGGAGCCTACGTTCAGCGCGATATCCGGCTCTGGAAGACAGAGATCGCGGAAAAAACTTCCGGCCAGGCGATCGTCGTAGTGCTGTCCTGTGTGGACGAGTGTTACCTCGAAGAGGACCGATTTTCTGAACGCGTGATAGAGCGGCGCGACCTTCATGAAATTCGGTCGCGCACCCCCGACCAGGAACACCGATATCTTGCCGGTTTTCATGTTAGTAGAATGGAGAAAACTCGCTTGCAGACTTGCGAGGGGATGCAAGGAAGTCGCCCACCAAAGGTTCGTCCTGTACTTTCAGATCTCCTACAACCGCTCAGTTACGGAATGACGCTTGCACCGTCCGCGGCCGTCCCGAAAACCAGTGCACGTGCGCATCTGGACGACCTCGTCGACCAGTGAGGCGCGCTTCGCTCTATTTTTTTCGTTCTTATGTGTAAGTGAAGGGGCGGTAGCTTGCCTTCTCGACGAAAAGCCAACACCCACGAGAGCTCGAACGCACCTGCACGAAATCTTCATGAGCCTGCACGAAATCTTCATGAGGGCCGACTTTTGGCGCCGCCGGAGGGTATCTCACACACTTTCCTTTCACGAGCTCCGCAACACGATCTGCGGAGCGTTGCCATTAACTATTAATAAGGGTTGGGCTTCGCGAACAGCATGGCGCGCCTCGAATTAGCCCATCCATGGGTAACAGTATTGCAACGGCGGCCGCGCTGCGGACGTCGCTGGGCCCGATCGCTCCGCACACCGCGCTCAGAGGCAGCTCCATGCCGCTCGACTCGATTCCGGCCTATTCCGGCTTTCGTGGTGGGCACGTCGGTCCGGCTTATAACGAAGCCGCGTTCCGGCATTTCCTCGCTGTCGACCGGCGGCGTGCGGGACGTTCAGCGCGGTCTGTTCTGATGATCCTCGTCGCGGTCCAACAGAGCGCCGGCACAAGCGTGAAACTCACCGATGCCTCCGCGAGCGCGCTTTTCCGCGAATTGGCCGCGTCGGTCCGCGAGGTGGACTTCGTGGGTTGGTACCGGGAAGGTTACGTGGCTGCTGCCGTCCTCGCACAAGGCGTAAGGGCATCTGGTGAAGTGCCGAATGTGATCACGAAGCGGGTGCTCTTCGCATTGAAGAACCGGCTTTCTACCGATCTATCACGGAATTTGCGAGTCCGCGTCGTCCGACTCGGCGGCCGACTCGAAAGCTGATTTTCCAGTGACGGTCCTTCCTCAAGGCTCGCGTTCGCCCCCCGTGACACTCGCAAGACCGCGCGTGTCGCCCAAACACGCAAAACAGGTTCGATCAAGAGCTTCTGAACGGGCCCGACGTGTCGAGTGGCGCCATCCGATCAGCGAGGAACTGTTTCGGGACGCGCTGGTGCGGGAGCGCAAGCGGGCGGACCGATTCGAGGAAGCGTTCGCTCTGGTTCTCATCTCCCTCACCAGCCGCGCCGCTCAACAATCGGGTTGGGCACACCTCGTCGAGGCTATGTCACAGCTGGAGCTTGACGCTGACGTGATCGGCTGGTTCCAACACGGTTCGGTTCTCGGTCTTATTCGATCGCTCACCGGCCGTGACCCGGAAGAAGCCGCAACGACCTTCGCTCGCGCGGTTCGGTACGCGCTGATGCGGCGCGTGACGCCAGATCAGGTGGATTGTTGCTCGATTCGCCTGGAGGTCTACTCCCCCAAAGGCGACTCGATCCAGCGTGCTACGTTCGACCCCGGAAATCACCGCCGGAAGCCTCGGGAGGCCGCCAGGGATATTGCGAAACGAGCGTTGGATATCGCCGGCAGCATTGCGTTTATCATCGCCTCCACGCCCGTCTTCATTTGTGTTTCAGCCCTCGTGAAACTCACATCCAAAGGGCCCGTGTTTTTTCGACAGGAGCGCGTCGGAAAGGCCGGCCGATCGTTCATGATGCTCAAGTTTCGGACCATGCACGTGGACGCCGACCCCAAGATTCATCAGCATTACGTCGAGGATTTCATCCAGTCCAGCGACGTATCCGGGTCCGGCAAGAACGTGGTGTTCAAGATCGTGGACGACCCGCGCGTGACGCCTCTCGGATATTTCCTCCGCAGATGGAGTCTGGACGAGGTTCCTCAATTCTGGAACGTGCTTCGGGGAGACATGTCGCTGGTTGGTCCAAGGCCCTCGCTTCATTACGAGGTGGCGCGCTACAAACAGTGGCACAGGCGTCGCGTGCTGGACGTCAAACCAGGAATAACAGGTCTTTGGCAGGTCAATGGCCGAAGCCGCACGAGCTTCTCACAGATGGTCCGGCTGGATATTCAGTACGCAAAGAGCTGCTCCCTGTGGCTCGACCTGAAAATACTCCTCGCCACCCCACGGGCGGTGCTTTCAGGCGACGGCGCTCATTAGAGCAACGAAACTCGCACAGGTCGCCACAACGTCGGGCGACCCAACGACCCACTGCGGATCCGTAGCCCGATTGGAATACAGCACTGCTCATCCTTCAATAGATTGGGTATTGGTTTCAGTCGATCGTCGATGAGCGCATTCCACGACTACTATCGCTGTGCCTCCGAGCTGGCCTTGATCGAGACGCGGTCTGATCTTGGTCCTCGAGCCGGATATTTCCGATTTGGCGATGCGGTGGCGTTCGGGCGCTGCGTCGGTATTCGGCCAGCAGCATACGCCACCGATCCGCTCACGGATGTTTCTGACGCCGTGCGGGTCACCGAAGGACGGCCCTGTCTGCCATTCGATCTCTCGGAAGTTGCGACGAACATGAGGGAGGAACGATATCGGCAGAACGGCTATACGCTCCTGCAAAAGACCACAGCCGGAGCAGCCGCAGAACATCTCTACTACCTCTTTCGCCCGTTCATGGGAGTCGGAGTACGCAAGCACCTGCAGAAGGTTCGCCTGAGCGGCTGGGACAAGATTCCGTTTCCCCGGTGGCCGGTAGACACGACCGTCGACATGTTGATGGAGACTGCGATGACGCTCGCGCTGAAGACGCAGGGCGACGCATCCCGAATTCCATTCATCTGGTTCTGGCCCGACGAAGCGCCAGCCTGCGCGATGATGACGCACGACATCGAGGGCCAGGCCGGCATCAACTTCTGCGACGGGCTGATGGAGATCGACGATTCCCACTCAATCAAGTCGGCGTTTCAGCTTATTCCCGAGGGGCGTGAAGAGGTGTGGCGTCGCACAGCCGCGCGGCTGCGTCAGCGTGGGTTCGAAGTCAATCTGCACGACCTCAACCACGACGGGAAGTTGTTTGCCGACAAGAAAGAATTCCTTCGCCGGGCCAAGCGGATCAACGAATACGCGCGTGAATTTGGGTGCGACGGTTTTCGCTCCGGAGCGATGTACCGCGAGCAGGATTGGTTCGGGGCCTTCGAGTTCTCGTATGACATGTCGGTACCAAATGTGGCGCACCTCGAACCGCAGCGCGGCGGCTGTTGCACGGTGATGCCGTATTTCGTTGGCAACATCCTCGAACTCCCGTTGACGACAGTTCAGGACTACACGCTGTTTTTCATCCTGAACGACTATTCAACGACTCTTTGGAAAAAACAGATCCGCCTGATCGGCGAGCATCATGGGTTGGTCAGCATCATCACTCATCCGGATTACCTGGTCGGTCGGCGTGAGCGCGAAGTGTACGTCGACCTGCTTCGCCATCTGGCCGACCTTCGCGATCGAGACGGCCTATGGATCGCGCTTCCGGGCGACATTAACCGGTGGTGGCGGAACCGGCGCGACATGACGCTCGTTCCCACTGGTGATGGATGGCGGATCGAAGGTCCAGACAGCCATCGCGCCCGAGTGGCGTACGCCACACTTGAAAACGATCGCCTGGTCTTCAAGCTCGAGAGCGTTCCTCGAAAGGACCTCGCGGCGCGCGCGTAAACGATGCCCGCACGAATCGTGGCAGACCCTATCGGGGATCCGCGTTGGTCCGAGCTGCTGGACCGGCATCCAGCGGCTTCGATCTTTCACTCGCCCGGCTGGCTCAGCGCACTGCGGCAAACTTATGGGTACGAGCCATTCGTGGTGACCTCATCGTCAGCTTCGACGCTGCAGAACGGGGTCGTGGTCTGTCGCGTAAAAGGTTGGGCGTCGCGCCGGCTGGTGTCGTTGCCGTTCTCGGATCATTGCGAGCCGCTCGTAGACGGGTCGGACGACCTCTCCGTGATACTCGCGCACCTGACTGGCGACGCTCAGACGGCCGGCGGGTGCTCGGTGGAATTGCGCCCTCGAGCCGTCGTCGAACCACCCTTCGAGGCTGCTGCTGACGGCTCTTGGCTGGGGTTGGGCAGCAAATACTGTCTGCACCGGCTCGACTTGCGGCCCGAGGCCACGGAGATCTTTCGACGGTTTCATCACTCCAGCACGCAACGGGCTATTCGCCGCGCGGAGCGCGAGGGCCTCACCTACGAGGCGGGGACATCGGACCGGTTGCTCGCTACTTTTTACCGACTACTGCGGATGACGCGACGCCGTCATGGACTGCCGCCGCAGCCGGTCGCGTGGTTTCGCAACCTCTTGGCGTGCCTTGGTGATCGAGTGGCAATTAACGTGGCGAGCAAGGACGGCCAGCCGATCGCGAGCATCCTGACACTGTCGTTCAAGAAGACGATGTTCTACAAGTATGGCGGGTCGGATGCGGCGCATCACCGCCTGGGCGGCATGCCATTCCTGTTCTGGCGGGTAATTCAGGATGCGCGGGCGCGCGGGTTCCTGGAACTAGACCTGGGCCGTTCGGATGTCGACCAACCCGGGCTGACTGCGTTCAAGAACCATCTGGGCGCGACGCAATCGGCGCTGACCTACTACCACTATCCGCCAAGACAGAACGGCACGAAGCGCACGGACTTGCTGTCCCGGGCTGCCGGCAGGGCGTTAGCACACCTGCCCGATGCTGCGCTGGATCTCGCCGGGCGGCTGCTTTACAGGTACTTAGGCTAGTCGGACGCAATATGCACCTTCTGCCGCTGCGAATGCGCAACCCAGAAACCGCCGCTCGGCCTCAGACGAGCTCGTCTAGCGTGACGCGTACGCTAAGCGGATCAGAGTCGGTTGAGGATCGACCCCCTTTGGTTGTTTCCAAGCGAATCTGGATTGACTTGGACAACACGCCGCACGTGCCGTTCTTCCGTCCGATCATCCGCGCCCTTGAGCGCGAGGGGCATACGGTGACCGTGACCGCTCGAAATGCCTTTCAGGTGTGCAGCCTTGCGGAGTACCACGGCCTGAAATACCAGACAGTCGGCCGGCATTACGGTGCCAACAAGGTGATGAAGGTGGCGGGCACTCTTCGGCGGGCCGCGCAGCTACTTCCGATCGTCCTGCGCGAACGACCCCAGATGTCGATGTCGCACGGGTCTCGGCCGTTGGAACTGCTCTCGTTCCTGCTCGGCATCCCCGCCATGCGCATCTTCGACTACGAGTACTCGACAGAGCTCCCGTTCTTGAAGCCCGCGCTCGGTGTCGCCCCGGAATCAATCGACGACCTCCAGTTGGCCAAGTGCTTCAGGTACGGTCTTCGTACCTACCGCGGGCTGAAGGAGGACGTGTATACGGCGACGTTCCACCCGGACCCGTCAATCTTGGCCCAACTCGGCGTGACAACCGACGAGATCCTGGTGACGGTTCGTCCTCCGGCCACCGAGGCGCACTATCACAACCCCGAGGCGGACAGGCTCTTCGTCGAGGCCGTCAATGTCCTGGGCGCGACCGCGGGCGTTCGAATGGTTATCCTGCCCAGGACCGTGAGTTCCCAAGGGGAGCTGATCCACCGGACGTGGCCCCGCTGGTGCGAGGAGCGGAGAATCATCGTGCCTGACCGCGCCCTGGACGGCCTCAACTTGGTCTGGTTCTCCGATCTGGTCGTAAGCGGAGGTGGAACCATGAACCGCGAGGCGGCGGCCCTCGGCGTTCCCGTATACAGCATCTTTCGCGGCAAGCTTGGAGCGGTCGATCGGTACCTCGCGCGGGAAGGACGCTTGGTGCTCATCGAAAAGCCGGAAGAAGTCCGATTGAAATTGAATCTTGTGAAGCGTACGCGAGGCGCTGGACCAGACTTTACCGAGCGGCCTGCGCTCCGACAGATCCTGAATGCCGCGCACGAACTGATGGAACTGTCCAAATTGGAGCCACTGGCCACACATGAGAATCCTGCACGGAGTGGCGGCGCGCCTCAAGTTCATGAAGGCGGCCCCTGTAATGAGCGCCCTCGGCAGCGAGTTCGATCAGACGCTAGCCCACATCGCGGAGGTTGTGCGGAGTCTGAAAGAGGAACTCTGCACGGAAACACCCCTGCGAAGGGCGCAATTGCGATGAATTCTCACCTGATCCTCACAGTCGATTACGAGGTTTTCGGCAACGGTCAGGGCTGCCTGAAGCACTGCGTGGTCGAGCCCACCTCCCGTCTCCTTCGCGTGGCTGATCAGTTCGATGCCCCGGTAACGCTCTTCGCCGAGGCTGCCGAGCTGATAGCTATGGAACGGGAAATGGGACGAGGCGCGGTGAGAGACGTCAGAGAACAACTCGGGGGCGCAGTGCTCGGGGGACACGACGTGCAGTTGCACCTGCACCCGCAATGGCAAGGGGCGAAGCAACGCCACGATGGTGGATGGGATGTGGACTTCGACCGTTGGCGCATCGGAGATCTACCAGAGCACGAAACCGAGTCCCTGATTTCAGCCGGAAAAGGATGGCTCGACGACGTGGCCTTCGCCAACACCGCGGGCCGTAGCTGTATGGCGTTTCGCGCTGGCAACTGGTGTATTCAGCCTTCTGAAGTCGTCATTCGATCCTTGCGACGACAGGGCTTCAGGGTGGAGTCGACGGTCGTCCCGGGAATGAGGCGGTCTAGCCAAGGAGAATGGAGCGACTTTCGGTCCGCACCCGACCTGCCGTTCTGGCGTGTGGACGGGGATGTGTGTGAAGCCAGTTTATCGGGATTATGGGAAGTGCCAATTGCGTCTGGAAGAGTAGCGCGGCTCAAGCAGCTCTTTGCGGAGCTTCAGGCCCGGAAAACGCAGAACTCCCGATTCGCTCCCAACTGCCATGGTTCCTATTCGATTCGCTCAGGGGGACCGCTCAATCGCGTTGGGGTCAATCTCCGCAAGCTGATCGATCTCGGGCTCGCAAAACTCGATTTTTCCACGATGCCGGCTCAGATCCTCGTGACGATCACCGAGGACTGGATGCGACGTTTCAACGATCCTCTTTGGCCGACACCGATCGTCGCCATTGCGCACACAAAGAACTGGACGGACAGGTCGACGGGGCACCTCACGGACTTCCTCACATGGGCTCGTAGCGCGGGGATCCGGTTCTCCACTTACTCCGAATGGCTCGCGCTCCTGAAGACTGAAGCCACGTCGAACACAACAGGCTCCCGCCCTGGCGAGCCGGAGCGATCGGATGCACTCCTCTCAGCAGAGGCATGAAGTGACGTGGGGAAAGACACCGTAACAGTCGACAGCACGGACGGACGGAAGCCTAGCGTTTGCATCGTCGCCCACCTCGCGTATGGAGAACTGGCCGGGCTCACGACTGGCCATGTAGGGGGGGTCGAACACCAGACCAGCCTGATGGCGCGGTGGCTTGCGGCCCACGGATATAGGGTGAGCCTACTAACTTGGAACGAAGGGCAGCCAGACGGGGTTGAAATTGACGGTGTCCGCAACTTCAAGCTGTGCGCAAGCGATGCCGGCATACGTGGGCTAAGGTTCGTTCATCCGCGGTGGACAAGTCTTAACCAGGCCATGCGTCGTGCCGATGCCGAGCTCTACTACCACAACTGCGGTGAATACGTCACCGGTCAGGTAGCACACTGGTGTATGCGACACCGTCGTCGTTTCGTCTACTCGGTCGCCAGCGATCCCGATTGCGACCCTCGCCTCCCTCATATGAGAACGGTCCGTGAGCGAGTCCTGTACCGATACGGCCTGTTCCACGCCAACCGGATTGTGGTGCAAACGCTCGCGCAGCAGCGCATGCTGAGAGACGGGTTCGGGCTGGAATCGCTTCTGATCCCAATGCCTTGTGCGGGACCCCAGCTCGAAGCAGTCCGAACCAATGATTCACAAGGAAGAGCGTCATCACGAGTGGCCTGGGTCGGCCGCATTAGCGAGGAGAAACGTCCCGAGTGGCTCATAGAGGTCGCCAGGCGGCTTCCGGAGATCACATTCGACGTGGTGGGCGCGGTAAATCGAGAAAGCAACTACACGCGACGGGTGCTCGATGACCTTCGAGCGCTACCCAACGTCGTCATACACGGGCGCGTGCCGCGCGAGCGGATGCCTGAGGTGTACGGCACTTTGGCCTGCCTTCTCTCCACGTCCGCATTCGAAGGATTCCCAAATACCTTCCTCGAGGCCTGGAGTCACGGCGTTCCAGTCGTGTCAACGATTGATCCTGACCGGTTGATTGCCAACAGAGGTCTTGGATTCACCGCGAATAACCTTCCTGAGCTGATCGACGGACTCAAGAAGATACTGAGTTCTCAGGCCAGGTGGTGTGATGCTTCGAAATCGGCGCGCCGCTATTACGCGGAGAACCATGCTATCGACGTAGTTATGCCACGCGTTGAGCAGCTTTTTCTCGGCGTGACGGGCCGACTCGCCGCGAGTACTTGAGCACGCCGTCCTTGAAAGTTGCGATCGTTACCGCCTTTCCCCAAACCATCAAAACGCCGGAGGGCGGTGTCGAGGCGGTGAGCGTTCAGCTTGTTGACGGCCTTGGGAAGCTTGGCGACCTGGCTATTAACGTCGTCACCCTCGATCGCTCGTGCACGCAAGTCTCCACATCGAGGTGTGACGGGGTCACCGTACACCGGTTGCCCTGGACTGGAAGGAACGTACTCACCCACGCAGTCGGCCAGGGTCGACAGCAGATCATCAAGTACTTGAACTACCTCGAGCCGGACGTTGTTCATGCTCATGACACCTACGGGTTGATGGTACGCGGGATGCCGGTTCCACGGGTACTCACGATCCATGGCTTCATCCACGGCGATCTGGCCGTCTCGGGCGAGCGACTCGCGTGGGTCCGATCGAAGATGTGGAGGTGGGCGGAAACGGTGGCGTGGGCGGATCAGCCGCATATCATCTCCATCAGTCCGTACGTCCGCGAACGGCTGGCCGGCATCTCCACCGGTGTCATACACGACATCGATAACCCGATAGCGGAGTCCTTTTTCAGCATCGATCGCGAAGAGCGCAAGGGAACGATTTTCAGCGCTGCCGTCATCAGCCCCCGCAAGAACACACTGACACTCGTCGAGTCGTTCGCTCGCCTGGTGGCAAGTGGCGTGACCGCAGAGTTAAGGCTAGCAGGGCGGGAAATCGACAGAGCCTATGCGCTTCGAGTCAAACAACGCATCGACGAGTTGCGCCTCGCCGATCAGATCACGTGGCTCGGACCGATTCCCACCGACCAGGTCCGGCAGGAGCTCGCGACTGCAAGCGTGTTCGCCCTCGTTTCTTTGGAGGAGAACTCGCCTATGGGCATTGAGGAGGCGATGGCCGCAGGGGTTCCAGTCGTAACGTCGAATCGGTGCGGAATGCCCTACCTAGTTCGCCACGGTGAGACAGGCTACCTGGTAGCCCCGAGCGATCCGGCCGACATTGCCCGTCGGCTCGGGGAGCTAATTCGAAATGACAGCCTAAGGATGGCCATGGGACAGAAGGGCAAGGAGATCGCGCAGGATCGTTTCCACCCTGCCGTTGTAGCCCGCCGCACGAGAGATGTCTACCTGCAGGCACTCTGCAGTCGAACGGGAGTCGATGAAAACAACCTTGGTCGATGAGCCGGTCGAACAGGACATCTGGAAAGCTACTGATCGCTTCCTGTCCTGGCTAGGCCGTCATGGCGTCGAGAGTCACGACCCTTACGACCTATGGGGAACCCGATACGGGGTGTTCGCGAGGCGGCACTACTACGCCAAGAGCATCTGGGGTCTCCCGCTCGTCGCGCCGCTTTTGGCCGTCGACACGTTCGCTCCAGGCATTCGAGGACTCTTCGTCAAGAAAGAACGATATGCGACTGCAGAAGCACAATTGGTGCTCGCTTTCTTGAATCTCTACGCATGCACTGAAGATGAGATCTATCTCAAGAGGGCACAAACGGGAGCGGAGGGGCTGCTCGAAATTTCGATTCCCGGGTACAGCGGCCACTGCTGGGGTTATCCGTTTGATTGGCAAAACAATCGAGGACTCTGGCGGCGCAACACTCCGTTCATCACATGCACTCCCTATTGCTTCGAAGCGTTCTTGGAACTAGCCGACGCGACGGGAGTCGAAGAGCGCCTTCACATAGCAGCCTCAATCGCGAGATTTGTGGCGCACGACCTTCAGGACTCGCCGGTTTCGATCCACGCGTCGGCCGGGAGCTATTCGCCCAACGATCACACCCAGGTGATTAACGCCAGTGCCTATAGGGCCTTCGTCCTCTTCGAAGCCTGGGCACGATTTGGCGTCGACGAGTACTGGGACATCGCGCACCGAAACCTGAGGTTTGTACTCGACAGTCAACGCGCTGACGGCTCCTGGTTGTATGCCCTAGAGAGCAAGAACGAAGGTTTCATCGACCATTTTCACACGTGTTTCGTGCTCAAGAATCTAAGGAAGACTAATCGGATACTTGGCAGCGCGGAGATCGCTCGACGCATTGCGATTGGTTGGCACTTCTATCGCAGCGCGCTCTTTCACGACGACGAAACCCCCAAGAGCTTTGCAATCGAGCCACGTCTCCAGCTTGCCCGGGTGGAGTTGTACAACTTCGCCGAAGCGATCTCGCTGGGCACCCTTCTAAAAGACTCGGAGCCAAAGGCCTTTGCGTTCGCTCACCGGCTGACGGTCAGAGTCATCCGGGATTACCAGCTGGACGACGGTCATTTCGTGACGCGCTCTTATCGCGGGGGCTTGCGCCACACGACGCCTTTTCTTCGTTGGCCACAGGCCCAGATGTTTCTGGCCCTCACCAACATGCTTCGGGCGATCCACGCTCAGAGAAATGGACCTGAGGAAGGGTTGGAAGGCTTTCGGAACATGCAGCCGCCGCCACGTCGGCTGGGTAGTCAGCGAGGAATGGGGGCTGCCTGATCCGTGTTGGAGGTATCTGCGAGTATGCCTGATTTCTTGTACCGCGCGATGCGGCCGGCGCGTGCCTTAATGAAGCGCTGGGGATCAACCCCTGTGAAACGTGTCGCTTGGAACGTCGAGTTCAAGCGGGGTGAGTACTCGCACGAGGTCAATGAAGGCTACCGCTCGCGCATCAACAACTGGGTCGAACAGTATTGCAGACACGGGCACATCCTCGACCTCGGCTGCAGTGACGGACATGTGGGACTTTCCCTCAATCCCAAAGAATACGCGAGCTACACCGGCGTGGACGTATCGGAAATCGGAATTCAGGAGGCGAGAGAGAAGTGTCGACGAGCTGGCGGTGAGAGATACGAGAAGAACGTCTTTTTGGTCGGAGACATTTGCACGTATCGCCCAGAGCACTTGATGGACGTAATTCTCTTCAAGGACTCGCTGTACTACGTGAATCGCATCAAGATCGCGGGTCTCCTCGACCGGTACGGATCGTCACTGACGGCAGGCGGCGTTTTCATTGTTCACATGGACAACATTAGGCGGCACGGTTGGATACAGCTCTTGATAGAAAGACACTTCGAGGTCGTGGAGAAGAACTCGGTGCTCGATCCGACCGGTATGTTGTTGGTATTTCGCTAATTAACTATTTATCGAACTACAGAACGATATGCCCTTCGCCAACTGCGTCACAGCACGGATTCCTGGTCTATGGGCTGGTCCCGGCTTGAGGATGTCAGGGCTTGGTCAGCATCCAATCTCGCGCCGATATCTCGCCGGAGGGCGAGAGGCGACGCGAGTGGTCGGCCAACGGGTCCCCGTATGATCCGCGTGTCAGCGTTCTGGCTGCTCGTGGCGGTCCTCAGCGCCTACGCATCGAAGGACTGGTTCAAGTCGCTTTGCGCCTTGATCATTCTGATGGCGATTATCGAACACCCTGACGTACCAACCAAAGTATTCGGCGTGCAGGGATTGAATCCCTTTAACCTCCTACTACTTGCCGTTGTCGTCGGCTGGGCAACAAGCCGCAAGCGTGAGGGGCTGTCGTGGGATATGCCCTCCCACATCACGACGTTGATTGTCTTGTACTTCGCCGTCGTCGTGATCAGTTTCTTCCGCATGCTTCTGGATCGACGGGGACTCCCTCCGGCCGAGTTTACAACCGCGACAATGTGGAGCGAGTATCTCATCAACACTGTTAAATGGGTGGTCCCGGGGTTGCTCGTGTTCGACGGGTGCCGAACGCCAGAACGACAGCGCCTGGCGGCCTGGAGCATCGCTGGAATCTATTTCCTTCTCGCCGTCCAAGTGATCAAGTGGATGCCGCTGGAATTTGCCTCGAGCGAGGACATGGCATCTCGAGCGGCGAAGATCATGTTGAATGAGATCGGCTACAGCCGCGTGACCATGTCGATGATGCTGGGGGGAGGGGCCTGGGCCTGTCTCTCCTTGATGCCCTTGGTGAGCCGGTGGCGATTCCGTCTGCTGTTGCTGGTGTCGTTCGCGGCGGTGGCCTACGCGCAGGCTCTGACCGGAGGGCGGATGGGGTACGTGACGTGGGCGGTCGTTGGGATTCTGCTCGGCCTGCTTCGCTGGCGACGGTACCTTCTCATGGCGCCGCTATTGTTGGTACTCGTGGCGATGGTCGTGCCCAGTGCCGTTGAACGAATGCTTCAGGGATTCACCACATCGAATGGAGGGACGGTTGTAAACGACTACGAAGTGACCTCTGGTCGTAATATTGCCTGGCCGTTGGTGATTAAGAAGATTGCCGAGGCCCCGGTCGTAGGTTACGGTGAGCAGGCCATGTGGCGGACCGGCCTGGCCGCAAAGCTGGGCGCTGAGTCGTTTTCTCACCCACACAATGCCTATCTGGAATTGCTCTTGGACAACGGTTGGATGGGCTTTCTGGCCGTCGTGCCCTTCTTCTTTCTTGTTGTGTGGCGTGCGGTTGGCTTGCTGCGAACGCAGGACAATCTCTGTACGGCCATCGGAGGAATGACTCTCGCGTTGGTTCTCGCGCTGCTTGTGGCCGGCGTCGGCAGCCAAACGTTCTATCCCCAGGATGACGGCGTGGGAATGTGGGCTGCGATCGGCGTCATGCTGCGTGTTTCCGTGGAAAAAAGGAAGGCGCTCGAAGGCGGCCTCTGCTTCGAAGACAACCAAGGAGCTACTGGCGCAGGAGTTATTGGCCAAGGAAGGCTTGGCAAGTCACGCAGGCGGGTGGCAGCAGCGGCCTATGGTAGCTGGGCGGCGAGACGGAGACGGCCTGAACTGGGACACTCGGTGCTGTCGCCTCTGGCTGCTGAACGTCCGCCGGCGAAGTGGCCTCGAACACGACTACGCGTGGACGGCGGTCCGAACGAAATCCGGCGCTTTGGGCGGACTGGTAGGCATCACCGGTTTACCTGATGGCAAGGCTTGCCTACATCCTGGCGGCCAGCCATTCCGGCTCTACTCTCCTGGCGATGCTGCTGGGCGCCCACCCTGAGGCGGTCACGGTGGGCGAACTGAAAGCAACAAACCTGGGAGCGACTGACAGATATCGGTGCTCGTGTGGCGCGCTGATTAAGGAGTGCGACTTCTGGCGGCGCGTTGCGCAGGAAATGCGAGCGCGCGGCTATCCGTTCGACATTACCCGCGCCAAGACCAACATCCTAGATGTAGATAGTCGATACGCGGCGCAATTGCTTCGACCGCTGCATCGCGGCGTGCTGCTTGAATCGATTCGCGACAGGGCGTTGACTCTATCGCGTGTCTGGCGCAAACATCTCGAGGAAGTGCAAAAACGAAACCTAGCATTGCTGGAGACGCTTGGAACTCTCACCGGTGCGCGAGTGGTCGTGGATTCCTCAAAGCTTGGTCTTCGACTGAAGTACCTGCTCCGCATTCCCTCCCTCGACGTTAAGGTGGTGCGATTGATACGGGACGGACGAGGTGTGGCCCTGACCTATGTCAATCCAGCCGAATTCGCGGATACAAGGAACGAGGGGTTACGGGGAGGAGGCTCTGGCGTCAGCACCGAAACGGGGCGTGAGATGCGTAGAGCAGCTCGGGAATGGAAGCGCAGCAACGAGGAAGCCGATGCCCTTCTGGCTGGCCTTCCTCGCTCTGATTGGCTCGAGGTCCGGTATGAGGATCTCTGCGGGGATCCCTCCAACACTCTTCGCGCTGTCTGTTCGTTTCTTGGACTGGACTCCGCTCAGATCGTTCTCGATTTTCGTTCTGTAGAGCATCACGTCGTGGGAAACGGGATGCGTCTAGATTCGACCTCGGACGTGCTTCTCGACGAGCGATGGAAGACGTTCTTGAGCGAGGAGCAGTTGCAATTGTTCGAGTCCGTTGCGGGCGATTTGAACCGCAGGCTTGGGTACCCTTAGCAAGAAGATTCTGATTTGTTGCCATTACCCTCGGAGCGGGCCGTTCCCATTCGCCAATACCCGTACCCCTTCAAGGCCATGCTGGCGATCTGCAGCGATCTCGACGAAACACCAGACCGCCACGCGTACGGGTCCGTAATGCAGTTCCTCAATAGTCGCAACGTCGGGCCGCTGGGGGCTGGCGTCGGACTAGAGGTGGGAAACTCGATCTACTTCGACATGCCGCCCGACCAGTTTTCCTACTGGAACACAGACGATCACGGACGAGCAATGATTCGGTCGCTGATCAAGAGTGGACACGTAGACTGCCTCCACTCATTCGGGGATCTCGCCACCGATCGTGAGCACGCTGGTCGAGCCCTCGACGACCTTACGAAACACAACTGCCGTCTCGCCGTCTGGATCGATCATGCTGTCGCCCCGTCGAATTTCGGCAGCGACATCATGAGGGGTTTTGGGGACGTGTGCGGACATCGTGCGTATCATGCCGACCTGAGCATTTCATATGGCATCCGGTACGTGTGGCGCGGACGGGTCACGAGCGTCATCGGACAAGACCGGCCGTCCACTTTGAAGGGGGTCTGGAACGGACGACATCCGGCGGCATCGTTTCGGACGCTCGCGAAAGAGGGAGCCAAGTTGGCTCTCTCCAGAAACGGGAGAAGCCGCTATCAAATGCATGGCTCTAACAGGGTGGCCCGTCCAGCCCATTTGAGAAACGGTACGGCTGTTATCGAGTTCCTGCGGTGTAATCCGCACTGGGGCGGCGTAAGTCGTTGCGATACCGCGGACGGCATAGCGGACGTGCTCACCACATCTTTCCTCGACCGGCTAGTCCAGCGTCGTAGCTGCTGTGTGCTCTATACGCATCTCGGAAAACGTCGTCGCCGAGATGGCGAAGGTGTGCTCGGTACTGCGGCTCTCGATTGTTTTCGACAACTGGCAGAGCGGCAGTCAAGCGGCGACGTGCTCATCACCACTACCAGGCGCTTACTAGACTATTGTCACACTCGGGATCAATTACGGCTGTCGGAGTCCAAGCGGGAGCATCGGCTGTGTTTCGACCTTTCTCTTCCCGATACGTGCCAACAGTCAGAACTTCTGCACGGTATAACTCTCTACACCGACGCGGCTGACAAAACAGACGTTTACTTGAATGGAAGCCATCTCCCGGGAATCGTATGCAACGCAGCCGACGAGACAGGTCGTCCCAGCGTGTCGATTCGCTGGCCAGCACTGGAGTTCCCGCAGTTTTGATCGGACCAATTAGCGAGGTCGCAGCGAGTGCGCCCGGTCGAATCTCGGTCGGTGCCTGGCCCGGCCTAGTCTTGTATCGACTTCTGTTGAACGCACACTGGATGGTGCTGCGCGCCCTGCGGTTGCGCAAGCGAACGCCACAAGTTCCGCACAGTCAATCAATGAGGGTACTCCTGACCGGAACGTTTTATTCTGAAAGCTGGATTCTCAATCATCTGAAGCCGCTTGCGGCCAGTCGGCTATGCGCCGAAATCTGGCTGGTTACGACCATCGCGATCCCTCCTACAGAAAAGGTGAAAGTGATCCACCCGCCGTTCTGGCTCATTCGGTGCGTGGGTCAGGTTCCGGCCCGCTTGATCGTCTTCGTGGTGACCGCGGTCAGGCACCGACCGGACTTCGTGGGTGGATTCCACCTCCTTCCCAACGGCCTGGTCGCACTTCTCCTCGCCCGATTCATCGGTAGCTGGTGTGTCTACTTCTGCGGGGGCGGCCCACGGGAGGTAGAGGACGGCGGTTTCCGCTCAGAATCGCGCTCCCTGCGTTTTCTCAAAGCCCCCGACGCCGGCCTGGAGAGGAAGTTGCTCCGGGCAGTTGACGAAATCGACCTCGTCATCACGATGGGCAGGGGTGCCCAGGGCTTCTTTCGGAGCCGCGGTGTGCGTAGCCGAAACGAGGTGGTACCGGGAGGCATCGATTCCCTACGTTTTCAGTTCGACGATCAGCCCAAGAAGTACGATCTCATCCTGATCGGAAGACTTCACCCAGTAAAACGGATCGACTTGTTTCTTCGCACTGTCAGAAAGTTGGCTGAGACCAATCCCGACGTCTCCGCAGTTGTGGTCGGAGGGGGTGAGCTCGAGAGCTCCTTGAGAGGGTTGGCGGTCGAACTCGGCGTGGGGGATCGGGTGACCTTCGCAGGTCAGCAACCCGATGTCGGACCCTGGCTGGCGCAGTCGAGGGTCTTTGTTCTGACGTCGGAGTCCGAGGGCCTTTCGCTCGCTCTGATGGAAGCGATGACGGCCGGCCTGCCGTGTGTGGTCGCCAACGTAGGCGAGATGGGCGAACTGGTCGAACACGGCAGCACGGGATTTCTGGTCGATGAGGATTCGCCAGAAGCTTTTTGCTTTTTCCTGGAGCAGCTACTCAGCAGCGAATCTGTCAGGGAACAGTTTTCTATGGCCAGTAAGAAGGCCGCGTCACGCCTCACGACCGCGGAAACAGCAAAGCGTTGGGACCGCATATTCGGTGATTTCGGTTATTCGAGTTCAGCCAATTAAGAACCGAGCCCCAGCGATCACTGAGGTGAGGCACGTTGATCACGCCGCGGGCGTCTCTAAATCTTCTGCGCACGTGGGAAAACTCGGCGAAGGCAAGAACAGTGGGCGTTTCGGTCCGCCCGTAGTGGCCGGCTGCCGGCCGAGTGTTACCAATCGGGCGCATTAGTCACCACCGCTCGTCGCCTGCTAGACCAGTCGCCACAATCTCAGAAAAACGAAAATGCCGTTCGCCGCCCTGCGTCCTCCGTCTTCAGGACCGTGCCGTCTCCAATTCCCCAATGACCGCTAACCGACACAAGGGCGAAGACCTGACCGGGCGAAGCCGATTCGCGCGCAACGTTGCCTTTGCTTGGAGCGCGTATGCGGTCAACATTGCCACGGGATTCTTGATGCCCCGGCTGATCAGTGACCATTTGGGTCAGGGGGTGCTCGGTATTTGGGATTTTTCGTGGGGCCTAGTCACTTACTTTGGGATCGTTCAACTTGGACTTGGAGGCTCCGTAAACCGCTATGTCGCGCGACACAGGGCTGAGGGCGATCACGCTGCTCTCAATCGGTCCGTCTCAACCATCGCCGTCTTCCTCTGGTTAGCCTCTTTGCTGGTGGCGCTGGTTTCGGTGCTGTGTGCTTGGTGGGTCGTTCCTTTTTTCGGCGACCGGCTGGGGGGAGAGTTAGAAACAGCTCGCTGGGTCGTCTTGATTCTAGGCTTGGAGATAGCCTCGTCGTTTCTTTTCTCTGTTTACAATGGAGTATTAGTGGGGTGCCATCGGTGGGATTGGCACAACACCGTCAGCGCGATTACCTCCGCTACGTTGGCTGTCGGCATGGCGAGCATGGTCCTGGGCGGGGGAGGACTGGTCCAGATCGCGCTGGTTCACGCCGTGGTCATGACTGCCGGAGAGATGTTTCGGAAGCGACTGACCCGCGCCGCTTGTCCTGAGCTGAGGCTGGACTTCCGCCTTGCCTCACGCGGCATTTTTTGGGAACAGGCTCATTACAGTGCCAAAAGCGTTCTCCCGCGAGTAGGAGAAATGGTTTCCAACCAATCCTTGAGTTTCCTGGTCACGTATTTTCTGGGACCGGCCATGCTGGCGGTCTATTCCCGCCCGCAAAGTCTTGTTCGCCAAGTTCAAACGCTCGCCTCCAAGTTTGGTTTCATCCTGCTTCCGACCGCCAGTTCTTTGCAGGCCCAGACTTCTGACGATCAAGTGCGCATCACTCTGTGCGAATCCACTCGTCATCTGGGTGCACTGGGCATGCCGGTGGCTGTGACGATGGCGTTGGCGGGCGACTTCGTCATCAGTTTGTGGATGGGCCCGGAGTACGTTTACCCCGGGCTGGTCACCGTCATGGCCCTCGCCTCCCTGCCTGTTTGGATCATGGAGCCAGTCTGGAGCATTCTGGCGGGTTTGAATCAGCATGGTCGTCTGGGCTGGGGCAAGGTGGCCGGATCTCTGTTGTCGGCGCTTTCACTGGTCGCCGCTTTTACTCTGGGGCATACCGGCCTCCTCGGGGCAGCGGTCGCTTTTTCTGTCCCGCAATTAGTGGTGAATGCCGTGGTCACTCCGGTGATCGCCTGCCGCCGGATTGGACTGCCCTTGCGCCAATTCTATTGGGAAGCTTTTGGTCGGCCCTTTGTTTGTGTGCTGCCTTATGCTTGGGGGCTGGGATTCGCTGTCTGGCTTCTGCCAGGCCATACTCCAGAAGCCGTGGGATCGGCCCTGCTCGGTTTGATCGCCACGAGCCTGACTTACTGGCTCTATATCTTGCCTTCTTCCTGGAGGAAGAAGATTCAAATGTGCAGGCCATTCCGTTCCACGATTCATCATCCGGTTGAAGCGCAACCACAATCTGAGATCCTTTAGCATGGACGCGGGTTTTCCTGTTGTATTTGTTCGTTACTGGGGAAGTTACTTCAAATCCATCCACCAAGTCGGGGCTCTTATCGCAGAATTCAAGCCTTTGCTCACTCGCAAATGGCAATGCCATCTTGTCTTGGAAGCGCCTCCCGAAGAACCGGCATGGGCACAAATGCTGTCTCAGGTCGGTATCCGTCTGGAAATTGCGCCCCGGCCCCGATCACAGTTCGACTGGTCGGCGATCCTGACGGCCCGCCGATTGTTTCTTCGTCTCGGGACCGACGTGATGGCCTGTGACAACATCCATACTGTCCCGCTCGTGGGCGCGTTCCTGGCTCGGGTTCCAGTTCGGATCTGGAACAAACGCTCCATGAACTCTTCGTATGAGGAATGCCGGGTTCCAAGATTCCGGGATCGCCTGCTGCCCTCGGTGCGCCTGTCCGCCCGCCTATCCACTCGCATCCTTGCGGTGTCCGTTGCGGTTAGAGACGAACTGGTCGGCTTGGGGGTAGCGGCGGATCGCGTCTTGGTGCGCTACAACCCCCGCTCGCGCCAGGTGCCGGCCCTGCCCGGCTCGGCCGCTCTTTTTCGACAAGCCCATGGAATTTCGAAACGGGAGATCGTGATTGCCACCGTCGGTCATGCAGTGCCGGTCAAAGCTTGGGATATCTTGATCCCGGCGTTTGCCAAAGTCGTTGCCGTCGAACCGCGGGCTCGTCTAATCCTCGCGGGCAGTTTCGATGCGGCGGCGGAAAGGGCCTGCCATGCCAGCCTGAAGAGACAGGTGACAGAGCTCGGCGTCAGCTCAAAGGTGATCTTTACAGGGCGGTTGAACAACGTGTGGCCCCTCCTTCAGGCGACCGATATTTTCACCCTGCCGTCCCGTTCTGAAGGCTGGGGTAACGTTCTCATCGAGGCCTTGGACGCTGGGCTGCCATGCGTTGTCACTAGGGTGGGGGCCGCACGTCAGGTCGTCGTTGAAGGAATAAATGGAATTCTCGTGGACCGGGAAGATGTCGAGGATCTTTCGCGCGCCCTTCTGAGGCTTGCCCAGGACGACATGCTGCGTCGGACAATGGCCTACAACGCCTCGGTTCCCGCGTACATCCCGACGGTCGACGAGTTTGCCGAACAACTAACCCGCGACTATGAGTCTCAACTGGCTTCGATCTTCAGTCGCCGCCAGACCTCCCCGCTGTCACGATCAGAAACTTGACTAAAGAGAAGTGTAAGCCGAAGTGACTTTTCGATTGGGGCAGCGGAGAAGGGCCCAGGGTCGGCGCTCTAGGTCGGTGTAGCCGACCTGGCACATTGCATACCGCGCGCTGTGTCACCGCTACCCCGGGACTAATGCTTTTCTATCCACCCGTGATTGCGCTCCTCAAGAATTCCGCTCTGGCTGTCGTTGGCCGTGCCGCTTCTTACTTGCCTGCCTTCACTTCGCGTCAGACTTCCCCTGCTCTGGGCATCATCATGGTGCACGGGGTGCATCAGGAATGCAGCGCTACCCCGCTTTGTCCGCCCAGCAGCAATGTCTCTTTTCCGTCCTTTCAGTCCAATATCCAGGGGGCCGCGCGGCGGTTCACATTTATCTCTATGGACGAGGCGATTTCCATGATTGACGGCTACTCACCGTGGAAGCCTCGCTGCTTGGTTCTGACCTTTGATGACAGCTTGTCCTGTTTCTCCGAAAGTGTTGGCCCGGCTCTAGCCCGGTGGGGCATTCCTGCCACCTTTTACGTCTCGACCGAAGTCATCGAAACCCAACGGCCTTATTGGTGGTTGCGCCTCGAATACGCCGCTTTCCATATTCAGCGGCAGTCGTTGGATATTGTCGTCCCTGAAGTGGGGCGATTCGTTCTGCGCCCTGGCGGTGGCAGCGAAATGCGCCGTCTGAAGGCAGTGCTCCGTTGTTCTTCCTCGGCGCTCTGTGAACAAGTGGTTTCTGAGATCGAGGCTCGCGTTTCTGTCGCCTTATCCAACCGGACCGTGGAGTATCCTTTCGGGCGGATCATGAGTTGGCAGGATGTCACCTCGCTTCACACATCAGGATTTGCCGTAGGCAGCCATACGGTCACCCACTCAAACTTGTCCCTTCTTTCTCAAGCGGAACTGGACTTTGAACTGGTCGAATCAAGACGTTCTATCGAGCTTCATACGGGAACCTCGTGCCATCATCTTTGCTATCCGTACGGTGACTACTCGGATGAAGTTTCCTTTCGCGCTCGTTTTGCTGGCTACCGTTCGGCCGTGACTACGGATGGTCCAGGCTGGAACCATCCGTCGAGTGATTTGTTTCGCTTCCGGCGGTTTGCCATACCAACGCAGGCTTACCGTCTTTCCTTTGTGCTTTCCCACTTTGGCAAGTCTTAAGCTAGCCCGCCTCGCGGCGGAATCTTCTCCTCATGGTTAAATCTTCTCTTCATGGTTAAAAGCGAATCCAAAGACCTGCAGGTTGACTGTATTCCTGCATCCCTATTAACCATACCCATGATGGAGGCTTGGCGAGGAATCATTGCCTCGCAACCCTCGCTCTCCAGTCCGTTGTTCGCTCCGGAATACACGCAAACGATCGCCGCCGCCCTTCCGGGTGTCTTTGTTGCGCTCGGGAAAGCCGGGGACGAGTTCGTTGCGTTTCTTCCATTTGAACGCGATAAATCTGGAATCGGCCACCGACTTCATTTGTGTGATTTCCAAGGCTTGATCGCCCGTTCGGATTTGGATTGCGACGTGCGGTCTTTCGTGCGGCGCGCGGGGCTTCGTGCGTGGGACTTCGACCACTTGCTGGCCAGTCAGCAATGTTTCGCTCCGTTTCACCGGCGCATTGTTCAATCGCCCGTCATCAATCTGGCTGCGGGTTATGAGGCCTACGTGGCGGAACGGCGCGCAGCGGGCACGGACTCCATCAAGAAATCTGGTAACTTATTGCGCCGTCTCGAACGCGAGATCGGTCCGTTGCGTTTCGAGGTTCAGGTCCGTGATCCGGCATTGCTCCGTCAGTTGTTACTTTGGCGGGCTGCGAAGTATCAATCCCGTCACCCCTTCGAGTTGCTCGAGGCTATCCTGTTGCGGTTCCTTTCTCTCCAGCAGGACGGCTGTCGAGGAACCTTGTCCGTCCTCTACGCGGGTGATGCGATCGTGGCTTCGCACTTCGGCCTCCGCTCCAGAAATAGGTGGCATTATTGGTTTCCCGCTTACAATGCGCAATTCGAAAAATACTCTGCCGGCATTATTCTGCTCCTCAAGATTGCCGAGATTGCCTGCACGATGGGCATTCATACGATCGACTTGGGCATGGGGGAAGAGGACTACAAGCGACGATTGATGAACGGTTCTCTTCAAATCGCCGAAGGCTCAGTTCAAGTTTCGTCCCTCCTGTCGTTCACACGGTCATTCCGGAGGCACGCCGGTTTGGTGCTACGTCGCGCTCCGGTGCTTAATTCGCTTGCCAGGCGTTTAGTAGGTGCTGGCGAAACGACGCCCGCTTCCGCTCAAGTCCTGCCTTCTTGAAAATGTTTCACAGCTTCCCGATTGGGAGCAGCGGCTTTGTTCGGATGACTTCGCCGGTGGGTCTGCGGCAGTTGGCATCGCTCGCATCCGCGGAGACCTTAAGATCCTGGTAGCGACGAGGCTAGTTGTAGTCCCTGCTGGATGGTTGCTCTTCGTGATCAGTAATTTCGTTCAACGACAATGATGACAATGATGTCGCCGGGTAGCTTAATCCTTCATCACGTCGGCGTTGTTTTGCCAGATCGCGATGCTGTGGTTCGGTACTGCAAGGCCCTCAACCTGCCGATTCTTGCCGAAGAATATGTTGCAGCATTCTGTTGCCACTGCATTTTCGTTGGGCCCGCACTGCCCTGCGTCGAGCTCATTATCCCGAACGGCGGACGTCTTGCCGAATTCAATAACGGACAAGGGGGACTCCATCACTTTGCCTATCGAACTGAGTCGTTACGTGCTTTCATGGGCTCTTTTGAAAACGGGAAGGCTCGTTGGCTTCACCCAGCTCCAGTCCGCGGTGCACGAGGGATGTGGGTAAATTTTCTGGCACCGTCACACCTGGGTCTGCTGACTGAGTTTGTAGAGGAGTCAAGTGACCAGTCCGATTGAGGTTCGGCGCGAGATCACTCAAGCCTTGGCCCGTGGGGACGCCCGGCAGGTTGTACGAATAGTCCAGGATACCGCCAAGCGCGATCGGACGCCGGGATGTTGGCGAGCCATCCACCGTGCCTTGCGAGGGAAGGAGGGAGCAATTGATGGGCTGTTCGTCGAGCTCGCGTCATTGCAGATTGCGATTGCCGCTTCGTTCACTGCTGACAACCTGGCCCCCTACCTTGACGTAGTCTGCTTGCTTGCCGGCATCAACGCGAACATTCACGTCTTGCCATACAACCAGTTCCAGATGGAGTTTCGTAATCCGACCAGCAAGATGCACCAGTTCAACCCGCAAGTGACGGTGTTTCTCGCGGAATTGGCTGACTTGATCGGGTACGTTGGACCGTTTGAAGACAAGAAGGCGTTTGACGTTGCCGTTAAGCAAGCCGTTCGCGCGGTCGTGGATGTCGCCACAGCCTTTCAGAGTCACGCGAAAGGACATCTGCTGGTTCATAACTTCGTTATGCCCCTTTCTGCATCGGACAATCCGCTCGGTCATCCCGGATTGGGCTCTGTCAGTTTTTATCGCACGGTGAACGCGGCGCTTCCTGGTTCGGTGGGCGAAATGCCAGGCGTGTTTGTCGTTGACTTGGATCACCTTGCGTCTCGACTTGGCTCCGAGACGGCCGTCAATCGGCGCATGCGATATTTGGCGCGTATGCCGTTATCAGAGGCCCTGGCCCAGGAGCTGGCGCAGGTTCATGCCGTGCATTTCCGGGCGCTCTGCGGCAAGATCCGCAAGTGCCTCGTGCTGGACTTGGACGATGTGTTGTGGGGCGGGGTGGTCGGTGAGGATGGCGTAACGGATGTGGCGATTGGTGATGAACCTCCCGGCAATGTCTACCGCGACATCCAACGCGCAGTCCGTCGGCTCTACGAGCGCGGCGTCATTCTCGCCATAGCCAGCAAGAATAATCCGGGGGACGCATTGGCCGTTTTCGCAGACCGCAAAGAGATGATTCTTCGTCGCGATGACTTTGCGGCGATCGAAATTGGATGGGGTGACAAGGCCTCGGCACTCCGACGTATTGCCAAGCATCTGGATATCGGCTTGGATGCGCTGGTGTTCCTGGACGACAGTCCCCAGGAGCGCCTGCTGGTGCAGACCGAACTTCCCGAGGTTGAGGTAATTCCCTTTCCACAAGATATCTGCGCCCTGCCGGACGTGTTGCTGTCCTGCGGCTTGTTTGACGCTTTCCACATCACTGACGAAGACCGGCGCCGAGGACAGATGTACGCTGAACGCAAGCAACGTTACGACGCGCGGGCAGATGCAACCGATGTGACGTCTTTTCTCGAATCGCTGGCGGTGGTCGCTGAGGTGTTGCCGGCTGGGCATGGAGATATTCCTAGGATAGCCCAGCTTACTCAGCGGACGAACCAGTTCAATTTGACCACGCGGCGTTACTCGGAATCGGCCATCGCCTCCATGCTGGGCAATCCGGCCTGGTTAGTATTGACTTTGACCGTGCGAGATCGTTTCGGAGATGAAGGCGTCGTCGGCGTTTCCTTAACGTGCGTGGAAGGGGACCGTGCTCATGTCGATTCGTTCCTGATGAGTTGTCGCGTGCTGGGACGGGGCCTAGAGCAGGCGTTTCTCGCTGCGACCCTGATGTATGTTTCCCTGGCAGGCGCAACACGTGTGTCCTCTGAATACGTTCCGAGCCCGAAGAATGCGCAGGCCAAAGCTTTCTATGCTTCCCACGGATTTCGCGAGATTGGTCGGGAGGCAGGCGCTATTACATATGAATTACTGACGACAAGTTCAAGACCGAAGGTCCCCCATTGGATTCAGTTGCGGTCAGCAGCCAACAATTCGGTTGCGTCTTGAACTTGGTGCATCTCGATTAGGTTTTTGCCCTCATCAACCGTCCTGTAATCGACGGCGTGATAGAACGCCTCAACCGCCAGATCATGAGCGCCAAGAGCGACGGCTTCCACCATCGGCAGCACTTCATCATGGCGATCATTGTTCAATCCGCGGGCAATTGATTTCTACCAACCGCATCCTTGGAAGAGCCAAATAGATGACAACCAATTTATCTGAAGTGCTGGCTAGCCAGCGTGGCACCTATCCGCGAACAACCGGCGCCATCGAACAGTTCTTAACCTCCGGTGACTTACTCGCGCCGTCTATACGCTATCTGATCGCGAACGACGGTGATGAGTTTTGGACGAATGCTGAGGAGGTGTTGAGCGTGTTTGCAATGCTAACAGGCACCGACTATGAACGCCGGCTTGAGGCGCTTCATCGGTATACATACATGTATCTGCAAACGCAGGTGGTCTATACGCGGTCAGGCCGGTATGCCAGTTCTTCATTCGACGACGTACGGGCGAAAGTGTATGAAAATGCTGAAGTGATGAATGGCTACTATCTCGATGGCCTGTATCTTAGTCAGGCATTTTGGCCGGGACACTTGCGGGTCAACCGCTTCTTTCGGAATGAGTTTGTCAAGCGTGTTCCGGCGGGCGCACGGTTTCTGGAGGTCGGCGTCGGGCATGGCTGGTTTTTTTCAGAAATGCTACTGCGGGTGTCAAACTCGAGGGGTACGGCACTGGACATCAGCCCGTTTTCAATCAACTACGCGGAGGCTGTGACTAGGGTCCGAGGCGTTGACCCTGCCCGTTACACTATGAGGCAGGGCGACGCTTTACGAGACTTGGGCGTGCCGCGAGGCACTTTGGACGCTTCTATTTGCGGTGAAGTGCTGGAACACGTCGAACAACCTCGTCAGCTGGTTGAGCGAATCCGGGACAGCTTGCGTCCGGGTGGCCTCGCCTATTTTTCAGCGCCAGCCAAGAGTGACGCTGTGGATCACATCTACGAATTCTCCGACGCTGACAAAGTCTTCGAAGTCGTTGCTCAAGGCGGGTTGATCCCCGTGGCAACGCAAACTTTGCGACTTCATGACTGGAACACTACAGGAAGGAATTGGGATCCAACCGTACTTGTGATGGTCGTCGGCCAGAAATCAGCAAGCTAACTTAGTTTCGTTGAGCGATTTCACGAAACGATCGTCCCTCTCCATTTAGAAGAATCACAGACAGTAATTTTGTAGCCACCGGCTCAGTCGGCCACAGATGCTGCGGAGGAAACCGCCAGATGAGCAACAACGCAAAGATAGACGCCGCACAGCTCCAGCTTGCCGAAGTAGTGGCGACGGCGCTTGAACTTGAACCTGTTGAGGTTCATGACAGACTGACGCCAGCGGACGTGGCGGTCTGGGATTCATTCACACACGTGATGCTCATCACGCACGTCGAGGAGGCTTTTGGCGTCAAGATCGGGCCGAAGGAAGCTACGAGGGTTAGGTCGGTCGGAGACATATCTGCATTGCTGCGCAGCCGAGGAATTGAGATCTAGCGATGGACAGATCGTCGCCTGTTTTCAAGTTGCCCCATCGAGTGCGCGAAAAGGGACTGGTTGCAATTGCTGGATCTGTCGGGCGACGAGTCGCCAACGACCGCTTTCCGGCTAGGCTTCTGAGATTTCGCCGAAGTGTCTTATGTGGAATGAATGTGCCGGAGCCGACGCGAATCCCGGTACTTAGTGGCGTGACGTCCCGTTGCGTTGCGCTCGACGAACTTCATGAATTTAGTGATTTCCTATCCAGCTCGTCTCGCAATTCTCATTTCTTACAAGACGGTTCCATCTGCGCTGCGGCCATCGCGGAAGACAAAGTCGGTGCCGTTGCGTGGGCGAGACTTGGACCTCGTGAATGCGTGGTGGACGACAGCTATAGCCACGGCTTTCGGTGGCAGTTGGAAGCTGACGAAGCATGGCTCCACAATGGCGAAGCGCGAGCAGACTTGCAGGGGACCGGCGTTTATTTGTCGGCATTTAGGCGATTGCTGGAGGAATTGGATGCGCGTGGAGTAGTGCGTTGTTACGGACACATCGCCGAGCACAACGCCGCTTCACTTAGTGCTCATCGCCGTTTGGGCCTGCGGCAACTCGCAACCCTGCAATATACCCGCGTCGCGGGCGTGGGCTTTTATCGCTGGCGATCGCCACTCTGTTCTGGCAGCGTCTGGACGTTCAAGCGCAGTCTGCGCTTGCGCCCGGCGGATTTCCTTTGAAACCTGATAAGACTGGTCGCGTTCTCCGCGGACGAGGTTGTGGGCGGCTTTGCTCGCCTCAGGATTTCGAACTCCCCGTTTCAACCAAGCGAGGTCTCATGAATGACAACCGAATTTCTGACGATTTCGAACACGACTTCCTGGCCAAAGGACTCGATCAGCAGATTCGGAGTTGCGCGAGCTATGTTTTGACCCCGCTGTTCCTGGAGTCGCTCCGCACACACCAGCCTGTGCTGGAGGCTGGTTGCGGCAGTGGGCGGTGGATGCACTTCTTCAAGCCACAAGGGATCGAAGTCGTCGGCGTGGATTGGAGCACCTCGTTACGGGACCGCTCCCGGGCGCACGATCCGGCGGTCCAATTTGACACAGGGGATCTGCGGGCGCTGCCCTACCCCGATGGCGCATTCGGCGCGATCATCGCCCTGGGTTCGCCGGAGCATGTGTTGGAGGGACCGAGCAAGATCTACCAGGAATTCCACCGCGTCATTCGGCCTGGCGGCGTTGGAATCATCACCGTCCCCTACCTCTCGCGATTTCGGGGGCTGACCTACACGCTTACGGCTGAACCCACCCGGCGGCTCAAACGAAACCGGTGGCTTCGCCGGATGGCAAAGAAACCGCCCTTGAAAAACGGTAATCCCATTTCATACCGGGAGATGATGGCCAAGAAGTATCGCCCGGATGTTTGCATGGAACTGGATTTCGACGGCTTTTTTTACGAATACCAATTCACCAAAGCTCAATTGAGGGAGGAACTACAAAGAGCTGCGTTCAAAGTGGACCGCCTTTTCGCCTTCAGCGGCGAACATGGCATCGTTATCACCCTCGGGTCGTTGGCTGGACGGATAGACCGGCAAACCTACCAAATCGACCTGACTTGGCTGGGCAAGCTGCTCCTGCGTCTCCTTTCGGTGGACGGAACCGGCCACATGCTTTGCGCCGTTGTTTCGAAATGAACTCCGGGTGGCAATCGTCCTGACCAGGAATCCGAAGGATGTCTCGCTTGGGTCGGCCGTTCGAAGACCCATCTGATCCAGCGTCGATGGCCGGCACCGTTGGTTGAAGAACGCAAATGCGATCCTAGTTAACGTCCTTACTGCGAGGTTATACGCAGACTTCTGGGTGCCGCAGGCGGAGTTCCGATTCCTCTAGTACCAGTTGTCTGATACGCGCCCAGGTCAGAACTTGCACCGACAGCCGGTCTTGGCACTCCATCAGCTGCCTTCCGAATATCAAGGCCGTATAGACTCAGAAAGGTATCGTAGACTGATTCAACAGTCCCCGCGTTAGTGCCTGGAGACACGCTGTTCAGGTGAAAATCCCCAGTAGTTGCATTGACGAAGCTAGGGGAGGCCACGATCGTGTTCAGTCCCTTCCCAGTTGCGCTCTGGAAGCTGCTCACACTGGTAAAGGTTGCGGCGCTACCCCAGGACAATCGTGGAGCTTCGCCGATGAGCGTGTTCTTCAGCGTAGATGCGGCGGTAGAATTGACGCTTTCTAGAAATATGTGACGTCCCCCCGCGGCTGAAAGCCCCGCGATGATGTTGTTGGCGGCGTACACATTTCCACCGCCTGGAAGATTGATCCCTCCTTCGATGTCATACACGGTGTTATCCACGACCCAGCGATTGACGCCGCCAGCCATCATGAACGCGGCGTTGGACCACGCGGAGTTGGGATTGAATCCACCCGAGAAGGCGTGAATATTATGAATGACATTGCCGACAAAATAGGAATTTGTGCCGGTGCCCAGGCCGCTGTCACTCGAAAGTCCGATCCCGAAGTCGTTGTCGTAGATGTGATTGAACAGAAACCAGATTCGTTCCGGGGCATATTGGAAGCCCATCCCAGAGCCGTAAGAGGAATTCCCCCGTCGATGCCCGTAGACAACATTCTGCGAGAAGATTACGTCTACAGCCTGCTTGCTCCAGAAGCCTGATTGTTTGTTGTGATGGGAGACATTACGACCGACGTAGATGTGATTAACCGAGGCTTGCCTGGTAGGATTGCCCGCGGCGATTTGGATGCCGTCGCCGCTGTTGCGATAAAACTCGCTGTCCAAGATCCAAATGTGGTCGGCCCCTCCATTCCATCCGATCCCGATTCCATGTTTGTCCTGATCGAAGGCAGCGTTGACGTCGCCATTGTCGTGGATGACGCAACCCAACACGACGAAGTTAGTAGTGATTGCTGGATAAGCCCAGCTTCCAATGAACATTCCACCGCTCGTCAGTGTTCCCCGCACCTCAGAGTTCCTGAGAGCGCCAGTGTTGACGGGAGCAATAATAGCTACACCACAACAGGCAAATGTGATGTTTTCCACGATGAAGTACGTGCCAGAAATCTCCCAACCCGCTGTTACAACAGGTCTGGAGCTGGAATTGGCGCCGCGCACAAATACAGGAGCGGTGCTCGTGCCATTCAGATGAAGCGTATAGGGACTCGTGTGCGCCCTCGAATACGCACCACGAAGCTCCACCACCGATCCTGCGGGGACGATGTTGGGAATTGTCTTCCGTGGCTGTCCGGGCCATCCATGAGGATTGTTCGTGTCGGTCGCCGCAGCCACTGTTGAATCGACATAGTAGAAACCAGGTACATCTTGGATCCACGGGGAAGGATCACTCGGGGCGACCTGTGTGATTCCCCACGGTGGCACTGGAATCCCGATCGGTGGCTGCCATTGCGCGGGGGCTACATCTTGGATCGGCGGGGAAGGATCAATCGGTGCGATCTGCTTGATTTCCCACGGTGGCACAGGAATCCCGATCGGTGGCTGCCCTTGCGCGAGGGCCGCAACCGAGATGCACACAATAAGAACGACGCCAATCGCGCTGGCTCGAAACGCCTTCATTAGAAGTCTCCTTGGACGAATTGCCCACGAACCCGAGTGGCATGTACCGTACCGTGGGGTTTCTATCGTACCGCGCGTCTTCTCTAGCCGAGTGGCCCTGTTTCCTCAGTCCGAAGCCGGCGGACCCTTGCTTCACCGGTAGTACTTTGGCACGCCGTTTCATGCGTGCTCACCCGTCTGACAGCCATTGTTGTAACCGACATTACAATACTGAGTTGAACAGCGCCCCGTTTCGATCATTCAACGCAGCGGCTGAACTTTCGTAACGCCATGAATACGGTGGCCCACTTGACCTGTCTGGGGCCCCCTCGCCGGCAGCGCGCTCATTCACAAGAGCGGTCACAGCAGCGGTTGACGTCCAACGGCGAATCCGCTTCGGCGTCGCCTTCGAGCAAACAGGTTTGCAATGCGGTAACTCTCGTGGCAAACGCAAACTCCGAAGGTCGCTCCCCATGCGACGGTAGACCCCGACAGGCCAGTACATGATTCGTCTCCGCCACAAGATCCTACTCCACGCCTTTCAGGTCCTAGACCAGGTCATCCTCATCGGCGTGTTCCTAGGATGGTACCTCCTGTTGCCCGAGGGCGGTGAGCCGAGAAACGTCGGGGAATTGCTGCGACGAAATTTCGACGGCCAGGAAATCATGGGGATGGCCTTGCTGGCCCTGGGTTGGTACCTAATCTTTGTATCCAACGTCCATTACCAAGGCAACCGCTTTACCTCGCTGGCTTCGCAGGCGCTGGAACTGATCAAATCCAACAGCCTGGCCACGTTCCTCTTATTCGTGGTGCTAGTGACGTTCGGGCGGCACGGCTTCGACAATGTTCAGATCATTCTCTTCTGGGCGACCAGCATCGTGGCCGGCCTCGCGACCCGCGTCATGCTGCGACTCATGCTCATGCGCCTTCGTAGTTCTGGCAAGAACAATCGCCATATCCTCTTCGTCGGCACCAACCAAAGAGCCGTGGCCCTAGCCCACAGCGTGGCTGAGCGGCCCGAACTCGGGTACCGCATTGAGGGCTTCTTGGCCGAAGACAACTTCGGTTCAGAAAAACAACTTGTCCATCTCCGTTGGCCGATCCTAGGCACGATCGCGGACATGCGTAAGATCCTGGAAGACGACATCATCGATGAAGTGATGATCTGCCTGCCATTGGCTGAACATTTCCTCCAGATCTATAGGCTGGTCGGACTCTGCCAGGAGCGAGGGGTCGTCGTCCGCATCCGACCGGAAATCTTTGACGTGAAAGCGCTGTCCAAGTCCCAGATCGAGCTGTTCGAAGGCGAGTACATCGTCACCTTCTTCCGTGAAAACCTACTTGGCCAGCTGTTGGTGAAACGGCTCATCGACGTGGCGGCGGCCGCCACGCTGCTAGCCCTCCTCAGCCTCCCGATGTTACTGGTCGCAATCCTGATCAAACTCGACAGCCCCGGCCCCATCTTGTTCGTCCAGGAACGGATCGGCATGAACAAACGCCGCTTCAAACTCCTCAAATTCAGGTCCATGGTCGCCGACGCGGAAGCAAAGAGAGCCTCCCTCCAGACCCTCAACGAGATGGACGGCCCCGTCTTCAAGGTCAGAGATGATCCACGAACGACACGCGTCGGCAGATTCATCCGCCGCGCGAGCATCGACGAACTCCCCCAGCTCGTGAACGTTCTCAAAGGCGACATGAGCCTGGTCGGTCCACGCCCTCCGCTGCCGTCCGAGGTGGACCAGTACGAATGGATCAACCGCAAGCGCATTTCGATCATGCCGGGAATTACGTGCCTCTGGCAGATCAGTGGCCGCAACGAGGTCTCCTTCAAGGAGTGGATGGAACTCGACCGGCAGTACATCGAGAGCTGGTCCCTCTGGCTCGACCTCAAGATTCTAGTGAAAACGATCCCCGTCGTGCTCTTTGGTAAAGGCGCACGGTGATGAAACGCGTGGACTTCCTCGGGTGTCCAATCGATCTCTATACCAGTGCTGATTTGCTCACGGAGCTGAACTCTAAAATCGTCCGCAGAGCCGGCGCGCATGTCATCCATTTCGTCAATGGCAACAAAATCGCTAAGGCCCGCGAGGACTCGGCCATGCGCGATATCTTGTGGCGGGGAGACTACGTCCTGGCCGACGGTCAGCCGCTACTTCCCATGGCGCGTATGCTCGGAATCCGTATTCCTGAGCGAATCGACGGAATCGGTCTCATGAACAGACTCCTAACCTTGGCCGACGAGAACCAATACCGAGTCTACCTTCTCGGAGCGCGGCAGGACATTCTGGAGAAGTGTGTAAGCATAATCCGACAGCGCTATCCGAATGTGCGGCTGGCCGGAAGCCGGAACGGTTATTTTCAGGAAGCTGACTTGCCAGAAATCGTTGCGCAGATCAACGCTGTCAGCCCGAATATTCTGTTCATCGGAATCCCGTCGCCCACTAAGGAACAATTTGCCGATCAATGGAAGAATGATATCCACGCCACCATCATCCAAGGCGTCGGTGGCAGCTTCGACGTGCTCGCTGGACTCGTCCCGCGCGCTCCCCTTTGGATGCAACGTTTTGGACTCGAGTGGTTCTATCGCGTCCTGCAGGAGCCCCGGAGAATGTTCTGGCGCTACGCCAAGACCAATGCGCAGTGCCTCTGGATCTTCGCCCACGCTCTGGTCAAAAAGTACGGGGAGCTCAACCGTCCTCTTCCATTTTGAACTCTGTGGTGATACCGGCAGCTATACATACTTCTGATGCGCGGTATCGTCGCCGTCAGTCAGTCACAATGTGTCTATCGTTGAATCTTTCGCGAGGCTCAGTTCGCGCATTCTCCAAGGGTGATTCGCGGGAGCGTCGTCATGAATGAATCTGAAATTCAAAGCTTCTGGAATCAATATCCCTGTGGAGATTTGGAGGTTGGTGGTCTCCAACAACGCCGTGGGGATTACGAGGCGTTCTTTACCGATTACGACGGTTTCCGATACCGCAAAGAAGCCCATATCCTACGGTGCCTCGACCGCATTGACTTCAACGAAAAGCAAGTTCTTGAAATCGGATTGGGACAGGGGGCTGATTCAGAGCAACTCATAAGGCGCGGCGCTATTTGGTCCGGCCTTGACCTTACCTCCGAGTCCGTCGCCCGAGTACGAACACGCCTCTCCCTGCGCAAACTACCTCACCAATCTGTCAAAGAAGGAAGCGTCCTTTCGATTCCTTATGACGACAATAGCTTCGATATTGTGTTCAGTCACGGTGTTCTGCACCATGTTCCTGATATTTTAGCGGCTCAACGGGAGATCCATCGTGTCTTGAAGCCAACCGGAGAATTGATTGTCATGCTGTATGCGCGCCGATCATTGAACTATGTGCTCTCAATCGGTGTCGCGCGGCGACTTGGTCTAGTCGCGCTTTATCTGATGAACCGCGCTCCGGCTGGTATTCTTGGACAGCATCTCGAGAACGCACATGCCGTTGGGCTGTGGCAGTACATCCAAATGGGACATTTCATTCACAAGAACACCGACGGACCGCTAAACCCCTACTCGAAGGTCTATGACTTGCCTGCGGTTAGAAAAGACTTTCCAAGTTTCGATGTCGTTCGGGTCTATAAACAGTTCATGCACGCACCGCCACTTCCCGTCAGTTGCCTACCCTTTGAGCGTTGGCTTGGATGGCACTTGTGGGTACACATGCAGCCCACTTAAAGCAAAGTGAGAATCTGCGCCGCTGTTTCTCGATCATCACTGACGCGGATCTCAGCTAGGTCAAGGTCATGTGCGGAATCGCAGGATTCGTTGGAGGTGGCACGGTAGCGCGTCTTCAGGAGATGTGCGGCACGCTCCGTCATCGCGGCCCGGACGACGAGGGTTTCTACGTTCGTCCAGGTGTCGGTCTGTCCATGCGGCGACTGTCTGTTATCGACCTGCTCACGGGCCGACAGCCGATTGCGAACGAAGCCGGTGACGTCTGGGTTGTGTTCAACGGTGAGATCTATAACTACCAGGAGCTGCGGGCCGACCTAGCAAAAAGGGGCCACACGTTTCGTACCGCTTCGGACACTGAAACAATCGTCCACCTCTACGAGGACTACGGCGACGATTGCCTTCAACACATGCGGGGCATGTTCGCGTTTGCCCTCTGGGACGAGCGCCGACAGCGCCTGTTGATCGCACGCGACCGTATCGGGGAAAAACCGCTGTTCTACGCACAGACCGGCAACGGCCTCTTCTTCGGATCGGAGATCAAAGCGATCTTGCCTGCATGCGGCAAGCGCAGTGTTGACCCGCAGGCGGTTTGCGACTACCTCGCTGCCGGTTACGTGCCTGGCAGTCGGACGTTCTACCAGGGGATCGCCAAGTTGCCCCCTGGTCATCTCCTGGTTCACGAACGCGGGCAGCTGACAGTCTCCCGCTATTGGAGTGCGACGCCGCGCGCGACGGGCCCGGCTCAGTCGTTGTCGGAAGCGAGCGACGAGCTTGCTGGTCGGCTTGAGGAAGTCGTACGCCTTTGTCTGAAGAGTGACGTCGAGGTCGGAGCTTTTCTCAGCGGCGGCGTTGACTCCTCCGTACTCGTAGCCCTGATGCGTCGGCAAGCTGTCAATGTCAAGACATTCTCGGTCGGGTACCGCGGCGTGGCGGCGGGCTTTAACGAGTTCCGCTACGCGCGCCGGGTTGCAGATCTCGTAGGAACGGAACACCGCGAGCTCGTGCTCGACGGACGCTCCAGCATGGAGCTGCTGCCTCGCATTCTGTCGCACTACGACGAGCCCCATGGCGAACCTACTTCGATCCTAGTCTACCTTCTCTCGGAGTTCACGCAACGCCACGTGAAGGTGGCCGTCGGTGGCACCGGTGGCGACGAAATCTTCTTCGGTTATCCCCGACACTTGGGAATCCGGTTGCTCGAGTGGTACCGTCGCGTCCCGCGCATCGTCCGTGTAGGGGTCGTCGAGCGCGTCATCCATCGCTGGCCGGAGTCGACAACGGGCAGCCGATTCGCAAAGCGGGCCAGGCGCTTTATCGACGGCAGCCGAGGCTCATCGGCCGAGGCATATCTGTCGTGGGTGAGTCTCCTACATGCCGACATTCGCGATGCGGTGTTGTCGAATCAAGTGAAGGCCAACGTTGAGGACGCTTCTGGCGAGCTATTCCTTCGACAGCACCTCCTCGGTGGATCTGGCGCGTCCGTTCTGGACCGTGCGGCCGGACTCGATATCGAAGGCTATTTACCAGAATATCAGCTGACCTACGTCGACCGCATGAGCATGGCGCACGGACTCGAAGTCAGATCCCCGCTCTGTGACTACCAGTTGGTCGATTTCGTCCGCTCGCTCCCGGTCGACTACAGACTCCACAAGATGACGAATAAGTACATCTTCAAGGAGGTTGCGCGCCGGTGGCTGCCGTCCGATATCGTAGATAGGCGAAAGGTCGGGTTCGACTCCCCCATTGGGCAGTGGTTCAAGGAGGACCTGAAGCCGTTCATCCGAGGCTTTCTTTCGCCTGAGCAGCTTCGCAGTTCGAAGCTGCTGGACCCGCAGGCCGTGCAGGTTCTGATCGAGACGCACCTCTCGGGTGAGCGCGACTACTCGCTCCAGTTGTGGAGCCTGCTGGCACTCGAGGGCTGGTACCGAATGTACATCGAAGACGGCGTGGCGAACGGCGCTGACTACGCGATTACCGATTTCCGCGGGGTGGAATCCGCGACCGCCTGACGTGGGCGGTCGATCCCCGAGGTCCGCGACGAGGAGTCAATGGACTCTCGAGGCGGCTCGCTCGACGCGATCCAGCACGGCATGAAAGGACCGGTTCCCGGAGAAGCGACGGCGGAGTTCTTCTACGTACGGCGCGGAGCGCTGCCGGCGCTCGGCGGCGGTCCCGTGCGAGGCGTAGTACTCGGCAAGATCCGCCACAGCCCAAAAGTTCTCCGGATCGCTCTGATAGGCGCGCAGGTAAAACATCTCCGCGCGCGCATTGTCGCCGAGTCCCTCATAGGCTTCGCCCCGAACGATATCCGCTCGGCCAGGATTGGCCGGTGACGGCCAGCGATCTGCTGCGTCCGCGGCCGTCAGCGCCTCGGCGAACTGTCCCGAACGCAGCAGCCGCTCGGCGAGGTTCATCTGACGTCGGCGGTCACCGCGCACACGCTGGACCGCGACGGCTGACAGCAGCAGCATGATCACGAGTCCTCGTCCGGCCCAGATCAACCCCGAAGAAGGGCGTCGCCCGCTTCGCGCAGTCGAACGCCGCCGGAGATACCGCCATCCTTCATAGAGCGCGTACGGCAGGCCGAATATCATCAGCTCACCCGACAGCCGATTCGGGAGAGCCAGCAAGCCGGAGCCGATGACGCGCTCCGTGATCGGCCAGAACGGCGCCCGGTCGGTGTCCTGCAACAAATCGAGCAGGTCGTGGAACAGGATCGATCCGACCGCGAGCGCGGACAGCAGCCGCGGCGATCCTCCGCTCAATCGAGCCCAGACGATTCCAATGAGGAGTCCTGCCAGCAGGCCGAGGGGTACCGAGTGGCCGGCAAGTTTGGCCGATCCGTACCCTATCCAGAGTCCGACCTGCGTCACAACGTCGGGCAAGTACGCCAGTCCCACCAGCGCGGGCACCCATAGCGCGCGCGCCAGAGGACGCAACGGCTGTCGGTTCCGTAGGCCGCCTGGCTCGAACTCGTGCGCGGTGATAATTCCAACGAACGCGTGGCCAATGACTGGCATTGTCTCGATCTAGATTATGAGGGGTTTGGCTCAACTCGATGTAATGATCGCTGGCCTCCAATCGTGGTCCGTGGCACTAGGCAGCCGCTCGTAGTTTCATCGTCCTCCCGGGTTAATTGCCGAATGTAATGGAATCCAAAGACGACGCAGCTCTGGCAAGTCGAGGTGTCGGACCGCGCACCATGGCGTGGGTCGCGAGCGAGAACTTGCCACGTCCGGAACGGCGTCGGATCGGTGCGTGTGTTGGCTGGGTCGTTGTCGCCACGCTGGCCTTCATTCAGCCGCTGACCAGACTGATGCTGCATGCCGCCCAGAGCGAGCTGTATTCCTACATCCCGCTGGTGCCGTGCGTGTCTATTTACCTGCTGTACATCCAGCGACGGACGCTTGTGGCTGCTTATCGCCCCTCGATCGGCGGCGCGACCATCCTGGGTGGTATCGGCGTGGCAGCGCTCGCCGCGGGGATCGAGCTGCGCGGGAGCCTGAGCGTTAACGACAACCTCGCGCTGATGGCACTTGCCTATCTGAGCATCGTCGCCGCCGGTGGGTTCTTGCTTCTTGGCTCGAAATGGATGGCCGCCGCGGCTTTTCCTGTCGCGTTCCTGATTTTCATGGTTCCGCTGCCGGATGCTGCGGTGAAGTGGCTGGAAAACGCTCTCGTTCTGGCTTCGGCGGACGTTGCTGCACTGTTGTTTGAGATGACGCGGACTCCCCTCCTACGCGACGGAACGTTCTTCCAACTGCCTGGGATCGTCCTGAGAGTCGCCGAGGAGTGCAGCGGGATCCACTCCAGTTGGGTACTCTTCATCACCAGTCTAGTGGCCTCCCATCTCTTTCTCAAGAGCCCGCGGCAACGGGTCGTCCTGGTAGCCTTCGTGATTCCGCTGGGGATTATCCGGAACGGATTCCGGATTCTGGTAATCGGACTGCTCTGCGTGCATGTCGGGCCGCACATGATCGACAGCGTTATTCATCGCCGCGGCGGCCCGTTGTTCTTCGCGCTGTCGTTGGGACCGTTGTTCCTCTTGTTGGCCTGGTTGAGACGTCAGGAGCGGTGACGCTTTTCTCCTTTCTTCCGTTCGTCGCCGGGTTCTCCAGCCTCGCTCTGGCTGGTGTGAGCCTGCTTCGCAAGAAGCCGTCCCTCGCTACGTGGTGCTTCTTCGCCGGTATGGCGGCACTCGGCATCGACAGCCTATTAATGGGACTCGGCCTCCGCGCCACTCAACTCGAAGAACTCGTCTACTGGCTGAAGGCTGCATTCATCGTCAAGTCGGTCGTGCCAGTTATCTGGCTGTGCTTCAGCCTGACGTATTCCCGTACGAATTACCGTGAGTTTCTGAGGCGCTGGAGAATCCCGCTGGCCGTCGTCGGTCTGCTGCCCGTCGGTTTGTCGCTTGGCTTCCGCGATCAATTGTTTCGGTTGGCGCCGGAAAGCACGGTTGGCGATGTCTGGCGGCTGCAGTTTGGTGTAATGGCCAACGCGTTGAACGCTGTCCTCCTCATCTCGCTCGTCCTGATCCTGATGAACCTGGAACAGACCTTTCGCTCGGCCGTCGGAACGATGCGCTGGCGGATCAAGTTCGTGGTGCTCGCCCTGGTCGTGATCTTCGGTACCCGTCTTTACGTAAGGAGCCAGGCAATCCTCTTCTCCGAGCCTGACGTGGCCCTCTGGGGGGTCGAGTCTGGAGCGCTCCTAATCGGGTGCTTATTCCTGGCGCTCGCCTACGCACGAACGGGATGGGCTGAGATCGCCGTGTATCCTTCGTCGGCGGTCCTTCGGTCGTCGCTGACGGTGCTTATCGTCGGCGCGTACCTTTTCATCGTCGGTGTGCTGGCGCAAGTGGTGAGGCGCTTTGGCGGAGCTGAGTATTTCCAGTTCCAGGCCTTTGTCGTGCTTCTGGGAATGGCCGGCCTGGCCGTGCTGCTTCTTTCCGACCGCGCCCGGCAGAGGATTCATGCGTTCGTCGTCCGCCATTTCAGAAAGGCCCAGCACGATTCGGTTCGGATCTGGGGTCTATTTTCGCGGCGGTTTGCCAGCGTGACCGATCAGGCCGGCCTGTGCGCGGCGTCCGCGAAACTGATCTCCGAGACCTTCGACGTGTTATCGGTCACTGTTTGGCTGCTCGACGATGAAACGGGGCGGCTCATCGTTGGAGCCTCGACCTCACGACAACAAGGCGAGTCCGGCGCCACTAATCCGTCGGACACCGCCTCACACGCAGTCACTGCAGCGCTGCGGGTAAGGTCTTTGCCATTTGATCTGGAGGATGTGAACGAGACGTGGGCGGAGGAATTGCGGCAACTCAATTCGACCGCGTTCCCGAACGGCGGCAATCGCCTGTGCGTTCCATTGCGCGCCGGAGAAGAGTGCCTGGGCGTCCTCCTGCTGGCCGATCGCATCAATGGGGCGATCTACACGGTCGAGGAATTAGAACTGCTGAAATGCATCGGCGATCAGATAACCTCGGTTCTGTTAAATCTCCGACTTGCAAGTGACGTTGCCCACGCCAAAGAGCTCGAGGCGTTCCGGACGATGTCCGCGTTCTTCGTGCACGACCTGAAAAATGCGGCCGCATCGCTCAATCTGATGCTGAGAAATCTCCCCGTGCATTTTGATGACCCCGCGTTTCGGGAGGACGCCTTGCGCGGCATCGGCAATACCGCCCAGCGAATCGATGACATGATCGCCCGTTTGAGCGCCCTTCGTCAGCGGCCCGACTCCGTTCGCGTCGAAGCCGATTTGAATCAACTTGTGAGTGACGCCCTCGATAGAGTCAACAAGATGCCGAACGTGGAGGTGACGAGGGAGCTTCAGCCGCTGCCCAGTATTCTCGCTGACCGCGAACAGATCCAAAACGTGGTGACGAACCTCGTGCTCAACGCGCGAGACGCGTTGGGCTCGGAAGGCCGGATTCAGGTACGGACGGAGCATCGGGCAGGGTTCGTCGTTCTGTCCGTCGTGGACAACGGTTGCGGCATGAGCCCGGCGTTCCTCAAAGAGTCGTTGTTTCGTCCGTTTCAGAGCACAAAGAAGAAGGGGCTGGGGATCGGTCTGTTTCAGTCCCGCGCGATCGTCCAGGCACATGGCGGCGGGATACACGTCGAAAGCGAAGTCGGCAAAGGCACGACGTTTCTCGCGAGCTTTCCGGTCAACGACGAGAAGTGACGAAACCGACGCTGCTCATCGTCGAGGACGACGAGGACATCCGCACGCAGATGAAGTGGGCGCTCGCGTCGAATTACGAGATCGTCATGGCCGAGGACCGGCCCGGAGCGGTGGCTGCGTTCACGGCCAAACACCCCTCGGTGACGCTACTTGATCTGGGACTCCCGCCTCGCCCCAACGAGCCCGAGGAGGGTTTGGCGGCGCTCTCGTCTCTCCTCGCTTTAGATCCGCTGGCCAAGGTGATCATTGTTTCGGGTCAGGGTGACAAGCAGAACGCCCTTCGCGCGGTCGGGGCGGGTGCGTATGATTTCTTGTGCAAGCCCGTCGACATGGAGGAGCTCAGGCTCGTGCTGCAGCGTTCGGTTTATGTGGCCGAGCTCGAGCAGGAATATCGAGCCATGCAGCAAGGGCAGCGGGCCGAAGTCTTCCAAGACATGCTGGGCGCGAGTCCACAAATGCAGGCCGTCTTCTCGTTCATCCGCAAGGTAGCCCAGACCAACGTGCCAGTCTTGATTCTCGGCGAAAGCGGCACCGGCAAGGAGATGGTGGCGCAGGCGCTTCATCGCTGCAGTCCACATAAGGGCGGCCCATTTGTCGCCATCAATTGCAACACGATCCCTGAGAACCTGCTCGAGAGCGAGCTCTTCGGCCATGAAAAGGGCTCCTTCACTGGCGCCCATGCGCAGCGCAAGGGTCACATCGAATCGGCCGCGGGAGGCACGCTCTTCCTCGACGAGATTGGGGAACTGCCGGCGTCGGTGCAGGTAAAGCTTCTGCGCTTTCTGCAGGAGAAGCGCTTTCAGCGAGTAGGAGGCCGGCAGGAGATTCACAGTGATGCGCGCGTGATCGCGGCCACGAACCTGAATCTACAGGGGTCGGTCACGAGCGGGACGTTTCGCGAGGACCTGTACTTTCGTCTAGCCGTGGTCATCATCAAAGTGCCGCCCCTGCGGGAACGGAAAGACGATGTCGGTCTACTGGCGAAGGAATTCTTGCACCGCTATAGCATCCAGCATGGCAAAGCGAGGTTGACCTTTGCGCCCGACGCGCTACGGGGCCTCCATCTTCATCAGTGGCCCGGAAACGTCCGCGAGCTGCAGAATCGGGTGCAGCGGGCGGTCATCATGGCGGATGGCAAACGCGTCACGGCCAGTGACCTGGAATTGACTGATGCCGTGAACGGATTGCCGCCT